>Ga0209597_1000200_pt1 | contig 39798 bp, 49 predicted proteins | sample M_140625_MF_Meta_FD_187316 | JGI IMG/M metagenome (GOLD analysis project Ga0209597, IMG submission 187316) | Freshwater microbial communities from Lake Montjoie, Canada to study carbon cycling - M_140625_MF_MetaG (SPAdes) (version 2) | ecosystem: Environmental > Aquatic > Freshwater > Lake... | reverse complement strand
TCTTTACATCCAATTTAAAATATCATTTTCGTAAATAATTTTTATTAATTTTTCTTAATTAGTATAATATGAATCTTGAATTAAGAAAATTTGATATGAAAACCATTAGTTTCAAACCTAATGAATCTAAAGGTCCCGTCGTTGTATTGATCGGTCGAAGAGACACCGGTAAAAGTTTTTTAGTCCGGGATTTACTCTTTTATCACCAAGACATACCTATTGGCGTCGTCATTGCCGGTACAGAAGAAGGTAACGGTTTTTACGGAAAATTAGTCCCAAAACTTTTCATACACAATGAATACAACACCGCCATCATTGAAAACATTTTAAAACGACAAAAATCCGTCTTGAAACAAATCAAAAAAGAAATGGAAACATTTAAGCGAACTACCATTGACCCACGCGCATTTGTTATTTTAGATGATTGTTTATACGATGGAACCTGGGCGCGCGACAAGATGATGAAATTGCTTTTCATGAATGGGAGACATTGGAAGATAATGTTGATCATTACAATGCAATATCCATTAGGAATACCTCCAACTCTCCGCACCAATATCGACTATGTTTTTATCTTGCGAGAACCATACATCGCAAACCGTAAAAGAATCTACGAAAACTACGCGGGTATGTTTCCAACTTTTGAATCCTTTTGTCAAGTCATGGACCAATGTACGGAAAATTACGAGTGCCTTGTGATAAATAATAATGCGAAATCAAACAAATTATTTGACCAGGTGATGTGGTACAAGGCGGACAATCATAACGATTTTAAATTAGGCAGCAAGGAATTCTGGGATTTATCGAAGAATATCCCTTCTGATGACGAGGACGAGAAATATGACCCCAATAATGTCAAAAAACGCGGACAAGGACCGAAAATCAATGTCAAAAAGACGAAATGGTAATAAAGTTGCTTTTGTTATTGGCAAAGCAAGTTTTGCTCCCGTAAATTCGGGAGCAAAAATTAAATAATTGTTATTGCTTAACCTATTGGTTAAGCAAAATTTTGTTCCGCAGGTTGAATCATTATTTTTCGCTTTCCCAACCGGGAAAGCAAGTTTTGCTCTTGATATTACAAGAGCAAAAATTTAATAATTGTATTGCTTTTGCTTTTAATAAAGAAAAGCAACTATAATAAATCAAATATTATAAAATATTTGCTTCACTATTAAGTGAAGCAAAGATATATTCACGCTGTGCGTTTAAAAAAGATTTTTAATAATGATTATTTTTATACAACAAATAACTAACTAACTGAAATGGTAGATGCCCTGTATTTTTATTGAAATTATATATACCTAATATATAATGTCAAAAGTTTTATAAAAATCATTATTTAATATGATGTTTTCGATTTTAGGATTATCCTTTGTTTTTTAATTTTTTTGATTTTTTATAAATTAAGAATATAATCACCCCGAGGTCTTTTTACCAATAAATAATCCGCATCATCATACAAATAATAATATTTTGGATTATATCCACCATAATAGTCTAAATAAAGAGGATTTACACCGTAACTCGTTGATCCACCTCCACCATAATATCCCCAACCTCTTCCACTGCGTCCGCCCCATCCTCCATGTCTTCCATATCCTCCGTGACCGTGTCCTCCGCCTCCGCGACCTCCTCCTCGACCTCCTCCGCCACCTCCGTGACCTCCGCCGCCACCACCACCGCCGCCACGAAATCCTTCGGCTCCTTTGAAAATTAATAAACTTATCACAGCAAACACAATGATTGACAATAAATATATGTATTTTCGCATATTATACAATATTATACGAAAATAATTATACACGAGACCAAAATTATACAAATAAATACAGCCATCAAAACAATTTTATTTTTTGTTCGTATAGTCATTATAATCTCTTTATATTATTTTGCGATTACGACGACAAGTTTTACTTCTTTTATAACTACGCATTGTTCTTTTTATAAATCGTTTTTTGCCCTTTCTGTTTTTTCTTGTTTTTTTACCGCCTTTTTTATTTTTCTCTATTTTATTTACAATATCTGATGGTAATTGTTTTTTGATTTCTTTGTATAATCCATCATTATTGTTTATGATATAATTCATAAAATTTAATGCGTTTTCATCATCCTCATCACGTATTTTATCAATTAAATATGAAATAATATTATTAAAATCATAACTGCTAATTTTATTATCATTAAAAATTAGATTTAAATTTACAGGTGTAATAGATAATAATTCATCCATCACTTTATAAAAAACATTTTTATTCCTAGTAAGATCCTTAAAATCTTTGTAGAAAGTTCCTTTATTTGTGTTAAATAATGCAACCCAAATTTTTATATTTTCATCCAAATCATTTTTAGAACCATCTGGAGGTGGTGGTGGTGGTCCTGGTGGTCCTGGTGGTCCTGGTGGTCCTGGTGGTCCTGGTGGACGCGCCGGTTTTTTATTTACACAATTTTCTTCTAAACATTTAATCAAAACATTGTCAAACAAATCTTTTTTGGCTTCATCAATAGGATTACTTGAATTAAAACCATTGTTATTTTTAGAAACAAAATTAAAAAAATCAATATAAGATTTTTTATTTAAATCATTAATATCATAAACATCATTAAAATAATTTTTCAAATATATAAAAACCGGTTCAGATTTAATTTTATTTATATCAATTCCTGTATTAAAAAATTTTTTCAAACATTCTGCTAAGCAATCGTCGCTAATAATTGGTATCTTTGGAGGTGGATTTGGAAGAGGAACTGGATTTGAAATTACAACTTTTTTTTTATTTACACTTTTTCCATATGTATTTATATATTCAATTGCCAATTGAATCATATTTGTTTTTGAACAATCCATATTTCTCATTTTGTTTTCATTCTTTTCAAAATAAAAATCCCAATTTAATGGAATTTCTTTATCACCAAACATTTTTAATGTGATATGATTGCAATCACTTTTGGGATTATCAATATTATTATCAACGCAACTAGTTGTTTTTGAACATTTGGGATCATTTTCTTTAGTTCCGATTTTCAATGATAAAAATGATGGAGGTTTATCACATATTCCTTTGGAATTATATTTTAATTCATGAGAACATGGTAATATGATGATTTCTTTTGGAAAAAAATTTTGTTGTTTTTTATTCTGATAAGTGTTCATTCCATAAAGAATATTTTGAATCGTTTGCCTGGTTCGAATCAAATCTGAAGCAAAAACATAATTGATATCTTCTTTAAATACATCTTTTAAAATTTTCATTAAATTTTTACCAGCAGAAATTGCTTGTTGTTGTCCAAGAACCGTTACATCTGTGTCGGTTTTTAAATGTGTTGCGTATTTTAAATTATGTTCAGCCTGTCCATGTCTTCCTATATAAAAGACATACTCATCTATACCTTTCGCAAAATCTTTACCTGTTAAATCTAATCTATTTAAACCCGCATTTATATTATCAAATATAACTTCTGTAGGAGAATTACGTTCTGATTCATTCGCAATATAATATATTCGCCCACCCTTGCCTTCACCCGGGTCCAATTCACCTCCATAAACAAGTTGAAGACATAGTCCGGTTTCTTTATTGACACATAAACGAAGAATTGAACAATTTTTAAAACGTTTCTCTTCCTCTTTTTCCTCTTTTTCTTGATATTCATATGGAACATAATTTTTACTGAATGTTTGATTAATTTTGTTTTTTATATCAATGATTGAATTATTCAGTTTTCTATTATTTTTTATTTTTTCAATAATACTTTCTTTTTTTTCACTCCTTTTACCCTTGATAATCATATCAAATAAACAACGTATTCGTGCTTGATGGGTAAGTATTAAAGAAACCACCTTCTTTTTTGTTTCGGTTATTACTGGTTTTGTTCCTGTTATTACTGGTTTTGTTTCGGTCATTGTTGTACTCATGAATTATAAAATTATATATATTATACATATATATAATTTTTCTTTTTCTTTTTGAATAATCAAAATAATCAAATTTCTAAATAGATTTAATCATTTTTCTTGGTAACAAATGGACCACTGATTAACTCACTTTGTCCATTATCCGTCTTACCAGTAATAATATTTTCACCTTCAAATAATTCCTTTCTAATATCCGCAGTGGAAATCACCTCTTGTTCTTTCAAAAAGCTTTCTTGTGTATTCATATTTTGAACACCAATTAAATTTCCGTTTTCATCAATGGTTTGCGTTAATGATGATCCAGTCTTTTCAGCGTTTTTAATATTTTCTTCAATCGCCTTCTTTTTGGTTTCCTTAACTCTTTGCTCAAATGCGGACTTGGCGAAATCCTCATTCTTTACCTTTTCTTGCATTAATTGATTTAACTCTTCTTCCATATATTCAACACGACCGGTCTTGTATGCTTCTGGATCCCAAGGCATCCATAAACCTACTGGACCAACAAATACATCATGGTTTGGATCCAATTCGCGCAACATTTTACAGCGCAACTCAGCTTCTTCCATGGTTGGATATACGCCACGGATCTTTAATCCTCGAGTACATGTTTGAAAACTATGCTTTACATTAAATGCGTTTTCCAATTCTTGCTCGTTTTTATCCAAAAATGTTTTATAATCGTCCTCTAAACTAGTTTTGGTCAAGTTTTCTTGTTCCTCTTTAATAAAATCTTGAAAATCCTTCATGACATCGTCGAATGTTAATTTGTATTTATAAGAAACAAAATTCAAAAATTGATGGAATTTTTCCATAGACTTGTTGAATTCCCACTTCTTTAGGAATTCCTCAAATAAAAATATTTCTTTTTGTTTTAGAATCTTATCTGGTGATACAAAAGATACGCACACAAATTTTTGACCGGCTATTGGTTTATCCTCTTCAAGTAAATCAACGTATTTTGGATTTTGTTTTCCACTTTGATCCAATTTTGGTTCTACTCCTGCCTTCATATTTATAAATAATCTAATATAATTCGTTTAAGTATTTATTTTATAATTTATTATAATTCACGAAATTCATGAAATTCAAATAATTTAGAATAATTTAGAATAATCTAATAATTAAAAATTAAATATTAAAAATAAATAATTTTTTCTTTTGAATTAATATAATATGTTTGACGTTTACGAACTAGTAAAAAGAATAATCAAGTATTTAGTAGAAGGTTTAATGGTTGCCATTGCCGCCTACGCAATTCCAAAGCAATCACTTAAGTTAGACGAAATCGCATTACTTGCATTAACTGCTGCGGCAACATTTAGTATTTTAGATTCATATATCCCAAGTATTGGTGTAACTGCTCGTTCTGGCGCTGGTTTCGGTATTGGTGCTAATTTAGTAGGTTTCCCAGGAGGTCTATAATTTTGTCGTGTCATAAATAATAAATAAAATACGAGTAAAGTACTCGTATTTTATACCATGATTCATTTTATTTGTAAAATCTAAATAGTGGCAATAAATTCCCAATCCAATTCCTCACATATTTTTTTCCATATCGTATCTTGTTCGATCAATTTTTCACGATCTTTCAACATAGGTATTTCGGGTAAATACGAATGTTCGCCCAAGAGTTCAAACAATTTAAACAAAACATAATAATAATGTAAAAAATTCACGCGATAATCTGGACAATGTTTCGCGTACGGATACTGTATTTCCATAAACAAATTACACAATATTTCCTCCAACTCTTGAGCAATGATTGGAGGATTTAATCCCAATTTGTCTTTGATGAAATTAATATGTTCATAATACTTGTTATATCCCAGTTTTTTCAGTATTTCTTTGGTCTTGATATAAGTCATGTTTTTTATATCAATACGCTCCTTTTTTATCTGTAATTTCAAATTCTCTAAGACATCTTCCGGGATTTGTGTTGTTTCTTTACCTTGGAATTGTGCTAATATTTCTTTGAAATGATTTATTTTTTTATAAGCATAAAAACATACTTCTTTTGGAGGCTCTTTATAAGACGGCTTTTCATTTTCAATCAAAAATTGGACATTTTTGGAACAATGGTTACATATTAATATACCTTCATCATCGAGCGGTATTAACTCACCTTTATAACATGATTGACAAACGTCAGATGATTTCAAAAATGAATTAATATCCAAAAAGGATTCATCTATGTTCGTCAAATATTTTTGAAATATATTATTATTTTGATTCGCAATAACAAGATCCGCGTTTGATTCTATTTTAAAGAATGAATTAAGCAACTTATTTTTTGATTTAGCAGAATTATCAACACCATTCGAAATATTTTTCTTGTTTTCAAAATAGTCAAAAATATATTTGGAATTATCTAGGAAATATTCTTTTTTCTTACTTTTGATATTTTTGATTTCATTGTTGATTTCATTAAGGCGATCTTTGTAATCCATCAATTCTTCAATAGTCATTGACGGCGATTTTTCATTTTCTTCGATTTTAGCCATGATTTCTCTTTTTTCATTTTTTAATTTTGGCAAATTATTTTGTTCATCTTTAGTGAATTCATTGATAAATTCATTGTGTTTTCCGTCCAAAGTAACGTTGCTTTTTTTATTCACTTTGATTTTTTTGGTGGTTTTTGGTTTAAAACTAGGCATATATAGTGTATTTAATAAAAATAACGAAATTTTTTTAACTTGTTATTCTTGTATAATAATTATATTTTACATTTTTAAAATTTTTGAAAATAAAATATAGTTTAAATTGGTAGATTACTTTTCTTGGAAATATTAAGAACAAAATATAAAATGGATATAGAACCAATAAAAATCAAAATTAATATTGAAAATAAACAAGACAAAAACCATGTCTTGTCCATTGATAACGACAAGTTTCACAAAATGGTTTTCTTATATAACGCATTAAACGATGGTTGGAAAATCAAAAAGAAAAATGACAGTTATATTTTTACAAAAAATCACGAAGGAAAAAAGGAAATACTACATGATTCTTATTTGCTTACTTTCATGAAGCTGAATATGGACATAAACAAGTGTGTTTCGTAGATTTACGAGAGGGCGCGTTGAATTATAAGATTATTAATTAATTTTATAATTAAATTAAAATCCAAATATTTTTTTTCTTTAGCAATATTATAAAATGGGAGGCGGTTTAATGCAACTCGTAGCTTACGGCGCTTAACTCTTGGGCGTCAACAGTGAGCTGCTATTATGGGTCACATATCACCATAATAGATAAACAGTGTAAATATGTGGTTAAATATAAATTATAATATTTAACATATAACTCGCTAGTGAATTAAATATTGAACAATTATTATGAACAAATTAAATATTTATTTCGCAAGATTGTCAAATTGCGGGGACTTCCTTAGAGCTTTAACTACTACTTATTTGTGGTGACATAAATAATACCATTGGGTAATGTCCAATGGCATAGTAAAAACGTTAAAGATTGGATAATCCGCAGCCAAGAATCTTATATCGATTTTGAAATACCGCAGATATAAGATTAAGGTTCAACGAGTAGACGGCAATCGGGAATTTATGATGGTTCTAGCAAAACCGGAAATTTCTTAAGGTGTACTCTACCCCTCTTAGAAATATTAGGGATCACATTGCAAGATGTGTACTTAACAGGCAATCCACAGATTACTTTTTGGAAAGTAACTTACAGACGTTACACCAACTTTTCGATTGAGTCAATCGAACAAACCTTCAACGGTCAAGCCGATTTCGGTCGCCGTGTCACCTGCATTATCTCCAGAAATGGTGATCTTGCTTACAGAACCTACTTACAAGTCACTTTACCTGAAATCAACCAATTGATGGGCAACTCATCCACCTTATCCTCAGGTGCTCACTCTGTCTATGCTCGTTGGTTAGATTTCCCTGGTGAGCAATTAATCGCCCAAGTTGAAGTCGAAATTGGTGGTCAACGCATTGACCGTCAATACGGTGATTGGATGCACATCTGGAACCAACTTACCATGACCTCCGAACAACAACGTGGATACTTCAAGATGATTGGTAACACCACCCAATTAACCTTCATCACTGATCCATCCTTCGCTGATGTTGATGGTCCATGTGACTCCACCGCACCTCGTCAAGTGTGTGCTCCTCGTAACGCTTTACCAGAGACTACCTTGTATGTTCCATTACAATTTTGGTTTTGCACCAATCCCGGTCTCGCGTTACCTTTAATTGCCTTAAAATCTGTAGGGCAGAAAAGTATCCAACCTAAAGTATCCGAGCAATGCTTTAGGGAAAAATTGTTGTGGTCTCGGGACAATGAAAATTGTCAATCCCAGATGCTAGTCAGTTGCTATTGAATCGCAACTGGCAACATATCCAAATTGCGGGAAACTCTTAAAGATGTAAAAAAAATTTGTATAGATAACTTATATAAAAAGAAATATAGATATAATAGTAGTATCATGAAAAAATGTTGTAAATGTAAAATTGAAAAACCTTTAGAAAAATATGGCAAATTAAATAAATCTCCAGATGGATTAAGATATGATTGTAAAGATTGTAGAAATGAATATAATATTCAAAATAGAGAAAAAATAAAATCTAAAAATGAATGTTATTATAAAGAAAATAAAGAATCTTTACTTGTTAAAAATAAATTATACAGAAATGAAAATAAAGAAAATATATCTAATCAACGAAAGGAGTATAGAAATAGAGAAGATATAAAAGAACATATTAAATATAAGAATAAAGAATACTTGCCAATTCGTAAGGAAAAAATAAAAGAAAAAAGGATTTCAAATTTAAATTTTAAAATAAGCGAAATATTGAGAAGCAAAATTCATAAAATGTTGAAAAATCAAAAAACATCATATGCCAAATATATTGGTTGTGATATTGAATGGTTTAAAAAATGGTTAGAATTTAGGTTTGATGAAAATATGAATTGGTATAATTTCGGTAGTTATTGGCAAATTGACCATATATTACCTATAAATTTATTTGATTTCACAAAAGAAAGTAACACTATGATATGTTTTCATTGGACCAATTTACAACCCTTAGAATCAACAGAAAATCGTAAAAAAAGTAATAAATTAAAATTACACTACTACTATAATAATATTGTTAATGTTTATAGATTTAATAAGTCAAATAATACAAATTTAGGGTACCAAATCGTAAATGAAAGTTTGCGATGGCTGAGATTAGAACTCAGGTATGGTAAAAATCCCTCGTATGATAATACCGAAAAGGTATTTGAAATAGACAATCCGCAGCCAAGCCTCTAATTCCATTATGATAAGGATATGAGGACGGTTCAACGACTAAATGGTTATGGGTCTGAGAAGTCTAATCAACTTCGTAGAAGACTTAAGATATAGTCTAGTCCCTGGCTAAGTTCTCATTTATGTAACAAGTTAATCGCAATGAGAATGCCAATAAATACTTCGAAAGAAGGGGTATAAGTGGTTCGTACAGTACCACGAAGTTAAGATTAACCTTGATTTAAGACCAATTGATGAATGTTTATGGGCTGTTACTTCATTAAGTTGCAACACCACCCAAAACCCAAAACAAGGTCCATATCCCAACAGTGCTGCCAACCAATACCAAGTTGGAACTCCAGTCACTGCCACCATCGCATACAACCAATCCCTTGTTGCTGCTTCCTTATACGTTGACTATGTCTTCTTAGATACTGATGAACGCAGAAGATTCGCACAAAACCCTCATGAATACTTAATCACCCAATTACAATTCACTGGTGATGAATCCGTTGGTTCATCATCCAACAAAATCAAGTTGAACTTCAACCACCCTGTTAAGGAATTAATCTGGGTCGTACAACCTGATCAAAACGTAGATTACTGTTCATCCCTTTTATGTGATGCCACTTTATTCAAGGTATTGGGTGCCCAACCATTCAACTACACTGATGCCATCGATGCTCTTCCAAACGCAATCCATGCCTTTGGAGGTCCTGATGCCACTGCTGGTTCCAATGCTTTCATTGATGCTCGTGGTTTATTCCAAGATGCTGGTGCTCTTGATGCTTCCATCCCTGATGGTTTCACTGGATACTGGCACGGAGGAGTCAACAACAACGCATACAATGAAACCAACTTTGGTGGATCTGCTGTCCCATTAAACCCTGCTCTTGACAATGCTGCCGCATTAGCTTCTCTAGGTTTAACTACCTCCGATTTCGGTGGTAAGGGACACAACGAAGGATCATCAGTATCTGATGCTGGTACCTTCGTATTATCCGAAACCTCTTTGGACATGCATTGTTGGGGACAAAACCCAGTTGTTGTTGCCAAATTACAACTTAACGGACAAGATCGTTTCTCTGAGCGTGAAGGTTCATACTTCTCATGGGTACAACCATACCAAACACATACCCGCAATCCTGATGAGGGTATTAACGTGTACTCATTTGCTCTTCGCCCAGAAGAACATCAACCTTCGGGCACCTGCAACTTCTCCAGAATTGATAACGCAACTCTTCAATTAGTTCTTTCCAACGCAACCGTTGAAGGAACCAGAACCGCAAAGGTTCGTGTGTACGCCACCAACTATAACGTGCTAAGAATTATGTCGGGCATTACGACCACCTGTGCCCAACAGTTGGCTGCCATATTAGATATTTGCTTCCTAATATGGATAAACAGTGTAAAGCAAATATACATTCAACAACATCAGAATGTATTATATAACCAGCTAGTCTTTGTTTGACTATTTAGTCACACGAAGGCAACATTTCTAAAATGCAGGAACATCCTTACAGCCTTTTCTACTACTTCATTATGTGAAAACATTCTGAATACCCAGGGTAATGACCTCGGGAATAGTAACAACGAAAAGGATTGGACAATCCGCAGCCAAGCCCCTAACCGCGATAGAGCAAGCGTATGGGGAAGGTTCAGAGACTATAATGGAATGGGTCTGAGAAAACTAGCAATTTTCGATGATGACTTAAGGGATAGTCCATGTTCTTTATGAAAGTAAAGAATAATACCACTGGGGTGGGTTAGCATATAGTAATTAAAGTAACTAATAGAAAAATTATATTAGTTAAAAAATAATTTAAAGAAATCTATATTATAAGTTATATAATATGGATAAATCAATGAATTCATATTTAGACGACTCTTTTTTCGGCATTAATCAATTAGAAAATAAAATTGATTGTAAAGTTATCAAAAATAAAAATAGCATAAACATTAAAGAAATGAAACCAATTTATTTATTTGATAAAGAACTATTATGTGGAGTTATTGAATATAGTAATAATACATATTATTTAGATATAGAAGATAGGGACAAAATAATAAATTTTGAAAAAAAATTTGTTTTTAATAATGAATCTGGTATATACCCTTCATTTAACTATAATAACAAACGAATTAATTATTTAGAATTTTTATATGGATACAAGGAAAACGGAAATGTAAATTATATATTCAAAAATGGAAATGAATATGATTTACGAAAATGTAATATTATTTGCGAACATATTTACAATGAAATTATTATAAAAAATTATTCTGTAGTAGAATATATTCCAGGACATTATTCAAAAAATGGAGTAGATCCATATTTTATGAAAAACCCGATTTGGAAGGTTCAAGAAAATGGTAAAGAATTATTATTAATGTATTGCGAAAAAGATACTATTTGTAAATTATGTCCGTTGAGTTATCAAAAAATACTAGATTTTGAAAAAATACATGATAAAAAATTAACATTTCATAAACATTCAAATGGATATATACTATCTTCAAATAGTTCATTATTTATTCATCAAATTATTACAGAATGTAATGGTAATGGAAAAGGAACATCATTTATATCAGTAGATCATATTGATAGAAATCCATTAAATAATACAATAGAAAATCTTCGTGTAGCGACAAGAAAAGAACAAGAACAAAATAGTAAGGGAATCGCAGAGGGAACAAAAAGAGAAAGAAAAACGAGTGCGAAACCACTACCTGAAGGAATAACCCAACAAATGATGAAAAAATATGTTGTTTATTACCATGAATGGTTGAATAAAGAAAAAACAAGAAGTCGCGAATTCTTTAAAGTTGAAAAACATCCAAAGTTGGATAAAATATGGGTAGGAACAAAATCAAACAAAACACCAATTTTAGAAAAATTACAACAAGCAAACCAATTTGTTGAAAGTTTAGAAAAAAATATAATTCAAGAATATAATGAAATAAATAAATATAACTATGTATAACATGGATAAAATTCAATACAATGAAAAAAAACAAGAAAGACGAGAGAAAAAACGAAAAGAAAAAAGATCAATTGAGGCAGAGGAAGTTATTTTTATTTTTGAAAAAGTTTTAGAAGAATGGAAAACAATTAAAATATTTAATACATTGATTCAAAAAAACCCGAATTCTTTCATTGATAAAAAAAAAGTAGAAACAATATCAAAAGGAAATTGTAAAATATTTCCAAGTGAATTATCAGAAGAAAGATATAGATATTATTGTGAAATTAGAGAAAAAGTATATTCTTATTGGAGTTCTAAAAAAGATAAAGTACTCCTATAACCCCAAAAAACTTTTGTCGTAATCTGTAATCATTTTGATGTATGCCTGGTAATACTTTAGGTTCGTTTCTTTTTTATCTATATTCAACAACAATTTCAAATAATACATGATTTCATAGTTTTTTCCTTCAAGAATAAGAATAACACCCACCAATTTATGAACAAGTTGTCGTATTTCTGGAATACTTTTTTCATGTGCTAATTTACCAACAATTTCATTATAATCACACCGGATAGTCTCCATGATGTCATTATATAATTCCATATTGTTATCACATACTTCTTCAAAAATATATTTATTTATTGAATACATATATTTATTAGTCCGACTATCTTTATTACCAAATTATTTATCTACTAATATTTCCTTCGCGACGGTCCGAATGATTTTATTGTAATTCTTTTGGGCTTTTTCTTTGTCGGTATCACACAAGCTCTGGTCAATTAACTTGGTATACAAGTCGCTCTTTTTACTAGTCGGGTCTTTATATTCCGGGTTGGCTTTTCCCCAAAGAGACATTTGCTTCACATTCTTGTGTTCAATCGCCTTAATTGCTTTTATCATTTGCTGTTTATCCTCGTCTTTGTGCCAGGTATCGTTGTTTTTAATATGAATGACCTCCCTTTTTAAATCACTACAGTGAATAGGACGTTTGCTTATATCTAATTTGTTTAATCCCTTGATTAAAATATTACTTATACCACCACAATAACCGAGTGGTCCAAAATTTTCAAAGTCGGTTAAAGATAGGATGAGTGATTCTAAAAAATCACTCAAATTCAACGCGTCTTTACATGTCTCATTCAAGAATACATTCAAGTTGAATTTGTTATTGTTTTGCGTATTTATAATATTGGTTGTTCCCACTCCCATTTCTAAAATCTTTTTTTGTTGTTCGATAATCAGTTCTTTCAATTCCTTATTTTCTTTAAGTTGTTCTTGGAATAAATTAATTAATACGTCCATTTGACCATTTGGGTGATTTTCATTTTCATTATCATTGATTATCTGTATCACGTCATTTTTTTCGGGAGCATTATCGTCATTGTTTTCGTAATTATTTTCATCATTTATATTAATGATACATTTCTGATGATGTTTCCATAATCCGCTTTTATTTTTATATTTCTTACCGCATTTACATGTATATTTTGGAAGTTGCTCGTTTTTGCTCGTTTTGGTTTCCAAATCGTTTCCATTTGTTTCCACGACATGCTTAGATGTCGATAAATGTCTTGTCATATTATATTTTTTAAAGCATTTATAATGACAATAATCACAGTAAAAAATATATTGCTCGTTTTTGCTCGTTTTTGCTCCTTTTTCGTTTCCTAAAGTTTCCATATTCTATAAAAAGAAAAAAGTTTAAGCCCTTTTTATAAAAAACTTAAAATTTATGCTCACAAATTTATGCTCTCGTTGAAAAATCTACAAAATACAATTGTCAGCTTTATGCTGTAAACCGACCCAAAAAACCCTGTTTTTCACATGAATCCCTAGGATTTTCAAAAATGGACATACCAAAAATGTCCATTTTTGGTTTTTCTGATTTTCTTTTGTTGAAATTTGAAATTTTTAGGATATAGATTCTTCGGTATTTTGAATAAAAAACAAGTAAATAAAACACTTTTTATTCGTAGATCCTTTTTCTCTCAAACAAGTAAATTTTGAAGAATAAAAATGTAAAGAAAAAGTATAAATATAAAGAATGAAAATAGCTTTATGCTTTTTAATTAGTTACAATCACGAGGTGAATAAGGAACATATATGGAGAGAATGGATAGAATACAACAAGGATATAATCAATATATATTTCCATTACAAAGACATCAATATGATCAAGTCACTTTGGATAAAAGACCATGCAATACCTAGGGAATACACAGTTGAGACCTCTTATTATCATGTAGTAAATGCTTATTTGTCGACCGCATATTACGCCATGTTACATGACAACGAAAACACTCAATTCTGCTTTTTAACCGAGGCGTGTGCGCCGATTGTGCCACCCGTCAAATTTAGGGAAATCTTTATGAAAACCCACGACAAAAGCATAATAGGATGGAAACCTGCGTGGTGGAACACGAAATTACATAAACGCGCCAATTTGCGTTTACTCGCGCCCGAATTTAGACTCGCGAATGAACCGTGGTTTATTTTGAATAAACAAGACATCAATCATTGCATCCTGTATTCAAAGGTGAATCGAGGTATATTTAAGTTAATATGTAATGGGGGATTAGCGAATGAGAGTATTTTTGCCATCATATTGTATTCGATTGGAACACTCAAAAATGTCATTAACGAAATCACGCATTGTGTCGATTGGAATAGACGAAGTAGTCCTACGAGTCCATATGTATTCAAACATGGTACTCCCCAAGATGTAGAATATATTCACAAATTTATCAAAGAAAACAAATATACCATGTTTTTGAGAAAGGTTTCACCAGAATTTCCAGATGAAATTCTTTTTAGATTTTTATATCAATGAGAGAAAATCAAATATTTTATTTGTAATATATATGACTACTCAAAATATTAATAAAGAACCGAATTGGACATTGGAGGACGTTGATTCTGACGACGAAATAGATGATAATGCGAGTTTAAAATTTTCGTCTCTAACATCATCATCACCAAGATCATCACCATTTCCACAGTATGATGAATTAAATATAGACATATCAAATATAGAAGCAACTCCGATTGATGAAAAAATAGATACAACTGTTAAGAATGATGATAAATATATTGAAAAAGAACCACAAGAAGAATTATTATTACCAAATGTATTTCGTGTTACTGATGAAGTTGAAAGAATGAGAAGACGTAAGTTAAATGATGAAGAATATGAAGGAATTAAAAAATATTTAAGTGAGCGCAAAGAAATAGATAAAAATGAATATTTATCAAATAAGATAGAAAACATATTAAATAATGAATTATTTATAAATGGTACAGCATACACGAATGTATTGAAAAAATTAATTGATAAAAATTATAAAATAAGAGAAGATGTGTTGGATAAAATGAAAACTTATGATTCGACAAATATAAACTATGGTGTAATACAAAAAATATTAAATTATTATAATAATAAAACTGGTGGAAAAAGACATACCAGAAAAACAATAAAACAAAAAAAATCAAGTAGGAAAACCAAGAAAATTCCAGGAAAATTGCGCAAACATAAAAAGTCCCGAAAAACCAGGAAATCCAGGAAATTTCCAAGAAAATTCCAAAACGCCATAAAAAAGAAACGTTAATTTAGAAAAAACAATATAAACAGGTTTTCATATTGTTTTTATATTATAAAATGTCGCAATTACATTTGAATGTAAAACTTTTACGCGAAGACGCCAGTGAACCAGTATATGGCTCAGATTATGCCGCCGGAATGGATGTATTTTCAGCCGTTGATGAATCCATCCCTCCCAGAACACGAAAACTGATCGGCACAGGTATTTCCGTTTCATGGAAAGGCTGTGACGCAGAACACTACTATCTTCGTGTCGCGCCACGCTCAGGATTAGCCACCAAGTCCAGCGTAGATGTCAGCGCAGGGGTAATAGATTATGATTACCGCGGTGAAGTATTTGTTTTACTTGTGAATAATCACAACGAAAACACATATGAAGTGAAAAAAGGCGATAAAATCGCGCAATTAATTATGGAGAAAATAAATCGTCCAATCATAGGAACCGTGACTGAACATACCGAAACCAAACGCGGTTCAGGTGGGTTTGGTTCAACCGATGTACCAAAAAACATACCAGAGATTCATAATAAATTTTATTGACTAGAAGACCTCCATCCTAACACTTCCATCTATTACCACAATCAATACAGGTAACAAATGTAGTCATAGGTTCATCCGCTGACCTCGTCTGCATCTGATAATAGGTACATTTCTTTGAACGACATTTACGACAAGTGAAAGTATCGGTCGCTGCCTCCATCGTGGTCTCATATTTACTTTTGTCGCGTTTCATTTTTGCTTGAATAAGAGATTCCCATTTCACCGGGTTCATTTCTTGATGAGTCATGAATGCTACCATGTGTGCCTTCATTTGTCCACTGGTTATTTGACCTAATAATTCAGGGTTTTTCAAATTAAAATAAATACTGCGTAAACGATCGACATATATTTGAACAAAATAGGGATTATCCCATTTTTTCACTACTTTACGATTGGTCGCTTCTTTTAAACAATAATTATAAATTCCTTTTTCCAGGTTTTCGGTTTTTTTCTCATTTTGAATAACCGCATTTATTTTTGAACGAATATTTTTACGAAACACCTCGGGGTTTTCAATTTGTCGCATATTATGTGTCTTTTACTATAACACATAATATGTATTTATATCAAAATCAATTTTATTTTTGTATAATTTTTATTTTTACATTCTTATTTTTCGTCGATGTAATTTATAAATGTTTACTACAGGAAAGCATGTTACCTCCTTTTACAATCATATTCAGTTGAAGCCAAAAACCTAGATTAAAAAGAATCACCGCAAATGCGTGTATTTTTTGGTCGAACACTGTTTCCGCGAATAAACCTTCAATCGCACCTCCTAATCCAATCAGGAGTGGTGGAGCCAACGAATTAACTACAGAAAAATAACCGGGAAATACTAAACCACCTAAATCTGAAAACGCATACATATTTAATGATGCGGATAGTATAAATGGTATTAATGTCACCCACGCCAATGGAAATGTAGAACCACCTGCGGTTTGTTTCCATTTAAAATTAAAGGTCGCTTTATAATCTTGATTACCCAGATAACCAATAAAGAATCCAAATACGGATAAAAATTTTAAGCAACCATAAAAATAACTTGGACCCAAAACAGCATATGAAAATGATTGTAATCCAATGTACTGCATATTGAAAATAAAAAAGTAGGCAACAATTCTTAACCATTGATTGTTTTTATCAGAAACAACAACATTTGTATTTTGTAATTCACCTCTTAATGGACTGTCAAAAGGAGCCACTTGCCAACCTTCATATGTATGCATCATAATACCTGGAAGACCACCAAAAAATGCGATTATTGGAGAAAGGAGAAATAAAAGAGTTCTTTGTGCGTCATTATCAAAATAATTCATCCATTTATCACTATTATTCAGTATAGACTGAGCCATTAGAAATGCTGGAATGATTGGCGTCCAATGAACAAGTTCGACCAGATTCAACATAAAAGCATTGGCGGTATGTGCCATACCAATATTATAAAGAGACGTTTTGGGTGAGGCTTTATTCCAACCCCATGACGGATTTGAAGGAAAGCCTATAGAAAACCAATTATTTTCAAAATAAAAATCGTCATTTTTTTTATGATAAGTTGTCATTTACTAATAATAAAAAAATGATTTTAAATACATTTTTAAATATACTTTAATGTTGTTAAATCTTCAATGGTATAAATAAAAAACTTCTAAAATATCTTGTGAATCTAATCCTTCTTCTTTTTTGTATTTAGACATGAAAATACGCTTGTAACACCATCACCCACATCATCACCATCATCATCGCTGTAATCATATTCTTCCTCACTCAATTCAGAACCAATATCTTCCAATTCTAATTCCTCATCCACATCATCCGAACCGTTAACATCATCAATTTGTTCCAACTCATCACTATCTTCATCGTCATCATCACCACTTCCATATTCTTCGTCATCCTCACTATCCACTACAAATCCGTCTTTCAAATATCCATGTTTTGTCTTTTTCTCTGCTGGAACATCTTCTAGATCATCCACCTCATTTTCGTCTTCTACGCAAGTCGCAGTCAAATCCTCAAACCCTCCAAATAATTTTTCATATATTTTGTTCCATAATTCAAGGGTTAAATGACACAACCCATATTCTGAATTTTCTTTTTTCACATGCGCGATTAATACACAATTACCGAAAAACAATGTGCTATCTACTGGAGGTGGGAAATCATATTTATTTTCAGTATTTGCCTTACCTTCAGTCTTACCATAAAGCAGAACAACATATTTTTTTCCGTCGATTTTAATATTACACCATTCACTTTGTTTCACAAAATCATCCGCCTTTTTGAAACCGCATTTCTTGTATAATTCTTCTTCCTTGTATTCTTTTATTGTGACATTTTTTAAAGTCCCATTTTTTTCAACAATGATGATTGAAATATTTTGTATTTCCATAATTACTAATAATATTATAAATGGGTTTAAATAGTTTATACTAATAATATTTAGATTAAATATTTAGGAAATACAAATGAGAATATATGTCAATTCATATAATCCCATTGATATGTTGGATAAAATAAAAAAAATAGACGTTAATTTTAGCAAATATACAAAATATATAGAAATTGTTTCTAACAAAGGAGTTTATAAAATAGAAAACAACAATTTATTAAAATTACACGTTGTTGATTATCCTGTACAAATATTGAAACACTTTTATAAAAATCTAGTATTGTTTATTGACAAAAGTTATTTTAAACCAGAAAATATATATTCGCAAATACCGCCCGAGCATGAGATCCGAGATGTTACTTGTTTTTATTATGAGGTTTGCGACCCCAAATTAGTATCCAAGAAAAAAAAGAATGATTATACTATACAACTTGTAGTAGAAGGAACCTATAAAGAAAACGACATTAATTTACAAACAAATTCAAACAATGCGAATAATAAATATTATCGTTATGTTCCACATGATTTTTATTTTTTAGTAAATGACAATTTTGATTTTGACAATTATTTTTGTAAAGAAGTGATCAATGAGTTTTTATCCCAGTTATTCTAATATTTACATAGTATAATTATATGTTATTTTGGACTGTTCAAACCATTCTTATATCATTTATTTTAATTTTTTTAGTACATCATTTAATTACTTATTTTAAACAAATTTTGACGGTTCCTAAAACAAAAGATTTAGTAAATTCGCCAATTCAAAAATACAATGACATGTTTAAAATTATAAGCAGCGCTGAATGTTTGAATTCCAACGCGATCCAGGTAAATTCAAATATACAAGATTATTTACCGAAACCAGGATTTACACCAGAAGAAATAAAAAATGATGTAAATCAAGAGATGAAGAATGAACTTAAAAGTTTTTTAAAAAAACAAATGACCCAGAGTTCTTCAACAAATAGCACGACAACGAATATATCAACATTAGATTCCTTTGGATCTTCGTCCTATTATTCAAATTACTAGTGTTTATCCAGATTTTTTTGGATTATATAATCTAATTCTAAAATATAAATGACTCTTTTACAAAGTGTGCTTTTTATGATGCTGTTGAGTTTTTTCATACAATATTATGCCATGAGTGTCATTATGACGAATGGTCTCACAAATATTCGTAATAGTTTAGGAAAAGCGTACATGTCCGGAATCATGGCGCTCCTCATGGGAATCGTGGAAGTCGCCATGAATGATTATTACATGAAAATGATTTCCGCAAAATATTATATTGTATTATTTATCCTACTGGGAATCTTATATTACATGTACAAGACCCAACAATATATATATGATCGTGATTATTTGAATGAAATGATAGAACATCATTCCATGGCTCTAACAACTTCTGGTGAAATATTGAAAAAGACAAGTGATCCAAAAGTGAAAATATTAGCGTCTAAAATTATCAATACCCAGGAAGATGAAATACAATATATGAAACGTCTGTTGTCCAAATAATAATATTTTGAATTGGTTTAAAGGTTTCATCATAAATATAAATACAAAGTATAAGCAAAGAATGTTGAAAGATTACGAAAAAGAAGAGATCATAAAAAATTTCCCTAATATAGAACTTTCTTATGAAACAATAGGACATAATAAAGTTTACGATTTCATTTTATTTATTCCCGAAGGAAAAAAGGTTTTTGCCTGGTTTACTACATATAAAAAACAAAATGTATGTTTTCTCATGGAATTAAATACTGAAACAAAACAAATTATAAATATCGAATATGCTGTATGTTGTTTTCATGATCATTTGAGTTTTGGTACCATTTTTTATGGAACAGTTTTCAAATATGAAAATACTCGTTTCTTTTCAGTGGAGGATTTGTATTATGTAAAGGGTCGTCCAGTGAATATGAAAGATTACAGTGAAAAACTGGAATTGTTGAAACATATTTTTACCAAGGATATCAAACAAGTATCATATTATCAATACCAAATGGTGTTTGGTCTTCCAGTGATAGATGATAATTACCAACATATATTGAATATAGCGACCATTCTTCCATATAAAATCAAATATTTACAATTTAGACAAAACAATAAAAATTCGGCAATTATGAATTGCGTATATTATAAATCGAATTTAGGAGAAAAACGTTATGGCAATAATAACGCAGGACCTCAACAAAAGAAGGAATACATATTCAATGTAAAACCAGAAATACAAAGCGACATTTATGGTTTGTATGTATATAATCATGATAGTAAGAAATGTGATTATTATGTAGAAACCGCATGTATTCCGGATTATAAAACGAGTGTTATGATGAATAAATTCTTTAGAAAAATAAAAGAAAATGATAATTTAGATGCTTTAGAAGAAAGTGACGATGAGGAAGAATTTGAAAATCAGGATATTGATAAATATGTTCATTTGGAAAAAGAATATAATATGATATGTGAATATAATTATAAACATAAAAAATGGACACCGTTACGTTTAGCGCCACGGGGACAACGCGTAGTGAATAAAAACGATTTAGGTCGTTTATAATTTTGAGGCTAAACAAAAAATAATCGTATCTTATATATAATGGCAACCATGAATATAAATTCAGCGTTAAGTCCCTTTACATTTAAAGGAGAGATTATGACACCTTCTGCGAATATAAATCCAAATTTAGTAAATGTAGATAATTCGAGCTATTCGGGTGGTTTTGGAACTACAGAAACATCGCGCAATTTTCCTTCAGTTTTAAACAAATTACCAATTAGTAATGTTGAAGCTGCTGCCGCGTCAAAAATACAATCTGGTGGAAAAACTAGAAAAAATAAAAACTCATTCAAATTAAAAATAAAAAATATTGTCAATAAGTATAAGAAGATGAAGTCTAAATTTAGTAGAAAGATGACATTAAAGAAAATGAAAAAAAGATTATCCAAAATGTTTGGTATGAAAAAATCAAGACACGGAAGACATTCAAGAAAACATCGTATGTCGCGCAAACATATGTCTGGTAAAATGAAAATGCGTGGAGGTGGATACCATCAATACATGGGAAATGTGCCAAATACACCTGTATACTCAACTGGTGGTGTTTTACCACCAAGTCAGTTGGCATTAGCAAATCCAGTTCCATTTGAAGTATTAAAAAATACCGGTGCTTGTACAGATAATTACAATCATTTTACCAATAGTGGAAAACAAATTTGGTAATTTGTTTATACTTTTAATCTGAATATATATCTAAAAATATATTCAAATATTCCGATCGATACATATTTAGAGCATTTACAATATTTACAGTTATTATTTACATAAAAATGAGGTGAAAGTTTATATAAATTTTTATTTGGGTTATCTGGACAATATTTATTGTTATTTTGGTATTCTATTTTAAACATATAATATTATTTGATTTTTATTATTTCAATAACTAATTAAAATAAATTCAATTTTATTTTTGAAATAAAAATTTCTTTTTATAGTATATGAACGCTTTAGGGACATTATTAGCAGTATTTGGATTATTAGTAGTTGGTGGTGCGTCATATGAATTATATAACAAAACAAAATCACATCATAGAACTAAACATCATCGTCATAAACATCAAGTATCATCAAGATCACACTCAAAATCAAAATCAAGATCGAGATCAAGATCAAAATCAGGAAACGATTTTTTTGGATTGTTTAAAAAATCACGCAAAAGTAAAAAAATATCACCTCGTACAAGTAGAAAAATATCACCTCGTACAAGTAGAAAATTATTTAATATATTTAAAAACACGTTACAAGATAAATCAGTTAGTAAAAAATTAAAGAGCAAACACCATATAAAACACACACCTAGTATGACTAGTTCGGAAAAAAGACAATACTATTTAAATAAATTCAAACACAATGTTCATAAGACTAAAAAAAGAAGAAGAAGAATATATATCTAGACGTATGAAGATCTATAGTATGTATTTTATCATATAAAACATTTATTTTACTAGACAAAAAATAAATTCTCAAAGGTGTATAGATAGAGTTTTTACTAAAAAATATTAAAAGCAATTGTTTATTATGTATAAATATAAATGCTATTTTTATACATATTCTTATTTATTAGTTGTGTCACTTCTTTAGAAGTGAAACCAATAAAATCGTGTGTAAATTGTAAACATTTTTTTCTGGAAAATCCATTGTCAAATCCAGAAAATGGAAAATGTTTATTATTTCCAATAAAAAAAACGGATAAAAAAAAAATTGTTGGTGGACACGCAACAACTTCAGTGGATTATGAAAAATGTATATTTGTAAGAAATAACGAAGACATGTGTGGTAAACATGGAAAATATTATGAGCATAAAAACGGAAATACAGATGATATGAAAGAGTTTTTGAAAAAGTTGATGAGAAAATTTCCAAGAAATGATGATATGGAGTTTTTACAATGTCCAAATTGGAGTTGTTAGATTTCTTACGCGTTTTTCTTTTTAATCGATATTAAACATTTTCCTTGTAATAAATCATTTTTTTCATTTGTTTCATCGTTAATCGAAACACCACACCAACCTCCTTCAAGTTTAGGGTTATATACAACTTTCCATTTCCCGACGTCGGGATTATAATTCAAATTAGACGAATGAATGATTTTATAGTTTTGTTTTCTATAAAATGTTTTTCTTTTGGACCATTGATTCTTGAATGGTTGATGCTCATCGATAATATCCACCACAATAGGCGAACCGTGTTTTTCACGAAGAATACGCCCCACGGCTTGTTCTATATCCGTTTTAGGAGTCGCCATAATAAGCGTGGTTAATGTCTTGATATCTAGCGCCTCTGCTGCCATAGAATATGTCGCAATAATCACCTTTTTGGTCTCGCTTTCTTTTAACGCAGCTTCTTTCATACCACCAACATAATAACCAACCGTCGCAATATTTCGCGCTTCAATCGCATCATACAAATATTTCAATAGATTTTTATTGTGCGCCAAAATCATGATTTGTTGTTTTATGTTTTTTTCACTGCTTTCGCGTAATAAATCCACCAACACAGTCAATATAAATTCACTTCGATGATTAAAACCACATAATTTCGTAATCATGGTGCTATATTGAACCTGACCACGGTAATCTGTGACGACTTCTTTGAAATCCTCATCATTGGATACATAATCAATTGCCCGAACCACTACGCTATGTTGTTCATCTCGTTCTCCCTTGTAAACGACTTCTCCCAAAAACATTTTAAATATTTTGGTTGTCCCATCTTTACGGTTCATAGTTGCGGACAATCCCAACATATATTTGGTGACGATTTTGAAAAGAGCACATGAAAATACCTCACTTGATATATGATGTACCTCATCTATAATCGTTAATCCAAAACTATCAAACATGGATCCAGGATAATCTTTCATAGATAACGACTGTAACATACCAATAACAATATCCTTTTCTTCAATATCAACAATTTGACCTTGGATTTTTCCTACGCGCGCACTGGGAAGAAACTGGCTGATGCGTTCAATCCATTGATTCATGAGGAATTCTTTGTGAACAATCACCAATGTTTTCTTACGTAATATGCTAATAATATTGATAGAAAGGACCGTTTTTCCATATGCACATGGAAGTTCAAGTAAACCACAACCACCATCATTGTCCGACTTACCTACATGATCGATATAGGTTTTAACAACAGGTTTTTGATTGTCGCGCAAGTCGCCCATAAACTGAACGCTAATATCGTCGCCGGGAGGTATTTTATTTTTTGTATGAGCACCAAAATAGGATTCGCCAAAATAACGCGGGACATAAAATTTATTATCAGATTCGCGATATACTGGGAAAGTGTGGTGTGCCTGGGTCATCACCGCTCCTTGCGTCATTGGTTTTGCTGTTAGTTCGCGTTTTAATTCTTCTTGTTGTTCAGGCGTTAATTCATTTTTCATGATAGTGTATCCTTTTTGACCGAGATATCCACGCGGTTTATCCGGAACTATCTTATTGTTATCAAAAGACTCAGGAACAGAGGTTACAAAATTATTTAGTAAATTTTGGGATTTGGGGGATTGATAAAAGGTTTTCTTTTTAAAATACATTTTATAGTCTGTATATATTTTTGTATATTGTATTCATTTAGAAAAATATTTTAAAGTCAATTTTTATTTTGATTTATTTTGAATTTTGATTTTTGAAATTATTTGATTTTTGAAATTATTTGATTTTTGAAATTATTTGATTTTTGAAATTAATTTTCAAATTATCAAAGAATATAATCTATGAATATGATATATGGAAAGTTTTGATAGCCTATTCAAAAAACAAAATACGGGTCAGGTCATTTTATTCATTTTATTCATTATTTATTTACTTGCCGGGTACAAGACCCCTGAATTATTAGCAAGAGGAATCGACACCATTATTGGAAAAATTGTAGTCGTGGTTTTTGCGATTTTATTATTTTGCAAGTGTAACCCAATTTTAGGTGTATTAGGATTCGTCGTTGCTTATGTATTAATTCGCAGATCTGAAATGAAAACCGGAACATATGCGCTTGAAAAATATATGCCTACGGAAGAAAAGAAGGCGTCTAATTTAACAGCATTTAATCAATTTCCATATACTTTAGAACAAGAAATGGTCAGTAAAATGGCACCTATTGAACATACTGTACATGAACCATCATCATTTGTACCATTATTAGACAATACTCATGATGCTTTACCAGTGTAAATATATATGTGTTTTTGAAACATATATACATTATTTATTCAACCAATATAAAGGATTTAACCAATCATTCTTTTTTTTCCATTCAATCATTTTAGAATAATGTGTATCATAATTTTCTATTAAAAAATCTTTTGTAATTAAATTCCATTCTGAAACAATAACTATTGGTAAGTCATTATAAAATTTATCCATTTCAGTATTTGTACATTTAATAATAGGGATTGAATTTAAATATAAAGATTCATATATACGATGACAATCAATACCAGTTCCTTCTGGAGATAAAATATATTTTGATTTTGACATATTTATATAAAATTTTTGTATTTCTATATTTTCTTCATTTATAACCCAATCTAAATAATGAAATGTATTATAACATTCACTTCTTTTTTGTATATTTGTTTTGATAATAAAATTCATATAGAGTATATGTATTTTTTCATCCTTATTCATTACAGGTATATTTTGTATAATTGATACTGTATCATTTGGATAATCTCTAAACCCAATTGGAATTGATTTTACATTTATATTGTTACATGTGTTGTTGATTGAATATATTCTAAACACATAATCTTTTATTAAATGATAATGATTATCACTAAAACGAATATCACTATTATGTGTGATTAAATTAAATTTATTTTTAGGTGGATTATTATTCAAGTGAGTGACAAATAAATCAAAATAATCTAAATTCAAAAAAACGAAATCATTTAATTTGACTTCAATTGATGAAAATGTTCCATTATATCTCGGACAAATACACCATTGCGAGATTTTATAAAAAGAGTATCCTGAAATATAACTATTTTTTATGACTTGATTTTTTAAAAGAAACGTGCTATTTCCCTCTTCTTTTTCATAACCGAGTATTGGTTCTCTACAAATGAAATCGACGGGTTTTAAAATTTTTGTAAAAATAACGTCGTTCGGATTATTATTATTATTATATTCATGTATAAAGTCATTCAATAAAATATCTACATTATTTTTATTTACTAATATAGCAATTGGACCTCCTAACCAAAATTTATTTTTATTATATTTTACTGAATCACAATTATTATAGAATCTGCCTGATTCATGATAATCAATACCATCCATATTATATTCTGGATTTAAATGTCCTATTTTAGAAATATCATTATATTTTCGACCCCACAAATAACCTGGACATAAATGTAAGCATCTCCAATTTTCAGGTAATAATATAACGGTTTTATTTATTTCTTCCAAAAAATTATTAATTGGAAAAAAATCATTATCGCAAATTATAGCATAGTCAAAATTAATTTTTTTAAATAAGTTTATACTATTAATAATCATTTCAAATGATATATCGTTTATGGATTTATTTTTTAAAATATAATCATTCAAAAGAATAGGTATATTATAATTACTAAAATTATTTATTATATTATTCATTCTTTTTAAAGATGTATTATTATTTGGAATAGTAGTAGTTATAATAATTATATTTGAGTGATTTATCATTATTATATATTTATATATTTATACATCTAACCTTTTATATCCATTTCAAATGTTTTTATAAAATAATTTTTCAAAAAATATGCGAGTACAAAAACTGTAATAATTATAATAATTATAATAATAATCACAAAATATAACATCATGTCACCTTTGATAAGGTCATTCATAGACGATGATTTATTTTTTACATAATCTTCCATAGGTTCGCCAATATCAAGAGCTTGACAATCCATTGTTAAATTACTAAGTGAAGCCGACATACTTGGACCTCCATTATTTACATATATTGGCACAGATACAAAAGCAGGATTATTAGTAACAGGCATTATTATTTTCTGTAATATCTTCAAACTATCATTTGTTATACCAATCGCGTCTGAAACTCCATACACAATGACGTCACGTGATCCACTACTATAAGTATAAAATGATTTTTTTGGAACAACCTCATTTAAAGTAAAAGTGCCGGTTCCTTTATTCGTATTTTGACCGGCAGATGGTGCCATTGTTGATACTGCTTTAATAATATTATTTATGATAATAGAACCACTTACTGTAATTCCATAAACACTGATTGGTATATAAACCATTAGACTATTTCCACCGTATAATGGAACATGTGTTATACAAATTTCACCACTTACATATCCTCCATTATAATAATGTAATGACGGAGAATAAATATTTATACTAGAAACCTTGTATTGTATATTATTGTATGTAACACCCGGATTATCGTTATATGTTATTTGTATATATGTTCCAAAATTTGTTACGGTTGGATTAGAGACAGAACTATAATTAAATGAATAATCACATTTTAATTTACATTCACCCGCAATATTTTGTGATGAAATATTTAATGGTTTAGTAGTTGATACACGAGCTGCGGTAGAGGCAACAGTTACAGTATTAGGTTTAATTGGTACATTATTTTTTATATTTGTAGGTTTTACTGTACCCGGTTGTGATGATGCTTTTTTATTGTCTTTAGGATTAATTTTTATCTTAGGAATAGGTTTTGGTTTATTTTTAGGTGCCATAATTATATATTATATATTATATAAATAATGAGATAAATAATTAAATATTCTTTTTTAAATTATATATAATTATGAAATTAACTAAAGGTAAATTAATAAAATTATACGATAAAAAAAAGCAAACAATGAAAAAATACAAAACAACATCACAAAATTCAACCAGCAAAAATAAATCAGTCAAGAACAAAAAAGCAGTAAATTTACACAATACAACATTAAAACGTTTAGAAGTATAATAAAATATAGTTTAATAGTTTAATAGTTTTTAAGAATGAAAACATTCTATATAATTCCTTATTCAGCAACAGGTATTTCTATTATTGCCAGATTTATTTTTATGTATTTGCTCTATACAAAAAAATCAACAAATATATATTCACTGATTTTTTGTATATTAAATATAATATCATCATCATTATGGATAAATTATAGTATTATTGTTTCAGATTTACCGATTATTGTTCGTGGATCGAGTGATTTATTTTTATTCACAATTTCGTGCATGTATATATTGTATAATAGAAATCAAGAATACAATACTTCAAAATTAATCCTACCAAGGTAAATACTGTATAGTGTTTGTTTCATAAATTGTTACCTTAAATCCCTGATTGTAACCTTCTACAAAAACACGGTCACCGCTATTCAGCTGATCACAACCATATTCATTTGTACAACTACGACCGTTATAAATAATTGGCAATTTTACACTGTTATTCTGGTCACTCATGGTATAATACTGCCATTTGTCGCGATTTACATATAGAGGTCGTCCCATTAGAGGCAATATTTTATCTTTTTTACTGTTGTTGTGTAGAGGGGTTAAAATTCCCATTTGCCGATAACTTGTATCAACTACACCAGGATTCGTTGAAATATTAATGGGAACCACCCTTCTAGGATTCGGTACAAAATAACGTTCGTCGGCAAGAGGTGGTATATAGGGGTTCAACAATACATCAGGGGTTTGATTGTTGTACGGATAATTAGGAATTAAATCGGGGACTACTTGGACTCGAGGTTCGCGTTCTTTTTTTACATTGACAATCACATTATTTTCTTTCTTAATGACGCTAATATAAAGTAAATATCCTAAAATGAAAATAAATAATACAAGAAAAAAGAGTGTTACATTTTCAATACATATGACTCCAGGAATACATTTTTTGTTTGGCATATATATTATATATATAATATATGTCAAATCCGAGACATTTAATTTCCCTCTACTGGCATTTGTAAATTTTTACCTACATTTGTTAAACTACCCAAATTCTTTAAATCAAATCCTTGTAATAAACCTTTTGCTTGTTCCATTAATGGGCTCATACTTTTCATTGCTTCCGCTAATTCTAATTGTTGTTTCATTAATTTTTGGGTATCATCTGTTAATTGCTTAATACCATTTCCTCCTAAAATTTTATTTAAATCTTCATATGCGTCTTCTACAGTAGAGGCATAATCGATTCTGTTTGGTTTATTATACATTGACGACATGGATTCGCTTTTTTTATCACTTTTATCTTTTTCATCACTTGATTTTCCAGATTCATTTTTTTGTTTCATTAGATTTTTTAATTTTTCATTTTTTTCTTTAAACGCGGACTTATCAGGATCAGAAGATACGCCGTTTTCAATCATAGCATCAATTTCTGTCTGTAGATCTTTTATTTGTTCATCTAAACTTTTACTAGCGTTTTCAAAATTTTCCTTTACAGTTTTTCCGACCATTAATACGCTGGTTAATATTAGAGGAATTGTTAAAATAATAATCATATTTTTGCTAAAATAGCGTGTTAAGAAAGCTACTAAAACAAAAAATATAATAGAATTTAAATTTCCAGTAACCATATATCCAAAAAGATTAATTATTGCTAAAACAAAAACAAAATATAAAACATATTTGTTTTCAAGCATTTTTGATAAATTTTTTTTATCCATTATTTTAGGTATTTTCATGATTATATATATTACAATTAAAAAAAAATAATAAATATTATTAATTATTTATTACTTTTTTAGTTGTTTACTTTTTATTTTTTGTAGTTTTACTTGACGCAAGAGTAGGATTAGTTACAACAACTTGTTTTTTAACAAGAGTCGCCTTTGGTTTTTTCGACATACCGGGTTTCATATTAATTTGTTTTAATATTTTTTTTAATCTATCATTTTTTATTTTTAACGCATTTTTTTGTTGAGGAGTATTTACTCCGTTCGCAATCATATCATTAATTTGCGTTTGAGTTTCAATTAATTGTGTTTGTAGATTTTTTTTAGCCATGTTTGCAAAACTTTCTTTTACTTTTTCTCCAATCATTAATATACTAGTCAATAGTAAAGGAACAGTTAGTATAATCGTCATATTTTTACTAAATAATGATGTTACAAAGCCAAAACAAACAAAAAATATAATGGAACTAAAATTTCCGCTCATCAAATATCCTAAAAGATATATTGCGGATAATATAAAAACAAAATATAAAACATATTTGTTATCAATCATTTTTGATAAATTTGTGTTATTCATTATTTTTGTAATTTTCATTACTATATATATATTTATATAAAATAAATAAAAATAACTAAAAAAATTGATAAATATTAATAATTTAAAGCATATTTCATAAATGTAATATATATTTGTTATAAATGAATAAAAATTATTTATTAATATGTGAATTATTTCATCCAGATTTACATGGTTATGATGCGAATGAAAGTGATCCAAATATCAACGGGCATTATATAATCATTCATATAGATGAGAATAGTAGTAGTGATAGTGAATACTATAGTGATAGTGATAGTGAGGACGATTATTTTATATTAAACGCAGTTTTGATAGATATTTATAAAAAAAAATACAAATATTTAACGACATCTTATAAAAAAAATAATTTGGAAATAATACATCCAACAATTCGAAATTATTTTAATATCATTTCATCTGAAAATTACATAATACCTAACATTGGATATAAAGTGTATTTATCTGGAAATGAATGTGTTGCTATATTGAAAACCTTTTGGTTAAGAATTGTACAAAGATGTTGGAAACGTGTTTATAACGCACGTAAACAATTTTTGAAACCCCCAAATATTATACAATACTTGCGATTCAGAGAAACAACACTAAATCATTGTATACGTATTCCTAGTATACATGGAATGTTTTGGTATGGATAATACAAGATAATAAATAATAAATACAATAATATATAATAAATACATCATAATATATAATAAATACATCATATTATATATTATATTAATTTGACGATTTTTCCAAAATGAAAATAATACAAACCATCATGCGCGACATTTCAAGCATTCAAAAATTATATAAAAAATATTATTCGGGAAAAACGGATGTATGGACGGGAATACTCATGGGAGGCTGTTTTGGATACATGATGGAAAACGAATATTATACGCATTTGCCCTTTATTATTATACCGCTACCCTATGTTGGATTTCATTTGTATAAAAACAAACATTTATTATTGACCGAATTCAAAAAAAATAAATTTGTTTTTTGGTTTTAATTTAATAACTCGATGTACTTGTAGCGCGCGATGTAGTTGTGGTGTATCTATTCTTCTTACCACGACGCGAGTAAGAAGAAGATCTTTTTTTATCTTTTCGTCGTCGGTGTGTTTTTGGTTTGTAATCGGCAATATAACCCCCTTTCATAATTCCTTTTTTCATTCCTTTTTTCATGCCTTTTTTTATTTTTCGTGTAGAATATTTACCACGATGTTTTCTGCGACCCCCGGTTTTTGCATCTACGGGTGTTCTAAAATTAGAAAACTTTGCCAGTATTGACTTCATTTTTTCAGATATTTTATTATATACACTGTCACCATCTGTATTTTTTTTATTTACATCATCTATAATAGTGTCTACGAATTTATCTACTTCATTTAAATAACCGATTAATGTGTCAATATTTTGTAAAGCTTCATCTCTTTCAGCAGTAATAGTATTTATTTGAGAAGAAAGATTTTCTTTTTCAATATTAATATTCTTTATTTGTTCTTCTAGTTGAACGATTTGATCATTTAAAGAAAAAATTCTTTTATTCTCATCATCTATTGAGTTTGCTTTTAATGTATTTATTTCATTTCCCAACTGGTCAATTTTTGCTTGAAGTCCAGTTGTTTTATTTTCAAGATTATTTACTATATTTTGTAAGTTTTGAATTTCTTCATCGCTCGTTTTAACTTTATTCATTTCATTCGTTAATTTTTGTTCGGCTTCTTTACAAGAAATAATTAATGTTTCAACGACCTCATCTAACTTATCAACACCCTCAGAAATGGTTTTTAAATAATTGTTATTTGTATCTAGAGAAGTATTAATCGTTTCTAATTTACGAATTATATTATCTTTCATATTAGTAATTTGTTCAGCTACTACCATATATAATAACAAAATATTATTTTTATTATTATATAATTTAAGTTTGAATAATTTCTTCTAAACTTTTTCTAATATTTTTTATTTCAATCAATATTCGTTTTTTTTCTTCATTTGTTTCAAGTATGCCTTGTTCAGTTAATTTATTGTTCACCATTATATCTTGAATATAATCATTTAAATAATTCAATGTTTTCATCTGATCTTCCTTTTGTTTTATAATAAAATCGTAATATTTTTGATAATCATTATTGACATTTGTTAGAAAACGATTGTTGTCAGAAATATTTTTTAAATATTTTCTTTTTTCCAATAATAAATCTTTTTTGGAATTAATTTCTTGTTCTATTTCCGACAAATACTTATCTCTTTCTGCTAAATTCATTTTAGGCAATAATTCTTTTTTTAAGGAAGAAGGTTCATTCTGATAATTTAATAAATCTGGTTTTAATTGTTGTATTTGTTTTTGTTCTTGTTCTTGTTCTTGTTCTTCTTCTACATTTCGGCTTTCTGATAAACTACTTAATTTTGAATTAATTTCATCATCAATGATTGACAAATATTTATCTCTATCTTCCAAACTCATTTTAACATTTACCATTTTCTTACTTATATTACATGAATGTAAAAAAAATTGAAAAGTTATTTATTATTATAAATTAATAATAAGAAATCAAAATATAACCCATACAAAATGAGTCATTCTGAAAATATGAATTATATGGCAAATAATAATTACAGCCAGACAAATATGAATTATCCAGTAAATATTAACAGTAACGCATATAAAACCTGTTCAAATGATGAATATGATGCTCTTGAATCAAACATACCTTATGTTTGTAAAAACCGACCATATTCTCCTAAATCAAAATTATACCGTACAGTAAATAACTGGGATATACTTGCATTTATAGTAATTACGACTTTATTGGTTTTATTATTATTTACAACAAGACAAATACATAATCAAAAAAATATTATTCAAGATAATCATACTGATAATAGTCCAGCAAGTATATATGAAAATTACAATCATGTAAACGATCTGGATTTAGAAACTGAATATTACAAAATAAACACTCGTAATTTATATGATAATCATCATGTGGAAGTAAGTTATTTAGACCACATTGATGAATTAAATGACGGGTCTAATTATTATTCAGAATACTACAAGGCTCGCTTACAAGAATTATGTGAGTTATCTATTAAAAAAGCAAACAATCACGCAAAAAAAATATAATTTAATATTTACGAAAAAAATTATTGAGGTCGAATCAAACGCACCGTCATGTTCACAAAATGGACATTCGAAAAGTTTTTTTCGACGATATATTTCAAGTATTTTTCAGCAACAATTCGTCCTTTGGTATCTCTATAAGATTTCAACCAGTCCAAACGGTTAGAATATAATTTACAATCATCAAACCGTATCAAAGCGAACTTGTCGTTATACCCTTCAAAATGACGATAACTTTCATTCGTCAAAGCGATTTCACCTGGTTTCACCAAGTCAAACCATTCAAGTAAAAAAGGTGTGTATATATCCACGTCCGGTCTGATATATAATACAAAATCGTATTTTTTTTGAGAATCAATACACATTTGTGTAACTCTTTTTTGACTTTCTAAAGCACAAATCATGTTGCGTATTAATTCGGGGCGCCATTCATAATCAGGGTGATCACCGTATGTATCATATAATTCTTGTTTGAAATAGTTTGAAAAATTTACTGTATTCAAAAATTCATCTTGTTCATCAATTTCATAATATGATGGATTCAGTAATCTATATTCATTATAATCGTTGGGAATATTTCGTGTGCTGTTCCAATCAACCCCCCATATAAAATTTTGCTGTGTCTTCCATGTATGCATATACACGTCATATTCAACTTGATTATTTTTAAATATATCAAAAATTTGATTTTTGTGGGCATCATGGATAATTCGAACTGATCTGGTCATCCCCCAATAACAAATAGCAACTCTAACCATTGTATTGATTTGTATAATTATAATAAGAATCTTTTTATTTTAAAAAACAACAATATATATTTTTATTAAAATATAAAATCTTGACTATATATTATTTAGGATGTCAAAGACTATTCAAGAACCGTTACTATCTCCTGACGATAATCGCTTTGTAATGTTTCCAATCCAACACCAAGATATATGGGAAATGTATAAAAAACAAGTAGATTGTTTTTGGCGAGCAGAAGAAATCGATTTATCAAAAGATTTAACTCATTGGGACACCTTAAGTGATGACGAAAAAAATTTCGTATCAATGATATTGGCGTTTTTTGCGGCGAGTGATGGTATTGTTTTAGAAAACCTAGCAGTGCGTTTTATGTCAGACGTTCAATTGTCTGAGGCAAGAGCGTTTTATGGATTTCAAATCGCAATGGAAAATATACATTCACAGACCTATAGTTTATTGATTGAAACTTATATCAAACATGAAGATGAAAAGATGCGTTTATTTCGTGCCATAGATAATTTCCCTTGTATCAAGAAGAAGTCGGATTGGGCACAAAAATGGATCAAGGATAATCGCAGTAATTTCGCCACGCGTCTAGTAGCGTTTGCCTGCGTAGAAGGAATCTTTTTTTCGGGTGCGTTTTGTAGTATATACTGGTTGAAAAAACGTGGATTGATGCCAGGATTGACATTTTCAAATGAATTAATCTCGCGTGATGAGGCGTTACACTGCGAATTTGCCATTTTGTTGTACAGTAAATTATTGAAAAAGATGAGTAAGGCGAAAATTCATGAATTGGTAAAAGATGCGGTTGAAATTGAGACCGAGTTTATTTGCGAAGCGTTGCCATGTCGTCTCATTGGTATGAATTCAAAAATGATGACACAATATATACAATTTGTGGCGGATCGTTTGTGTCTTCAATTGGGATATGATAAGATCTATGATGTGGCGAATCCATTTGATTTCATGGAATTGATTAGTCTTGAGGCAAAGTCGAATTTTTTTGAGAAACGTGTGGATTCTTATGCTTTGGCAGATAAGACCGTCTCGGAAGAGACATTTAATTTTAGCGAGGATTTTTAAGTATTGAATAAAATGTAATAAGAGTATAAATATTATTACATATTATATATAATATACACGAATCAATATGATTACTTGTAATTTAAAAGGAGGTTTAGGAAATCAATTATTTGAGATATTTACTACCATTGCGTATGCGTTATCAAATAGTGACGTATTTTTTTTCAAAAACGTTGATTCATTGAATGGTATAACCAAAAGGCATACCTATTGGAATACTTTTTTTATATCTCTGAAAGGTTTTTTGAACAACAAATTTATGATGATGGATATTGTGAGAGAAAAATCATTCAATTATGAAAAATTACCAGATAAAACGACGATGTTTCAAAATATCATTTTGGACGGTTATTTTCAAAGCCCATATTATTTTGAGGATTATTACGAAAAAATTTACAATTTATTGCGCATCAATGATTTGAAAAAAAAAATTACACAAAAATATAACTATAAATACAAGGATTTTATTAGTCTTCATTTTAGACTTGGAGATTACAAGGAATTACAAGACAGACATCCTATAATGCCTTATGAATATTATAAAAATAGTATCCAACTATTGTTGAATAAAATAAAACCAACACAAGTGATTAAAATTTTGTATTTTTGCGAACAACAAGACAATGAGGATGTAAATAAAACAATATCATTATTAAGTGACAAGTTTTCTAATTGTGCGTTTATAAAAGTAAATGATCAAATTCCAGATTGGGAACAATTGTTAATGATGAGTAGTTGTGGGCATAATATAATAGCGAATAGTACATTTAGTTGGTGGGGGGCGTATTTAAATTCAAACCCTGACAAAATCGTATGTTACCCGGAAACATGGTTTGGTCCAAAAGCCCCACATGATACATTGGATTTATTTCCAGAGGAATGGATAAAAGTGCGGTGTGTTTGAGTGGAGGACTCGGAATACCAGAGTTTTCTCTCTTTGACCCTCTTTTTCAAAAGAGAAAATGATTAAAATTATATAGTAAAACAAAAATTATTATATGATTTCCTTTATTTTTTTTCATCGTGAATTTGTTGGATTAAAAAATGTTTATCCAAATCAATCATGATCCGTTTGTAATTGACGATTCTTTTTTCAATATCACTATAATCCGTTTTTTGAACAACTGTCAAGGGTATGATTAAAAACCAACGGTCACTTTGTTGTAAATAGAACCAGTTTTTATCAATCGCATAAAGAAGGTGTTTTTGCGGTTCTCGTAATAAAAATTGAATTCCCAATTTGAAATTATCAATCAAAGTATCATAATAATGTTGTTTCACGATATACCCCGTGGTGGTTTGACACTGTGATACTTTTACACAAGTATCGTCTATTTGTTCAAAAGGTGGCATATTATTTCCTGCTAATAAAACAACATCCCAGTCATCTGTGTGGTTTTTCAAAAACGCGTTGAGTTGCCTTTTAAACAATTCCGGGTTCAAGAATTGAATATCGTCTTCACAAACCAATACATGTGACCAGTTATTTTCTCTCGCAATCTTAATACAATTTAAATGACTCATACTACAACCAAGTGCGCCATTTTCTAATCGAATCGCATTAAACCGTGTTGCCTTAACTCCTATTTTGGTAAGCTCATTTTCCACGTGTGCCTTACGGTCAGCTCGTTTTTCCAAGTTGATATATAATGCGTGTTGAATATCTTCGATACAAGAAATCGTGGTTGTCATCGAGGGGCGTCGAATACATATAATCGTAAATAAGTATTTAAGCCGGTTTTTTCCATATATAAATATATTCCTTGTATTTGGTATTTCGGGTGGATTTCTTTAACTCACTTTTTTCATGACACATGCCCAAAAGGGGAACCAGAGATTTTTCGTAAATTGCGACATTAATATTGATCGCATAAATTCCTCCAGGCGAGAGACTGTCCCAGGTATTTTGGAATACGATTTTGTAAAATTCCAACCATTGTTCATTGCTCTTTTTATCTCCGTTTTTGTAAATTTCAATATTCTCATAGGGAGGTGATGTAAAAACCATATCATAGTTAAAATTTGAGTAATTTACATCTTTTGAATCTTGATAGATGAGAGAAACCTTGGACGCACTTTTACTTTGAAAATCGTTTAATAATTTGTCATATCCCGACTTTAGATCGACATTCAAATCAATGCCGATATAATCCACCCCGAGTAACATGGCGGCAACCAGTCTCCCACCAAATCCACAAAAGGGATCCAAAATATGCGTCGGTTTGTATTTTTGGTAAAAATCAAGTGCGTTTGTTATTTTAAACGCATTACATCTTCCGAAACAAAGACCATAAATATAATAATATTTTTTTATTTCTTCGCCAACATAACGGTTTTTCTCTTCACAAAAAGTCAATAAGGTTTGAATATATTTTTTGGTTTTGTAATATTCTATGTTTTCTAAAAAATCGAAAAAGTTGATTCCCTTATTGCCGATGGTTTCCAGTCGATGCGAGAAAAAATAGTAATCCAGAAAATCGCAACCGATTTTACTTCGACCATTTAATTCTTGTTTTTCTTGTATTAAATTTGTCATCTTGTTCCATTCAGTAAGAACCTTATTATATGAAATATTTTTAATTTGATCACATATTTCATCTTTCTTTTTACCTTTTAACATATACTATAATGAGAGAAAGAGAGAAACCCAGTTTTACCGAATGAAAATACTAGTTTCATCTTCTTCTAGAACCTCCAATAGCACTTGTGCTCCTTAGAGGAATATTTACACTTGCGAGAGAACGTGGAGGAGGATAATTATTCCTGGCGTATTCCTTGGAAAAATAATATTTTGCCGTTATTGGTTGTTGTCGTTGGGGAGAAGGAGTATGTATATACTTTTTCTCTATCTCTCTCATTTCATTTTCTTTTTTTTCTAAAACGGTTGGATAATATGGAATATTTTTCCAATCTTCTGTTCCAACTACACTTTTTTCAGATTTTTTGGCATTCGCCATTGGATACATAATATTTCTCACTGGCTCTCTCAAATCGTAATCATGATATACATCAGCATTCGCATCTACGAGTGTTGTAAAATGAGTTACATTAATTAGTTGAATACGAGGATTTTCTACGACATAGATATTGTCATTTGGATTCAACGATTTATCGTCAATGGTATATAGGAGATTTTTTATGGATCGAATTCCGTCTACTCCATTATCATTCTTCATACGAAAAGGGTCTTTACGTGAAACCATACGAGATACCCCGTCAAACAATTGGAGAATTTCAGGACTACCTATAGTATAAAATTGTGTTCGGTCAATTTGTATTTTCATAAAAGACGCACGTTTTTCAAGACATGCGTCTTCCATACCCCACCCCCAATAATTCGGATAACCATTTATCCTTTCAAAATCGCCACCACGAATAACCACGATTCCACCTAAAGCGGTCGTAAATCCGTAATAATGTTTAATAACACCAGGTGTTGTTTCATAATCAAATAATTTATGAAATGGCAATGTATCTACGTCGTTGAATATAAAATTAATATTCTTGTAATCATTTGGATACTTTTCTTTCATTGCTAAAAATCCAATGTTTTTTGTGGCACCACGATTGAAATTACGATTATCGCATTGATGAACAAAATATATTTCATAATCACTATCGGTATCGTTGCCTAAAATAAATGTCATTTGATGACTAAAAAAAAATTTTTGTTCTCGACGATTTCTATAAGGAACAATAAAAATTCTTTTTGGTATAATAATATTTGATGACGACATATATAGCAATCAAATATTAAAGTTGTTTATAATAAAAAAAAAGTAAAAACGCATTATATTTTTATTGTTGTTGTTGTTGTTGTAAATTATATTTGTTCATATTTTCTTTCATTTGTTGTTCATATTCAGGAGAAAAATTTGTAATATTATCATATTTTTGAGGTTGTTGTTCTTCTTTTTTTCCAGATAACCAACTCAACCAACCTCCGCCCCGCATTCTTCTAGATTTGCGAATATTTTTTTTTAAATGTCTCATTTTTGACATTCTTCTTTTTTTCATAGTTTTCATACTCTTTCTTTTCATAGATCTTCTTTTTGCCATTATATACTATATAAATATAAAATTCTGAAATTACTAAAAACCGCCTAAAATTATAAATTTCGCATTAATTCATAAGTTCCACCTTGTAATGTTGGCTCTATAACAAATGTATCGCAAACTAATATTTTATCTTCTGAACTGATACGTGTTAATAATCTATCTTTATAAATACTTTCAGCATGATGATGCCATAACCCATCACTACATCTGAAATGATCTGCTCTAAATACTTCATCAAATTTATTTTTATGGGCACCCACTATTTCACATCGTTCTCTGTT
>Ga0209597_1000198_pt1 | contig 39857 bp, 36 predicted proteins | sample M_140625_MF_Meta_FD_187316 | JGI IMG/M metagenome (GOLD analysis project Ga0209597, IMG submission 187316) | Freshwater microbial communities from Lake Montjoie, Canada to study carbon cycling - M_140625_MF_MetaG (SPAdes) (version 2) | ecosystem: Environmental > Aquatic > Freshwater > Lake... | reverse complement strand
AGGCAGCGGTCCAGGCAGGCTTAGGCCGCGCCCAATAATCAAGAAGCCTAGAGCAAAGGGCCGTTTTTACTGGGTTTAAACGGCCCTTTGAATGGCACTAGGGTAACAAAAAGGGCCCCGTTTCCGGAGCCCTTAGTTCTAACCTCTAATCCTAAGATTAGAAGTTGTAGCGGAGGTCAACAACCGTCGACGAGGTAGAACCAGAGAACTTGACGTAGGAAACGCCGATCTGGTACTGCTTGGTCAGGTTGTAAGCGAGGCCGACCGAGTAGCCGTTCGTGCCAGAGAGGCGAGCGTAGCCAAGGGAGCCTTCGATGTTGTTACCGAGGTCCTTGCGGAGGTCGAGGGCGTAGGACTCGTTGGAGCCGATGGAGACGACAGCGTCAGCGCCGAGGGCGACGTTCTTGAAAACGTAGCCAAGGGAGACGGAGTCCGTTCCGTTCGTGCTGGTGCCGCCACCGATGGAGGTAGCAGCTTCAACGACGAAGTTGGACGAGCCGATCAGAGCGGAGGCGCCGATGGCGTAGCCCTTGGTGCCGTTCGTCTGGTAGGCCAGGTCGATGTGGTTGTAGGAAAGACCCGACGAGGCAGCAGCGGTTTGAGCCGAGGCAGCAGCAGCGAGGGTCGTGATGGTGATGATAGGTAGGATATGCTTCATAGCGGTGACACTATTGCTACAGGCTTGAAACGAAATCAAGCACAAATTGTTAATTTTCGCTCAGGGGCTAAAACACCCTCAACTATACACAGTCCATTCACACCCCCTGTGAATAAGGTTGGGGAGCCATGATGGTGATGCCTTTACAAAAACTGCCTTTCGGCCATCCCGAGACCGCCACGACCTTTTTAAGGCACTGAAATAAGGGGCCAGCCGGCGCTACCCTCCCCAATATAGCGCCTTGAAAGCGCCACGGAGGGCCTCCGCTTTTGAAACCCAGCCCTGCCCCGGCCCAATCCTCCTACATAGTGTGGAGACGGTGCACCCGGAGCCGGCCAACACAAAAAGCCCGCCAGGCGAACCAGGCGGGCTTTGGGACGGTCGCCGTGAGGCGACTTACTTGCGGCGGAACTTCGAGTTGAACTTCTCGACGCGGCCAGCGGAGTCGACGAAGCGCTTCTCGCCGGTGTAGGCCGGGTGGGAATCCATGGTCACTTCGCGGCGGATCACGAAGTGCTCCACGCCATCAATGACCTTGGTTTCCTTCGACTTGAGCGTCGAACGGGTAGTGAACTCGCGGTTCGTGGAGACGTCCACAAAGACCACAGGGTTGTATTCAGGATGACCTTCCTTCTTCATATAAATCAGGGGTTTGCTAGGGGTTAACCTTGGCGGGCTTTATAGCGCGGGTGCGTCTTGTTGATCACATAAATGCGACCTTTGCGACGGACGACCTGGCAATTAGGGTGGCGCTTCTTGAGCGACTTGAGGGAGGAGGAGACTTTCATGGTCTTGGGCCGAGGAATACGGCAGGTCGGCCAACAAAGCCCTCCCGCACACGGCTGTCAACGGGATTTCCTTGGCTGGACGCATTAGCTTAAAATCGACAGGATTGGCGGCCATGGAAGCTCGCATCCGCTTGGCCGAAGAGGCCGACGCCCAGGCCATTAATTCGGTCTATAATCACTATGTCCGGACCAGTACCTGCACTTGGCACCTGACCGAAGAGACCGCAGAGGGCCGTATTCATTGGCTCAAAGGGCGTTCGCGGGTCCACCCCGTGCTGGTCGTCGAGGTCGAAGGCAAGGTCGTGGGGTGGGGCTCCCTCTCGACTTATAATAACCGCCAAGGCTGGGCCGCGACGGTCGAGGATTCGATTTTCATTCACCATGAGTACCATGGCAAGGGCCTCGGCAAACGCGTCTTACGTGAACTCCTCACCCGGGCCGAGGCTCTGGGGCATAAATCCGTCATCGCCCGTATCTCCGGCGAACAGGCCGCCAGTTTAAAGCTGCACGAAGCCTGCGGGTTCACCCATGCCGGCTTACTTAAAGGCGTCGGCCACAAGTTCGGCCAAGACCTTGATTGCGCCTACATGCTTAAATCGCTGCGGAAGCCCTAACCTTGACACCCACAGTCCAAGCCTTTTGCTCAACCGTCTTGTTAGTCGCTCAGGTGGTGGAATGGCAGACACGCTAGATTCAGGTTCTAGTGCCCATAAAGCGTAAGGGTTCAAGTCCCTTCCTGAGCACCCTTTTCTCCACCCGTCCTCCCCCGAGGCGGGTGCGAGAGGGCCTACTCGCCCCGCTCGTTCAGATGTAAGCGGTGCAGGATACGATGCAGGATCGGCGCGATGAGGATCGAAAAGGTCGTCAGGAAAGCCACGCCACTAAAGAGCGCATAGGCCGAAGCAAAGAGCTTCGCCGCATCGCTCGAGAGCGTGGAAACCGGCCCCATACCCGTAAGAATCATGCTGGCGTTCAATAAGGAGTCTACCCAGCCCAAATCACAAATCCAGTGATAGCCACCCAGGCCGACCAGCAGCGAGACCGCCAAGAAGGCCGCAGAGTAACCAGCGAACTTCAGCAAACGACGGGCAAAATGATTCCGGCTGGCTAAAGGCTGGCGGTGGTGTTCGAACGACATTCCATGGATATACACTCTGGTATAGGGAGTTTCAATAGAATCTACCCTGCCCACGGCCGACCGCCAACTCAGCTTAGGCACCGACACTAGGTATTCTTCCTCATAACGATTGTTGTATCCAATAATCCTCAAGGCATCTTAGTTAGCCACGTATGGCGGATCTTTCGACGCTGCCGGACCTCCTCCCTTGGCCCTTCTTGGTCTGCAACCGCCAAGGCTTGGTGCTCTACGCTAATGAACTGGTGTCACGGACGCTCGGGCGCCGTATCAAAGCGGGCACACACGTCGACCACCTCTTCCTCGAACTCGACGACGGGCGGGCCGCCTCCACCCTGCTCTTCTCCGCCGCCCGCTGGTCCGCCTGGAGTGGTATCCTCGAGACCCGCGACCCGCAACGAATCCGGGAAATTAAATCGGTCCGCGTCATCCTCCAGCCCGACCCCAAGCACGCGGACCAAGTTTGGCTGATCTTCTCCGACGATGCACAGGTCAACGGTTCCGCCCTGCTGACCCCGCGTTCGGAAATGAGCCTGGCACGGACGCTCATCGATAACTCGCCAGACTTTATCATCCTGCGTGACCTCAGCGGCCGCATCCTCCACACGAGCCGAAACCTCGACGAATTCATTGCCCTGCCGCACCGCGGCGCCGCCGTTGACCTCACCCTCGAAGACATCCTCGCCCCCGAAACGGTCGCCCGCTTCAAGGCCCTCGACGCCGAAGTCATCCAGCACGGCCAAAGCGTCCGCCATCAAGGCATGGACTTTACGAACCTCCAAGGCACGACGCGCCATATCAGCGTCGTCCACGAACGCATCAAGGGTGGTAACGGCTTGCCCGCCGGTCTGCTGACGTTCGCCAGTAATATCACGGACTCGACCAAGGAACAGAACCGTCTCCGCATCGCGCTCGAGAAAGCCGAGGAACTCGGCGCAGCTAAATCGCAGTTCGTCGCGAACATCACCCACGAGATCCGTAACCCCATCAACGCTATCCAAGGGCTCTGTGAATCGGCCTTGGAATCACCAGCCCACGCCACCGAAGAAACGTTCCAAAAAATCCAGCGGTGCGCCGTGGACTTAGAAGAGATGATCAAGGACGTCCTCGACTTCGCCCGCCTCGATCGCGGACACATCACGATTGAGCAGATTCCCTTCAACCCCATCCGGGCGCTCGAAGAAACGATGGCCCAGTTCCATCAGCTGGCTCGCCGCAAGGGCATTGAGTTCGCTGCCCTGACTGCGCCCGACGCACCCCACAGCGTGCTGGGCGACCCAGTGAAATTCCGCCGCATCCTGTCCAACCTCATCGGCAACGCAGTCAAGTTCACTGAAAACGGCCACGTCCACTGCCACCTCGAATTCGAGCCGCGGAGCGAGGGGCTTCGCACCCGCATCATCGTCGACGACACTGGCATCGGCATCCCGATTAACCGACTGGAAAGTATCTTTGACCCGTTCACCCAAGCCGACGCCTCGACCACGCGGCGTTTTGGTGGCACGGGCCTGGGCCTAACAATCGTCCGAAACCTCGCCCAAGCGATGGATGGTTACGTCAAGGTGCAGAGCGAACCAAACAAGGGTAGCCGCTTCACGGCCGCTCTCATGTTCGCCGCCGACCCGACGGAAAAAGCCCGGACCTTCCCCTCCCTGCGCGACGAACGCGTGCTCATCGCCGGAGGGAGCACGGCGATGCGCCAATGGCTCTTACAATGCATCCGCCATCGGGAAGGCCACGGTCTCAGCGTGGCGACCAATGAAGAGGCTGAAAAGGCCTGGCAGGCCGCCGCCGGCGGCGGCGAACCTTTTACTCGGGCTTTGCTGGACCTCCCCGATGATATCAACCCGAAGCTGCCGGCCATCCCCCGGGAATTGGTAATCCTCCTGACCTCCCCTGACCTCGAGCTCCGTGGCTTTAAGCAACTACACAAACCACTGACGCTCACTTCCCTCTGGTCCGAACTAGGGCATCACCAACCCGGCCTGGAAGACCAACCAGCCACGCCGCAAGCAGCGCCCCCCCGGCGCCACCTGCGGATTCTCGTCGCCGAGGATAATGAAGTGAATCGCGAGGTGACGGTCTCCCGTCTCAAGCGGGCCGGCCATGAGGTGAGCGCGACCGTCGATGGTGCCGCAGCCCTGGAGCTGTGGGGCATCAAGGAATTTGATGTGGCCGTACTCGATATTCAAATGCCCCTGGTCGACGGCATCGGGGTCGCGGAGGGTATCCGTTCCGCCGAGTTCCAGACGGGACGCCGACGCACCATCATCCTCGCGCTCACCGCCATGACCCAAGAGAGCGACCGCGTCCGCTGTGAGCAAGCTGGGTTCGATGGCTACCTATCTAAGCCGATGCGTGGCTCTGACTTAATTACTAAGATTGATCAACTGGTCGGCGAGTCCGCGGACCCCACCAACACCAATGAATTCCAGGCGGCCTTAGGCGAACTCGATGAAGAAGAGGCCGAAGACCTACGCTGCGCGGCCCGCTCCTTCCTCCGCCATGGGCCCCAAATGGTCGCTGACCTTGAGAGTGCCCTCAATCAGGGAGACCCCGAAATGGTTATGCGCCAAGCCCACGGGGTCAAAGGCATGCTGGCCCTCATGGGATGTATCGAGCTCTCCCGGGTCGCCGCTCAACTCGAACGTACGCCGGGCTTACCCCCCGCCGCAGAAACTTGCCAAAGACTCATCGGTGGCTTGCGGAGCCTGCTCCTATCCCTTAGTTCTGATGTGCAGCTGACTCCCCATGGGCAAACCCAAGATCAAGCCGGAAATCAAGACTGAGACGGTCCCCGCCCTAGCGTCCAAGTGGAACGTGGTCGTGCTCAACGACCCCATCAACCTCACGGGGTACGTGGTGATCGTTTTCATGAATGTGCTACGCATCCCGCGTGCCCTAGCCCGTAAATACATGCTGCAGGTACATGAAGAGGGCCGCGCCACCGTCTGGACGGGCGAACGCGAACGCGCCGAGATGCTCGCCCTCGAGCTCCAGCAATGGCACCTCAACGCCTTACTCGAAAAAGATGGCTGAACTCCGCCTCACGATGACAGCGGAAGCGCGTAATGTGCTGACCGATCTGCTCCGCCTCATCGCGCCAGCGGCCGCCCGCGTTTCGGTGAACCGCGCGAAGATTCCTTCCAGCGATGCCGAGGTCGCCTCCTTCTGGACGGAAACGCTGAGTGCCCAAGCGGCCGAAGAGGCCCGCCTCCTCGCCACGGCTTTTGCCAACGCTAAAGGGGAGCCGGCGGTCATCGTGCTTAAGAACGACGGCCAAGCCTTCGCCTTCCTCCGCGCCTTGTCCGCCGTCCGCATCGCCTTGCGCGAGCTGGTCTTCGCCGATGTCCCCGACGCGGCCCTCGAAAGCTCCGAACTGACCGACGATGAGTCTCTGCCGACCGAGAGGCGCCATGCCTTGGCCTGCTATTCCTGCTTTGGGCTATTGCAACAATCGCTAATACAACAGCTCGACTCTGAAGCGTTCGACTGAAGGTCAACGAAATCGGTTGAAGCCGAGGCTGGGATGGCAACAACAGGGCCGTGCTCCGGGGCCTCCAAAACTTCCTCTCCCTGTTCGTCCAAGGTTGGCGGACGCTGGCTGCCCTACCGCGTCCGCGGCTCCTACCGATCCGCTCCGCGGTGCCCCAGTTGGATGGGCCGACCTTCAAGGCGGACCTCATCGCTGGGCTCAACGTCGCACTTCTAGCCTTTCCGATGTCGATGGCTTTCGCCATGAAGGCGGGCCTACCCGTCTGGTGCGGCCTCATCGGCTGCGGGGTCGCCGCCTTAATTGCCCCAATCTTCACGGGCTCCGCCAACCTCTCCGCCGGACCGACCAACGCTTCGGCGGCCTTGCTACTCGGCGCGTTTGCGACGCTCGGCGTGCTCTCGCCTGATCAACGTGCGGCGGCATTACCGACCTTAGTGCTCATGGCCGGCGTCTTCCTACTGCTCGCCTCGTGGCTCCGACTCAGCGGCTTTGCCGACTTCGTCCCGCGCACGGTAATCTCCGCCTACATCGCAGCCGCCGCCCTCCGCGTCATCGCACTACAACTGCCATTGACCATCGGCATGCCGGGCGAACATGGTGCCGAAAGTCTCCCCGAAGTCCTCTGGTCAGCCGTCAAACTCGGCAAAGGCCTGATCAACCCGGACATGGGGTTGGCCATCATCACGGGCATCACCTACGGGCTCATGCGTAAGCCCTATGGCGTCGGTAAGGCCATCCTCGGCGCCATCACCGTGGCGACACTCGGGGCGGCTCTCGCCCAATCAGTGGCTGTGAATCAAGGCTCACGTGGCCAAGTGGTAAAATTCGTGGGCGACGCCGCCCGCGCCGCCACCAGCCTGCACCTACCCGATTTCTCCGCCCGTACGCTCTCGACGCTCTTCTCGCCCGCCTTGGCCCTCGCCGTGCTGATCGTCATCGAAGGCACCGCCAACGCGCGCGCTTCCGCCCTCAAAACGGGTCGACCGTCCGACCTTCACCAAGAGGTCTTCGGCCTCGGCATGGCTAACCTCGCCTGCGCCTTCACCGGGGGGATGGCGGCTTCTGGCTCCATCAGTCGCTCCGCCCTCAACGTCGCCAGTGGCGCGCGCACCGCGTTCGCGTCTTTGTTCGCAGGACTCTTCATCCTCGCCGCCGCTTTTCTCGTCAGCCACTGGGTCGCGCTCGTCCCGCTCGCGACGCTCGGTATCTTGGTCATCCTCGCTGAGGTCGAGCTCGCCAACCTGTCGGCGATAAAACTCATCCTTAAGTCGGGCGCACAAGACCGTACGGTTTTCTTGGCGACGTTCATGACGGCGCTCTTAGCCCCGCTCGATATCGCCATCTTCTTCGGAACAGCGGTGGCCATTGCGTTCTACTTACGCAAGACCTCCGAGCCCGCGGTCGTGGAATACGACTTCTCCGAAACGGGTGAGCTGCGCGAACGGCCGAAGGGCCAAGCTTCGACGGGTATCTCCATTCTCCACGTCGAAGGCAGCCTGCACTTCGGCGCGACCCAAGCCTTCCACGAACACCTCCGCCGGGCCTCGGCTGACCCGAACCTGAAGGTGCTGGTGCTGAAGTTCCGCGAAGCGCATCACTTGGACGCCAATGGCGTGCTGCTGCTGCGCGACCTCGCCGAGGCGCTGAAATCCGATGGTCGTCACTTGATCCTCTGCGAAGCCAAGCCCGATACGATGCGGATCTTCCTGAACGCTGGCCTCGTCGACGCAGTCGGCGCCGAGAACGTCATTCCCTGGGACGACACCAACCCCACGGCAGCGCTCGCCATGGCCGTCCGCCGCGCCCGCGCACTCGCGGGTGGCGGTGAGGCCGTCCTGCGCATCGTGACTGCCCCGCACCCGGGTCTGCCACTGCCCGCCTCGGCCTCCGGCAACGACTGGCAAATTTAGTCACGGACCGCCCTTTTTCGGCCACGGCTGAGCCTTCCGACCGGCTTTTATGGCGGATTATGAATTCTGGCTTGATGCCCGCCCTCGGACTCGCCCTTTTGAGGGGGTTCGTTCGTATAAACGGACCCTCCCACTTCCTAGCACCATGAGCAACTACAGCGAAATCCAGAAACTCCTCGGTAACGATGCCGAATCCCTCCTCGGGTTCAGCAATCCGAAGATCAAGAAGGAGCAGATTCACCTGCCCCGCGCCGATTGGGTCGAACACGCCTTCTCGGCGTCTGACCGCAATAACCGCGTGCTCGCCAACCTGCAGCGCCTCTACGGCTCCGGCCGCCTCGCCAACACCGGCTACGTCTCCATCCTCCCGGTCGACCAGGGTATCGAGCACTCCGCCGGCGCTTCGTTCGCCAAGAACCCCATCTACTTCGACGGTGAGAACATCGTGAAGCTCGCCATCGAAGGCGGTTGCAACGCGGTCTGCTCGACCTTCGGCGTCCTCAGCAGCGTCTCCCGCCGCTACGCGCACAAGATTCCGTTCATGGTGAAGATTAACCACAACCAGTTACTCACCTACCCCAACGTCGGTGACCAGGTGATGTACGGCACCCTGAAGCAGGCCGCCGATATGGGCTGCGCCGCTGTCGGTGCGACCATCTACTTCGGCTCTGCCGAGACCAACCGCCAGATCATCGAAGTCTCCCACGCCTTCCAGCAGGCCCACGAACTCGGCATGGCCACCGTCCTCTGGTGCTACACCCGCAACAACGCCTTCAAGACAAAGGAGAAGGATTACCACGTGTCCGCTGACCTCACCGGCCAGGCCAACCACCTCGGCGTCACCATCTGCGCTGACATCATCAAGCAGAAGCTGCCGGAGAACAACGGCGGCTACCTCGCGATCCAGGCGACCGAGTCCTCGTACGGCAAGATCGACAAGCGCATGTACACCGACCTCTCGACCGATCACCCGATCGACCTCACCCGCTACCAAGTCGCCAACTGCTACATGGGCCGCATCGGTCTCATCAACTCTGGTGGCCCTTCCGGCAGCAACGACTTCGCCGAAGCCGTCAAGACGGCCGTCATCAATAAGCGCGCCGGTGGTCAGGGCCTCATCTCGGGCCGCAAGGCCTTCCAGCGTCCGATCGAAGAAGGCGCCAAGCTCCTGCACACCATTCAGGACGTCTACCTGAACAAGGAAGTCACGGTCGCCTAAGGCGCCCGCCACCTCCCGAACGAAGCCCCGGCACCCGCCGGGGCTTTTTATTGTCGGAAGAGGCAACGAAGTAGCGGTTAGGGGATGGCGGTTAGCGGTTGGCAGAGGAATGAAAACGTCGCGACCAAGAGATTGCTGAATCGAACGCAAAAACCCAGTAGCTCTTCTGAGATCGCCCCTAACCGCCATCCGCTTCCCGCCATCCGCTTCCCGCCATCCGCCAACCCCCTACCCCCATCCCCTAAATCCCATCCCCAAAATCCCCTTCCCCCTCTCCCCCATCCCCGCTAACCTAACCCCCATGTCCCTCCCCAAAGGTTTCCGCGAATGGTTAACCAAGGAATCAGCCGCCTGGAACTCCGACGGCCTCATCGGCGCCGAGCAACGCGAACGGATTCTCGCCCGCTACCCAGAAGAAGCCACCGACTCCGGCGCCCTCGCCTTCGCGCTACGCACGCTGGCGGTCATGCTCTTCGGGGCATCCATCTTCCTCGTCATCAGCCATAACTGGGCCGACTTCTCCCGCGAAGGCCAGCTGGCCATCGTCTTCTCGGCGCTCGCGGTCATCCAAGGCGCCGGGCTCTACTTCTTCCTCAAGGGCCAAGAACGCAGCGCCATCATCGGCCACCTGCTGGGCTGCCTAATGTATGGCGGCGGCATCGCGCTCATCGGGCAGATCTACCACCTCGACGCTCATAGCCCTGATGCCGTGCTGGCTTGGTGCATCTTCACGATTCCCTTCGCACTCCTGCTCGACGCGACCGTTATTCACTTACTGGTCATCATTCTGGCGGGGACTTGGCTGAACATGGAGACCGAGCACCACGCCTGGCGGGAAACGGCCCTCCACCATGGCGAGCGCTTGGTCTTCCTGCTTTTAATCTCACCCTCCGCGATGGCCGCCTACCGACGGGCCCGGCCGGCACTCGCCGGTGCCTTGGCGTGGTCGACGCTGTTCTTATGGTTCATGTTCGGCGGATACACCCCAGCCCACGTCTTCGTACTCCCGCTGGTCATCGCAGCCCTGCACCCCACGGGCGACCCGCGTAGTCGCGGCTTCCGTTTTATCGGGGCCTTAGGGGTCGCGTTCGTCACGCTGGCGCTCGGCAGTATGGACAGTGCGAGCCACAACCGGATGGCCGAAAACTTCCTGCGGCATGACTTCGTCTTTTCCGCCGCGACTGCCGGCTTGGCCGTCTGGGCTATCGTCCGCGCCCGCCAACGCCAAGACAGCCATGCGGCGTGGCTCGGCCTCGTGGCTGTGCTGGCACTCAGCACGAGCCTACTCGGCGGTCTTACCTCCGACCACTTCAAGCAACGCGACCAGCTCTGGGTTCTGATCGTGGCGATGGCTAATGTGACGACGCTCCTACTCGCCGTGACGCTCATTCGCCAAGGCCTCGGCGAGAAGCGCCTACGCCCCTACGTCTATGGAGCGCTCGTCTTCCTCGGTTGGCTCACTTGGCGCTACGTCGACATCGAGAAGGAGCTTGGGTACCTCGGCATGGCCGGTATCTTCCTGTTCATCGGGTTGGTCCTCTTCGGCCTCGCCATGGTCTGGCGCCAACCACGAGAGGCAGAGATTAGCGAAGAGATGCCTGACTTCCGTCCGTCCTGGCTCGAAGCCATGGTGGCGAAACTCATGCCCATGCGTGCACGCCTGCTCGTCGGCGCCTGGGCGCTACAGTTCGGCGTGCTTGGCTGGATGGTCTATGACCACAGCCGACCGCTGGCCTCGGGTGAGCGTTTCTTACTGGTCTGCGAACCCGTCGATCCGCGCAGCCTCACCAAGGGCGACTACGTGATTCTCCGCTACGGCTTCCAAGCATTCAACTCCACCCAGAAGGAAAACCTGCTGAAGGAATGGAATCAGCTGCATCCTGGCCCAACCGATTTAAACGCGTCCTTCGGTTATAGTATCAAAGATGACGCCCCCATCTACATCCCCTTAAAGAAAGGGGCGGACGGTGTTGCCAGCTACGGTGAGCCAACCTTGACCCAGCCGTCCAGCGGTCCGTTCCTACTAACCCGCAAGGGGCAAGGCCGTTGGAACTGGAACAACGGCGACGTCCGAGCGGGTATCGAGTCCTACTACGTCGCCGAAGGTACAGGGCTGGCATGGGAAAAGCTCCGCAATACCGGCAAGCTGCTTGCGGAAGTCGGCGTGCTACCCAACGGCAAGGCCGGCCTCGTCGCCCTCAAACCCGCCCCCTTTGCCACGCTCCAGGCTTTCACCCACCAACCTTTAGAGCGCTTCTTCGTGACGTTAAAGTCCGATAAGCCCGTGACCAAACTGATCAGCACGGAAGCGGATTTCACGGCGACTTTCCACCCCGCACCCGTGAACGGACAGAATGCGGTGACGCCGAAGTTCCCGAACGAGTTCGTCCTGCTGCATACGCTTCCCGAAACGGACGTGGCTACGACGATTGAGTTCAAGAACGTGCGACTAAACAATGGCTACCTTAACGCGGAAGTTCAGGTTATCCGCGGCGAGAAACAGACCTTCACGACCCGTCCGCAGGCCGCCATTGTCCTCTCGGCCAAAGACCTTCGCAGCGTGACGCTGATGGACGAAAAAGGCGGCCGCCTCCTCAACGTAGCAATTAGGAAATAGGATTAGCAAAGACCAACGAAAAGGCCGGGCGGAGTTTCCTCCGTCCGGCCTTTTGCTTTTGAAACTGCGCGGCTTACTTCGCCGGGACGAGGTCGGCCTCGGTCAGCGGAGGCTTACCGACTTCGCCACGTAAGGCCTTAACCTGCTCGGGCTTCACCGGTGAAGCGGCATTGCCGAAGGTATTACGGACATAGGTCAGGACGGCGGCGATTTGCTCGTCGGTCTGGAAGGACTGAGCTGGCATTGGGCCCGGGAGCTTATACTCCTTGCTGGAAACGGTGATCGGACCCTGCAGGCCGCGGAGCTGAATGCGGATGAGGTTCTCGACGGGGCCATTGACCCAATTCGACTTGGCGAGCGGCGGAGCGATCGGGCCTCCTTCGGCGTTCGGACCGTGACAAGCCGAGCACATGGCGAACTGCTGCTTACCTAAGGCCATCACGGCGGCATCGATACCCGCGGCATGGACGACGGGCTTGATGGTCGAGATATCCAGTGGCTTGGGCTCAGGGGCCTTGGTCGCGGCGACACCCTTCTCGAGCGTGGCGAGCCAAGCGACGAGGTCACGGACTTCATTGAGCGATAGAACGCCATCCAAGGCGGGCATACCAGAGACTGGCGCGGTCATGGCCTTCACATCCTTGCGAGCAATGCGCCAGCGGTTTCCGGCGACGTCCACGTCGACGAAGTCAGGCTTCTCCTGCAGTAGCGTGCCGGCGAGCGCACCGCCATTGGTAAGGTCAATGTTCACGGTGCCGTAACCGGAGACAACCACCGCCGAGGACTGGACGACCGACTCGAGCAGGTAACGGCGATCACCACGCTTAGCGATACCAGCAAGGTTCGGGCCGGCTTCACCGCCAGCGGCATGGGAGTCGGCCGAGGCGCGGTGACAACGGAGGCACTGGCCGGCAGGCAAGGCCTGAAAGAGCGCAAAACCATTGGTAGCGTCGCCGCCTTCAAGGGCGGGCATCCACTTGGCCAAGGCGTTACTGGGATCAGCCAACGCGGTCTTCAGTTTCGCCAAGGTATCCTTAACGGAGGCTTCTGGACGGGCCGCAGCGGCTTCCAATAACTCAATCGCGGCGGGCGAGACGCCTTTGGCCACACCTAAAGCGGAGAGCTGATCGACGAAGAGCACTTCGACACCCGGAGTCTGCAACTTAGCGAGAGCCTTCCAGGCACCCTGCCGGCGGGCAGGGGAGCCCGTCTTGGCAGCATTAGAAAGTTCGACTAGTCCTTGGGCGGGGTTGCGGTGCGCGAGTTCTCCGATCGCTACCATGGCTACTTCGTCCTTGGCGTCCTTGGCATATTTGTCGGCGAGTTCGACGGCGTTCGCAGGCTTACGGGCGAGGAGCATCGCCAGCGCCTTAGCCCGGGCGGAACCACTGAGCTTCTGGTTAGCAGCCAACGTGGTAAGGGTGTCCGCAGGTAAGGAGGCCACATCTAACTGAAAGAGCGTCACCAATTCTAAGGTGGCCTTTAAGGTATCCGAGTTGCCCATGAGCAACTGAGGCAGTGCTGCGGTCAAACTGGCACGGACTTCCTTTGGGTCACGAGGAGGTAGCGGCGACCAATGGGCGGTCGACTGATCGACAGGGTAAGGATTGGCCCACTGGGCGAGGAGACGTAGGGCTTCACTGCGGACTTCAGGAGGCAGCTTCTCGTCGACGGCAACACCGACTACGCGGGCGGCATTCTGCTCACCGCCGAGGCGGAAGGCGCTATGAACCAGACGACGTAGCATGAAAGGCGTCCAGTCGCGTTTAGCGCGCGTATCGAGAAGAGCGGCCACGGCCGGACGGCCGGGCTCGAGCCCGAGGTCATGGACGGCGCGGACAGCTTCATCGGCGACCACCGTGGATGAGTCATTGACGAAGCGGGCTGCCGATGGGTCGAGGCGACGTCGGAGCGTAATCACCGCGGCGAGGCGCACGGAAGCGTTGTCATCCTTGGCCACCGCATCGAAGGACGCCGCGGTCTGGCAGATGAGGTCAATGGCGAAAGACCCTGCATGGCGAAGCACCGGATCCTTATCGGCGTTATCGCGGAGCATTGTCAGGACTTCGGGCAGGTATTTATCGGCAGCGAGACGGCCCGCGGCAATGGCGGCGAACGAACGGACGCGGAGCGAGGGATCAAGGATCAACTTACCGAGCGGCAGGTCATTACCCTTCAACGGAGCTTCCTCGAGGACGCGGATGGCCTGAGCACGAACTTCAGCGTCGGCATGGCTCAGTAGCGGCACGAGGCGATTCGCAGCCGCGACGCGGTCGGCCAGAGGCGCGACCGGAGTGGACTTGCCATTGAAAGCCTCGCTCGGAGCGATGGCGGCGCCACGACGGGCGAGGATACCCAGGCCCCAAATGCCGTGCACGCGTTCGAGCGGGTTAGCGGACTTCGTCGCGGCTTCAAAGCGGTCAGCGGCGTCGGGGCGACGGGTCAATTCAATCTGCGCGCGGAGGCGGATGCGCTGGTCGTCATGCGCCAGCAGCTTGGACAATTCCGTCGAGCTGCGCTTGCCGAAGCCTTCTTTGATGAGGCTGGCCACCGTGGACGCTGACTCGGGCTTCCACATCATCTCGGCGGACAAGGTCACGATACGGCCAGCATCATGTGACTCCCATCCCGTGATGAAGTCAGACACCACCAAGCGACCCTTCCAGTCGTATTCAATGTCCGTCGCGGCAACTCCCCAGAGGAGCTGGTGCGACTCGGTCATCTTCATGCCGGCTCCCGCAGGCTCGACCTTGAACGACCAAATGCCGGACGCGCCGGCGGAACCTCGATAGTCGCAGATATGGAAGTGCTGGGCTTCCGCTTCGATATAGCCAGCACCTGGGTGATAGGTCAGGCCGGATGGACCAGAACTAATGTAAGCGGACGGAGGAATAATGAAAGACGGCTGCACCGTGTTCTGGAGCTCCCAGACCTTTTCAGTCATCCAGCGAGAAGGCGGACGCTGGTCGAGCCCGATTTCCCGGTGAAAGGTGTGCATGGCCTGGTGCTCCATTTCCCAACCGGAGTCGGCGCCTTCGACAACGTAGACGACGCGAGCGGCGTCGCCTTGGTCGGAGTTATTATCGACGGAGATGCCGTTACCAAAATCGTCAAAGGCGATTTCCTTCGGATTACGCAGGCCGAAGTGCACAACTTCAAAATTGGATCCATCCGGCTCAAAGCGGAAGACGGCACCACGGTTACGCGAGTCGTACTTCTTGCCTTCCTTTGTGGTGAAATTGAAACCACGGTCGCCGATGGTACCCCACACGCGGCCATCGTAGCCGATGGCAAAGCCGTTCATGTCGTGACCCGAAAGGGAGACGCGCACGCCAAAGCCGTCCTGGAGGACCTTGCGTTGGCCTTCGGTGCCGTCCTGCTTGGTATCCTGTAGCATCCAGATGCGCGGGATACAGGCGAAGTAGACGTTGTCGTCCCACGCCATCACCCCGGCGCCCGTGCCGTCGAGGACGTCATTAAACTTCTCGTCGAACATCTTCGACTTGGCGAAGACGCCGTCACCCTGCTCATCGGTGAGGAAGCGAATCTTTTCGGACTTGGCCGTCATCCACTCGAGGGACTTCTTGCCAGCCCACTTCTGGTGCATGGCGAGGCGATCGGCGGTGGTCTTGGCCGCTAGGTCGTCATGATACCAGAAGAGGTTATTACGATCGTCCTCCACGCCAAAGCGGAAGCGATGCGTCTCCGCGACATAGAGGCTGCCGTCGTTGGCGAAAGCGATGGCCGTCGGCGAGGTCACGCCCGTTTCCTTGTGACCACCAGTGACCTTGAACGTCGCACCAGGCTCGAGGGCCGCGCTGCCTTCGCCCGCCACGCGCACAAGGTTATTGGCGGCCTTGGGCTTCGGACGGCCACCCGATGGGAACTTCGGCTTGTTGTCGGATGAAAACAGGAAGTGGTCGGCGGCAATGAAACCCCATGAACCCACTTCGTTATCGACCATGCGGATAACGCCTTTCTTACCCTTAAACTCGGAGATATCCCAGACGACCTCGACGAGGGTGAGGCCGTTCTTGCCGACGGCTTCACGGACAACCTTGCCGTTGATGAGCAATTGGACGGCGGTCTTACCGGGATGATTACCGCCGGCGACGAGGAACCCGAGGAATGGGTGCGTGAGCAGGATGTCGGGCGAGGTCAACGTGCCCGTCGCGGCATCGCCGCCATGACCTGAGGTCACCAAGGCGTTGCCGCCGTAATTACGGAACTCTCCATTCACGCCATCGACCTTACCCGCCACCGGCGCTAGGCCGAAGGCCGTGCCCGTGGTCTGCCAGCTATCGAAGCCGTCGCCTTCGAAGGCCTGGATAACCTTCACGTCAGCCTGCAGGGTAGCGGCGCCGATAAAAAGGGATGCGAATAAGAATGATGTGAACCTCATGGGGATAATGGGGAGTCACCCTAGAAAATGGGAAGTTCCCCCGAGGTCGAGGATGGCTTCAAAAAACTTGGCCGCCCCGCCGACGAATCAGCGAATTCCCGAGAGAACTTGGAATTTAGCCCCGAAATGGGCGGGGTGCGTCAAAGCCCGCAGACGCCCGGTGGCCTCGTTGTCCCCGGAGGTCATAATCCGCTCCATCGCAGCGCCAGCCTGTTTCACAAAAAAAGCCTCCTGACGTTCCAAGCGAACCGAGCGGAATCCTTGGGCGACGAGGATTGGTTCCAGTCGATCCCAGAGGACGTGGCAAGTCAGGTCCTGCGTGCCGAGGTTTTCTAAGATCGCTCCTGAAAGTTGATGGTGACGGTAGGCGCGGGCGGTGCCCGCGGGCGAACCTTCGAGGCACTGCGCCACGGTCTTACCGTAATCCAAGAGGATGACCGCGCCACTCCAGCCACCACCGAGTAACCGCTCCAACAATCCCTCTGCCGCCAAGGGCGCATCGAGTAACCAACCCTCGGACGCCAAGGGTAACGAGGCAGCGAAGGCGGCCGCTTGCGGGCTCGAGAAATCCGCCAGCGCCTCGACCGTCAGTTCAGCGCCATCGACCCGGACGCCGAGTTCACGCCAGCCACCGCCTTGGAGGACGAAGCGATGGAAAGGCTGCGCATCGAGGAGTTCATTGGCGACCAGCACCGTGTGCGCGGAGAGCTCGGGTTTTTCTCCGACCCTAAAAACACGCACCCCGGCAAACGACGGCGCCACGCTCGCGAAGTGCGCCTGACCAGGCTCGGCACCCACCTCAACGAGCGTATGCGACGAGAGATCCCCGACCAAGGTCTGCGCCGCGGCGGCGATGAGTTCACCGAACATCGGGCCCAGCACCGCGGCCGTGGTAAAGTCGGTGCCCGTGGCCTTCCCGACACGCGAGCGCTCACTGACGTAATAACCCAAGCCAGGTGCATACAACGCAGCTTCCACCAAACGCACCAACGGCACCACCCCGCCGCGGGCTTCGCGACGGAGCACGTCTACAATCGCGGCATGGCGGGCCTGAGCGTCCATCCCCCAGCGTGGAAGGCTCTTTTCGTGAGCGCCAGACGAAACGAGGTTGAGCCAGACCCGGAATTGGACTGACTGCTCTGCAATGATCCTCGCGATCGAAAGTTCCTGCGATGAATCCGCGCTCGCCCTGTTCGAGCCGGCCGCCGGGCTGCGCCGTGAAGTCATTAGTTCACAGGCCGAAGCCCACATCCGCTTCGGCGGGGTCGTCCCCGAACTAGCGAGCCGGATGCATCTATCGGCCCTGCCGTTATTACTCGAGGATTACCGCGACGAACTTTCGGCGGTCTCGACCATCGCCGTGACCCGCGGACCCGGCCTTCTACCCTGCCTCTCGATGGGGGTCAGCCTCGCGCGCGCTTTGGCCCTCGCGACGGGTAAGCTGCTCGTAGGCGTGAACCACCTCCGCGGGCACGTCCACTCGCCCTTCATCGGCCTGCATGCGCAAAGTCCCGCGAGCTTTCTCGCCGCCCGCGCGGCCCTACTCCCACACCTCGGCATCATCATCTCAGGCGGCAATACCTTACTCGTGCGCCTCGACACTGACCTCAAAATCACGGTCATCGCCCGCACCGTTGACGATGCCGCCGGCGAAGCTTTCGATAAAGGCGCGAAACTCCTCGGCCTCCCTTACCCTGGCGGCGCCCTCATCGAGCAACACGCTGCCCGTGGCGACATTCGTAAATACGTCTTCCCGCGCGGCATCCCTGAGAAAGCCGACCTGCGCATGAGTTTCTCCGGACTGAAGACGGCCCTGCGTTACCAGCTCGAAAAGATGTCTGACGCGGAGCTCGCCACCGACTTATCGGACCTCTGTGCGGGCTATCAACACGCCATCATCGAGCAGCTGGTTTCCAAGGCCGCTGCTGCCCTCGACCGTGGCGAGTATAAGTCCGTCGGCCTCTCCGGTGGCGTGGCCAATAACCAGACGCTCCGGCAACGGCTAACAAACGTCGCGCTCCAACGCGACTTACCGATGCTCATCGCTGAGCCGAAACATTGCGGCGACAACGCAGGCATGATTGCCTTCGCTGCATGGGCCGACCGCGACCTACCCACCGGGACCGCCGCTGCACCGGCACCATCGTTGACGGTCGAAGAAACCTAGGCCGGGCCGGCTGAGCCTTGTTTCACCAGTTCGGTGAAGGCCCGAAAATGCGGCGACTGTGCATCGTGCACCATCGCGTAGAACACCGTCTCCACCGGAAGAATGGTGACGCCGTGGTGTCGCAGCATGGAGAAACAGGTTTCTTGATCGGCGGGGCGCCGAGCCGTGATGGCGTCGGCTAGTAACGTCACACCCATCTCGAGGCGGAGTGCGTCGACGGCGGTTTGGTAAACGCAGACCGGCCCCTCCAGTCCACCAATCAAAAGATTGTTAATCCCCTGGCTAGACAGGGCTGTCGCAAGTTCGTCGCCCGCCAAGGCGGAAAAGGCAGTTTTGCTAACGACCACGGCACTAGGGCCCGCCGACTGTAGGAGATCGGGGTGCGTGCCGCCGAGCTTGGCCGGAACTTGCTCGGTAAAGAACACGGGGATACCTAACAGCCGAGCCGCCCCGACCGCCAAGGCGCACCGGCGCAGGAAGGCCTCGGCATCCGGCAGCGCCTTGAGGAAGGTCGGCTGGACATCGACGACGAGTAGGGCTAGGTGCGGGACGGGGCTTTCAGACATGAGTCCACCTTGCCCCTGTCGTCCCCTAAGTCAGCCGCAAAGAGGCGCCCCACTGTCCCGCCAGACGGCCAGAATGTGAGGGGAATGGGATTGCCCCACCCTCCCGGCTAGCCTCATTTTGAAGGCATGGATTGGCAGGTTAAACCTATTGCTCGTGCCTGTGCCGCCTCCGGCCAGGATCTTCAAGTCGGCGACACCGTCGTCTGCGTCGTCTTCAAGCCACTGGGCGGGATCATCGAGCGCGCCGATGTCCTTAAGGGTCATGCCGCCAGCTTCACCCCCAATGGCCTCCTGCTGGGCCGCTGGACTCGTGAGGTCAAGGAACGCAACGAAGAGGAACAAGCGCACCGCGCTCAGCTGCTAGCTTCCCGCGAGGAGCTCTTCCTCTCGCTCTATGACGACGACGCGGACCCCAGTGGAGATAAGGGCGTGCTCAAGCACATCCTCGCCATGCTCCTCGAACGAAAGCGCATCATTCGTGCCATGGGACCAGCCGACAAGGGCCTCATTCCCTATCAGCACGCTTCCTCCAAGCAGACCTTTCTCGTCCCAGCCTTGGACCTGCAACCCAGCCACCTCCTGCAAGTGGGCACGGCCTTAGAAATGCTCGTCGGCTAATTTTATGTCATTCCTCCGTCCCGCCAGCCTCCTGCTGGCCGTCCTCGCCCTCTTCGGTTGTAACACCGACAAGGTCACGCACATCGCCTCCATCTACGTTGAAGCCCCGCTCTCGTCGACCCTGACGATGCGGAAGAACGTCCAGCTCCCCGTCAGCGGCATCACGATTCCGATTATGACGAAGGAGCTCACCCTCGCGGAAGAGCTCCTGAGCACGACCGTCATCGAAGCTGGCCCCAGCGACCTGCGCCAAGTCTACCTGCTAGTGCACGTGAACACCACCGCGGCCCGAACTATCATGGATATCACGCGCGAGGCCCGCGGGAAAAACCTCGTCATTGTCGTCAACGATGCCGCCGTGGGCATCATGCACATCGACCACCAAATCAGTGACGGGAAACTTATGTTCGCCGTGGAGCAGAAAGGGATGAGTAGCCGCGAAGCCGCCCTTTTCCTGAGCGATAATCTGAACGCCTCACTGGTCATCATCCGCAAGGAACTCGAGCAAAAGTGAACCGCGGACTTAGCACGCTGGTCTGCCTGCTCCTTGCCGGCCCACTCGGGGCCACCGAAATCGCCTGGCCCACTTCGATGGATCGGACGACCATCCGTTCCATCGAGGACTACGCCCAGCCAACCGTTTCAGGTAAACCGGAGTCGGCACTGTTCGGCATGGTCCGCGACGAGCAACACCGCTTTCACGAAGGCGTCGACATCCGCCCGATTAGCCGCGGCCCGAATGGTGAGCCGCTCGACCGGGTATTCACGGCCATGAAAGGGAGCGTCGCCTACCTCAATCAGCAGCTTAACGGGCCGTACGGTAAATACGTCATCCTCTACCACCCGGAGGCTGAACTTCCCGTCTACACGCTCTACGCCCACCTAGCCTCCATCGAAAAGAACCTAAAAGTGGGCGACCAGTTGCCCAAGGGGGCGGTTATTGCGATGATGGGCCACACGTCTATTAACGCGATCGCCATCCCCAAGGAACGCGCGCACCTCCATTTCGAAATCGGCTTGGTGCTCTCGACCAACTTTGGTAATTGGTATAACCAGCAGCCCGATCTTCGCGCCTCGCCGAATCAACACGGTATCTGGAACGGGCAGAACCTAGCCGGGTTTGACCCCGTGCCGGTCTTGGCACGTTCCTCCATCAACCTACTCGATAGCGTCCGGCAATTGCCGACCGCACTCGCCGTGACGATGCGGACCAAGCGTCCGCCAGACTTCATCCAACGGTACCCCGGGCTGATGGCGCCAGGCAGCGACCCGGCAAAGGCGGCGGGTTGGTACGTCGAATTCACCTGGTATGGCCTGCCGAAACGCTGGACAGCCCTCCCTCCGGAGAGCCAGCAGTTACCCAAAGGCAGTTGGAGCTACGTGGCCCTAGACAAAGAATTTCGCCCGCTCTTAGTCCAGCGCAAGATGATCACCGCTGACGCCAAGATGCCCGGCGAAACGCTGATGCGTAACGTCGACATCCTGATGTCGGGGACGCACTGATTAATTGTTACCTGGATTCTCAGGCGAATCGAGGACCAGCCGGAGGTCGGGACGATGCCGCGCCAACAACCCCTTCCAAAAAGCCTGCTCCGTCAGCTGAGCGGTCGCGCGTTCAAAGGGACAGACAACCCAAGCATTGAGGCGAAGTTCATTCTCGAGCTGACCGGGCGACCAGCCTGCATACCCGATATAAGCGAATAAACGGTACTGGCCGATATCGGCCAAGACCTCGGCCTCCTCCCGGCTGATGCCAAAGCGGATTGCCGCTGGGCCGCGCGCCGCGAATTTCCATCCACCCAAGGCCATCCGGTCAGCCGAACAAGGCCCGCCAGCATGCAGCGGCACGCCCGACAAAGGCCCAGCGCAGAACTCTTCCTGCACTTGGCCGAGATACTGCCCTAAGGGGCGATTCAGGATGACCCCCATCGCACCGTCGGCTGGGGTATGCGTATGAATGAGAACGACGGTCTCGCAAAAGTTTTCGTCGCGCTGCAAAGGGTGCGAGACCAACACGCGGCCCGCCATGGACTGGAACTTGCCGGCCATCAGCCCACCAACTTCGTAACGACCAAGCCTGCTTGCGCAAACAGCTCCGCGACCAACGGGTCGTTTTTGTAGTCATGCCGGTAACGCACCTCGGTGATACCGGCGGCCGCGAGAATCTTCGCGCAGTTCACGCACGGAAAATGGGTAACGTAACAGACCGTGCCCTGGAGGGAGACGCCACGCTTGGCGGCGTCGGCCACAGCGTTCTGCTCCGCATGCACCGTGGCCTGCTCGTGCCCATCACGAATCTTGGAGTCATGGGGCGTACCTGGCAGGAATCCATTATAGCCCGCGGCGACGAGTCGATTGGGGTGCTTCCCCGTGGAGACGACAACGCAGCCGACGTGCAAGCGTTCGCAACTAGAGCGCGAGCTGACCAAGACGGCGGTCGCCATGAAATATTCGTCCCACGTCGGACGGGTACCCGCGTTGACGAGGGCCTCGAGCTGGCTGGCGAGTGACTCGGGTGCATTCATCGCGACAACCAGAATTTCGCAGGGGTCAGGCCAAGGCAAGCGGCAGTTACGCACAGGGCACCGGCCACCAGTAACAGCCCGGCCGCCTGGGCGAGGAAAGGCACGAAGTCACCCGCGTGCTGGGCCTGCCGGAAACCACGGTGCTGCCAGACTGCCCAAGGCAGGACGAGGAGTGGCAGCCACCCAAAGACCAAGCCCAGGCAGATCAGTCCCACCACCAAGTTAATAGCATGGAGACCATGGGCGAAGCTCCGGCCGAAACGGACGACGGTCGTTCGCTTACCCGCCGCGAGGTCAGTCTCGTAATCGCGGGCGTTGTTTGCGACGAGGATATTATCCGCCAAAAGTCCCAGACCCAGACCTGCGAGCAGCGCCGGCGTCCACGGCACGAGTTCACCAGAGCAACGGGCGTCCAACCAAACTGCCCACGCGGTCAACGCCGTCGCTTGCACGCCGAAGCAGGCGATGACAAACACATCCCCGAGCCCATTGTAGGCCAAAGGATACGGACCTAGGGTATAGCCTAAGGCGCACGCGATCGCCAGCACGCCCGCCAAGGCCAGCCACGGAGAAAGCAGGCCAACGGGGCTACCGACGACGAGTGCCAGAATACAAGCGACCCAGATACCGCGCATCATTTGTGCCGGCGTGATGTCTCCGTTCGCGACGGCCCGACGCGGCCCGATACGCGCGGAGGTATCGGCCCCTCGCAGAGTATCCCCGAGGTCGTTGGCGAAATTACAGGCGACCTGCACGCAGAGGGCGAAGGCTAGACAGAACGCTAATACGAGACAGAGGCTAAGACCTGCGACCTTATCGCCATAGGCCCAGATGACCGCACCACCGACCGCAACGGGCACCGCCGCCGCGACTAAGGTCTTCGGCCGACAAGCGTCGATCCATGTGCGCAGGGCAGCCATGCTAAGCAAACAATGCCTATTGGGTAGGTTCCGAAAACAAAAAAGCCCCGGTGGCCCGGGGCTTTTCGCAGAAACCAGAGTCGCTTACTTGGACTTCAATTCGGTCACCGTGCCAACCGAGACGGCGTCCTGCCAATTGGCAGACATCGTACCAGCCGACTTCTTGGAGACGAACTTGGTGTCGTCGCTAGCGGTATCCTGGAACCAGCCGACGTGCGAGTCACCAAAGGCAATGTGGCCGCCTTCTGCACCCCAAACGCCGTTGGTGTTATCCCACTTACCAGCGGTGGTCAGGCCACGAGCCCAAAAGAGAGGAATCTTTTCGTCGATGTTGCGAGGAGTCGGGACAAAGGTGGTCCAGGAGTGGTAGCCGTACTGGACGGAACCGGTGGCGAAGTTCGGGTCGACCGTCTGGCTGCCGGCGGCACCGATGAGGACCTGCTTCGGGAAGGCAGCGGATTCATTGAGCTGGTCGGCTTCAACGTACCAGAGCTCTGCAGAGTTCAGGTTGGAATTGTAGGAGAGGACAGCACCGAAGTCAGAAACCGAGTTGGCCTGGGTCGGAGCGGTGAGGCTCCATGCACCCTGCTTGACGAACTTATTTCCCGACGAGGCGAAGGCGATATAGGCTTGGGCGATATTGCGCACCTTGGTCTGGGCGGTGGACTGCTTGGCCTTCTTCATGACGCCTTGGACGCCTGGGAAAAGAACAGCGGCCAGGATGCCGATGATCGCGATAACGGTCAGCAGCTCAATGAGCGTGAAGCCTTTGCGGTTACGAATAGGGGTATTCATGGGGTTAGTGGGGTAGATAATAAGAATAGGGGGGAGAAAAAAGGAATGAAAGCGAAAAAGTGCGGGACAAACTCAATAGGGCAAGGGGAAACGGGCACACAGGGCCGAGGCAATCGCCTTACCTTCTTCGATTTTCGCAGGATTAGAGGGATCCGAGAGTACTACGGCGATGGCTTGGGCAATTTGGCACATTTCCGCCTCCTTCATGCCACGAGAGGTCACCGCAGCCGTGCCGACGCGGATACCACTGGCCTGGAAGGGACTTCGGGTCTCGTCCGGCACCGTATTCTTGTTGGTGGTGATGTGGGCGGCATCGAGCGCGAGCTGGGCATCCTTACCGGAGACATTGGGATGGCTCTTACGCAAGTCAATGAGGCTCAAGTGGTTATCTGTACCACCGCTGATTAAACCAAAGCCGAGACCGACGAGGGAGTCGGCGAGAGCCTTCGAATTGGCCACCACTTGACGGGCGTATTCCTTAAAGCCCGGAGTCGCACACTGGGCAAAACAGACGGCCTTGGCGGCAATAACGTGCTCCAAGGGGCCACCTTGGGCACCAGGGAAGACCGCCGAGTCGACGGCTTTAGCATGCTCAGCCTTGCACAGAATCAAGCCGCCACGCGGACCGCGCAGGGTCTTGTGCGTGGTCGTGGTGACGAAATCAGCATACGGCACGGGCGAAGGATGCACGCCAGCGGCGACGAGGCCAGCGATGTGCGCGATATCAGCGAGCAGGAGCGCACCGTTCTCCTTGGCAATTTGACCGAAGCGAGCGAAGTCGATTTCACGAGCGTAAGCAGACGCGCCCACGGTGATCATCTTCGGCTTTTCACGCGCAGCCATCTCGGCGACTTCATCATAATTAATGCGACCATCAGCGCCGACGCCGTAGTGGACCGCGGTGTAAAGCTTGCCTGAGAAGTTAGCGGAGTTGCCGTGCGTGAGGTGCCCGCCGTGCGACAAGTTCATCGTCAGAATCTTATCACCAGGCTTGATGCTCGCAAAGTAAACGGCGGCGTTGGCTTGGCTGCCCGAGTGAGGCTGGACGTTGGCGTGATCAGCACCGAAGAGAGCCTTCGCACGGTCAATCGCCAACTGCTCGATTTTGTCGACCTGTTCACAACCACCATACCAGCGCTTACCAGGGTAGCCCTCGGCATACTTATTCGTGAGGATGCTGCCCTGCGCTTCCATAATCGCAGGCAAGGTGAAGTTCTCTGAGGCAATCAGTTCGAGGTGCGTCTGCTGACGGTTGAGCTCCGCCTTGATGAGGGCATCGATTTCTGGGTCGAGCTGGGCGAGCGGAGTGCGGCTGATGGCAGTCATGAGAATAGGGAGATAGGTGAAAGATGCGGACGCAAGCGTGACAACGGAAAAGGCGGGGCAATTATCCACAAGTCTCTATCTTGGCGACGCGGCGGTCATGGCGGCCACCCTCAAACTGGGCCGCCAGGAAGGCTTCGGCACAAGCCAAGGCCAAAGGTAGGTCGACATATTTAGCCCCCAAACACAAGACGTTCGCGTCATTATGCCGACGGCTCAGCTCGGCGGCGTCGGCGCTCTGCACCAAGGCGGCCCGGATACCGGGGACCTTGTTGGCGGCAATCGAGATACCGATGCCTGTCGTGCAGACGAGGAACCCGAACCGGGCACGACCCGAGGTCACGTCCGCACCGACGGCGTGGGCGTAGTCGGGATAATCACAGGAGGCCTCGGTCTCGGTACCGCGGTCGAGGATGGTATAGCCTTTGGCACGCAAGGCAGCCATGAGGTCCCGGCGCAGGGCCAAGCCTCCATGGTCGCTGCCAAAGGAAAGGGTCAAAGGGGTGCTCATGGTCGGATAAAATGGTGCTTCAATAAGGCCAGCAAGGCGGGGATGGCTTCCACCATCGAGTCGCGGCATTCTTCGTAGTCGCGGTAACCGCCGCCAAAGGGATCGGGAATATTACGGTCCGCGCCTTCGGGGAGGACGTCTCGAAGGAGTAGGATGTGTTCCGGCAAGGAGTCGAAACGTTGCCGGAGCGCCGCGAGGTGCGATTCGGTCATCCCAAAGACGACGAGGCTACAATCTAGGTCGGCCTGCGACAGGAGACGGCTCCGGTGCGCCTTCAGGTCCTGTCCAATGCGCTGCATCGTCTTCACCGAGTTCGGCGAGGCTGGATCGCCCGGGTGTGCCGCTAAGCCGAACGAGGCGACTTTCAATTTCTCCAGTCCCCCTGCCCGCTTCGTCAAAGCCGCACGCAACAACGCCTCCGCCATCGGACTGCGACAGGTATTCCCTGTGCAGACAAACGTCACGGTATCGCGTTCGACTGGCATGGACGAGAGGGTGTCGAGGCGGTGGGGCGGTTCAACCCGTAATCAGACCGCGCCGTCGCGGCGAAGCTGGCGGTAGCCGATATCCCGACGGTAATGGCAACCGGTAAACTGAATTTGCGGGACCACGGCGTAAGCCTTTTGGGCAGCTTCCGCCAAAGTGGCGCCATGAGCGACGACGCCGAGCACGCGCCCGCCCGAGGTCACGACCTGGCCATCGGGCAAGCGCTTGGTGCCACCGTGGACGATATCCACGCCCGCCGGGAGCTGCGGCGGTAAAGTGATCCCGTCGCCTTTACGGATTTCGCCGGGATACCCGCCCGCAGCAAGGACGACGATAATCGTCGAGCCCGGACGTAGCCGCACGGAAGCCGAACGGAAGGTGCCGGCGGCGATGGCTTCCATGATTTCGACTGGATCGGTCTCCAAGGAAGGCATGAGTACCTGGCATTCGGGGTCGCCAAAACGCACATTGAATTCGACCACGCGCGGGCCAATCGCAGTTACCATGATGCCGACGTAGAGTGTCCCGCGGTAATCAATGCCATCGGCCTTTAAACCTCGCAAGGTGGGCACGATGATCTCCGTGCGTAAGCGGTGCTCGACTTCTGGTGTGACGACCGTCGTCGGCGCATAGGCCCCCATGCCGCCCGTATTCAGGCCGGTATCGCCTTCGCCGACGCGCTTATGGTCCTGGCTCGGCGGCAGCATGAGGTACTCTTCGCCGCAGACCATGAGCATAATCGAGGCTTCCTCGCCCTGCATGAATTCTTCGATGACGACTTCGTCGCCCGAGCTCCCGAAGACCTTCGCCTCCATCATATCGCGCAAAGCGGCTTCAGCCTCCGCGTGATTCATCGCAATGACGACACCCTTCCCGGCCGCCAAGCCCGAAGCTTTGATGACAATGGGGACCGGTTGCTGACGGACGTAGGCTAAGGCTGGTTCCAAGGATCGAAAAGTCTCAGCGGCCGCAGTGGGAATCTGGTGACGGAAGAGGAAATCCTTGCTGAAGGCCTTACTGGCTTCGAGCCGCGCTCCCGCCTGTAAAGGGCCGTACGCCTTGACGCCCGCCGCTTCGAGGACATCGACCACCCCATGGGCCAACGGTACCTCTGGGCCGACGATGACGAACTGCGTCCCCGTGCGGCGGACGAGGTCAAGGACCGCGGCGCCGCTGTTGATGTCGACTTCTAGGCATTCGGCTTCGAGTGCCATGCCGCCGTTACCGGGAGCCACGCGAACCTGGCCGACGCGGGGGCTACGGAGGCAGGCCTTGAGCAGCGCGTGCTCACGGCCGCCTGAACCAAGGATGAGAACGTCGATTTTGTCCTGCGGAGCCATGCCCCTATTCCTGCCGCAGAGCCGCCTTAAGGGAATAAAAAAGAGGCCCGGCTCAAAATTGAACCGGGCCAGCTTCAAATTGGTGCTCAGGCCGGGACTTGAACCCGGACACCTTACGGCACATGCACCTCAAGCATGCGTGTCTGCCATTCCACCACCTGAGCAATCTAAGGAAGGTGGAAAGTGGAACACCCGGGCATCAGTGCAAGAAAAAAGCGTTTGTGCCCACGCTTGCCAAGCGAGGCATCTTTGCCAACTCTCGACTAGCAATGTCTCCCGATCCGGCCGATTCGTCCCGCCCCCCCGAAGATTCTATCAAGCCGATAGACCTTTCTTCGCTGGGTTTTGGCCCCTCTTGGGTCGACGGCCCGAACGAAAACATTGGCGCGAGTCGGGGTCCCCGCCGCGAAGGCGGCGATCGTCCTTCTTTCCGTGATGGTGGCAACCGTGGCCCAGGTGGCCCCTCGCGCGGCCCCGGTGGCCCGTCCCGTGGCCCAGGTGGTCCCTCGCGTGGACCCGGCGGTCCGGGTGGTCCTTCGCGTGGTCCACGTGATGACCGTCGTGGTCCTAGTCGCGATGACCGCGGTGATCGCTTCGAGTCCGAACCGGCCATCCCGCAGATGGTGGTGACGACTGGCTTCTTCCCCGACGACGCCAAGTTCGAGTTGCTCGGTGAGGCGATGAAGAAAAGTCAGATCACCTACGAGCTCTTCAGCGTCGCGCTATTGATTTTGGATAAAGAAGATCGTCTTTCGATTGTCATCAAGCCAGCCGATGCCGAGAAGCGTACCGATGCGACCCTCTCGATTTCCGTCCCGGATAGCGTGCCATTCCTCACTGAAGCCGAAGCGGTCAGCCACGTGCTCAACCGCCACCTCGAAAAGTTCTTCGATACGGTTGAGGTCGAAACTGAAGCCCCAAAGGGTTCCTTCTTAATGGTCGCCCGTTGCAAGCAAACGGGTGCGATCCTTGGCTCGCCGACCCACCACAGTTACCAGAAGACCCTGCGCGAACACCACGCCCGCACCTGCCCCAACGCCCCGTTTGACCGCTTTAAGGCCGACCTCGAGATGGTCCGCGAGCCGGAAGCCATTGAGGCCTGGAAGAAGTCCATGTCCACCCGTACGGAATACGCTCCCAAGGACCGTCAGGAAGGCGAACCCGAGCGCTTGGAAAGTATGGACGCCGCCCGCGGCTTCCTGCTGGCCTTCCGCCGCGAAGCCACCGTCATCTCCCGCAACCAAGTTCGCTTCCCCGGCCGTCTCCTCGCCGAGATGCCGCCCGGCCCACTCCGTGATTGCGTCCGCTACGCCCTCGACCGCCAGCGCGACTTCCCCCTCGATACCGCCAACGGTATCCGTGGCCGTCTCCGCAAGGAAGGCTTCCACCTCTACAAGAAGGGCTCCAAAGGCATCACCTACGCTTGTGGCGTGCGCCGCAAGTGCCGCGACCCGAAGTCTAGCTTTAGCGATGCAATGCAGAAAATCTTCGACTGCCTCGACAAGACTTCCGGCATCCAAGGCAAGGACGTCGCCCTCGCCGTCGCCGGCGAAGCCGCCGATGATGCCGCCAAGGCACGCGTGCTCGCCGACCTGAACTTCCTCATCGGCGAAGGCTATATCGCCAAACTCCACGACAGTCGCCTCTTCGCCCAGCCCGTGCTCAGCACCCAGGCCCAGGCTAAGGAAGAAGCGGCCAACGAGGACGCCGCCGAAGAGAAGTAAGCGAAAGCGATTTTGCTTAAGGTAGGGGCAGCACCGCGTGCTGCCCTTCTTATTTCTTGCCTTGGTCAGCTATGCCTCGAGGAAGAGTCGCCACTGCGTGGCGTCCGCTCGAAACCGTAGACGACACTCATCGGGATTTGGCTCAGCTACAAGTCACCACACGTCCGGCCGCCCACGGACGCGACGCAGTCGCGCCCCTACCCGATTCTTCTCCGAATCTCCTCCGACCCTTCCCGACCCTTTCCCGACTCTTGCCCGACCCTTCCCCAACTCTTCTCCTGCCCTTCCCGACTCTCCTCCGACTCTTCCCGACTCTCCTCCGACTCTTCCTCACTTCCAGTTATCCGCAATCCAAGGGGTCGGTAGGACCCGACGATACCACTTTCCGCTCCGACCCACCAAGGCGTCCGGTGGATTGGGCACGCCATGGAAGACAACAATCTTGGCGCCTTCAGGAATCGCGGGCGTCTGAAAGAAGGAGAAGGGGAAATACTTCACGCAATGGCGCTTGAAACTGCGACACCAGGTCTCGGGCCAATAGCCGACCTTCCCCTGCCCGCTTAAGTGCGCCGTGAGGAACTCCTGTTCGTTGCGATGGCGCTTACGAACGGCTTCCAAGTTTGCGCGGAAATACTCCAGCACGTCGGGGTGCGCACCCGCGGTCCAGCGGTAGACGGAAGAGTTACCGGTGATATCGCCCTTCTGCCAGTCGCGGATGATTAGGAACTCTCCTGTCTGCTGGAAGAAGGCATCCATGTTGCCGACGATGACGATATCGATATCGAGGAAGAGGATTTCGCCCTTAAGTTCCGGACCGCTCGGAGCGCTGAGGTCGGGCGAAAAGGAAACGAGCTTGGTCCAGCCGCGCTCCGGGGCACCCGCCGGCAACTTGAGGCTCGGGATCGGGAAAGTCTCGATGCCAGGATTCAGGCCATCCCTGTTATCAGTGAGGCAGACGAAGCGATGCGGGATCGTGAGATGCCGCTGCACCATCGAGTGGAGGCGGTTGACGTATTCGGGACCATACTTGGTGCCCCACTTCATGCAAAGGACGGTAGCCATGCGAGGTCCCCATCGTGGGCGAGGAATCGCTGAGCCTCCAGAGCAAACCGCTCCTTGAAGCGACCTTTCCGCCCCTTGCAGACCGCCAGGCTTTGGGTAAAGTCCTAGGCATGCGCGACGATGACGATACCCCGGACGACAACGACTTCACCCCGGACGACGGCGGCGATCACGAGAACGACCACGACCATGATTATGAGGCCGGGAGCTTCTACGAAGATCAGTATGCCGGGGATAAAGACGCCCAGGACGCGCGCCGCGGGAGCTGTCTACTCGTGCTCTTAGCGCTCCCCGCCGCTAGCCTGCTGACCTGGCTCTGGTAAAGGCCTAGTAATCAGAGCACGTCCTTATAGAAATCCGGCCGCCAACTCCAACGTGGGTCGTGGAGGACTTTTAACGACTCTTCCACCGTCAGGCCGGTCGCCGCACTCGCGCGATTACTCGCCCGTGTACTCACCCACCTCTGTCGCTCCGCTGGCGTCAGCCGATCCGTCCGCTCATGAGGCACGCCCATCGCCACGAGGTGGAGCCAGAAACCTTCCAATTGGAAGATGCTCTGGGCGGGGGCTAGTAACTCAACCTCCAGGCAGAAGGTGGGGCCGTTCTCGCGATAAAAATCGACCATGCGCTGGGCACCATGCAGCGCCACGTGCTCGCGACAATGCCGCCAGAACGGGGTATCCGCGCGCCCATTGAAACGGTAATGGACGGCTAGGAAATCGCGAATCTCATCCCAGAGGCGACCACACAAGTGGTCCGTGGTTTCCCGCATACTGTCGTTCTTCTTCAAACCGCCCTCCGCGAGCGCGTTTGTCAGGAAGCGACACTCGTGTGCAATGCACAGTAAAGAGGTCGCCTCGAGGGGCTCGACGAAACCAGCCGCGTTACCGACCGCAAAGACGTTGCCGACCCATTGGTGCGCGTAACGTCCAGGCACGAATGGGACGATACGGGTGGGCCCAACCTTTGGATTTTTGGACCTAAACTCCGCCTCGGCGTCCGCATCCGAAATAAACTTCGAGCAATAGACATAGCCACGGTTGATGCGTCCCGGATGCTCAATCTGCCAAGCCCAGCCTGCATCCATAGTCTCCGCGGTGGTGTACGGCAGAATCGGCTCCGTCGTGCGCGCCCAACCGCCAACGATGGCCTTGTCGCAGAAAAGTGAGTCCGCGTAGCTGATGAAGGGCGTGCCGAGGGCTTTGCCAATCAACTCAGCACGGAAGCCCGAGGCATCGACGAAGAAGTCTGCCGCGAGGCGCTGGCCATCCTTAAGGTGTAAGGCCTGGATCTCGCCTTCGGCTTGCTCGACGGAGGCCAAGTCATCGTCGATAATCTCAACGCCCAACTTCGCCGCGTGACTCTCCAACCAAGCAACGAGTTCGGCATTCTCGATGTGATAACCGACCGTGGGATTCACCAGCGGCCAAGGGCCATCGGGACTCCGCGGGAAGACCTTCCCCGCAGCCATCAAAGAGGTAAAGAGGTCCACGTCGGCCAAAGTCTCGTCGCAAGCGAAGCCAATCGGCACCCCTGAGGGCTCGAACTTCTGCCGCAAGGCCCCGGTGAAGGTGTAGTGATAGTCTTCTTTCCCCCAGAGGAACTTGATGCCGAGCTTGAGCGAGGGCTTCACCGCCCGGTAGAACTCGCTGGGAGGGACGCGCAAGAACCCATGGATAAACCGCAGTAGATCTGTGGTACTCCCCTCGCCCACCCCAATGATACCCAGCGTCGGACTACGCACCACCCGCACCCGCAAACATGGGTGGTGGGTCTTCAGGCTGGCAGCCATGAAGAAGCCTGCGGTTCCGCCGCCAAGGATGAGAACATCCTGAATCATGGGGGTTGTCGCGGGGTAGCGACGTTCCCGAAATTATCCAACCCACCCGACAGGTCAAGCCTCTCGTATTGTAGACTCTACAGCGTTTAGCCTTACCGCAGCGACCGCAACCAAGCGACCAGGTCAGCCAACTCGGCAGGCGTGAACGCGGCGTCGAGGCCACCCGGCATGAGGCTGGTCTCCAACTGAGCATCGCTCACCACGCTGGCAGCCGGCAAGGTCTGGAGCTGGCCAGCGGCATCCATCAGCACGAGTCCTTCGGCCCCACGGGACTTAATCAGGCCAAGGTGGTTCTGGCCATCGGAGGTGACGACGGCATGGAGCTCGTAATCCCGAGCGATGGTGTTGCTGGGGAAAAGGATGCTTTCGACGAGCTCACGCTCAGTGCGGATCGCGCCGATGCGCGAGAGGTTGGGTCCAATGGCTCGCCCGAGTTCGCCCACTTGGTGACAGGCGACGCAAGCGCCCTTCCCCGTAGCGAAATTCCGAGCGCCTACCTCCGGTCGGCCGCTACGCGCCGCTTCTTGCGCCCAGGCATCGAGCTTGGACTTCTTGGCCTCGGTGGCGGCTAGGGCTGCGTTGAACGCTGGCTCCATGATTTCAAAAACGGAGCGCGGCCACTTGGCGAAAGCGACGCGCACTTCATCGGGACGAAGGGTCCCGAGTTGAGACGACTGCGTAAAAGCGGCGGCAATGCGTTTACCCTGTTCGGGCGCATATTTCTTCAGGTGCTGCAGGAAGTCCCCCTGCTCAATCGGCCCAGCCCGCATGAGTACGGGAAGGAAGCGGTCCAGTTGCGCGTCATTAAGCTGCGCCTCCGCTAGGCGGCGACTGGCTTCAATCCGCGGACCGGCCTGACCAGCGTCGGCGAGCAGTTCTAGGAGTAAGTCAAATGCCGCGGGGCTCAACTTGCTTCCCGCCTCTGACAAAGCCAAGAGCGCGCGCAGTCGCAAGGCAGCGGGTCGGGTCTGCTCCGTGGCAAAGGCATTGAGGCGGGCGTCAAAGCTCTGGTGCTTTACACGGGTGATGGCCTCGAAAAGCGTCGGACTCACATCCGTATCAAGGAGGCCGAGTAAGGCTGGACGCCACTGCTGGTCCGGTAGCTTACCGGTGGAGTTTGCGATGGCCTTTAACGCCACCTGTCGCACGGGCCCCTGTTTAGTCAAAGCCGTTGCCAAGGCCTTCGAAACCTCGGGACGACTGGCCAGAGCGGTCCCAAGCCGTTCGAAAGCCAACAGGCGGCGCTCCGACAGCACAGGCTCTGCCAACCAGCCCGCGAAGACTTTGGCCACGCGGGTATCGGCATTCGCAGCCTTGCCGAGGGCAGCGGCAGCATTCGTAGCCAAGGCGGGCTCTGCGGCATCCAAACAGGTCGCAGCAAAATCATACACCGCCGCGAGCTCGGCCGGCTTCGTGGTGACTTGTGAAAGGATGCGCAGAAGGCGGGCCTGTTGCCGCGGTGAGGTCGAGGCTTGGAGTTCTTTCCCACCAAAGGCCTGCGTCTTCATGGCCGCATATTCAGCCGCATGCTCAAGGAAAGGGTCCAGCGGCTTGTCGAGCAGCGTCAGTAAGGCGGCCTGGGCGGTAGACGTGCCCACGAGACGGAAGGTCAGTTGCTCGCAGGCCCGCCGGGCCAACGCGGGATCGGCCGATGCCAAGTCGCGGGTGATATCTTCATCACTGAGTACGCGATAAGGAGAAGGCTTCGCTGGCGCCAAGGCCACGGGCTTGATGGGGCGAACACGATAGATACCGCCCGGCACGTTCGCCGAGTTCAGCAGACTGGAGGGGCAATGGGGATACCAGGTGCCGGTATCCAGCACGAGGAGCGAGCCGTCCGGAGCTTCGACAACATCGGTGAGGTGGGCGCCCGTCTTGGTGAGGCTAAGAAATTCGTGTTCGGAGGCGCGGTAACCGGCACCTTCCTTCTGGAGTTCAAGACGGATGACCTTCTGCGAGTTGTAGAGCGATACCATGAGGTGGAGGTTCTCGGAGGAAGCGGCGAGGGCCGGGGCCAGTTCATTGGCGCGCGACCACAGGGCGCAACCGCTGGGAACCATATGGCCAAGGTTGGCGACTAAGGGCATCTTCTCGTGCGTACGGAGTTGATCAGCGACGATATGTAACCAATCGGGACGGGTGTAGATACCGCCTAATTGCCACTGGCCGATGGTGTCGTGACGGGGGACACCATTATAAAGATTACAGGTCCCAAAGATCTCGCCAGTCGGGGCGAACGCTAAGCCGGTCGGGTTATCCCCGCAGATCAGCGAGTGCCAGCGAACGTCCGAGCCATCGAGGCGCATGGACCATACTCCACTGGCCATACCCTTATGGACCAAGGCACCATCCTGCTGCTTCACTTCGTGACCTTTCCGACCATGCGTCCAATAGAGGCGGCCATCGGGATGTAACCAAGGGCCATGCACGTCGGCGCCGTTGGCGCTCCACTGGAAACCGCCGACAAGGAGCTCACGCTTCTCCGCAACGCCGTCACCGTCCGCGTCCGTGAACTTCCAAATACCGGGCGGCGAAGCAACGTAGAGCGCACCGTTGGCCCAGCACGCGCCTTTCGGCACGGTCAGGCGATCGGCGAACACCGTGCTGCGGTCATAGACGCCATCGCCATCGCGGTCCTCCAATAGGACAATGCGACCCGCCTGCTCCTTTTCGTGCTGCGCAACGCCCCAAGTCACACCCGGAGAGTCGCCGACAAACAGTCGGCCACGCGCATCGACGCAACCCAAGGTCGGGTGAGCAACCATGCCGGCCGGGACGGCGTTGATGAGCTCAAAGCCCGCAGGAAGCTTGGCGGCCGGAGCCATGCCGGCGCCCTGCCCCTTCGCCAAGGTCATCTCGACCGGACGAGCCACATAGGCCGGTACGCCTTTGGCGCGCACCGGTTCAGCGGCGGGCGCGGCGGTGGTCTTCTTCGGCGCCGCCGGGGCGGGCGTCCACTTTTCACTGAAAGTACCGAGCGGATGCAGCTCGTAACGACGGACGAACATCTCGGCGGCTTCGGTCTGCAGCAGGATGCGGCCACCGCTGGGCTTGCACTCAAAGGCGCGGTTCACGAGGACGCCATTAGTGTAATACTCCAGCGTGTCGCCCTTGGCGATGATCTCAAAACGCGTCCATTCACCGAAAGGCGATTCGACGTCTTCCCGCCCACGGTAACCCAGGTTGTCCTTCCAATCGACGTCGCGGTGCTGCCAATTAAGGCGGCCACCCGTCATGGTCACGCGGGGTGCACCGGGAGTCCAAATCGCTTCCTTGTCGCGATCACGGCCCAACTCAGCACTGATCGAAACTGGCAAAGGAATCCCGTCGGCGGTTCGGGCGCTGAGCACGAGGATATCGCCCACGCCACCTTCGATGATTTGGGCTTCAATGCTCGCCATCCAAGCGCCACCTTGGGCGCCGACTGGGCCGAAGCAGTGCACGAGGATGCCGTTATCGCGGGAGCGCTTCGTGCGGCTACCCCAGGTCTTCTCACCCCACTTGAAATCACAGACGAGGTGATAATCCTTAAAGGCGCCTTTCGTCACCATGCTGCCATAGCCTTCCCCGCTAACGCGAAGCAGGCCATCTGGCTGGAGTTTATAGACCTCCTTGGGGTCGCCGTGGATATCGGCCTTTGGATTGATGTGATAGTCCATCTTCCCCTCGCGCACATGCTCGAGGAGGTTGATGACCTTAGTCACAGCCTCTTGCGGAGGCTCCGGCGGCAGGACAGCGACAGGCTTAGCGGGCGGGGGCGTCTGCGCCCACGCGGTGAGCGCGTAGAGCAGGACCGAACCGTACGCTAGCCAACGGGGTGTTGGGGTAGGACTCATGGGTTATAGAGGACTAAAGCCTGGGCTAGATTGTTCCAGCCGGTTTCACCCTCGGCCCGATAAACTTAGGCCCCTTGTCAGTCAATTAGCCTCTGCCTACAGCGCCAGCATCCGCCGCCGCAGCTCGGCGGTCTCTGCGCGTGCGTCGACGCCCGTCACTTGGTAAGGCTCACCCAAGGTGATGGTGGCTCCCCGACGGTAAAACGGCCAAAGTAGGAAGAGCAGAACGTTCTGCGTGGTAATCGAGAAACGGTTCACCCAAGCCCCAGGGTAATTACCATACCGGATACGCATCGGGACCAAGGGAACGCCCGCCTGAGCGGCGATACGGACCGCCCCGGTTTTGTAAGGGAGGAGGTCCTCACCGAGGGCTTCGACGATTCCCGTCGGGCAAATCGCCACCGGTTGACCTGCTTGCAAGAGGCCAACGGCCGTGGGAATGGCCACCAGCACGAAGCCCCAACGAGTCGCCCAGCCTTTCAAGCAGGGAAAGCTGAAGACCTTGTTGTCGACCAAAAGACGGACCTTGGGGCACACCAGGCCGAAGAGAAAAACGTCGCGATAACTCGGATGGTTAGAACAGAGCAACACCGCTCCGGTAGGCACAGTCCCCACGACCTTCACCTCCCCCACCAGCAGACGAATCAGCCCGAGGGCTGGCTGCGGGTTCACGTGCATGGGCTCTCCAATAGACATACCCAAACCATAGCCAAATCGATCCCAGAAGCAATCTCACTTCCCTCCCCTGGCTCCTCGCCCAACCGAACGCCGCTGACGCCGTCAGGATTAAAACCAACCCGATTGAAAAAAGCGGGGTGGTCGAGTTTAGGCAACCTAACTGGAACTTCCCGAGCTGGGAGGGCCGCTTGGAAATGCAAGAGGCCTGACGCGCCTCTTCCCCTTAAGACGGGATTAATTACTCCGCACGTCGCCGACGCAGAAATAAAGTAAGGCGACTAAAACGAGGCCCGTAGCTGCCATTAAGAACAGTGTGTCCATGGAACTAAAGATACCGAAAAGGTGGGGCCGTCCATTAACCATAACCCCTAGAGAAGTCTGAGTTCTTATACCTAAGCGCTCATTCTTCCGCCGAAGTTTTCTTAGCCCGCAGGGCGCGTCGACGGGCCTGCCAATCCGGGTGCTCCCGAAGGTACTCAATCAAGGCGGTGACAATCGGCCCAGAGGCATCGTCGGGGTGACACCAGCCCATGGCCTCCACTAACTCCCGATTACCTTGCCAAAGACCAAGGTTGTTGCGAATCCACATCCCTAAACCGAAGTGGGTGCCGGCATCATCCTCCAACAGCGCGACCTCTTTCAGCGTCCCGACGTTGAGCGTCTTCAGGCAATACTCGACCGCAACCGGCATAGTCTTTGGGTAGTTCTTCTTTCTAGGCATAGGCTCCATGTGCCCACGCCAAGATAACCCGCAAGGGGGTACCTCCGCTCCAGGCCTCTGGCCGTTAGCTTAACTCCCAAAAACGAGAGGCAGTGTGCCTACGCACACTGCCTCTCGAGTATTCAACCGCGACCACTGCCGCGGATGCTGACCCACTTAAGCGCCGTCGCGGGTATTCTTTTGAACGGCGACTGCGCCGAAAAGGGCAAACATGAAGGAGAAGGCGTAATAGCCTTTTTCGCTAGGGAGGATACTTGCATTCCATAAGCCGACCACGAGCAAGAGAATGGACATAATCGTCGCACCCCAGCAGATCCCGTAATAAATATCACTGACGGGAATATTATCCAAGCGGTCTCTGACGCTTTTCTGCAGGGAGACCACGGAAAAAAGGCCGAACATGAGCACGACGAAATAAAACCCCTTTTCATTAAGGAGCATGTCCTTGGCGTCTGCGCGCCAAAGTCCGATTAAGTAGCCAAGCGAACCGACAATGAGAGCCAGCCAAGAGGCTCCGACGAATGCGGCTGAGGGTTTTTGCGACATATTTTTATTATTTAGGTTGGGTGTGAGGGATGAATCAAAATTAGAACTTAATCTTTTAGAACGTGAACCGGCAGCGAAAGCTGGGGCGAAGCTCAATTCGCAAAGTATACCACTCCGCCGAGCTTAGCGTATGTCGATAAAACCGATACACCCTATCGGTCTAATCGATAGCCCGCCGACTCTAAGGGTAGGCGGACCGGGGCTCACGCACTCGCTCGGTGCGTCTCATTTAGCGGAATAACGGCTTGGGGTAGTCACGGTTCTCATCCTGTCAGCTAAGCAGAGACCGCGCGGAGGTGGATATGACGGATCATCGTAGTCGCGCTTCGCTCCGGGCCTGACGGCCCAATGCCTATCGGCCTTGCCTGCTCGGCCTAGCGGCCTTCGCCGAACCCAAGGGTTCTCATCCCACCCTTCCGCCCTGCGGGCGGAGAGGGAGGGATTGACTACGCTTCGCTCCGGGCCTGACGGCCCAAGGCCTGCGGCCTTGTCTGTTCGCCCTTCGGGCTCACCGAACGAGTTCTCATCCCTCCTCGCGCGCAAAGCGCGGAGAGGGAGGGATTGACTACGCTTCGCTCCGGGCCTGACGGCCCAAGGCCTGCGGCCTTGTCTGTTCGCCCTTCGGGCTCACCGAACGAGTTCTCATCCCTCCTCGCGCGCAAAGCGCGGAGAGGGAGGGATTCGAACCCTCGGAGCCTTGCGGCTCGCCTGATTTCAAGTCAGGTGCAATCGACCACTCTGCCACCTCTCCGTGCAAGGGATTAGAGGCGAGGCTCGGATTCGCCTCAAGCGGATTCGGTGTGTTACCCATGAGCAATAGGCGAGTTTCCCTTGGCCGTAGCTTTAAGTCTATGAAAGTAGGTATGAGTACCTGCGACCGCGTGGAAGAACTGGAGGGTCCTTACGGCCCCTTCGCCATCGGCGAACGTGCCATCCAGAGGCTCTGGGCTTCCGGCGAAGTCAGGGGCCCCATGGCCTCGGCCAGCGGGAAGAAGGTTGAAGTCCTATCGCCAGGCGACTGGAACCGCGGCGCCGGACCCGACTTCCTAGGAGCCGAACTGCGTATCAATGAGCGTCGCATCCGCGGTGACGTGGAGATCCACTTACGCTCCAGCGACTGGCAGGCACACCATCATGACCGTGACCCAAACTTCTCCGGCGTAGTCCTGCACGCGGTGCTGTTGCCCGGCGTGAAGGACGTGACGACGACCTCCGGTCACCAGCCCGAGACGGTGGTGCTCCTCCCCTACCTGCCGCGCGACCTCGAAGACCTCGCCGAAGAAGATGCCTTACTCGAACTACGCGGCCGGGCGGGCGAAGTGGCTCTCAAGGTGCAGGCGGCGGAAACTTCTATTCTACCAGGCTTACGCCGCCGCGCCGTGGAACGTTTTCGCCGTAAAGCCAAGCACGCTAAGGCCCGCGCCAAAGTCATCGGCTGGGAAGCGGCCTGCCACGAACTGGTCGTGGAATCCCTTGGTCACGGCGGCAACCGGGCCCCGATGTCCGAACTAGCCCGCGCCCACTCACCCTCCGAAATGGTCCTGCTCGGACTCGATGCGCTCTACATGGAAAAGTGCGGGCGCTGGCGCCTGCGCGGCTTACGTCCCGCCGGACACCCCTACCGGCGTCTCGCCCAATACTTGGAACTGAATCGTCGGCAGCCGGATTGGCGCGAGCGGGTCCGCCTCTGGGGTGCCGAGTTGGAACAGGCCGTCCTCACCAGCCACCGCCGCCGCCTGCACGACAGTATTCTCGGATGCGTCTTCCCCGACGGCCGAGCCGACACGCTCTGTATCAATGCCTTGCTCCCTTTACTCCATACGTCCGGATACAACTGCGAACGCGCCTGGATCGAATGGCCGCCCGGTAACCACCCCGAGGATATCGAAGCGGCTAGGCGCGTACTCGGGCTCGTCGGCTCCTCGCGTAACTTCGAAGTCCAAGGCATCCTCGACGTCATCCGGCGTAGCCCCC
>Ga0209597_1000197_pt1 | contig 39883 bp, 16 predicted proteins | sample M_140625_MF_Meta_FD_187316 | JGI IMG/M metagenome (GOLD analysis project Ga0209597, IMG submission 187316) | Freshwater microbial communities from Lake Montjoie, Canada to study carbon cycling - M_140625_MF_MetaG (SPAdes) (version 2) | ecosystem: Environmental > Aquatic > Freshwater > Lake... | reverse complement strand
CGATGTAGAGGAGCGCGTGGCCCGGCTGACCCGGATGGGCCGGCTGCTGCAGGCATTGGCTGAGGCAGGCGTCAAAGGCCCGGCGGTTGAGCAGCTGGGTGAGGGCGTCGTGGCTGGCCTGGTGCTGAAGCTCTTCCCGAAGGGCCACCTCGGTGGTCACGTCCTGGACGAAACCGAGGAACCCCGTGATCACTCCGGCTGGATCCCGCAAGGCCTTGGCCTGGGAATGCACGTTGATCACACTGCCGTCGCGGCGGAGCAACCGAAAGCCCATCTCAAACTCCCGTGCTTCCTCCGCCGCCTGGGTCCACTCGGCGAACACCGCCGTCCGATCCTCCGGATGGATGGTGTCGGCCCAGCCGCTGCCCCGGCTCTCCTCGAGGCTGAGGCCGAAGATCTCCTGCCAGCGCGGATTGGTGAAGGTGCAGGCCCCCTCCCCATCGGTGGCGTACAGACCGATCGGCATGCCGGAACTGATCCGCTCAGCCTCCTGCCGCAAGCCCACCTCCGACAGCAGGGCACGACGCCCCTCCAGCAGATGCACGGCGGTCCGGCCGAGCTGGCGCAGCACCTCGCGCTGCTGATCCGTGAGCCGCAGCGGCTCCCGGGCGATCACGCAGAGGGTGCCCACGGCGGCACCATCGGCCAGGTGCAGGGGGGCACCGGCATAGAAGCGGATGCGGGGATCGCCCGTGACCAGGGGATTGCTGGCGAAACGGGGATCGAGCTGGGCGTCCTCCACCACAAACAGGTCGGGCTGCTCGATGGCGTGGGTGCAGAAGGAGATGGCCCGGGGGGTCTCGCTCACCCCCTCCAGGCCCACATTGGCCTTGAACCACTGGCGATCGTGATCGATCAGGCTGATCAGGGCAATCGGCGTGCCGCAGATGGCCGCGGCCGCCTGCACCAGGCCATCGAAAGAGCCTTCTGTCCCGGTGTCGAGGACCGCCAACAGGTCGAGGCTGTACTGCCGGGCGGCCTCCAGCTGCCCCGCCGAGAGCTCCGGCGAAGGGTCGTTCAAATCGGCAATGAACCCCTGGCTTGACATCGAGCGATCAAAGACTCCTGCAGAAAGAAAAAAAGGAAAGCTTTGAATGATACCACAGAGCCAACAATAAAATTCTCAGCCCCAAGGGATGGAGGATGAAAGCATCACAACAACAACGTAAGCCACGCCCACCCGAGGACGGCCAAATCGCAGGGAAAGTCATGTCTCCCAGACAAAAGTCTCCCTCTTCTGTTTCCGAAGCTTAAAAAGCGAATCCTCCGCATGTAGAAACCGAATCCTCCTCATGTGGAAGGAAATCCAGCAGAAGATTATCGAACGATTACGACACATCCACACAACATCGACGCAACATCGACGCAACATTATGAACTCAAGCTTCGCATCTCCACCAGTCCCCCTTCGTTCACACTGACTTCCCCTTCCTGCAGCCATTGATCAAGCAGCAGCCAGGCCCGGGGCAGCTCCATGCGCAGACCCGCTGAAAAGCACGCGGACCCGCCGCCCGGATCGGTGACCGCAAAGGCCGTGGCGGGGATCAGCAAGCTCTGGGCAGCCGGAGCCCTGCCGTACAGGCCTTCGGTGAGCTGCAGCAGCACGGCCGGTGCCAGCTGATGGCCGGGGGTCCAGCCGGGGGTGCCCCACCCCGCGCCAGCTTCGGCCCGCCGCTCCGCCGCGGCGATGGGCAGAAGCCGGGCCCCCCCTCCTTGCTGCCCAATGGCTTGGGGGCCTCCTCCCGAGGGTCGGGCATCCTGTGATCCGGCTTGTGAGGGCCTCCCTCCCGGAGCCCCCGCCTGCGGATCCACACGCCAGGCATCCACGAACAGCACCCGCCCCGCGGTTGCCAGGTCCGCGGCCAGCTCCGGCACCAGCTGATCCACCACCCGCACCTGGAGGCGCGCCAGCAGGTCGCCCCCCTCGCCGCGCTGGGCACCGTGCACCGCGCCGCGCCAAGCCCGGCGGCGTCCCCAGGTCTCCACCAGCCAGGGACCGACACCGTCATCGCTGCGCAGTGGGTTGCCAATGCCGACCAGCAGCTCGGGGGCCGGCTCCCGACCCGTTCGCATCGCTAGGCCGGCAGCGATCGCCATGGCTCAGTTCCTCACCTGCTCCGCCAACAACCGGCCATCGGCCGCCCGCAGCTCCAGCCGGATCGGCATGGCACCGGCGGCATGGGTGGAGCAGGAGAGGCAGGGATCGAAGCAGCGGATGCCCGCCTCGATCCGGTTGAGCAGGGCCTCGGGGATGGAGGCCGGCACCGGATCGGGCAAGACCTCCCGCGCGATCTGCAGCACGGTGCGGTTCATCGCCAGGTTGTTCTGGCCCGTGGCGATGACCAGGTTCACGTGGGTGATCAGTCCCTGCTCGTCCACCCGGTAGTGGTGGAACAGGGTGCCCCGCGGCGCCTCGCCCACCCCCACCGCCTCCAGGGCATTGAGGGAGGCGCGGGCCCGCACGTGGGGGTCCTGGAGCTCGGGGTCGTGCAGCAGGGATTCGATGGCCTCCAGACAGGCCACGATCTCCACCAACCGCGCCTGGTGGTAAACGAAGGAGGAGAGGGCGACCCGGCCGCAGCGCTGGCGCAGGTCGGCGAGCTCAGCATCGGCCCATGGGGTGCCGATGCGCTCGCACACGTTGAGGCGGGCCAGAGGGCCCACCCGGTAGATCCCCTCCGGGTAGCCGAGGGGGCGGTAGTAAGGGAACTTGAGGTAGCTCCAGGGCTCCACGGCTTCGGCCAAGAAGGTGGGGTAGTCGTCCCCCCGCAGGCCCTCGGCAAGGACGCGGCCATCGGCGGCCACGATGCGCAGGCCGCCGGGCGTGGGGGCGGGCTGGGAGTCGGGACCGCTGCGTGGCGCCGATCGATCGCCGCAAGGCGGCTCCTCCCAGGCGTCGTCGCTGCCATCGAGATGCTCCCAGCGCCCCCCCGGGCCCACCAGGGCCATGAACAGGCTGGGGAAGTGGCCGAAGCTGTTCATTTCGGGCTGCAGTGGTCCGTCGAGGAGTCTCTGGAACCGCTCCAGTGCCAGGGCGGCGGCGGCCATGGCCTCCGGCAGGTCCTTGAGAATCCGGTCGCGGTCCTCCAGGCTGAGGGGGCTGCGCACCCCGCCCGGCACCGCCCAGGCGCTGTGGATGCGGCGCCCGGCCAAGCGCTCGATGATCCCCTGGCCGAACTGCCGCAGGCGGATGCCGGCGCGGGCCAGCTCGGGCTCAGCCGCCATCAGGCCGAACACATTGCGCCGCGCTGGATCGCTGTCCCAGCCCAGCAGGAAGTCGGGGCTGCTCAGGTGAAAGAAGGAGAGGGCATGGCTCTGGCTGATCTGGGCCAGGTTGAGCAGGCGCCGGAGCTTGGCCGCCGCCGGCGGAATGCGCACCGCCAGCAGGCGATCACCGGTGCGGGCCGCCGCCAGCAGGTGGCTCACCGGGCAGATGCCGCAGATCCGCGAGGTGATCGCCGCCATCTCCTGGAATGGACGGCCCTCGCAGAACCGCTCGAAACCGCGGAACTCCGTCACGTGGAAGCGGGCCTCCACCAGGTGGCCGCCCGTATCGAGCTGGAGGGTGATGCGGGCGTGCCCCTCGATGCGGGTCACGGGATCGATCGTGATCGTGCGGGTCATCCGAACCGCAGCCCTTCGGGCCCCTCCAGCTGGGGCAACTCACCGCGGAGCAGGGCCTCGAGCACCAGGCGGATTCGCGCCGCAGGCGGCGGGCAGCCGGGCAGCCACAGCTCCACCGCAATCACCTCGTGGAGGGGCAGCACCCGTTCCAGCAGCACCGGCAGCAGACCAGGCGCGCTGGGGATCCGGGGCTGCCGATCGGCGAGCTCCAGGTAAGCCCGCTCCAGCACCGCCGCCGCGCCGCCGCCGGGCTCGGCGGCCAGCCGGTTGCGCAAGCCCGGCACGTGGGCGCTGATGGCGCAGTCGCCGAAGGCCACCACCACCCGGGTGCGTTCGCGCAGGGTGCGGGCCATGGCGAGGTTGTCGGCGTTGGCCACGGCCCCCTCCACCAGGCAGACATCGACGTTGTCTGGGTAGATCTTCGCATCACTCGCCACCGGCGAGTAGACGATGTCGGCGACCTCGGCGAGATCGAAGAGCCATTCATCGAGATCCAGAAACGACATGTGGCAGCCCGAGCAACCCGCCAGCCACACGGTGGCCAGGCGCAGCTTTGGGGTGGCGGAGCTCATGGCGATGCCTCCCCCTGGTTGCGCCAGCCGTGGCCCTGGCGGGCCTCCTGCAGCAGCGCCGCCCGCCCCCGCTGCACCCGGCGGGCGCCGGGGGTGTCGTCGCGGTGGAACAGGGCGCCGGTGGGGCAGGCATCCACGCATTGGCCGCAGGAGGTGCAGGCCTCCACCTCACCCCAGGGTTGATCGAGGCCGGCCACGATGCGGCAATGGCTGCCGCGCTCGGCCACATCCCACACGTGGGCGCCCTCCAGTTCGTCGCAGGCCCGCAGGCAGCGAGTGCAGAGAATGCAGCGGTTGTGGTCCAGGCTGAACAGGGGATGGGAGGCGTCCACCGGGCGTGGGGGGTGGAGGTAGGGGAAGCGGCTGTGGTCCATGCCCACCGCCACCGCCACGTCCTGCAGCTCACAGGAGCCGTTGGCCACGCAGATGGCGCAGAGGTGGTTGCCTTCGGCAAAGAACAGCTCCACGGCCATGCGGCGGTGCAGGCGCAGCTCGGGGGTGTCGGTGTGCACCACCATCCCCTCGGCCGCCTCGCAGACGCAGGCGGCCACCGGGCGGCCGCTGCCCTCCAGCTCCACCAGGCAGAGGCGGCAGGCCCCCACCGGGCTGAGGCCATCCAGGTGGCAGAGGGTCGGCAGGGCCAATCCGGCGGCGCGGCAAGCCTCCAACAGGGAGCTGCCGGCCGGCACCGCCACCGGCGCCCCGTTGAGGGTGAGGGTGAGCACGCTCATGGCTGCCTCCCGGTGGCGGGGCCCTCCGGGCCGCTGGTCGCTCCCGGCGGCGACTCAAGCTGGCGATGCAGCGGCAGGGTCGGGGTCGGGGTTGGGGGCTGCGCGCAGGCCGCCTCGTACTCCGCTCGAAAATGGCGCAGGGTGCTCAGCAGCGGATTCGGCGCCGACTGGCCCAGGCCGCAGAGGCTGGTGGCCTTCACCATGGCGGCCAGCTCCTCGAGATGCTCCAGATCGGCCGCTGCGGCCCGCCCTTCCACGACGCGATCGAGCAGGGCGGCCAGTTGCACGGTGCCCGCCCGGCAAGGCAGGCACTTGCCGCAACTCTCCTGGACGCAGAAGCCCATGAAAAAACGGGCCAGGGCCGGCATGGAGGTTTCCGGGCCGAGCACCACCATGCCGCCGGAGCCGAGGATCGAGCCCAGCGCCGCCATCGCCTCGTAGCTGAGGGGCGTGTCGAGGTGGCGGGCCGGGATACAGCCGCCCGAGGGTCCGCCGGTCTGCACCGCCTTCACCGGCAAGCCGCCCACCACACCGCCGCCCATGGTTTCGACCACGGTGCGCAGCGGCGTCCCCAGCGGCACCTCCACCACGCCGGTGTTCACCACGGCGCCGGAGAGGGAAAACACCTTGGTGCCAGCGCCCACCCCCAGCCCCGCGTACCAGTCGCCTCCCTCCCGCAGGATCGCCGGGATCGCCGCCAGGGTTTCCACGTTGTTGATCAGGGTGGGCGCCCCCGCCAGCCCCCGCTGGGCCGGATAGGGGGGCCGCGGGCGCGGCGTGCCCCGCCGTCCCTCGATCGATTGCATCAGGGCGGTTTCCTCGCCGCACACGTAGGCGCCGGCCCCCACCCGCAGCTCGAGCCGCAGGGGCCAGGGGGTGCCGCAGAGGGCGGGCCCGAAGCCCCCCCGCGCCTCCACCTGATCAAGGGCGCTCCTCAGCCGCGCGATCGCCAGGGGATACTCCGCGCGCACATAGACGTAGCCGTGCAACGCCTCCACGGCCCAGGCGGCGATCGCTAAGCCCTCCAGCAGCCGGTGTGGATCGCTCTCCAGCACGGTGCGATCCATGAAGGCACCCGGGTCGCCCTCGTCGCCATTGGCCACCACCTGGCGCGGGCCCGGGGGCTGCAGGGCCACGGTGTCCCACTTGAGGCCGGTGGGGTAGCCGGCGCCGCCCCGCCCCCGCAGGCCGCTGCGGCGCACCTCCTGGCGAACGGCCTCGGGTGGCAGATGCCGCACACAGCGCCGCAGCTGGGCGTAGGCGCCATAGGCAAGGGCATCGTCGAGGCTGTCGGGGTCCACCAGGCCGCAGCGCTCCAGCACCACCGGCTTCTGGAGGCGGAAGAAGGGATGGTTCAGGTCGAGAAGGAAGGGGGCGAGGGGATCGGCATCACCCGCCTCCTGAACCGCCGCCAGCAACGGCTCGGCCAAGGGCGGCGGTACCCCGCCCCAGAGCCGGATGCCGGCGGGGCCATCGGCGGCCACCAGCGGCCCCCGGCCACAGAGCCGCAGGCAGCCCACCGCCTGGATCACCAAGGCAGCCTCCCCGAGCCCCACCGCCGCCTGGGCAGCCAGCAGGGCCTGGCGCAGCGCGATGCCGCCGGCGTTGCGACAGGCGCTGGCATCGCAGCAGCGCAGGCGGTGGGTTGGCTCCGCAGACGCGGCGCCAGCTCCTTTGGGCATGGCAGCAGTCCCGAGCGCCATGGCGAGCGGTGCGGTCACGGCGCTGGGACCGGAACCTGGGGCAGCAGCGGCAACCCGAGGGCCGCCAGGCGCTCCACCAGGGAGGCGGCCGGCAGCAGCGGCATCCGCACCACCGGGCCAGCCTTGGACGGCACCAGCGGGCCGTCATCGAGGCGCAGTAGGGGATCGTGGCCGCAGGCACCGAGGCAGCCGCTGCGCTCGAGCCGCCAGGCCCCGGCGTGATCGAAGCGCTCGGGCCCTGCCTCCCCCAAGGCAAACCGCGCCCGCAGGATCGCCTCCAGCCGCTCCGCCCCATTCACGAAGCAGGCGGTGCCGCGGCAGAGGGTGAGGCGACGGCGGGGAGGCGGGCTGAGACGAAACAGGTGATAAAAGCTGGCCACGCCGTACACCCGGCTGAGGGGCAGCCGCAGCTCCCGGGCCACCTGGTGCAGGGCCGGGGCAGCCAGGTAGCCCTCCCGCAGCTGGACCTGGTGGAGCACCTCAATCAGGGCGGTGGGATCGGCGCCGCGGCGGCGGATTTCGCGGCTGATGGCCGCCTGCCGCGCGAACCAGGGCTCCAGGTCCCCACCAGCCGCCTGAACGCCTCCAACTCCCCGATCGCCGACCTCGTCTAAACCGCTGCAGGCCATGGGGAAGCGCGAGCCTGCCGTTTTCCTAGGGGCGGAATGGGTCCGGGAATAGGTCGGGAGCATCCCCGCTGCGCCGATCCGGCGGATTCACCCCGCACGGACGGGCCGCCGAGGCACCCTGGATGGCCACCGGTCCGCCATGGTCGTGCGCAGCCTCGCCCCCTTGATCAGCCGAAGCAACCAGGCCACCAGACGGGGGCTCCTGATGGCCCCCACCAGCCCCCGATCCACCCCGCTGACGCGCCGGATCGCCCCGATCAGCACCAGCCTCGCCCTCCTGGCCCTGGGCCTGGGCTTGGTCTGCCCAGCCGCGGGCGCTGATGGCGTCGGCCCGAAGATCGCGGGCGCACTCGCCATCCCTGGCAGCGCCAGCGCCGCAGCCCCACCCGCGAGCGAAGTGCGGGAGAGCCTCAGCCAGTCGATCCAGCGCCGCAAGGATTTCCCATTCACGCCGCTCTGCGATGGCAACACCCAGGAGATGGTGGCCTGCCTGTGGCAACGGCGGGACCGCAGCGACCTTCGCCTGCGCAAACTGCTCGGCAATGAACAGGTGGTGGAGCATTGGCGCGCCGCCCGCCTGGCGGTCTGCCGCCGCTCAAGCGAGCGGGGCGCCGGCGGCTCGATCCAGCCGCTGCTCTGGCTCGGTTGCGAGAACGCCCTCAACAGCACCCTGCTCGAGCAGATCACCGGCCCCCTGGGGCGCTGAAGGCAGCCGAACGGCGCAGACGCAGCCTGGAGGATTCCGCACATCCGATCGGAGCCGGAGATCGGGCACCGAAGGAACGGAGTCGGGGGTCTAGCGGTGCGAGCCCATGACGAACACTTTGGTTCCTTCTCCTGGCCCACGAGGAGGGCGTCGGGTTCATCACGGCCCTCCACCTAGGCCCCCTGCGAACCCGGTGCGGACCCAGGAGCAACCGGAGCGGCTACATCACCCCCAGACCTCACCCCACCACCAGCTGGCAACGCAGCACCGCCAACGCTTCATCGGGCAGTCCCAGAAAGCGGTCGAGCCAGGCTTCCCCGGTGGGCTCCACCACCGCCACCCCCACCAACACCCCGCGCCCCTCTCCATCGAGCGGCTGCCCCACGGCCCTGTGACGCTGCCCCCGCGCTTCGCCGGTACCCAGCCGGGTGCGCACAATCAGATCCGGAGCTCGATAAAGCCCAGCCACCGCGAACACGAAGCGGGCCAAAAACTCCAGTTCCACCGCTCCACTCCCCTGGTGCCAGCGCCCGGCCAGCTGTTGGGGTGCGATGGCGATCGACAGCCCCGGCGGCAGGGGCAGACCCAGCACCCGCGTGGTGCGCCAGGTGAGCGATGGAATGGTCAGGCCCTCCGGCGCAAAGGCCAGCGGCCGCCAGCCCTCACCATCCGGCGGCTCAAGTTGACCCGGACCGCCGCCGCCGCGGGCGTCGTAGCGGAAGCGGGGATAGCGGCCGATCGCCAGGCCGCAGCCGGCCTCGGTGGTGAGCGCAACGAGGGGCATGGCGGCCGGCCGACGACCCGCCGATTCAACCGCAGATCAACCAAGCCACAGCAAGCCCCTACTTCCGATGGAATGGAGCTCCCCCCAATCGCCGCCCAGCCATGGATGCCGCCAGCCTGCGGGCCCTGTTCACCAAGCCCTACGGCGCCCCGGCCCCCACCGCCGAGCAATGGCGGGCGCTCTACGCGAGCGATGTGCACTTCCAGGACCCCACCCAGGAGCGGCAAGGCCTCACGGCCTACCTCGAAGCCCAGGAGGGCCTGATCAAGCGCTGCGACGACGTGTTTCTGGAGCCCGGTGCCGTGGCAATCGAGGGCGACACCGCCTTCATCGAGTGGCGGATGGGGCTGAAGATCAAGGGCATCGAGTTCATCTACCCCGGCGCCAGCCGCCTGCGCTTCAACGCCGAAGGCAAGATCAACGACCACCGCGACTACTTCGATTTCGTGGGCCCCACCTTCGAACCGGTGCCGGTGGTGGGTGGCTTCGTGCGCTGGCTCTATGGGCGGTTTGTGGCCTGAAGGAGGGCCCGAAGGGATCCGGGTCGGATGGGGGCAGGGGGACTTGAACCCCCACAGTCTTGCGACCTGCGGATTTTAAGTCCGCTGCGTCTACCATTCCGCCATGCCCCCTTAGTCACCGCAACGCTTTTCGGGGATTTAGCTCTACATGGGCTGCACGAAAACATGCGGACAATGTAGAGCTAGAGCCCTTTTCAGCGAGCAAGTAGACGGATTCGCATCCTATGGGTCTTTGAGGACCACCAACCAGCTGAACCGGGCAGCGGTGCCCAGGTGCTCCACGGCTGATCCTCGCCGGAGCTGGTGCCGTTCCCGTACTTCCTGCTGTACGTCATGCGGGAGACGGGCTTGATCGGCCCAGAGGACGAGCCGACCCGGATGCAGCTGCTGATGGCCGACTGGATGGGCCAGGAGCATGATGCCTCGATCACAGTGGACTGACTGGCAGCCGCGCCATGTTCATCATCCCGGATGACGAGGAGACACTGAGCAACAGCATCAAGCCGCTCAAGCAGGAGAGCCGGGCTGCAGCCTTCAACGAGCTGGTGGCCATCCTCAAGGCACCAGCCCCTGGGCAGATGTCCCGCGCCATCCGGGTGCTGGGCACGCCGCACATCGAGACGAGCCTGTACCTAGAGCTGTCGAGCAACGGCCGCTTCAAGATCCGGTACTTCCCCGCCCGCTCCCCCGACACCGGCGGCTGTGCTCATCGAGATCGCTGTTGGTGTCGCAGGCCTGAAGAATGCAGAGCAAGTAGAAGACGGGGCCGCTGCCGCCGCAGAAATAGGAGGTGATGATCGATGTTGCCGGTAGCCAGTTACTTCCCAGGGGTGGCGCCATAGGAGTTGACGAGTACCGCACATGTGAACACCACGGCTAGGTCGATGGCCGCGCCGATGGCATCGCTGCCGAAGGGAGGGTGGATCAGAGATCCAGGCTCGGTTCCGATGGTGCCTCATGTGGCTGCGGAATCGTCGGCGACGCGCTTTGCGGTGGTGGCGCCTGTATTGGCTGCGGAATCAGCGTTGGCGCCTGGGTGATCAGGGAGCGGCCGATGCTGCTGAGGTGCGCGCCGAGGTGGCGTTTGAGCAGGCGCAACATCGCGGTGTTGCGGCGATCGATGGCGGCGCGGGCCGTGGGGATGGCGGCGGCGTGCTGGCGGCGGAAGCCTTCGGCCAGGAGCGCCAGGGCGCGGGCCCGGCCGCGGTGGGCGGGAGCGACGAACAGGCTGGAGTAACGCACGCTTGCAGCGCTGATGCGATGGGCTAACAGCCAGCCCACCGTGGTGTTGTGGTGCAGCAGGGCCAGGCCGATCGAGGGCTCGAGGCCCTGGGGATCGGCGGGGGGCTGCAGTTCAGGCGGAGCCTCAAGGGCGGAGGCCTGGGCTCGCTGCTCGCTGCTGAGCAGCTGCCAGGGCAGCAGGCTGTAAGGCGCGGTGATCGGATGACGGTCCGGCCAGTCGATGGCGGCGAGACGGTCGCTGCGGCCCTCCAGGAGCACGAAATCGGTGCGGGGATGGCTCCAGCCAAGGCGGGCCAGGATCGGCTCGAAGCAGGCGCTGATCTCCGGGCTGGATTTGTAGCGCAGAGTGAGCGGTGTGACGCCCTCCTTGACCAAAAACACCATCAGCAGCTGCAGCAGGCCGGTGCCAATGCCTCGCCGCCGCCAACCGGGATCCACCTTGAGGGACAGCAACTGGGCACCGCCATCGGCGCGGCGCTCGGCGATCGCGAAGCCCACCATCACGCCGGCGGCCATGGCTGAGAGCCCGAGCAGTTCGCCCTGAATGCGGGCAAGTGTGCTGCTGCCGGGGGCCAGCGAGGGGAAGGTGAGGTCGGCGTAGGGGGCGAGGTTGGCGGGGGTGAGGTGGAACACCCGCTGGTAGTGGATAGGGGTGTCGGCGGGCGGTGCGGCGGCGGCGGCGCTGGCCTCGGCCGCGAACCAGCCCGTGCCGAAGGGGCTCGGAGCCGACTCGCCCCCAGCCCCCCCGCCCCCGGAGGGTTCGGGCAACCCAAAGGGCCGCACACTGGGCCCCTGGTAGGGCTTGCCGCTGGGGGCCATCGGCCGCACACGCAGCAGCTCGGGCTGATCGGGGATTTTCACCAGGCAGTCGATCTCCTCACCCTGCAGCCCCAGGGCCCGGGGTTGACGCACCCCCGGCAGCACCACCACATCGAACAGCTCATCAATCGGCTCGGGCAGATCGAGGCTGTGGAGGATCTCGCCACTGGCCAGATCGATCACCCGCAGGCCGCAGCACCCGCCCGGGAGCCCCTCGGCATTCAACCTCTCCTCCAGGGGCAGGCCGGTGAACTGGGCCGAACGCAGCTTGGAGAGCCCCACCACGGCACATCCGCCCGCAAAGGCCAATCCCCGCACAAAGCCCGGCAGAGCGCTGAGACTGTGGAACTGGCCGTCCTCAATCGTGCCCAGCTCGCCGGTGCCGGAGTTGAGCAGCCAGAGCTTGCCCTGGTGCCAGCGGGGCGAATGGGGCATCGAGAGCCCCGTGGCCGCCAGCTCACCGGTGGGGATGTGGATCAGCACCCCGCCGCCGCTGCGGCTGTTGCGCCAGGCGGAGGGCTCGCCGCTGCCGCCGCAGGCGCTGGCCCAGGTTGGGAGGCCGTCCTTGAGGGCGAGGCCGTTGAGATGGCAGCGGTCGTCGCCGGCCAGTTTGGTGATGAAGGGGGGAGCCCAGGTGGGGGCAAAGCTGCAGCCCGGCGCCAAGGCGGCCAGGCAACTGAAGGCCGTGTTCACAAAGATCGGCTGGCCATCCGCGCCCAGCACCACCTCATGGGCATTCACATCACCGGTGGTGAAGCTGACCGCCGGCACGTAGAGGCGATCGCCCCCCTCATGGAGCTGGCCGGGGCCGAGCAGGTTGTCGAGGCGCCAGATCTGGCAGCGGGTGGCCATCCAAAGGCTCTCGCCGGCCACGAACAAGCCCATGGGCCGATCGAAGAGGCGCTCATGCAGCTTGAGCTGGGGCGATCCGGTGCGCTGGCCAGGATCGGAGCTGCCATCGGCCGGCTCGGCGGTGCCGAGGAAGATCAGCCGGTTGGCGCGGTAGGTGGAGAAGGCGAGCGAGAGGCCCAGCCCCTGCAACCAGTCGCTCAATCCCGGTGATGCCGGGAAGGTCATGGAGAGGGGTGTGGACAAGGGTCTCCGCAATGGGTTTGTGCAGAACGGCTCGAGGAACCGTCCGGGCGGCCCACTAGGGAAACCTGGCCCAAACTTAACCCCATTGACCTAAACCAGATCCACAGGCTGTGGTCACCACTGGTGTTGGCCTCTAACAACGGAGCGACAGGGAGCATTGCCGCCAGAAGACTTGCCTGGGAAAGATTGTGTGAAGGGCAAAAAGCATTGCAAAAGCCCAAAGCAGCGGCAGCACGTCATGGCCGACGTGCTTCACGGTCACTTCGCTGCCGCCGAAGCGGTAGTCCTTGGGCAGCCGGAGGGCGCATGCGTGGGCATGCGTGGGCCATGCTCACCTTGTCTGGTCTGGTCTGGTCTAGCTTGTGGTTCTTCTTGTCTGCTGAACGGCATGGCAGCTCCTTCAGTCGGGGTCGGCGGCGGGCGTCGCACGGTCAACATGCTTGAGGCCAAGACCCACCTCTCGCGCCTGGTGGAGGCGATCGAAACCGGTGCGGCCACCGAGGTGGTGATCGCCCGCAACGGCAGGCCGGTGGCGCGGCTCACCGCTTTGGCGGGGCCGGAGCGGCCTCGGCGTCTGGGGGTTGCCCGCGGTCAGTTCACGGTTCCGGAGTCGATCGATGCCGCCAATCCGTTGATCGCCGAATTGTTTGAGCAGGCCTGATGCGGCTCCTGCTCGACACCCACACCTTCCTCTGGGCGATCAGCGATGAACCCCGGCTAGGCAGCCGTAGCCGCGCCCTGATCACCACCGAGGCGAGCAGTGTGCTGATCAGTCATGTGTCGCTGTGGGAGATCGCCATCAAGCACGCCCTGGCCCGCAGCGACATGCCGCTCTCGACCGCCCAGGCGATTTCGTGGGCTCAGGAGTGCGGTTTTGAGCTCCTCCCGCTTGATCTCCCCCACCTCCTCACGCTCGAGCAGCTGCCCCTCCATCACCGCGATCCCTTTGACCGCCTGCTGGTGGCCCAGTCGATCAGCGAATCATTGCTGTTGGTGAGCGCCGATGCGGCGTTTGAGGCCTATGGCGGCCCGCTGCAGGATGCGCGGCGCTGAGAGCGGAATCCGGCCCGAAGACCGCAGTACCTCGGCCTCAATGGGAAAGCCCAGACGGCCATTCAGCGGGTGCAGGCCGGCTCTCCCGAGGTGGAGGAAGCCTCCCTCAACAGCTCAAGGCCCCTGGGCCGCCAACGTTCTGCCCCCCGCGGCAACTGGTCGCCTGGATGCATGAGAAGCGCTGAATCCCCCTTGATCGAGCAGCGAGGCGAGCGATCTGCTCACCGATCGGTGGCCAGCAGCCGCTCCAGCAGGCTCTCCAGGTGCCCCACCCAAGCGGCGGTGTTGAACAGGGACAGATCGTTGTGGCGCTCGAGCAACTGGCGGCGCAGGCGGCCCAATTCCGCCGGCTGATGGCCCAGGGCGATGGCGCGCTCCTGGTAGGCCTCGGGCGTGGGGCAGATCAGCTCCTCCAGGCCGGTGGCGGCACAGAGGCTGGCGCCCATGCGCGAGGTGAAGGTGTTGCCGGGGCAGGTGAGCAGCGGCAGGCCAGCGGCCAGGGCCGTCACCGCCGTGGCTCCTGAGCCATAGGGGCTGGTGTCGAGCAGGAGATCGGCCAGGGCGCAGGCCTGGCCGAAAGCGGCGCTCTCCAGCTTGGGGCTGAACACCAAACGATGGGGTTCCAGGCCCGCCACCGCCAGCCGGGCTCTCAGGCCCTCCTCCACCCGGGGCTGGTCGTTGATGATCCACAGCACCGAGCCCGGCACCTGGTGCAGGATCTCCAGCCAGCCATCGAACACCGCCGGAGTGATCTTTTCGGGGCGGTTGAAGCAGGCGTACACCACCGCAGCAACCGGCAGGCCGAGGGCCTCGCGGCTGGGTGGGGGCGGAGCTGTTGCGGAGGAAGCCGGTGCTGGGGTGTTGCGCTCTGGAGCGAGCGGCTGCGCTGAAGCGGCCTGATCCGGCAGTTGGCCTGAACTCACGAACCCCCAGGGCAGACGGTGCACCGCTTCTCGATGGTGGATTTCGTGTTCGGGCGGGATCAGCCAGGCATCGGCGATCACCCCATCGATCCAGTCGGCGCCCAGGGAACCGGGATAGCCCAGGTAATGGAGCTGCAGGGGCGCCGGCCGCAGCGCCAACACGCCGGGGCGGCCGTGGTGGGTGTGCCCCATCAGATCAATCAGCACATCGATGCGATCGGCGCGGATGCGATCGGCGATCGCCAAGCTGCTGTCGCCGGCCACCATCGCGTAATGATCCACGCCGCGGCGGATCACCGCGGTGACCGCGTCGGAAACATCGGCCAGGGAATAGGCGAACACCTCAAAACGCTGGCGGTCGTGGCAGGCGAACAGCCCATGGAGCAGGTTGCCCATGGCGTGGTTGCGGAAATCGGCCGAGAGGTAGCCGATCCGCCAGCGCTCGCCGGGCTGCCGCGGCGGGGCCGGCGGCAGCCGCAGGGGTGCCATGGCGGTGCTGGTGGGTTCGGCCCAGCGTTCGCCAAGGCGGCGGTGCAGGGCGGATGGCAACGAAAACAGGCTCGGGGTGAGGGGTGGCAGCAGCGAACCCTCCCTGGACGCGGCATAGGCCTCAAGGCGCTGGCGCAACTGCGTGGCGCGGGTGGCGTAGTCGTCCCAGTCGCAGAGGCTGAGCCGGTGCCACTCGAGGTGCACGAGCACTTCCGTGGCGCCTGGATCGAGGGCCAGGGCAGCCTCCAGTTCGGCAATGCCGGCCTCGGTGTGGCCCAAGGCCGCCAGGGCCTGGCCAAGCTGGTAATGGCCTTCGCGGAGCTGCGGTTCCTGGCGCAGCAGCCTGCGGAAGCAGGGAACGGCCGCCTCCACCCGGCCCAGATCCATCAGGGTGGTGCCCAGGTCCAGCAGCATGTCGGGTCGCTGCGGCGTGGCCCGCAGGATCATCCGCAGGGCCTCCAGGGCCTGGTGGGAGCGCCCCTGGCTGCGCAGGAGGAGAGCCAGGGCGAGCAGGTTGTCGCCGGCGATCTTCAGGGTGGGCTCGAGCCGCAGGGCCTCGCCGTGATCCCGCTGGGCGGCGTCGAGATCACCGCGCAGCTGCAGCAGGGCGCCGCGGTTGGTGTGGGCCCGGGCGCGCAGGGGGGCCGGCGCATCTTGGAATCTGCCGTCGGCTGGCTCGCCTTGCGTGGCTGGATGGGTGACGGCCGACCTGGCATCCCCTGCCACTCGCTCAGACGGGGATGCTCGGACGGTAGAGACCAGCCGGGATTTCGCGGAGGTGGGCTGGTCACCAGCAATCGAAGGCCCACCGAGAAGGTTGTCGAGCAGGGTGAAGGCCTCGTCATCACGGCCCTGGCCATGCAGCACCTTGGCAAGCTGCAGCCGGGCGGAGCCGTGGCCCGGTGCCTGCTCCAGCAGCTGGCGGTAGCGCTGCTCCGCCTCTGGCCAGGCGCCGGCTTTCTCCAGCGCCCGGGCCGAGCGGAACAGCTCCTGCTGCTCGGCCGAAGGGCTGATCGTGTCTTCCCCCCATTTGTGCAGATAGGCCTGCTGCCGTTCATTCCAGGCCGCGCCCCAGGGCTCACCGCCGCTGGCGTGCAACAGCGGCAGGGGCCAGGTGCCGAGGGTCAGGCCCGCGCGCCGGGCAGAACGGCAGACATCGAGGTCGTAATAGTGAAAGTCAAAGCGCGGATCGAAGCGCACCCCTGAACGCCGCAGGGTGTCAGCGCGTGCGGCCAGGAACACCCCATCGAGCAGCTCCACCGGCATCGGCGTTGGGCCGTACACCGCCAGCTCAGCCGCCCCGGGCGTGCCATGGCGGAGGGCACCGCTGAGGAACGGGTGGTCCCAGCCGCCCCTGCGGGGATCCAGCCACCAGCCCGTCTGGCCGCTCTGATGCCGCTGGTTGCCCGCCACCCCCACCAAATCGAATCGCGCCAGGGCAGCCGCCAGCTGGGGCCCGAGGGGGTCGGGTCCAAGGTCCACATCGTCGTGGCAGAAGGCCAGCACCGCGCCGGGCGGGGCGGCCTCGATCGCGGCGTTGTAAGTGATGGCGAGTGGATCGCGGTTGGCGAAGTGGATCCGCGCCACCAGCTGCCGGTGCTGCGGTTGCCGCAGCGAGCGGCCCAGCAGGGTGTCGCTCCAGAAGGCCGCTTCCTGCAGCCGTGTGGCGGACACCAGCTGGAACACCTGAGGGCTCATGGGGGATCGGATCCATCGGGGCCCAGGGGCCAGTGACCGGGAGCCTGCTGGAGCAGCGGCTCGAGCGTGCCCTCGGCGGGTGGGGAAGCCTCCGACAGCTCAAAGCGCACGTGACGATGCCTCCGCAGCCAGGCGATCAGGGCCGGGGTGAAAGCCCAGCCCAGTCAAGAGGGAATGCCTCTGTGATGGCCGGTGCAAGAAGCGGGGACCGGGTCCACGACTGGAAAGCACTCGGATAAGACCAGCTTTGACGGGAGGGTATGGAGGGGGGTGCGGGTAAAGAAAGGTCAATCCTCAGGCGCCCCAGCTGACCTGATCCATAGTAAGTTGTGGATGTGTAGAGGGATCAAAATGACGCTAGCCGTCAAGGATGTGATCTTCCGCCTGGGGATCCCTGACCACACCCCGCCTACCCTCAATGCCGGATTCCTGCAGGGTGCCGGGGTCGTACCTGAAGAGTGGTCCTTGGCGCAGGAGCCGATCTGCACGGCAGAGGGAGCCCAGCTGGTCTATGAAAACGGACTGATCCTGCTGGCCCAGGGGCAGGTGATGAGCGGCCAGGAGCCGTTGGACACCCCTGCCGCCGAGCATCCCCAGCTGGCCGAGCTACTGGTGCGCTACTGCCATGCCCTGCCGCGCCTCACCTATCAGGGATTGCAGACCATGCTGCGGGTGGTGATCGTCTACGACGGCGACACCGATGCAGCGCGGCGGACGGTGTGTGACCGGCTGCTCCAGCAGGGCGAGTGGCAGACGTTCGGCAAGGCGCCGATGCAGCCCACGCTTCAGTTCGCCTATCAGCTGGAGGATCAGATCCTCAGCCTGACAGTGGCCCAGGCCCAGGTGCGCCAGGAGGAGGAGGCGATTGGTTCCGCCCTGGTGTTCGCGGGCTCCTTCGAGCAGGTGGTGGGTGAAGGCGACCGATTACCCCAGATCGAGGCCATGCTCAGGGGTTGGACAGGGCGCCGTGACCAGCTGCTCGATCTGATCACCAACCGCTTCCAGATTTCCTGAACCGACGTTCTGATCAACGTTTCCCATCGCAGCTGATCCATGTCAGGCACCCAAAAGTCCGCACCCCGTCGCCTTGTGGGCCGGTCGAGCCATGGCCGCCGGAACTGGCTCGAGTCCTGGTGGATGCTGGAGTCGCTTCGAGCCCAGGCCAGCGGTTTGTTGCCTGGGGAGCTGGGATCGATCCAATCGGAGGAACTGCCCAGCAATCCTTCTGGAGCACCCGTCTTCACAAAGTCTCCCCGACCGGCAGTTGAGACAAGCGCAGCCAGTGCAGCTGACGTGAGAAGCGCGGGTGATGGCACGGCAATTGCAACCATGAGGCCCGCCACCCGTCCGGGTGGTGGCAATTACGTGCTGCCTTCCGTCAACGGCTCGGGGATCACGGTTGTGATTATTGAGGCTGATGATACCCCGAATGCAGCCACTAGCGCTAACTACGCCAATTTCAACCATGCCGCCTTCAACGACCTAGCTGGAAATCAGGCGCAATGGCTTGACCAGAATGGTGTCAAGATCACGCCATCATTTCCCACCGCCACTTTTCCGGCTATTCCGGCGGGATATGCCCTTTCCAGTCACGCTACCGCAGTTGCCGATGTGGTGCACAGCATTGCAGGCGGGAGCACGCTGTGGAATGCACCCGTCGACAATCATTTATCGTTGATACGGGCTCTTGGCATCATACGGGCTCTTGGCATCAATGACACACTGAACCCGCTGATTTTTAACCACTCTTATGGACAAAATATACTTGGCAATTCGTCTCCGGAAGGCAATACTCGCTATTTAGACCAGATTCTTTATCTCCTACCATATGCATTATCGGTGCAGGCAGCAGGTAACTTCCGAGGGACTCCCGGATTCCCAGTGCGAACAGCCAATATCCCTGCCTATTTTACTACGGCCAAGAATAACCTGGTCGTTGGGGCATGGTCAGACAGGCATGCTACCAGTACTCCATTTGGTCCACAAAGGAAGGATTCCCTAGGCACTTTTTCCAATTTCGGTCCCACGGTTGATGGACGCCTGACACCTCAGCTTGTGGCACCCGGGGTGGGCGTGATCGCGCCCAATATCAACGCCGCTGATTTAAGCTCCTACGGTGCATTTACTGGCACCTCCTTCGCAGCTCCTGCTGTCTCTGGAGCAGCAGCACTCGTTGCCTCATTTCTCAAGGGAAAAAACATCACAGCCAGCAGTGCACTGCTGAAGGCCGTGTTGGTGCATGGATCACAAGATCTTATCATCGACCCCACACTTCCCGTTTCCTCAAATCGCAACCTTGCGGCTGTGCAAGTCGGTCCAGATTATCCAACAGGGTATGGGCTACTGAACATCAATGAGTCGTTGAGCCTGGTCAATAAGGCGTTTCCAGCTGCAGGCTCAACGACAAAGAAAAATACCCTTGTTGTTCAGTCTTCGCTGACGCTCACCCAGCAGGATCTGGCTGCAGGCAGCAAATCCTTCTTGCTGACGCCGATCGACCCGCTTGCGGGTGAAAATGAGATTAAAGCCACATTAGTGTGGCTAGATCCACAGGGTTATCAGTCTTACAACATTTCCCAGGGAAGCTATCTTAACTTTGAGGCTGATCTACTGGCTACCGGCCCATCTGGCATAGAAGTTGGAAGCTGGAAACTCGACCCATCTCAACCTGGCAAGGCAGCCTGGAAGGAAGTCCGTTCCCGCATTCAATCAGGGCAACCAGGCAAAAGCTACATCGATAATGTTCAGCAATTGATCATGAAATCTGGGGAAGCCCGGAATGGGACGGGCTTGTATATTGACTGGAAAGCAGGGGCTACTCAAAAAGCCACCCTAAACGTCATTCTTGGCTCAAAGAGTGCGCTGGAAATTCCCTATGCACTTGTGATTGAAGGGATTGACGCTAGAAAAGCAGACAACTCAAAAAATAAAAACGCATTAATCAAGTCGATGGAGGGCTTGTCGGAAGTATTGAATGAGATTATTTTGATTGATAAATCCACAAAGGTTACATTTGGCCGTTCAATTCTTACGGAAGGTGACACCAGCGCTAGCGTTACCAATCCCGGCCTGCCAGCACCGTCAACAAGCCAGGGTGGTCTAGGCCTGATTAAGAAGCTCAAGAGCACTCTTGATGAAGTCCTTGCCAAGGCCACCGACTACGCCACCGACCAAATCAACACCCAACTCAGGGATGCTGGTGTTTTTGACGCGGATGATGGTTTTACGCTGGATGACGCCACAGGCAATATCTTTGTCAAGTTTGACCGGACTCTCGATCAACTCGTCAACCTGCCAGCCATCAATTTCGACTCCGATCTGGGCCTGGAGTCCCTGGGATTCAACATCAAGGGCACTGGTGTAGCCAAGGGGGCCTTTGCCCTGAATTTTGGCGTGGATGCGTTGTCGGCTGGCAAACCCAAGTTTCTGCAAAACCTGGGGCAGCCTCTGCTGCAACTCAATGCCGGCTTTGATCTCACCAATCTGGAAGGCAAGCTCGGTTTTCTGGATCTCAAGGCCACACCAAAAGCTGGCGAAACAGCAGCCCTCGGCGCAAACGCGGACCTGACCCTGGATCTCGATGCCAACGGCAACCTCAAGTCCGGCTTGAGTGCCGCAATCAAGTTGGCTGCCTCAGCGGAGCTGAGCACCAGCCTGTCGACCATGCTGCCCTCCTTTAAAACCGATATCAGCGCCGGACTGACTTACGACTCCAAGAACGGCGGTTTCAAGAAAGAAAACTTTGAACTGTCGAATGCGAGGCTGAATATGAGCGGCCTGGTGCGTAGCGCCAAGCCCATGATCGACAAGGTGAAGGGTGTGGTGGATGAGTTCAAGCCGATCGTGGATTTCATCACCAGCCCGATCCCTGGCCTGGATAAGGCGGGTATCAAGATCTCGATCCTGGATTTAGCCAAGAGCCCCCTATTTACCGCCATCACTGGACGCCCGCCGATCAATACGGCCTTTCTGGACGCGATCCCCCAGATCACAGGAATCTCGCGCAGCCTCGACCAATTGGCTGACTCTGGTGATTTCAATCTCGGTAGTGTCAGCATCGCCGGCAGTGCACTTGCTTCCCTGAAGCCTCGCTCGGCGAAGTTTGATTCCTTGTTGTCTGCTGCCTATGACACCAATCCCAGCAATGTCGCCGCTGCAATCAAGACTCAGATTCAGAACAAACTCCAGGCGAGCCTCGATTCGCTGCCAAAAGGCACCTCCAACAGCTTTAAAACCAGCGGTGGCCTAACGGGTAAACCCTACTTTGAATTCAGCATCCTCCAAAACCCCAGTTCCGCACTCGGCCTGCTGATGGGTGATCCAACGGTGGATCTCTTCCGCTTTGGGCTGCCCGGCCTGGATGTGAATGTGGGAGGAGAAATATCCACCCTGCTGTGGCCAGTTCCACCCATCACCGGAGCCTTTGGGGGATCGATCGGGGCCAGCATTGCGCCCCTCCATTTCGGCTACGACGCCACCGGTCTTCAGAAGCTAATCAAAGGTGGCCGCACCAGCGACCTGTTCGAGGGCTTTTATCTCGATACCAAGCGTGGCCTCAAACCAGGTTTGTCACTGAATGCCGAACTTTATGTGAAAGGTGAGGTGGGTATTCCCGGCATTCTCTCTGCCGGTGCTCAGGCATCGGTGCGCGGAAGCCTCAGCCTCAACCTCAACGATCCCAACAGTGATGGGCGCATCCGAGCCCTGGAGATCGCCGCCAACTTCGACGCCGGTGGCATCGGCAACGTCTTCGACATCAATGGCAGCGTCACCCTGGGTTTCAGTGTCTTTGTGGAGTACATCTCCTTCAGCTTTACGGAGGGGATCACCACCGATCGCAAAGACCTGCTCAGCCTTGGACCGATCAAGCTCTTAGATCTGTCACGCCCCGGTGGCCGCGCCGTGGTGCCCCTCGGCCTGGGCCGCATGGAGGGAACGGAACTTCGCCTCAATGTGGGGGCCTTCGCGATCGACCGCACCCGCAACAACGAGGATGTGGGCGAGCGCTTCAGCCTCTCCACCGGGCTTCAGGTTGACGCCCAGGGCATCGGTTCCCAGACCTTTTCCGGCGCGGGCCGGGTCAGCGCTGATTTCGGCGACGGCCAGGATCGCTTCGATGGCAGTGCCGTTGCCGTTGCGCTGGCGATCAAAGGCGGTGCGGACGACGACAGCCTGATCGGTGGCAGCGGCGCCGATTCCCTGGTGGGAGGCAGTGGCCATGATGTGATCGAGGGCCGGGCTGGCGCCGACACCCTCCAGGGCGAGGCCGGCAACGACAGCCTCGTCGGAGGCGATGGTGCCGACATCCTTCAGGGAGGCGATGGTGCCGACCGACTCTTCGGATCCATCGACAACGACAGCCTGGACGGGGGCAGCGGCGACGACCTGCTAGACGGCGAAGCCGGCAACGATGCCCTGTTCGGCGGCGACGATAACGACCTTCTCCTGGGTGGCGACGACAACGACAGCCTCGACGGCGGCGACGGCCTCGACACGCTGGTTGGCGGTGCCGGCAACGACAGCCTGCAAGGGGGAGATGGGGCCGACCAGCTTCAGGGTGGAGCCGGCGCCGACACCTTGGCTGGGGGCCTGGACGACGATGTTCTCCGGGGTGAGGCCGGGATCGACAACCTCGCTGGAGGCGACGGCAATGATCAGCTCCAAGGCGGTGCCGACTCCGACATCCTTTCGGGTGGTGCAGGCCAGGATCTGCTCTTCGGCGACGACCTGCCAGATCAGCTGGGCAATGACACCCTGCGCGGCGGGGCGGGCAACGATTCTCTGCGTGGCATTGCCGGCAACGACAATCTGGATGGGGGCAGTGGTGATGACGTTGTCGAAGGCGGCGCTGGCAACGACACCATCACCGATCAGGACGGAGGCCTCGACACCCTTCAGGGCGGAGACGGCGATGATTCCATCACTGGCGGGGCGGGCTTTGATCTGATCGGCGGTGACGCCGGTTCCGACACCATCATCGCCGGTGCCGATGGCGCCGAGATCCAAGGGAACGACGACGACGATCGCATCACCGGCTCGGCCGTGCGCGACCTGGTGATGGCTGGGGCCGGCCAGGACACGGTGTTCGGCAAAGGGGGGGCCGACCTGATTTACGGCTCAGCCGGCAACGACCTGCTGGTCGGCGACGACACGGTGGCCGCCCTTACCGATGGCGACGATGAGCTCTATGGCGAGGAGGGCAGCGACACCCTGCGCGGCGGGGGTGGCAACGACACCTTGGACGGAGGCGTGGGGGAAGACAGCCTCAATGGCGAGGCTGGTAATGACATCCTTCGCGGTGGCGACCACAACGACAGCCTCTTGGGCGGCGCCGGTAACGACAGCCTGGAGGGCCAGGAAGGGAATGACTCGCTGCTAGGTGAGGCTGGCGACGACCTGTTGAGCGGTGGTTCGGGCAGGGACACCCTGTCTGGCGGAAACGACAACGACTCCATGATTGGTGGTCTGGATGATGACCGCCTCAGTGGTGACCTGGGCAACGACACTCTGGAGGGGGGTGATGGGGCCGATAGCCTCGCTGGACAGGTGGGCGCCGATCAACTGCTGGGGCAGGCAGACAACGACCTCCTCGAGGGTGGTCTTGGTGCCGACACCCTTGATGGTGGCGACGGCAACGATCTGCTGCGCGGCAACGCCACCAGCGATCTGCCGGAGCTGGCCACCGGTGATGGCGCAGATGTGCTCATGGGCCAAGCCGGCAATGACGAACTCTGGGGCGGCGACGGCGACGACAGCCTGCTGGGGGGAGACGACAACGACCTGCTGATGGGCGACGACACCGACGACCCAGCGGCAGTCGCAGGCAAAAAGGGCAATGACACGCTCAAGGGTGGGGCCGGCAACGACACCCTGTTCGGCGGCCTGGGCAACGATGCGCTGTACGCCGACGGTGAAAACACGGTTGCCGGTGCCCGCGGCTTCGATCGCCTGGTGGGCGGCTACGGCAACGACCGCCTCGTGGGTAACACGTTCAGCTTTGCTGCAGGCGGCGTTTACAACATGGATGCCAGCAAAGGGGTGGTGTTCGTGCTGGCTCCGGGGAGTGGCAAGGACACGATCCTCAACTTCCAGAGCAACATAGATGTGGATGCCGATGGCAGGGCCAAGGCGGTTCCGGGGGCCGTCAGCGATGTCATTCAGCTCACCAATGGGCTCAGTTTTGGCTTCCTCGGCATCGAGGATGAGCGGCGCGCCACAGGGGAGTTCGCCGGCCGCTGGGTCACCAGCCTGATCGACCTCGACACCAACCAGGTGCTCGCCGAACTGGTTGACATTCGCAAGGCCCAGATCGGCCGCAACAACATCGATGAGCAAAACATGCCGCCGGATCGCCTGCGGCTGGAAAGCGAAAAGCCGGTGTACGCCAAGCAGGATGAATTCAGGCTGGGCGAGGCCAAGGTTCGCGATGCCAATGGAGCCACCGACCTCGACAGCCTGCAGTTCTTCCTACGGAAACCGGATGGCACCTGGCTCGACTGGCACGACCTGGGGCTGATGGGTGTGGTGAATGGCCAGGCTGATTTCGCCAGTATCAATCTCAACATCAACGGCAAGATCGAAAAGCAGAACTTCCTCGTTGTCAGTGGTGAGTCGGTGGCGGAGCAGGCGAAGGGTGTCACGGCGGCAGAGTTACAGCTCAAAAAGTTTGTCGAGCGCCGGGAGGTGACCCGCCTCTATCGCCAGGAAGCCAACGGCCAATGGCTGGAGGTGTTCTTCGAAGCGCCCGTGGCGGGACTGCTGCCGATTCGCTCCACCAAGCTTCCTGTTCCCGCGATCAACCCGGCCAACGGGCTGGCAAACAATGGCCTAGCCGATCTAGACGAGGTGGAGGCCCGCTTCGTGGATGCCGACGGGGACGGGATTGTTGATCTGGTGCGCACCGGCCTGCGGGGCAGCTCGATGATCCTGGAGATGCTCAAAGGCACGGACGCCGGGTTCCAATATGCCGGGTTCACCGAGATCCAGGCTCGCAGTGGCGGCAGGGTGGACTGCGCCCAGCTGTTCAGTAGCACGCAAGCGCTTGAGCTGATCATCGATGGCGAGATCTATGAGATCAACACCAATCTGCCCAATGTGACAAAGGTGATCGTCCAGCAGCGCGCCACGGACCTAGCGCTGCGCCAGGGCGACACCGGTGCACAACTGCTGGGGATGCACCGCCAGGGCCGGGCCTATGGCCTTGATGGCACCGGCACCAACGGCTTGATTTGGAGCAACGACAAAACTCTGAAGCCTCTGTTCCTGCCTGCTGTCCGGCCGATCGCCACCACCGGCGAAGCGGACAGTGCCTTCTGGGGCATCGGTACCAGTACCGGTGTGGGTGGTGGCGCCAGGATCTTCACCAGAAACAATGCGGACGGCATTTCTGGAAACAGCGACGACTTCACGATCACCACACCCACGATCAGTTGGCCTGGTGGCCTAATTCCCGATTCCTATCAACTCACCGATATCGAGGTGGTGGGAACCACACGCCGCATCATCGGTTTCGCCAAAGTAGGTGAAGACACTAAGGCCTTCCAGCTCGAGGGCACCACAACGCAGGCCCTAAGCGCACCCCTCACCGCCACCTGGCTGGGCAATGGCAACCCGCTGCAGCCCCGCACCCTCAGCGGCAACGGTCAGGTGGGTGCCGTGGCGAACACGGAGTTCCTGGTCAACACCACAACAATCTCTACTCAGATCCAATCTGCGATCACGGCGCTGAGCAATGGCAACTTCGTCGTCACCTGGACTGACTCAAGTCTCACAGGTGGCGATACCAGCGCAACGGCGATCCGCGGCCAGATCTTCACAGCCACTGGCATGAAGACTGGTGAAGAGTTTCTTGTCAACACCACAACAATCCGCACTCAGACCAATTCTGCGATCACGGCGCTAAACAATGGCAACTTCGTCGTCACCTGGACTGACTCAAGTCTCACAGGTGGCGATACCAGCGCAGCGGCGATCCGTGGCCAGATCTTCACAGCCACTGGCACGAAGACCGGTGCAGAGTTTCTCGTCAACACCACAACAATCTCCAATCAGTCCCAGCCTGCGATCACGGCGCTGAGCAATAGCAACTTCGTCGTCACCTGGACTGACCTCAGTTTCACGGGGGGCGATACCAGCGCAGCGGCGATCCGCGGCCAGATCTTCACCGCCACTGGCATAAAGACTGGCGAAGAATTTCTCGTCAACACGACAACAATCTCCAATCAGATCAATTCTGCAATCACAGCGCTAAACAATGGCAACTTCGTCGTCACCTGGAGTGATTTCAGTCTCACAGGTGGCGATACCAGCGCAGCGGCGATCCGCGGCCAGATCTTCACAGCCACTGGCCCGAAGACCGGTGAAGAGTTTCTCGTCAACACCACAACAAACTCAGATCAGATTCAGCCTGATATCACGGCGCTGAGCAATGGCAACTTCGTCGTCACCTGGAGTGACTTCAGTCTCACAGGCGGCGATACCAGCGCAGCGGCGATCCGCGGCCAGATCTTCACAGCCACTGGCACGAAGACCGGTGAAGAGTTTCTCGTCAACACCACAACAAACTCAGATCAGTTGCAGCCTGATATCACGGCGCTGAGCAATGGCAACTTCGTCGTCACCTGGAGTGACTTCAGTCTCACAGGTGGCGATACCAGCGCAGCGGCGATCCGCGGCCAGATCTTTGAGGCCAATGGTGCGAAACGCGGCGTCGAGTTCCTCGTGAACTCGACCGTGTTCGGCAGCCAGACGGAGCCCACGGTCGCCTCCCTACCCGATGGCCGCTTCATGGTGGCTTGGGACGATGAAGCTAATATCCGCGGCCAGATCTTCGATGCCAACGGCCTGCCTTCCCCTCTGGCGGGAGGAACCCTGGTGCAGGGCACCACCAATCTGGCTCTTCCCAGCCTGCGGGCGCCCACCGCCCAGGCCCTCCCCCTCGATCAGGCCTCCACACCGATCGACATCAGCGACGACGGTGCCTTCCTGCTCGGCACCTCCCTCGATCGCTTCGGCCGCCAGAGGGCCGTGCGCTGGGAACGCAAACTTGACGGCACGTTCCAGGTGAGGGATCTGGGCAGCCTGCCGAGCGACGGTGAGGCGACGACGGTGACTCCCCGCTTCCTGAGTGCTTCCAACCAGATGCTTGGCAAGTCGCAGCCTGTTTCAGTGGTGCAGCGGGGTGCTGATCGTGCCGTGATCTCTTGGGATGGGGGCCTGCTCGATATCAACGACCTGTTCAGCTACAGCGGTGTCACCTATACCGAAGCGATTGGGTTAACACAGAAGCCAGGCAGCCTGGAGCTGCTGGTGAACGGATCCGACAACAAACCCCATGTGCTTGAAATCCAGGGCCTGCTGCGCACCGACGCCCAGGCCTGGAGCCAATTTGCCGGTGGACCGGTAGTAGGCGGTGGTAGCAGCAACTACCTAGCCCGCTCCGGCATCGGCCTTGATGGCAAGCCCACGTTGCAGATCCTCACCCTGCCGACGGCCAACACGGCAGGCATCAGCCTGCTGCCCCTCAGCGGCACTGCCGTTGCTGACCTCGATGGAATGGTGGAGAGTCAGTTGCGCTGGTTCTCGATCGAGGGCAGCGGCGCTGCCGATGATCTCTTCGCCATGGGCCGCACCCGTGCGGCCCTCATCGACGTGGCCGGTGGCGCCGACGGAAAGCCGGATGGGATCGTCGACGACCGCGATGCTGACGCGGACACGCTGGAAACGACGCTCAAGATCTATCGCAACACCGGTACGGCGGGCTTCAAAGAAAACCGGATTTACAAGGACCAGTTCATTGAGCAAGCCGGGAGCGGCACCACCGCCATCAGCGGCACGTTCTTCCTGGAGAACACTCCCGGAACCCCAGGATTAAACCGGCTGCGTTACAGCCTCACCCTCGGCGCCGCCTTTGGGGTGTTGCAGAGCAGCCGGCCAATTCTGGCCAGCGCCGTGAACGCCACCACCAATCGCCTCGCGATCACCGCTCATGGTTTGAGCAGTGGTGCCCAGATCAGCTTCTCGGCCCCACCCACCGGCACGAGCCTGCCAGGTGGGCTTCAGGCCAACCGGCTCTATTGGGTGAGGGCGGTGGATCTCAACACGATCGAGCTGCTGGCGAGCAGCACCCTCACGGACCCCGCCGTCGACATCACCAGCAGCGGCACCGGCTCGCTGGCCTGGCGTCTGCATGGACCGGTGCTGCTGGGTTCTGATGCCAGCCCCGTGCTCAGCAACGGCCAGCCCCTCGACTTGATCGATCGCAGCCAAGTCAAGGTGAATGCCGATGGCAGCGTGACCTTGGCGGGTGCCCTCACCGAAGCGGCCTTGCTGCAATCGGTGCTGGATCCGGCCGGGCTGCGCCTCGCCGCTAAGACCGCTAGTGCCACCGTGGCCCTTACCCTCACGCCGGAGGCTCTGCTCGATGGCCTCAGTGGCGGCGCCGTGGTGATCGGCGATCTCGATGGCGATGGGGACAACGACTTTGTGGTGAGCGGCTTCGGCAACCTGAATCGCCGCACAGCCACCGGCGCGATCGTGCCGATTCCTGAGCTCCGCGTCTACCAGACAGTGGAAGCCAATCTGCTCACCGGCAGCACCGTAAAAACCGGAAACACCATTTTAAAGGAGGTGAGCACCACCCTGCCGGGCTTGGCCAATGGCAGTCTCGAATTGGCCGATGTCAATGGCGATGGTCGTCTGGATCTGATCGTCACCGGTGAGGATCTGTTTGTGGATGACAACCCCGAGCGCTTCGGGGCCAAGGAAAAGGTGGGTGGCAATCCCAATACATCCATCTTCCTCAACCGCAGCCTTCAGTCCATCTCAGCGGTTGAGAATGTGGACACCCTGTTCAATCGCCTGGTTGTACCGGGCCATGGGCTGGCCACAGGAAGCGACCTGAGCTTGAAGGTCAGCACCGGCGACTTGCTGCCTGGTGGCGTGATCGCGGGCACGCGGTACTACGTGAAGGCCATCGACGGCAACAACATCCAGCTATTCAGTGATATCGGCCTCACCCAGGTTGTGGCGCTGACCAGCAAGGGAACGGGTTCTCTCACGCTGGAATCCAGCAGCCTTCCCTTCCAGAACGCGATCTTCCCCGTCAACGCCAACGACAGCCGCTGGGCCAGTTTCGACTACCGCTTCCGGACCGATGAGCTCAACGCCGGTGTCTATGCCTTGCGGGCGGTTCCGCTGGATCATGCCCGCTCCGATGTGATCCTCGATCCCATCGCCGGCTTGCCCCGACAGGCGGTTGGTGCCGATGGACGTCCACAGTTCGACCGAAGGGGTAAACCGATCTATCTCAAGCTCAACAACCTTTCGGCACCCTCCAACCCAGCCTTCGTTCGCACTTCCTCCAATCCCTTCGGCCTGGCGAATGTGGGCTTGAATGCCAAGCCCGGCCTAATGGACATCGATGGGGACGGTGATCTCGATGCCTTCATCGGTAACAGAGACGGCAACACCATCTTCTTCCGCAACACCGTCGCCGCTGGCAGCACCACTCCCGCCTACAGCTTGGAGGGTCCCAATCGCTTTGGGCTGTCTGGTGTGGGCGCCTTTGCCAGCCCCAGCTTCGTGGACATCGATGCCGACGGTGATCTCGATGCCTTCATCGGCAACAAAGACGGCAATACCATCTTCTTCCGCAACACCGCAGCAGTTAGCAGCACCGCTCCCGCCTACAGCTTGGAGGGTGGAAATCGCTTTGGGCTGTCGGATGTCGGCGCCAATGCCAGCCCCAGTTTCGTGGACATCGATGCCGACGGTGATCTCGATGTCTTCATCGGCAACAAAGACGGCAACACCCTCTTCTTCCGCAACACCGCAGCAGTTAGCAGCACCAATCCCGCCTACATCCTACAGAGTACCAATCCATTTGGGCTGTCGGATGTCGGCGCCAATGCCAGCCCCAGTTTCGTGGATATCGATCGCGACGGTGATCTCGATGCCTTCATCGGCAACAGCGAAGGGAACACGCTCTTCTTCCGCAACACCGCCAGCGCCGGCAGCACCACTCCCGTCTACGCACTTGAAGCCACCAATAGCTTCGGTCTAGCGAATGTGGGCGGCGGTGCAAACCCAAGTTTCGTGGATATCGACGTTGATGGTGATCTCGATGCCTTGATCGGGGATGGCTCCGGCAGCACTGTCTTCTTCCGCAATAACGGCAACCTGCGCGGCACCGCCACCGAAAACCTCTTTGTACTTGCCAACACCGCCGAAGACTTCTACGACCCTGATCAATCGCCCGTGGTGATCGAGGGGTTCAACCCCTTCATGGATCGCATCCAGCTGCGACGCGGGCAAGCATCCACGGGACGTTTCAGTTTTGATGTCAGATCGGAAGGGCTGAATGCCTTGCTGATCTACCGCGTGCAGGACGGCAAGCCCGTGGCCTTACTGCCGGGCCTGAGCGATCCGAAACTAATCAAGATCAGCACCGCCTTCTCCCAGGGCAATGTGGTGTTTGCCGACTTCACCCAATCTGAGAATCCCTTCATTCTCAGCGCGGTGAATAGCCAGGTGCGGGATGCCTCGGCCCAAACGGGCTTCATCGTCACCAGCAGTGGCAGCGATGCCCCTGAAGCCCTCTCGGCAGCCAACGGTCAAGGTGAAAACGTTGATCTCAGCGTTCCGGAGGTGCGCAACAACTATTACATTCGCCTGCTCAGGCGATTAGGGATTGATCTCGAGCGAAAAACCGGTGCCATTGCCGGTGGTGGCGGTAACGACACCCTGACCGGCGGCAGCCGCATTCCCAACACCCTTGGCAACCGTCCGGTCACCTACCTTGATGGAGGCAGCGGTGACGACCGCCTGCGAGGCAGCAATCTACAGAACGAAACCGATCTGCTCCTCGGTGGTGATGGCAACGACGAGCTGCTTGGTCTGGCCGGCAAGAACCTTCTGTTCGGCCAGGCCGGTAACGACATCTTGGTGGGTGGCATCAACATGGACAGCCTCTTCGGTGGGGCCGGTGTAGATGTGCTCAATGGTGGCGGTGCGGCCGACACCGTTGACTACAGCCAGGCCACCTTCGGCGGTCTACGCATCAATCTTTCCCTAACGAATGGCTATCGGACCGCCGCCGCCACCCCCCAGATCCGAATCAGCCAGGACGGCGATGGCAACCAGGACTGGATCACCCTCACGGGCGATTACCTGCTCACCTCCCTGGCGGCAGCAGAGATCAATCCGACAACGTCCACCCTGCGGCTCCCCTCCCATGGGCTGCCGGATGGGGCGCGGATTCGCCTGCGGCCTCGGCAGGGGAGCACCCTGCCCACAGGGAATCTGGCAGGGGCCGCAAGCTTTGTTCTCAATGGCATCTACTTCATCAAGCCTGAAACCGTTGCTGGCAATAGCACTGACTTTCTTGGCCTGTATCTTGATGCTGGCCGCACCAACAGGATTAGCATCACAGCGATCGGCAGCGGAAGCTTCGATGTGCTCGGTGATGTCTCATCCATTGAGAATGTCACGGGCACCGGTTTTGATGATGTGATCACTGGTGATCGCCAGCGCAATGTTTTGCTGGGCGGTGCCGGCCAAGATACCCTTGATGGGGGCCTCGATCGCGATGAACTCGACGGTGGGGCTGGCAATGACATCCTTAGGGGTGGTGAAGGTTCCGACACCCTGATCGGCGGCGGCGGCAAAGATCTACTGGTGGGCGGCAGTGGCGATGATATTTATATCGTGGGCTCTGGATTACTGACTCTCGAGCAGGCTTTTGAGGCCCTTGGTGGCCGCCTCTCAGATCTAGCGCCGATCCCTGCCTTGCTGAACGAGCCCGCGCGGATCAAAGCGATCACCTACGAACAGTTCGTCCTTCTGGCTGATGCCAATCGCTGGGCTTCGGTGGATGGCAAACCGCAGTTTGAGCGCTTCCGGGCCCTTGGCCTCGAACCCGACCCGATGCTGTTCGAGCGGGCTAAAGGTGATCCAGGCCAAGGCTGGTTGCGGCTCATCCCCGGTGGTAGTCGTATCGAGGCAGGTGTGCCAGCTTTCGCCGGTAATGATGTCGCGTACTTCGACACCGATCGTCTGATCTCCCTGCGGGGTCTGCAGGTGGGCCAGATCGGGCTGGCCCAGTCGGGCACCAATTTGGTGATCGACGTGAACCGTGACGGTATCGCCGAAGACGGGGTGCAGCGCAGCCAGGGCGGTCGTCCCCTGGGCAATGACGTCACCATCAAGGACTTCTTCAAGAGCAGCGGCACCGAAGCTGGTGAAAACGATGTGAGCCTGAGGGTGCGTGGCTTACAGGCCACCTACTACGACGATGTCAATTACACAGCACCCAAGCTCCAGCGGGTGGATCGCCAGATCGATTTCAGCTGGGCCACCAGCTCGAGCGGCTCTGAATCCCTGCGCCCCATCGATGGTGATTTCTCGGTGGTCTGGGACGGCCTGCTCCAACCCAGCGGCGACGGCAGTTTCCGCTTCCGCCTGGTGGTGGATGGGCAGGCAACGTCAACGGACTACGACTATCAACTGTTTGTGGGTGAACAGCAGCTCAGCACCAGCAGCGTTGTTGCGCTTAAGAGCAGTGAATCGGTGCGGATTCGCCTGAGTTATCAACAGCGTGCCTCAAACGTACCCGTGAACCTGAGGCTGGAATGGGCCAATGGCAGCCAGCCGTTCCAGGCCATTCCCCACGAACTGTTCAGCACCTCCCAAACCATCGTGGCCAACGATGTGCTGGCCCGCAGCCGCGAATTTGTTCCCGAGCTCTCGGATGCCGCCACCGATATCGGTGGCCAGATTGCCGGCTACCGTCCGTCGGGTGGCTGGGTCAGCCAGGTTCGCTTGGCCGATTTCGATGGCGATGGTCTGCCGGATCTGTTCCTTCTAGGCCGGGATGCCATGGGGCAGTCCCTCGCCGGTGTCTATGCCAACCGAGCCCAGACCCTACGGGTGGTGGATGTGGTGGCCACCACGGTGGATCCCATCACCGATCAGCTCCGCTTGCCGGGCCATGGGCTCCGGGATGGCGAAGAGATTCGTTTCGAGGCCCCCTCGGCCATCGGCGATCAGCTTCCCGAAGGATTGGAGCCGAACCTCGCCTACATCGTGACGGTGGTGAATGGTGATGTGGTCACCCTGCGCTCCACCACAGACGCGATCACAACCGTGAACCTCACCAGCAACGGCAGCGGGCGTCTGCGCTATCTGGCGCCCGCCGATCGCTTCACCCTGGCCGACCCCAGCGGGCGCCTCTTCGCCTTGAAGGGTTTCGATGAGCTCGTGGCCGCCACCGACATCGACCTGGACCAGGACGGTGACCTCGATCTCGTGGCCCTGGTTCGGAACGCTGCGAGCGACGGCGAGACGATCAGCCGGTCCAATCAAATGCTGGGTTATCTCAACGATGGCAGCGGCCATTTCACCAGCACCAGCCTGCCCCAGGATCTCTCGGCGCTCCCCTCAACGGGCGAGCTGCGACCGCTCTTCGCCGACTTCGACAACGACGGCCGCTTCGACCTTGCCGTGGCCTGGGATGGCGACAGCAACAACGACGGAACCCCCGACAGCACCAGCCTGAGGACCTGGCTCAGCGGTGGTCGTAGCTTGTTGAAGGCGACTGCGGCGGTGCAGCAGCAACTCGATCAACGGCCTTTCCTGGCTGGGATTCCCAGCGCCGTTGATCTGAACGCCGATGGCCAACTGGAGTTGGTTCTCAGCGGCTCGGCGATCAGTCCCAACATCTACGCCCGCCAAGGGCAGCTGAATGCTCAGAAACTCGACGGCCGCACGGTGGCCTGGACGAGGCAGATCACCTTCGGTGAGCGTTTTCAGCTGAGCGATGAACTCACCAGGGCCGGCATCACCCCTGCCCTGAGCAAGCGCTATCGCATCAGCCTTTCTTCCCCTGATTTCGACACCTACCTTCAGGTGATGAATGGGGAAACAGGTGAGACCCTCGCCAACCCGAATTCTTTCGATGACGATAGTGGTCCGGGGCTCGATTCTGAACTTACCTTCACCGATGACGGGTCCGATCCCTGGATTCGCGTCACGAGCTACAGCCCGCAGCGCACCGGCCGCTACACCCTCACCATCGAGGAACTGAACCAGCGCACGGTGGTGTATCGCTGGGTCAACGGTGCCCTGGAGGCCCTGGCCAACAACGACCTCCTGGTTACTAGCGGGGCGGGCTATGCCCTACCCGCCGATGTGGACCTCGATGGGCGGCAGGAGATTCTGCTCGGTGGCGCCGACGCCAGCCTGCTCACCCATGTCGACGCTGGCAACCTGGCCTTCACGAAACCCGGCGAGAACTTGGGTTCGCTGCCAAGCAGCCCCGGGGCCTCGGCCCAGTGGATCGACCAGGACAACGACGGAGATCTGGATCTCTTCCTCACGCTGCAGACGGAGCAGGGTCCTGTCACCCGGGTTCTTAGCAATCCGGTGGTGGGCGATGCCTCGGTCACAGCCTTCCAGGAGCTCGGTACCCTGCTGCCGGGATTGTTCGATGCCTCCGCCGCCTGGGCCGACGTGGATGGCGACAGCGACCTCGATCTGGTGCTCTCGGGCGCCCAGGGCAGGAGCGGCACCCCCTACCTGCAGCTGTTCCGGAACACCACCGTCGACCGTGACCGCAACGGCAACCGCACCGGCACCCAGAACAGCGCCCCGAGCCTGAATCTCGGCGGCTTCCAGGCGGGGCTGCTCAGCGGCAACCCCGGCCAGGTGCGCCTGGCCTGGCAGGAACTCTTCGCCACAGGAGAGGAGCCCTACACCGCCAACCTGCGCCTGGGAACCAGCTCCGGCGGCAACGACATCCTCACGTCCCTGGCCCGCGCCGACGGCAGCCGCCTGGTGAGCCAGCCCGGCAACAACGGCACGGCCACCGCGAAGGAGTTGCCCCTCTGGGCGCTCAGCGCCGGCCAACGCCATTACTGGGCCGTGCAGACCATCGACAACGGCTTCCTCGGCTCCGCCTTCAGTGCCGAGCAGACCTTCGTGGTCAACCCCATGGCCACCACTGGCGATTCGCCGGTACTACCGGGTGATGTGGGCCTGGATCTGCGTGTGCTCTACGACGGCCAAGCCCAGCCGCCTTCCGTGGATCCCACCCTCAACTTCATCGCTCCAACGGCTGGCTTCACTCGAACGAGTGGCCTTCTGGGAGATTGGTATTCTCTTGTCACTCGCACTATACCCAACTTCCTAAGACCTCCCACTGTCCTACATGAACCCGGCCTCTTATTGATTGAGAATCAAATAACGGGAATAGTCGATTTTACGGATAACAATTTTCTGGCCGCCAGCGGCGGCTCTGATCGAACCGGGTTTGCTCGTTTTGACGGATACATCCTTCCGCCTGGCCAGGGCTCCTATTCAGACTTTAAACTAAGCACAATTTCGGATGATGGAATCCGCGTTTGGATTGATTCGAATCTGGATGGAACCTTTGACCCCCTTGAGCTCCTCATCAACAACTTCAGCGATCATCCCTCTACACTTAATACGTCGCCAGCCATTGCTTTTTCCGCTGGACGGCCGCTTCCAGTACGAATGGATTGGTATAATGGCGGGGGGCCAGCCGTGTTGAAACTTTTCTACGAGTCCGACAGTCAGGGATTTGCTGAACTGATTCCTTTGCAGTCGCTTGGCCATGGCGATACGTCGGCCACTTTGACTGGCCCCACTGTAGCCAACGAAGGCCAATCAATCACGCTCAACTTCAGCGCCGTTGGTCTTAATAGTCGCCCCCTCGAGCTCCGGGTGGTTGGGGCCGGGATCGACAGCTTCGATTTCAGCACCATCGCCGATCCTGTGTTGAGTGCCACTGGAGCGAGTTTCACCTATCAGCTGGCACAGGACTGGAAGACGGAAGGATTGGAGAGCGCAACGTTCCAGCTCTACGAGCAAGATCCCAATAGCGTCGATCCCGACGTTTGGAGAACTCTCGGCAACGCCCTCACCGTCAATATCACCGATACGTATCAGAATCCAAGCATCGCCACCACCATTCTCGATCTAAATGGCGATGGCAATCAGGAGCAGATTCGCCTAATGAGCTATCCGGATCGCTCCATACTCGCCTTCACCAATGGCTCACGGTTGCAACTGGCCGGCAGCGGCTGGCAGCACCAATTCATCGATCTCAATCTCGATGACCGCCCCGATCTCTTGGTTGGGTCGCCAACGGCGAGCAGGCTTTTCCTGGGCGATGCAGCTGCCCCCTCCGGATTTACCGAACAGCTCGACCTCAGCAGCGAAGCTGGCATCCAGACTCTGCCTAGCTTCCAGGAGGCTCTCGGCATCGATGCCAACACCGACGGTCGCCCCGATCTGTGGCTGGCTGGTGCCGGCGGCGTGCGGCTCTTTGTGCGCGACACTTTCGGCCTTCGCGAGCGCGACTTCGCTGCCGCCATTGCAGGGGTGCAGCCCCTGATCAGCAGCAACGACACCAAACAGTTGTTGAGCGTTGATTTCGATGGCGATGGCGACAACGATCTGATCGTGAGCAATGGGAGCACCGTTCGTCTGTTCAAGAACACCGGCGGTGCCTATAGCGAAGCCGCCGTTCTCGCCAACGGGGTTACCGGTGCACCGCTTCCCCTCGCGGCGGCCAACGATCTCATCCTCAGCGGTGACAGCGACAATGACGGCCGTACCGACCTGCTGATAGTCAGCAAAACCATCGGGCTACGGCTGTTCCGCAACACCGCCGCCGGCTTCAGCGAGCAGGATCTCAACGGCGCGGCCGCCGGCCTAGCCCTGGAGGCCCCTGCCGGCCTTTCCTTCTCCGCGGCCACCTGGTTCGATGCGGACCACGACGGCCGTCTGGATATCGCCGCCGGCTTCAGCGACGGCAGCATCCGGCTTTTCCACCAGCAGGATGGCCTGGGCAACTTCCAGCCCTACCTCAACCAATCCACCCAGGGCCTGACCGGCCTTAACCGCCTGGAAGCCCACGACATGGACGCCGATGGCGATCTTGACCTGGTGGCCTTCAACACCAGCGGGGAGCAACGCCAGATCGAGAACATCGTGGCCAGCGCTAATGCGGCCCCCACCTGGGATGGTCTGTCGCCGGCCCAATTCTCCACGCTGGTCACTGGCCAGTCGGTGAGCTTCCTCTGGAAGGGTGCCAGCGATGATCACACTCCCACCCCCGGCCTGAGCTACTCGTTGCGGGTTGGCACGGCGCCAGGGCTGGCCGACATCTTCTCCACGCCCTCGGGTGCCGAAGGCGAGCCGCTGCTGGAACCCTTCCTGGGCAACGTGGGCTCCGGCGCCGATCGGGGCAGCGGCCAAAGGGGCTGGACCCTCAACAGCCTCAAAGCCGGCACCTACTACTGGAGCGTGCAGGCGATCGATGCCAGCGGACGCGCCTCCACCTTCAGCGCCGAGCAGCAGGTGCAAGTGCTACCCAACCTCAGTTTCGCCACCGTGCTGGCCTCCGACCTCAGTGCCGATTCCAGCCTGGCCACTAATCAGGTGAAGGTGTTACTGCCCTTCGCCCTCAAGGTCGGCGTGGTACCTGACAGAACGGAGTTCCTTGTTTCTGATGGCTCCTCCACACCCTCGACGTTGACGGTGGCGTCGATCGCCGTGAGCACCGACCGCAAGGTGCTCACCCTCACTCTCAACAGGGCCGTTACTTCCGACCAAACCCTGAGCCTCACCACGGTGCCGGGCACCGACACCGCCGACGACATCCAGGACTCTGCAGGGGTGCGCTTGCCGGCGATCGCCGTTGAGACCCTGAGCCGCAACCTGGAACTGCTGCCGATTAAAGCCAGTGGCATCAGCCTGCTCGAGGGCGACGCCGGCACCAAGACGGTGACGGTGCGTCTGCAGACCAGCTTCGCCAGCAGCGCGCCGATCACGGTGGACTACGAGGTGTTCAGCGACCGTGCCCGGGGCGATAACGCCGAGGCCGGCAGCGATGCACCTGACTTCCTGGCCACCAGCGGCAGGGTCGAGATCCCGGCCAACCAAACCGCCGCCAGCTTCCGTTTCACCGTGGTGGGCGACACGTTGCCGGAGGGAGGCGACGAACGCTTCCGGGTCCGCCTGAGCAACCCTTCCGGCGCCGTGCTGGGTGCCGCCAACAGCGAGCTGCTGGTGACCAGCCTCCAGGAGGCTGGCGACGGGGCGCCATTGCCCACGATCGATCTCCAGCCGACCGCAGCCCCTGGCTTCACGGCCCTCTCGGCCCGCCTTGGCGAACGCCAGGAACTGCTCTGGGATGTGAAGAACCTTGGCACCGCCAGCGGCGGGCAGCCCTTTAGTACGGAGGTGTGGCTCTCCAGCGATGAGATCGCCGACACCGGAGACCGCTTCCTTGGTCGCGCCGAAGGACTCGTTCCCGCTGCCGGTGCCAGTCAACGGCTGCAGATGTTCGTGGATCTGCCCACCAACATCGATTCCGGAAACTACAAGCTGCTGCTGCTCACCAATCCGGAGGGGTTGCTGCTGCGCGATTCCGCGCCACTGGTGGAAAAGGCGGCAGCAGGCTCAGATCCCTGGGCCAACAACCAGCTGAGCCTCAACATCTCCCTGGCCTCCGTTGCCCTGCCTGACCTGCAGTTTGTGAGCCCGTCGCTGAGCGGTTCCAAGGTGGCCGGCTCCGAGTTAATCCTCACCACCCAGGTGCGCAACAACGGTGCACAGAGCCGCGACCAGTGGAAGGTCAAAGCCTATCTCTCGGCAGACGCCATTCTTGATAGCGATGATGTGGTGCTCGATCCTTCCGTCGGCGCCAACCCCACCACCCCTGCCCTCGCAGGCTCCGGTGCTACATCAGCCGCCCTTGCTTTCAAATACCAGCTGCCGCTTTATGCCAACGGCACCTATCAGGTGTTCGCAGTGCTCCAGTCTCCCCAGGGCGACGCCAACCTCGACAACAACAGGATGGAGCTGCCGCTCACGATCTCCGGGGGCACTCCCCTGATCACCGCAGCAGACTTCGCCGATCGTCGCGCTCCCCGGATCCTTACCCCCTGGTTGCTGCAGCAGGGCGTGGCCGGCGGGATCCGGCTGCAAAGCGATGAGGCCCTGGCCGTGGGCCTGGGCAATCGCACCGCCGCCTTCACCAATCTGACGGTGGCCAACCGGGTGAGCACACCCGATGCCCTTGCTCCTGTAATCACGGATCTAGCGGTGGAGGGGCAGTTCCTTTCCTTCGTTCTCAGCGAACCCCTGAAAGCTGATGTGGTGCCCGATCCCACGGAGTTCATCATTCAGGTGGCCGGGGTGATCGCCCCTCTGACGGTCACAGAGATCTTGGATCAGGGCAGCCGCCTGTTGCTGAAACTCAATCGGGCCGTGCTGCAGAGCGAAACGGTGACCCTCACCTACCAGCCCGCCGCCGATCCCGCCGACGACCTCAGCGATGCCGCCGGCAACCGAGTGCCAGCCACCACTCCGCTTTCAGTGGCCAATCGCACCGGCCAGAAGGACACCCTGGCCCCCGCCGTGAACAACCTGGAGGTGCGCAACGTGGATGGGGGGTCCACGGGCCAGCTCAGCTTCACCGTGAGCGAGCCACTGCTCCCCGGCCTAGCCCTGGATCCCACCGAGTTCGTACTCAGCGGAGCCAGCACCCTGCTGCCCCTACTGAGTGTGCTCAACGCCCGCATCGACGGGGTCCGGGTCGTGCTCACCCTCTCAAGGGCTGTAGGCGCCAGTGAAGCCCTCAAGCTCGCCTACGTGCCCGGCAGCGATGGTGGCGATGATCTCCAGGACGACGCGCCGCTCTGGGCGAAGCTCTACAGCATCCATCCCATCACGCGGGTTCGCACCCTCCTGGAGGAGATCTCCTCCGTTGATGTCAGTCGCCTGCAGCTCAATGACAACGAGCTGATCCTCGCTCCCACCGATGGCCCCCTGGCCGGCCAGTTGAAACCCGGCCAGTCCTACGAACTGGAGCTTCCTGGTGGCTTCGTCAACGATCTGGCCGGCAACCCGGTGGCCGCTTCCCTGATCCGTTTCGCAACCCTTCCCGAGGGCGGGGAACCGAGCGGTGCCATCAGCTTCACCCTGCTGGCCGCGAATATCACCGCCAGCGGAGCCCAAGCTGGGGCCCTGACCCTGAACGCCCACGGGCTGGTGGATGGTGTGCGCCTTCGGGTGGCCGCCGTGGCGGGATCAGCTCTGCCCACCGGCCTGGCAGGTGGCGGGGAATACATCGTGAAGGTGCTCACACCCGACAGCATCGAGCTGCACAGCAACAAAGCCCTCACCCCTGCAGACCTTGTCAAACCCGCCGCCACAGGGATGGCCCAGCTCATGGTGGTGCCCCCCATCCAACCAAGCCTGCCGCT
>Ga0209597_1000195_pt1 | contig 40190 bp, 30 predicted proteins | sample M_140625_MF_Meta_FD_187316 | JGI IMG/M metagenome (GOLD analysis project Ga0209597, IMG submission 187316) | Freshwater microbial communities from Lake Montjoie, Canada to study carbon cycling - M_140625_MF_MetaG (SPAdes) (version 2) | ecosystem: Environmental > Aquatic > Freshwater > Lake... | reverse complement strand
CGAAGGGTCCCCGTCCCGTGATCGCATAACGGCTGTCCCGCAGGGCCTCCATCAGGCCCCGCTGCTGGTTCCGCCCCAGATCGGCCCAGCGCTGCGCTGCATCCACACCACTCACCTGGAGCAAATGGAGCCAGAGACGGCGTCCCAGCGAAGCCCAAGGACGCGCCGAACCCAGTTGCCGGCGGGCCAGCTCAAGCCGGGCGGCACGGAAACGCCCCTCCAATTCCGCCGGATCGAGGCCTCCGGTCCAATCAATTCGAAGCTGGGCCCGATAACCCCACTGGCGCAGGTCGCGGGCGGCGAAGGCGGTGAGACGCAGGGTGGCAGGACCGCTAAAGCCCCAGTGGGTCACCAGCAGCGACCCCCGCTGGCGGTGCCGCTCGCCGCCCCGCCGGCGCCCCTCGGAGGCCTCCCCAGGGTCCGGCGGCGCTTCCAACTCCAGCACCACCGGATCAACCACCACCCCAGCCAGGCCGGCCAGCGGATGGGGCTCCAGGGCCAGGGTGAACAGGGAAGGAACGGGCGGCACCCGGCCATGACCCAGGGCCTCAGCGATCCGCAGCCCGCTGGGGTGGCTGCCCGTGGCGAGCACTAGGCGATCGGCCTCCAGCCCTCGGCCGCCCCGCAGGCGAAGAAGGAAGCCGCCGCCTGCCAGGGGGGTGGCAGCCTGCAGGGCCTGGCCCTCCACCGTGAGAACGCCGGCCCGCCGGGCCGCCTGGCGCAGGGTGTCCACCACGGAGCTGGAGCGGTTGGAGCGGGGGAAGAGGCGGCCATCGGCCTCCTCCACCAGCTCCAGGCCGTGCTCCGCAAACCAGGCCACCGAATCGCCGGTGGCAAAGCGGGAGAAGGGGCCCCGCAGGGCCTGGCCGCCACGGGGGTAATGACCCACCAGGGCGCGGGGATCCCAGCAGGCGTGGGTCACGTTGCAACGGCCGCCGCCGCTGATCAGCACCTTGTGGAGCGGCTCGGGGGTGGCCTCGAGAATCAGCAGGTCGGAGGCACCAGCTTCGGCCGCCGCGATGGCGGCCATGTAGCCGGCGGGGCCACCGCCGGCCACCACCACGGACGCTCGACTGGGCAGCATGGGGGGATGGAGCACGCCTACCGCTTCAGTGTGGCGCCGATGCTGGACTGCACCGACCGCCACTTCCGGCTGCTGATGCGGCAGGTGAGCCGGCGCTGCCTGCTCACCAGCGAGATGGTGGTGGCCCGGGCCCTGCATCACATCCGCGCCGACCTGAGCCCATCGCGGGCGACGGAGTCGCGGCAGCGGCTTGATCGCCTGCTCGGGTTCGATCCTCAGGAACACCCCCTGGCCCTGCAGCTGGGCGGGGACGACCCCGCTCTGCTAGCGGAGGCGGCCCGATTGGGGGCCGACTGGGGCTACGACGAGATCAATCTCAATGTGGGCTGTCCGAGCGAGAAGGTGCAGCAGGGCCGCTTCGGCGCCTGCCTGATGGCCGAACCGGAGCGGGTGGCCCGCTGCGTGGAGGCCATGGCGGCGGCCAGCCAACTGCCGGTGACGGTGAAGCACCGCATCGGCATCGACCACCTGGATTCCTTCGAGCACCTGCTTCACTTCGTGGACACGGTGGCAGCGGGGGGCGCCATCCGCTTCGCCGTGCATGCCCGCAAGGCCTGGCTGGAGGGGCTGGACCCGAAACAGAACCGCACGATCCCGCCGCTGCGCTGGGACCTGGTGCATCGGCTCAAGGCGGAGCGGCCCCGGCTGCTGATCGAACTCAATGGCGGCCTGGAGGACCCGGACATCTGCCGGGCCCAGCTGGCCCACGTGGATGGGGTCATGGTGGGCCGAGCCGCCTATGCCCACCCGCTGCGTTGGAGCGGAGTGGACAGCGACCTCTTCGCTGACCGCAGCCATGAACCGGCCCGGGCCTCGACCGTGGTGCGGGGCCTGATCCCCCACGCCGAACGGTGGAGAGCCGGAGGCGGACGCCTCTGGGCGATCGCCCGCCACCTAGTGCACGTGGTGGAAGGGGTGCCGGGGGCTCGCCCGTGGCGCAGCGAACTCACCCGTGCGGCAGGAGCCCGCGAGGCCGGCCCCGAGGTGCTGGAGGCCGCGGCCCTGCAACTGGAGGAGCGGGGTCTCTGATCCTCAGACTTCGGCGCCGCCGTAGTCACCACCGCCGCCATAGTCACCGGCGTCACCGCCGCTGGTGCGGCGGCGGCGGGCACGGCCCGCATCGAAACCATCACTGGATCGATCACCACCACTGCGATCTTCCCAGCCGCGGGCGCCGGAGCCATAGCCGCCGCCTTCGCCGCCGGAACGGGAATAACCGCCGCCACCGCCGCCGTAACCACCTCCACCGCCACCACCGCCATAGCCACCACGGCGGGGAGCGCCGCCGCCACCGCCGCCCCCACCACCGCCGCCACTGCGGGGCTCAGCCTTGTTGATGCGGAGCGGACGCCCCATCAACTCGGCACCCTGCAGGGCATCGATGGCCTTGGTTTCCAGTTCGGGATCGGCCATCTCCACGAAGGCGAAACCACGCTTGCGACCCGTATCCCGCTCAAGGGGTAGGGAACAGTTGGCCACTTCGCCATAGGAGGCGAAAAGCTCGATCACGTCTTCCTGCTCAGCGCGGAAGGGAAGATTGCCGACAAAGATGCTCACGAAACGTCCAGGGGGGACCGGAGGGCGCAAATGCGCCAATGACCTCCACAGATTAAACCCGGAAATCCAAGCTTCCCGTCGTCTGTAGAGCGTCGTCACGCTCGCAGGGGGAGCCTCAGGCCGGACCCGCCTCCGTTGCCATGAGGCGCCGGCGGGCCCGCTCGAGCTGAAGCCGCACCTGATCGAAGCCGGTGCCCCCCTCACTGCGGCGGGCAGCCACCACCTGGCGCGGTTCTATGGCGCCATAGATGTCGGCCGAGAAGGCCGGATGGAGCGCCTGCCAGCGCTCCAGCGGGAGCTCCCGCAGCAGCAACCCCTCCCGCAGGCAGGTCTTCACCAGCGACCCGACCAGCTGATAGGCCTCGCGGAAGGGCACGCCCCGGGCCACCAAGTAATCCGCCACATCGGTGGCGTTGGAATAGTCGCGGGACACCGCCTCCTCCAGCCGGGCCGGGCGGAACTCCAGGCCCTCCTCAAACAGGATGGCCATCGCCTCCAGGCAATCCAGACAGGTGGCCACGCCATCGAACAGGGCCTCCTTGTCCTCCTGGAAATCCTTGTTGTAGGCCAGGGGCAGGCCCTTAATCATCGTGAGCAGCCCGATCAGGTGGCCGAACACCCGGCCACTCTTGCCGCGCACCAATTCGGGCACATCGGGGTTCTTCTTCTGGGGCATCAGGCTGCTGCCGGTGGCGCAGCGGTCGGTGAGGGCCACAAAACCGAATTCCTCGCTGGCCCAGAGGATCACCTCCTCACTGAGGCGGCTGAGGTGCACCATCACAAGGCTGGCGGCGGCCATGAATTCCACCGCGAAATCCCGGTCGGACACGGCATCGAGGCTGTTGGCATAAATGGCGTCGAAGCCGAGGGTGGCGGCGGTGTGGCGGCGATCGATCGGCACCGGCGTCCCGGCCAGGGCGGCCGCCCCGAGCGGCGAAATGTTCACGCGACGGCGCACATCGGCGAGGCGCTGGCGGTCGCGCTCGGCCATCTCGATGTAGGCGAGCAGGTGGTGGGCCAGGGCCAGGGGCTGGGCCCGCTGCAGATGGGTGTAGCCGGGAATCAAGGTGTCGGCGTGGGCCTCGGCCTGGGCCAGCAGGGCGGACTCGAAGCGCAGCAGGGCCCGATCGATGGCATCGATCCGGTCCCGCAGCCAGAGGCGCACATCGGTGCCCACCTGGTCATTGCGGCTGCGGCCGGTGTGCAGCTTCTTACCGAGGGAACCCAGCAGTTCGATCAGGCGCCGCTCCACGGCGAAGTGCACGTCCTCGGCCTCGATGCCGGGCTGGAAACGGCCGTCCGCCGCCTCGGAGCGCACCTGCTCAAGGCCCTCCTCCAGGCGAACGGCCTCCTCCGGGCTGATCACGCCGCAGACCCCGAGCATGCGGGCGTGGGCGATGGAGCCATCGAGATCCTGCTGCAGCAGGGCGATGTCGAATCCGATCGAGGCATTGAACCGCTCGATCGCCGGATGGAGCCCCTGGTCGAAGCGATCGCTCCAGCCGGCCGCCGAGCCACCGGTCACACCGGCATTGCCACCGTCAGCGAGGCCCGGGGAGGCAGGGGATTCAGCAGCCATGGACAAGGGACTCGGGCAGTCCTCAGCTTGCCACCGGGGCCCGGGGGACCTGGATCGCCGCCACCGTGGCCACCGCTCAGCCGAGCGGCAGGGGCGGCAGCATCACCTCCTCCCGCACCTTGAGCACCACCATCGAGGCGTCATCCTCCAGCTGGCGATCCGTGCCCACAAAGCGATCCAGCCGGGCAAAGAGCTGATCCAAAATCCCCTGGGCCCCAAGTCCGGAGCTGGCGGCGGCCTGGAAGGCCCCCACCAGCCGCTCTTCATCGAAGCGTTCCCCTCCGAAGCCGGTTGCTTCGGTGACGCCATCGGTGTAATAGAGAAGGGCGTCTCCCGGCTCAAGCACCGCTTGGCCGCAGCCGTATTCGGCCTCGCTCTGGAGGCCGATCAGCAGGCCCGGCGCATCAAGGCGCTCCACCGAACCGACCTGACGTCGCCAGATCAGGGGAGGATTGTGGGCGGCGTTGGCATAGCGAAGCAGGCGGCTGTGGGGGTCGTAATCGGAATAGAAGAGGGTCACGAACCGGTGCGAATGGGCCAGGTCCTCCTGGGCCAGCTCGTTGAGGTCGTGGAGGATCCGATCCGGCGGCAGGCCGCTGAGCACCTCGGCCCGCAGCATGCCCCGCAGCAGGGTCATCAACAGGCCGGCGGGCACACCTTTGCCCATCACATCCCCCATCACCAGGGCCCAGCGTCCTCGCTCGCGGAGCCGGCCGATCGCCTGGGGGCGGGTGGGGATGAAGTCGTAATAGTCGCCGCCCACCTGGAAGGCCGGACGGCAGCAGGCGGCCAGGTCCACCCCCTCGATCGTGGGGCAATGGTCGGGGAGGAGCTGGGCCTGGATCTCGGCACCGATGCTCAGCTGGCGATCGATGCGCTCATGGCGCCGCATGTCCTCCTGGAGGAGTTCCGTCTCCAGGGCCACGCCGGTGAGGTCGGCCACCAACTGGAGATGGCGACGGTGCACCTCGCTCCAGCTGAAGCCCCGCCGAGCGCTGAACACATAAAGCCGGCCCCGCATCTGACTGCGGGCCACCACCGAGGTGGCGATCACCCGGGCCGGGCCGAGCAGACGATGCAGCAGGGGGTCCAGCAGGGCGACCACCCCCTCGTCGCCGGACTGGGCCTGGAGCTGGCTGTCGCTAAGGGCCGCGAGCTGGCGCAGCACCTCGGCGCAGCCCTCCCCAGGGGAACCCTGCAGCTGCTCCCGCCAGAGGCGCCCATCGGGGTGGAACACCACCAACACGGCCCCCTCAGCCTCCACGAGCCGGGAGGCGACCAGCGGCACCAGCTCAAGGAAACGGCTGAGGTTGGTGAAGCTACGCAGGGCGAAGGCCAGGGAAGCCAGCAGTTCCTGGTTGCGGCGCTGCTCCCGGTTGAGACTGTCGAGCAGTTGGCGCACCGAGGCGGCCGCCGAGAGGCCCTGGGGGGCCGCAGAGAAGGGAAGGGAGGATTCGCTGGCCGCAGGAGCCGCCGGCCGGGGGCCTGCCGCAGCAGCGGGCACCACCGGGGCGGACATGGCCGTGCCTGGGTCCGGCGGGAGCGAGGCGGACTCACCCACGGGGCCGCCCACCTGGTCGGACTCGGCGGGAACCGTTTCACCGGCCGCGAGCGCTCCACCGGCGGGAAGGGAACCGGCGGGTGAAGGGGCCGCCGAGGGGGCCGGGGAACGGTGGGGCGGCTGGCTGCCCAAGGAGCGGCCGTGAAGGACTCGAAACGTAGCAGCGTTCCCGGGGTTCGTCGGGTTGGCCGGACCGGGGACCCCGCCTAGCCTGCGACGGCGGCCCAGGATCTCCATGGCGTTCACCACCGCGGCGGCCGAAGAGGTGCTGCTGCCCCTGGCCCAGGCCACCTCCCTGCTGCTGGAATCCCTTTCGGTGCTCACGGTGCTGACCGGCTTGCTGGCGATCAGCCGCGATGCCCTGCCCCACTTGGGGCGGCGGCTGCCGCAGCGGCCTTCGAACCGGGCGCGGCTCACCTTCGGCAGCTGGCTGGCCCTGGCCCTGGAGTTCCAGCTAGGGGCCGACATCGTGGCCACCACGGTGAGCCCCTCCCCCACCCACCTGATCCAGCTGGGGGTGGTGGCGCTGATCCGCACCTTCCTCAACCTCTTTCTGGGCCGCGAGATCGAAGCGGAACGGCGGCTGGAGGACGAGCTGGAGCGGCGGAGGCCCTGGGCGGAGGATGGGCCATGAGCACGCCGAGCCGCCCGCCGGCGCGGGACATGGTGTGGATCCCGGGCGGTCGCTTCCAGATGGGCTCCGACCAGCACTACGACGAAGAGGCCCCAGCCCATCCGGTGGAGGTGGATGGCTTCTGGATCGACCGCACCACGGTGACCAACGCCCAATTCCGGAAATTTGTGAAGGCCACCGGCCACATCACCCTGGCGGAACGGCCCGCCGACCCGGCCGCCTACCCCGATGCCCTGCCGGAGCTGCTGCAGCCTGCCTCGATCGTGTTCGTGCCACCACCAGGGCCCGTGGGGCAAGGCGATCCCTATCGCTGGTGGCAATACGTGGCGGGGGCGAACTGGCGCCATCCGGAGGGACCCGGCAGTTCGATCAAGGGCCGCGATCACCATCCGGTGGTTCACATCGCCCACGCCGATGCCCTCGCCTACGCCGCCTGGATCGGCAAGGTGCTGCCCACGGAAGCGGAATGGGAACGGGCAGCTCGGGGCGGCCTGGCTGACGCCGAGTTCGCCTGGGGGGAGGAACTCCATCCCGGCGGCCGGATGCTGGCCAACACCTGGCAGGGCGACTTCCCCCACCACAACAGCCGCGCCGATGGCTGGGAGGGCACCGCGCCGGTGGGCAGTTATCCCCCCAATGGCTATGGCCTGCTCGACATGGTGGGCAACGTTTGGGAGTGGACCGACGATTGGTACCAGGAGCACCGGGCCCGACTCGCGAAGGCGCAATCCGGCTCCGCTGCGACAACCAGCGGCAAAGCGGCCCTGGAAGGTCCGGGCAACGGGGCGGCCACCAGCACGGACAGCGGGTCAGACCATGACCTTGGGCCTAGTCATGCAGCCGAAACCCTGCCGCAGGGCTGCTGCGCCACCCTGCGCAACCCCCGCGGAGCCGATGACGCCGCCACCAGCATCGACCCCACTTCCCAGCACGGTGACATCCCGCGCAAGGTTGTGAAGGGGGGCTCCTTCCTGTGCGCCCCCAGCTACTGCCGCCGCTACCGCCCGGCCGCGCGGATGGCCCAGGGCATCGACACCTCCACCTGCCACCTCGGCTTCCGCTGCATCGTGCGGCCGGCGGCGGCCGACTAATCGGGCTGCGGGTTGATCATGGCCTCAATCGCCTGGGGCGGCGCTGGATCGGGCAAACCGCTCCAGAAGGCTGACATCGCGGAACCGCCGCTGCACCTGGGAAGGACGCTCGCCATAGCGGGCCTGGAAATCACGGCTGAAGGAGCCCAGGGAGAGGTAGCCGCAGGCCTGGGACACCTGGGCGAGGCCGCCCGAAGATCCGGGCTGCTCCAACAGGGCCCTGGCCTTGGCCAACCGCTGTTGGCGCAACCACTGCATCGGGCCGCAACCAAAGCGTTGCTTGAAGGCGTACTGCAAGGTGCGACGGCCGTAGCTGCTGCGCTGCTCCAACTCCGAAAGACTGATCGGTTGATCGAGATGGGCCAACAACCAATCGATCAGTTGTTGGTGCAGGAAGGGCTCGCTGATCGGCGCTGCCGCCGTGGCCGCATCGAGCAGGTCGGGCACGAGGAGCATCACGACGATCCGACGGATCAGGTCGTCGAGACGCAGCATCGGGTTGATGGCTCCACCAGTCACGAGGCAGCGCTCGGTGTAGGCCATGGTCTCCATCAAGAGGTTGTGAAGACGCTCGATGCGGGGATCGGCCCGACGGCTCAAGACGGCCGGTCGCTCCAGGGCCGTGCGCAGCGGCAGGGGATCAAAAACGGGGCCAGCGATGGCATGGGCCACCGGCAGCAAGGAATCGGGCGAAAAACTGATAATCACCCCCGAGCACATGGTGTTGACCACCTTGATCTTGGCCTGGGTGGCAGGAATAAAAAGGCAGGAGGAGCGAATGGTATAAGTCTGTCGCTCGATCGTGAAGGCATTGACGCCCGCCACGTAGGGCAGGATCAGCTGGGCCTCACACTTTTGCTCCACCTCCCCATTGATTCCGGAGCCCCAGGTCGCGAGCAGGGTGAGATCGCCAAGGCGAACGAAACCCGATTGATTGATGAAGGGCTGATCACGCTCCGGATGGTCCCAGCGGTGAACATGGAAGGGCAGAAACGTGCGAACGACACCGCCATGCTCAGCGGGATCACTCGATGCCAAGGAGGCCCCTGGCAACTTAATAAACGGGAGTGATCCAATGCTCTCAGCGAGCCCGGCCGACATCGATAACGGTGAACCCATAACCCCACTCAAGGGAATTGCACGCCTTCTGACAACTTAAAGTGCCAAAAACGCAATAGGCTCCCAAAAACGCAATGACTGCGAGCGGTGGTGCGATCGCTAGGACCGCCGCCGCCATCGGCACCCCAACCAATCGCTGGATGCAGATCAGTCACAAAGCAACCGAAGACTTCGGCAAGTATGCAGCTGTTGTGCCCCAAGGGCTGGCCGAATGCCTGGCCGATGACACAGCCGACCGGCTACTCCTGCGTGCCGACGCGGCCCTGAGAAGGGCGGATTGAACGGGGCGGGCGTGGCTTGTCTGCCTGCACGGCGAGCCCGAAGAAAACGCGCCAAGCCCGGCAGGACGCGAAACCTGCCGGCCGGCCCGGGGCCAGACCGGTCTGCCCTCGCTACGGTCCCGTCAGAGCCTCCCTCCCGCTCCGATGCCGCTCAACGAATACAAGCCCGGTGCCGCCTTCCCCGGCGTGATCGGCCGCACCGCCGATGTGTCGACCCCCGCCTGGCCGATGCCCAACCGGGCCAAGGACGGGGCCCCCAACGTGCTTTACCTGGTGCTCGATGACACGGGCTTCGGGCAACTCGGTTGTTATGGCAGCCCGATCGCCACCCCCAACCTCGATGCCCTGGCGGCCGACGGCCTGCGCTTCAACAACATGCACACCACGGCGCTCTGTTCGCCGTCGCGATCCTGCATGCTCAACGGCCGCAACCACCACTCCAACGGCCTGGCCTGCATCACCGAAGGGTCGATGGGCTATCCCGGCTCCAACGGTTACATCCCGTTCGAGAACGGCTTCCTCTCCGAAATCCTGCTGCAGAAGGGCTACAACACCTACGCCATCGGCAAGTGGCACCTCACACCGGCGGAGGCCACCTCGGCGGCGGGCCCCTACGACCGCTGGCCCCTGGGCCGCGGCTTCGAGCGCTTCTACGGCTTCCTGGGGGGTGACACCCACCAGTACTACCCCGAACTGGTGCAGGACAACACCCAGGTGGAGCCCCCTGCCACCCCCGAGGAGGGGTATCACCTCACCCCCGATCTGGTGGCGAAGGCCAAGGCGATGATCGCCGACTCGAAGCAGGTGGCGCCCAATAAGCCCTTCTTCATGTACTTCTGCACCGGCGCCATGCATGCGCCCCACCACGTGCCGAAGGAGTGGGCCGACAAATACAAGGGCAAGTTTGATGGCGGTTGGGACGCCTACCGCGAGCACACCTTCGCGCGCCAAAAAGAGCTGGGCATCATCCCCGCCGACACGGTGCTCTCGCGCCACGACCCCGATGTGCCCGACTGGAACGGGCTCTCGGCCGAGGAGAAACGCCTCTACGCCCGCATGATGGAGGTGTTCGCCGGTTTCCTGGAGCACACCGACCATTACATCGGTGAACTCATCAACTTCTTGAAGGAGATCGGCGAGTACGACAACACCATGATCATGGTGATCTCCGACAACGGCGCCAGCTCCGAGGGCGGCCCCACGGGATCCGTGAACGAGGGCAAGTTTTTCAATAACGTGCCCGAAAACCTGGAGCAAAATCTCGCCGCCATCGACGACATCGGTGGGCCGAAGTATTTCAACCACTACCCCTGGGGCTGGACCCACGCCGGCAACACCCCCTTCCGCCGCTGGAAACGGGAAACCTACCGGGGTGGCACCAGCGACCCCTTCATCCTGAGCTGGCCCAAGGGGATCGCCGCCCGCGGTGAGGTGCGCTCCCAGTACTGCCATGCGATCGACATGGTGCCCACGGTGCTCGATGCCCTCGGCATCGAGGCGCCCACCACGATCAAGGGCGTCACCCAGAGCCCGATTGAGGGTTTCTCGCTGGCCTCCTGCTTCGCCAATCCGGCCGCGCCGAGCCTGCACCTCACCCAGTACTTCGAGATGTTCGGCCACCGCTCGCTCTACCACGATGGCTGGCGGGCCGTGTGCCCTTGGCCCGGCACCTCCTTTGTGGAATCGGGCCGCCGCTTCGGTGATCCGATCAGCTACGACCAGCTGATCCAGCTCGATGCCCACAACTGGGAGCTTTACAACATCAACACCGACTTCGCCGAAACCAACAACCTTGCCGAAGCGGAACGGGACCGGCTGATCGCCATGATCGGCATGTGGTACGTGGAGGCCGGCAAGTACAACGTGCTGCCGATCGACAGCCGCGGCACCCAGCGGTTTGCGGTGGAGCGGCCCCAGATCACCGCCGACCGCCAGCGCTACATCTATTACCCCGGCACCCAGGTGGTGCCCTTGAATGCGGCGCCGCGGGTGTTGAACCGCCCCCACTCGATTTCGGTGGAGGTGGAGGTGCCCGAGGGCGGTGCCGATGGGGTGCTGTTCAGCATGGGCGGCAACGATGGCGGATACGCCTTCTACGTGCAAAACGGCCTGCTCACCTACGGCTACAACTACGTGGCCGAGCAGTTCTTCCACGTGCGCTCCAGTGGTCCGGTTCCGGCGGGCCACCACATCCTGAGCGCCGAATTCACGCCCACCGGCGCGCCCGACGTCGCCAACGGCAAGGGCACCCCGGCCAAGCTGGTGTTGTTCATCGATGGCCAACCGGTGGGCGAAGGCCATCTGCCCGTGACCATTCCCCTCAGCCTGGGCCTGGCGGCCGGGGTGGCGGTGGGCGCCGATCCGGGCTCGCCGGCCATGCCGGACTACAAGCCCCCCTTCGCCTACGGCGGCCGCATCAAGCGGGCGCTGGTGGATGTGAGCGGCACCCCGGTGGACGACCTGCGGGAGAGCATGCGCGAGATCCTGGCTCGCCAATAGGGCGCCCCACCATGGCCCAGGACTGGCCCGCCGATCCCAGCTCCACGACCCGGACCCGGTGGTTGCGGCCGCCTGCAGCGCACCTGCCGGAGCATCTCCTGCAGCTGCTCGGGGCCGTGCTGGGGGTGGTGGGGGCCTACCTGATCACGCGCCACCTGGCCGCCCTGCCCTCCACCTTCCTCACCGCCCTGGTGCTGGCGGGGAGTTCTGTGCTGAGCGGCCGGATCCTGGCCCCCTGGGCCTGGTGGGGCGTGCTCGGGGTCAGCTGCGGCTCCCTGCTGGGCACCGCCATGGTGGTGGCCCAGAAAATCCAAAGCACCGACCCCCACGAGGGCCTCGCGCTGCGGCTGGGAATCCTGGCCAGCCTGATGGTGGCGGGGGCGATCGGCGGTCGCAGCTTCAGCCTCGATGCCGCCCACCCTGGCCGCCGCCCCCCGAAGGAGACCCTGCGCTCCGCCAGTGCCCTCACCACCGGCATCTTCGCGGCCGTGGTGACCCTGGCCTTCATCCATTCGGGTCTTGATGAAGCCCGGACCATTTCCAGCCGGCTGAGCACCTCCCTCACCATCCTGGTGTTGGCCCTCTCGGGGCCGGGCTGGTTGGTGCACCTGCTCACCAACCTGCCAAAGGTGCGAAGGCCCTAGCCCCCCTAACTTCGCGCCAGGTCCCCTCCTTACCGCGCCCTGAGGCGCCCACCCTCCAACCAATGCCCCAATCCACCGCGATGCCCCCCTCCGCCATGCCTGGATTCCCAACCGGACAAGCAAGGCCTGCCCTCCGGCGGGTGATGGGGTCGATGGCCCTGGGGCTGGTCGCCCTGGGGGGCACGGTGGAGGCCATGCCGGCCCAAGCCCAGTCGGTGCCGGCGGCGGGAGCCCCAGGCCTGGCCCCCGCCGATGCGGCGGCCAACCCCAAACCCTGGGCCGCCACCCTGGAGCTCTACGGGTTCGTGCCGATCCGCACCACCGGCAGCACGACGGTGAAGGGCTTCACCGCCGACACCGACCTCTGGCTGGGCGATCTGATCCCCCTGATCCAGATGACGGCCTCGGCCCGGGGAAGCCTGGAGCAGGGTCGCTTCGGCCTCCTGGCCGACCTCAGCTACAACCGCATCGGCGATTCCTTAGCCCGCACCACGGCTCGGGGCCTGCTGACCGGCAAGGCGGAAGTGACCTCCAACCTGGGGATCTACGACATCGCCCTGCGCTACCGCCTCGGCGCCCGGGAGAGCGCCGTGGCCAGCCCCGGCAGCTGGACCGTGATCCCCTACGCGGGCGTTCGGATCGTGGATGCGGCCCTGGGCGTCGAGGCCCAGCTCCAGGGCAACGGACGCTTCGGGCTGCAGCTCCAGCGCCAGGGCGAGCTCTCCCACACCTGGGTCCAGCCCCTGCTGGGCACCCAAGCCACCGTGTTCCTCAGTCCGCGGCTAAGGGCCTTCGGGCGGGCCGACATCGGCGGCTTCGGCCTGGGCGGGGCCCAAGACCTCTCCGGCAACGCCCAGCTGGGCCTCGGCTACGCGGTGGGCAACCGCACCGACCTCAATCTTTCGTGGCGCTACATGGGCCTCGCCTACGACAACGGCGCCAGCCGGCCCAATGGCTTCACCACCTACCAGAACGGGGTGGAGGTGGGGCTGAAGTTCTTCTTCTAGGCCCCTCGCTGGGTGGCTGCTGGCACCGCCGGACTAGCCGGCGAGCAGGGCCTCCACGAACTCGAAGCTGTTGAAGGGGCGCAGGTCGCGGATCGTTTCGCCTGCGCCGATGAAGCGGATCGGCAGACCGGCTTCGGAGGCCACCGCCAGGGCCACGCCGCCGCGGGCGCTGCCATCCAGCTTGGTGAGCACCACCCCGGTGAGGCCGGCGGCGCTGGCGAAGGCCATCGCCTGGCGCAGACCGTTTTGCCCCTGGCTGGAATCGAGCACCAGCAGCGATTCCACCACCGCTTCCGGCGCCAGCTTGTCGACGATGCGGCGCACCTTGCTGAGCTCCTCCATCAGGTTGTGTTTGGTCTGGAGGCGGCCAGCGGTGTCCACCAGCACCAGTTCGGTGCCCTTGGCCCGGGCGGCGCCGATGGCGTCGTAGACGACGGCGGCCGGATCGGCGTTGGCACTGGGGTTCGACACCACCGGCACGCCACTGCGCTCGCCCCAGACGGTCACCTGCTGGACGGCGGCGGCGCGGAAGGTGTCGGCGGCGGCGATCAGGCAGCTGTAGCCGCTGCGCACGGCCAGGTTGGCCAGCTTGCCGAGGGTGGTGGTCTTGCCCACGCCGTTCACCCCCACCAGGAGCCACACATTGAGGCGGTCCTTCTGGGGGGCCAGCAGGCCCACACCACTGGCCGTGATCGGCTCCTCGAGAATGGCGCGCAGCTGCTCCTTGAGGAAGCGCAGCCCTTCCGCCGGATCCACCACCTCCTGATTGAGGCGCTGCCGCAGGGCCTCCAGCACCCGATCGGTGGCCTGCACCCCCACATCGGCGCGCAGCAGGGTGGATTCGATGTCCTCAAGGCTCTCGGCACTGAGGGGGTCATCGCCAAGGGTCTCGAGCAGCTGGGCCACGAAGCCCTTGCGGGTCTTCTCGAGGCCCCGGCGCAGGCGGGTCAGCCAGTCGATCTCCTCGAGGGAAACATCTTCGACCCGGCGGCCCTGGGCGGCCAGCACCTCCGCCGACCAGGTGAAATCGGCATCGAAGGCCCCCAGGCTGGGTTCGTCCGGGACGGGGGTGGACACCGCCGGTGCGGCGGAAGCCGGGGCTGGGGAGGCCGCGACGGCTCCGCTGGAAGGCTGGACCTCCGCCGGGGAGGTGGAGGGTGCGGCCAAGATCTCCTGGCGACGCTGCTCCCGTTGGGCCGCGGCCAGCTCCAGCAGGGAGAGACCGGCGGCCGGCGGCGCCGACGCCCCAGGAGCGCCTGGGCGTGGCTCGACAGGAGCTTGAAGGGTGCCCGCTTCCGAAGCTTGGGCAGGCGAGTCGAAGGCCGCCGGCTGAACATCCGCTGGGGACGGCGCCGGGGTTGCTCCTGACGCGATGGAGCCGCTACCGACTTGGGCGGGAGGGGCCGTCGCGGCGGAGAGCTGCTCGGCAGGCGCGAAGGGAGCCGATTCAGCGGGCTCCGGGGGGGTATTCAGGGGCGCGGCTGGCGTGGAACCAGGCCCCGCCGACGATGCGGTCTCAGCCGCCGCGACGGAAACCGAAGGGGCGGCAGGGGAAGCCTGGACAGGAGCGACGGTGCCGGTGGAACTCGGGACTGACGGCGGAGCCGGGGCAGGGGCGGCCTGGGCGGCGCCCTCCTGCTGGGCCTTCAGGCGGGCATAGGCCTGGCGAGCCCAGGCCAGGGCATCCTCATCCACGGCGGCGGTGGCGGCCGTTGGTGATGGGGGAGGCACCGCGGGGGACACACCAGCCGGGGCTGGCGACGGGGCATCAGAAGCGGAAGCCGCCGCAGGGAGATCGACCACCGGGGCAGGGGTTCCGGAAGGGGCTGGATCCTGCGGCTCAGGAGACTCCGGCTCCGATGGGCCCGCAGCCCGTTTGAACCAATCGAACACCATCGCGCTACACCGTCGCCGTGGTGAAACGGCGCAGCACGCCGTTGATCATGCGGCGACCCTGCTCATCGCTGTAGCGGTTGGCCAGCTCCACCGCCTCATTGCAGGCCACCGCGGGGGGAGTGGCGAAGGTCTCAAGGTCCACCACCGCCAGGCGCAGGATGTCGCGATCGATGCGGGGCAGACGGGTGAGGCGCCAGCCCTCCATCACCGCATCCAGCCGCCCATCGATGCTGGCCCGCCCGCGCAGCACGGCGGCGGCCCGGGCCAGGGCGTCGCGGCGCACGCCATCCTGATCGGCCAGCAGCAGCAGGCGGGGGAGTTCCAGGCTGGCGGAGAGGCGGTTGATCGCCTGCTCGCCAAGGCCCAGACCCGTCAACAGGTGCTGGCGCACCCGGGGCAGACTCTCGCCCCCGGCTTCCTGCAGCTCGCTATCGAGGAGTTCCTGCTGGGCCTGCCGCAACTCCTCGGCGGAGCGGTCGAGGGCTTCGCGCACATGCTCAGCAAGGCTGGCCTGGGCCTGCTGCAACACCACCTCAAGAGAGGTGTCAGCGGACGGAGCGGTAGCGGAGGCGCGATCACTGATCTGACCAAGGATCAGCAGGGCCAGCTCACGGGCAAGGGTGCGACTCTGCATCAGGGCTGGTTCAGGAGTACTGGGGAGCCCGCAGCTGGGCGAGCAGGGTGGAAAAACTGCGGCTGGAGGGGGCTTCGCGATCGTCGGGGCTGACGATGCCGGCCGAGATGATTGTGCGGAAGGCATCTTCCACGCTGAGCTCGAGATCCCGCACCGAACGCTCCGGCACCACGGCATACCAGCCGGTGGTTGGATTCGGGGCGGTGGGAATGAACACGCTCAGCATCGTTTCAGGACAACCGGCCTGAACGGCCGATCCGATCGCGCCGGTCACGAAACCAAGGGCGAAGAGGCCTTCGCGGGGATACTCCACCAGAACCACCCGGCGGAAGCGGCTGGAATTATCCCGAAGAAAGGTTTCGAGCAGCTGCTTGAGGGTCTTGTAGACCGAGCCGGCCAGGGGAATCCTCAGCAGGGTTCCCTCACCAAACTCGAGCAACCAGCGGCCGACAATGTTGCGGGCCATCAGACCGATCAACAGGATGCCAAGCAGGGGAACCACCAGGCCGACCCCCAGGTTGATCAATTCCTGAAGCAGAGGATTGAGGGTGTTGAAGGGGTTGAACTGCTTCGGTATTGAGGTGAGAAAAGCCAGAACAAAGCGACTCACCGTGGTGGCCAGCCAGATCGTGGTGGCCAGTGGAATCACCACCAGGAGGCCAGCGATCAGATCATTCTTGAGATCCTGCTGCAGCCGGTTTGTCAGCGGCTGATCCGGGCGGGGACTGGAGGAATCCAAGGGATCACGTCCTGGACGGGACTCCAACGGTAGTCACCCGCTGCCCCCTAGAGAACGCTGCCCAGGCACAGGAGGGTGAAGGCCACGATCAGCACCACGGCACCACCGGAGCCGGCTAGCCGGCGCTGGCTGAGGGTGACCTTGCTGGTCTGTTCGGCCTGCTTGAACTGGTCGTCCATCTGCTGCAGCTGCCGGTCGATGAAAGAGCGGGCCGCCTGGGTCTTCTGAGCAGCGGTGGCGGTGGCCGGCACCTGGCCAGCGGCCTCGGCCTGCTTGATCAGTTGTTGAAGCACCGCCGGATCCTTGCTCTGTTGGCGAGCCATCTCAAGCTGTCCACGCTTGGCCGCCAGTTGCTGATCGGCCTGATCCTGCAGCAGCTTGTCGCCACCAAAGGCGACCGGCAGCGATGCGGTGAGCAGCACGGCGAGCAGGCCGCTCAGCAGGCACACGGCCCAGAGCACGGGCTTGCGCTCTTCGCCCCCATCCTCCAGCCGAGAGGAGAGATACATCAGCAACAGGCCCACCAAGGCCATGGGGGCCTGTTGGATCAGGCGTTCCACCACGAGCTGGCGGAAGGCTTCCGAACTCCAGTCCCAGAGGCCCAGCACCGCGAGCATCTGAAGCAACAGAAGCACCACCAGGGTGATGCCGATCCAGCGCAACAACGGACTGAAGCGACCGGAAGAGGAGAGGGCCACGCGGTAGACAGGAACTGCTGGGGACTTTACCGGCATCGCCCAATGGCACCACCCACGCCCAACACCCCCCCGGCAACCCGCACCGGGCCGGCCGAACTGGCCGCCGCCCTGCGGCAGGAATCGGCCGCCCTCGGCTTCGATCCGGTGGGCTTCGCCGCCGTACCCGGCGGGCCAAACCTGGCCCTGCGCAGCGCCGCCCTGGAACGGTGGCTGGCGGCCGGTCACCAGGGAGGGATGGCCTGGATGGCCGATCCCCGACGCCGCTCCGTGGAAGCCCTGCTGCCGGGGGTGCGCAGCGTGATGGCGGTGGGATTGCCTTACTACGTGGCAGCGGAGCGGCAACCCGGAAGCCTGGCCGTGGCCCGCTACGGCTGGGGGCGTGACTACCACCGGGTGATCGATGCCCGGCTGCGGCGTCTGGGGCGCTGGCTGGAAGCCCGGGTGCCAGGGACCCGCTGGCGGGCTTGCGTGGACAGCGCCCCCTTGCTGGACAAGGCTTGGGCGGAGGAGGCGGGCCTGGGCTGGATCGGCAAGCATGGCAACCTGATCCACCGCGATCGGGGTTCCTGGCTGCTGATCGGCCACCTGCTCACAACCCTGGAGCTGCCGCCCGATCGGCCGGCCGAGCCCCTCTGCGGCCGCTGCAGCAGCTGCATCACGGCCTGCCCGACCGGCGCCATCGTCGAGCCCTTCGTGGTGGACGCCCGGCGTTGCCTCGCTTATCACACAATTGAAAACCGTGATCCCGAGCTGCCCGGAGCCATCGCCGCGGCCCTGCAGGGCTGGGTGGCGGGGTGTGACATCTGCCAGGACGTGTGCCCCTGGAACCGCAAACCCCTAGAGAGCTCCCACGACCCCGATGTGCAGCCCAGGCCGTGGCTGCTGGATCTGCGGGCCGAGGAGGCGCTTCGCTGGTCTGACAGCGAATGGGACGAACGGCTACGCGCCTCGTCCCTGCGGCGCATCCGCCCCTGGATGTGGCGCCGGAATCTGAAGGCGGCCGTGGGTGGTAGCGGGATCAATCCCTAGGCTGGGTCGAATTCGTTGGCGATCCGTGGGTAGGCGGTGGGGATTCCAGGCTGAAAGGCTGGCTGGAGAGTTGGCTGGAATGGTCCCTCCGATGGTTCATCCAGCAGCTCCGCTCAGGGGAATTCTCAGGCTGGTGGCGCCGGGACTGCTGGGCGCTGCCCTCGGAACAGGACTGATCGCCCTGGGCAACCCGGCCCGAGCCCTGGTTCCTTACGTCTACCTGCCCCCGGCCAGGGAGATGGAAGCGGCCGGACTGGGGATCGCCCAGGCGGCAGCCCGCCTGCTGCGGATGGGCCAAGCCGAGGATGCCGCCCGGCTGGCGGACCTCACCGTGCGGCTGATTCCCAGCGATCCGCGGGGCTGGATCCTGTTAGCGGAAGCGGAGTTGCGCAGCAACCACCCCGACAAGGCCCGGGTGGCCCTGGCGCGGGCCAAGCAGCTGGAGCCGGGCAATGCCGGGATCTGGCTGGCGGAGGGATCGCTGGCCCTGCGCAGCAACGAACCCGCCCGGGCCGTGCCCCTGCTGCGTAAGGGTCTGGAGCTCGATCCCCGCAACTCCGGCGCCTACTTCGATCTGGGCAACGCCCAGATCATGCTCAACGAGCCGGGCACAGCCCTGACGTCCTTTGAACGGGCCTCGAAACTCCGTCCCGACTTCTGGGAAGCGATCAACAACCAGGGCCTGGTGCTCTTCGAACTGGGGCGCCAGGACGAGGCCCTGCAGCGCTGGCGCCAGGTGCTGAAAATCAAGCCGGATACGGCGGAAACCAGCCTGGCCATGGCCGCCGGCCTGGAAGTCAAGGGTGGTGCCGCGAACCACACCGAAGCGATCCGCCTGGCCAGCAAAGCCCTCGCCGACGATCCCAATTACGTGCTCGACAGCTTCCGCAAGGAACAGCTCTGGGGGGAACGGCTTCGGGCCGCCACCCGTGCCCTGCTGGCGCAACCGGAATTGAAGGCGAGCGTGGACCGGGCCAGTGCCAATGCCTCCCCTGCCGGAGAGACAAGGGGTGAGACTCCCTGAAGCGGAGCGGCGATCGCACCTGGCGGTTTCAATCGCTGTGGCAACCCTTGCGCGATCTGTAGGCTGAGCCCCGTCTTTCGCCTCTGAACCCAGCACCGGATGGCCGAGGACCGCCCCGAAGGATCCAGCGAGGAACCGAGCGCAGGGCGGATCGAACCGATCGCCCTGCACCAGGAGATGCAGCGCTCCTACCTCGAATACGCGATGAGCGTGATCGTGGGTCGGGCCCTGCCGGATGTGCGGGATGGACTCAAACCCGTCCAGCGCCGCATTCTGTTCGCGATGCACGAGCTGGGGCTCACCCCGGACCGGCCCTACCGCAAATGCGCCCGGGTGGTGGGGGATGTTCTGGGGAAATACCACCCCCACGGCGACCAAGCGGTCTACGACGCCCTGGTGCGGTTGGTGCAGACCTTTTCCAGCCGCCATCCGCTCCTCGATGGCCACGGCAACTTCGGCTCCGTGGACGACGATCCGGCGGCGGCGATGCGCTACACGGAAACTCGGCTGGCCCCGATCGCCCATGGGGCGATGCTCGATGAGATCGGGGACGACACGGTTGATTTCGCCCCCAACTTCGACGCCTCCCAACAGGAACCGACCGTGCTGCCGGCGCAGCTGCCCTTCCTGCTACTCAACGGCTGCACGGGCATCGCCGTGGGCATGGCCACCAACATCCCCCCCCACAACCTCGGCGAGGTGGTGGATGCCCTGATCGCGCTGATTCGCAAGCCCGAGCTCAGCGATGAGAAGCTGCTGGAGCTGGTGCCAGGCCCCGATTTCCCAACCGGTGGCGAGGTGCTCCTCGGCAGCGGCATCCGCGACACCTACCTCAACGGCCGGGGCAGCATCCCGATGCGGGGGGTGGCCCACATCGAGGAAGTGCAGCCGGGCAAGGGCCGCCACCGCCGCGGCGCCGTGGTGATCACCGAGCTCCCTTACCAGCTCAGCAAGGCCGGCTGGATCGAGAAGCTGGCCGAACAGGTGAATGACGGCAAGATCGGCGGCATCGCCGACATCCGCGATGAAAGCGACCGCGACGGCATGCGGGTGGTGGTGGAGGTGCGTCGCGACGCCAACGCCGAGTCCGTGCTGGCCGACCTACAGCGGCGCACCGCCCTGCAGAGCAACTTCGGCGCCATCCTGCTGGCCCTGGTCCAGGGCCAACCCCAGCAACTGAGCCTGCGGGAACTCCTGCAGCAGTTTCTCGAATACCGCGAGCTCACCCTGCTGCGGCGCACGCGCCACGCTCTGAAACGCTGCGAAGACCGCCTCGAGGTGGTGGAGGGCCTGATCACCGCCCTGGCCCGCCTGCAGGAGGTGATCGCCATGATCACCGCCGCCGCCGATGCCGCCGCGGCCCGGGCCGCGCTCCAGGTGCGGCTCGACCTGACTGAGCGACAGGCCGATGCCGTGCTGGCCATGCCGCTGCGGCGGCTCACCGGACTGGAACAGGAAAGCCTGCGCAAGGAAACCGACGACCTACGCGCCGAGAGGACGCGGTTGCGGGTCCTGCTCGACGACCGCGACAGCCTGCTGGAGGCAATGGTGGGAGAACTCAAGGCCCTGCGCAAGCGCTACGCCACCCCCCGCCGCACCAGGCTGGTAGCGGGGGGCGATGACCTGGTGGCCCAACGGGCGGCGGCCGTCCGTCCCAACACCGAACGGCAGCGGCAGCAGGCCTTCGAAGCCCTGGCCGCCGATAGCCGGCTGCTGATCCAAGCGGATGGGCAGGTGCGGATCGTGACGCCCCAGATGCTCGGCCGACTCCATCTCGAGGAGGCCGCCGAGCTGGGTGAACACCCCGCTCCGGCCCGGGTGCTATTGCCGGTGAGCCAGGAGCCCTCCCTGCTCGCCTTCAGCGCCAGCGGCCGGGTGGCTCAGCTGCGTTGGGAATTCGCCGGTCAGCAGCACGGAAACCTGGAACGCTTTCTTCCCGAAGGCCTGGCGGGGGACCGGCTGGTGCAGGTGGTTGCCCTGCCGAAACAACCGAGCGGCAGCCTGGGGCTGCTCAGCACCGACGGTCGCTTCAAGCGGTTGCCGATCGAGGATTTCCTTGATCTCTCGGGCCGGGCGGCCAGCGTGCTGAAGCTCAAGGATGGGGTGGAGCTGCAGCGGGTGGTGCGCTGCGACACGGACCGGCAGCTGGTGGTGGCCAGCAGCACGGGCCGGGTGCTCCGGCTCAGCGTGAACGACGCCGATCTACCGCTGATGGGGCGAACCGCCCAGGGTCCGGTCCTGCTGCGGCTGCTGCCCGGCGAAACGGTGGTGGGAGCCACCTCCGTGGCGCCGGACGGCTCGGTGCTGCTGGCCACCGCGCTGGGGCGGATCAAACGGCTGGCGGTGGCGGAACTGCGGCTCTGCCAACGGGGCGACCTGGGGCAGATCGGCCTGAGGTTCCTGGAGCGGGAAGACCAGCTGGTGGATCTGCAGGGCGATGGCAGTGCGGTGGTGGCCGTGCAGTTGAGCGGGTCGCCGACCCGCAGCCTGCGGCGGCTCACCGCCGATCTCGTGGTGGAAGGAGCGAGTGAACCGGGCCTCGACCTTGGGCTTCCCGCCGGCAGCACGGTCCAGGGACTGGTTCCCCTCAATGGCTGATCGACCCCCCAGCGGCCGGCGGACGATGGCCGCGCTGGGCCTCAGCCTGATCGCCCTTCCCCTGGGCATCGCCCAACCGGTGGGCGCCGCCGAAACCCAGCCAACACCCATACCGATGGCCTCATCGGCCGGCATGGCGTTGCTGCTGAAGCCGCGAACCCGCCGGGCGGACTACGGGGCGCTGGTGCAGTGGTACGAAACCCAGGCGAATCTGGCTTACTGCGGCGTCGCCAGCAGCGTGATGGTGCTTAACAGCCTGGCGGTGGCCGCCCCGAAGGCGGAGGGCTACCGAACCAACCGGTTCTGGACCCAGACCAACCTGTTCACGGTGCCGGCTAGCAAGAGCTTCGTGGAGGCCACCCGGGTGGCCCGAGAGGGGATGACCCTCGAGCAGCTGCATGGCCTGCTGGCCAGCGTGGGAACCAGGGTTCAGCGCTACCACGGTGAAAACCTCAGCCTGGAGCAACTGCGCTGGTTGCTGCGGCGCGGCCTTGCCGAAGGCTCCGATCGCCTGGTGGCCAACTACGACCGCCGGGCCCTGGGCCAGACGGGAGGAGGCCACATCTCTCCCCTTGCCGCCTACGACCCCGACCAGGACCGGGTGCTCATCCTTGATGTGGCCCGCTACCGCTATCCGGCGGTCTGGGTGGCCACCCCTGACCTCTGGCGGGCGATCCGCAGCGTGGACACAAGCTCGGGCCGCAGCCGCGGTGTGCTCACCGTCGAGGACCTGGCCGAGGCAAAGCCAGCCAATCCATTCTGAATCAAGCCCCTCAGACGGTCTGAATCAAGCCCTCAGCCGCAAGTGGCCGCCAGACCGGCAGGCTCGAGCATCAGCTTCGAGCGCCGCACCTCCTCATCCATGGGAATCGGATAGGCCCCATCGAAACAGGCTGTGCAGAACTGGCCCGAATGGGTGTGGGCGGCCTCGACCATGCCCTCCTTGCTCAGATAGGCCAGGGAGTCAACGCCGAGATGCTGCTCGATTTCGGCGAGAGTGAGGCGGGCAGCGATCAGATGGTCCTGGGTGTCGGTATCGATTCCGTAGAAGCAAGGGTGGGTCACAGGCGGCGAGCTAATCCGCATGTGCACGGCAGTCGCTCCCGCATCCCGCAGGGCTTGCACCAGCTTGCGACTGGTGGTGCCGCGCACGATCGAGTCATCGATCACCACCACCCGTTTGCCAGCCAGCACATCGGGCAGGGGGTTGAGCTTCACCCGGATCCCGGCCTCCCGCATCGCCTGGGTGGGCTGAATAAACGTGCGACCCACATAGCGGTTCTTGATCAGCCCATCGGCGAAGGGGATACCGCTGGCCTGGGAGTAGCCGATCGCCGCCGGGATGCCGGAGTCGGGAACACCGATCACAATATCGGCTTCCACGGGGTTTTCCCGGGCGAGAACCTCACCGATCCGCACGCGGTAGCTGTAGAGGGATTCGCCAAAGAAACGACTATCGGGCCTAGCGAAGTAGATCATTTCGAAGACACACAGCTTGGCCGGTTCTTCAATCCAACGCTGCCGTTGGGGAATCGGATTCCCCATCTGGAAGTGGATCAATTCACCAGGCTGCACATCATCGCTGTAGCGGGCGCCAATGATATCGAGGCCGCAGCTTTCGCTGCTCACCACCCATTGGGCCTGCTCGATTTCACCGATCTGGCCGAACACCAGCGGCCGAATTCCGTGGCCATCGCGCAGGGCGAACAGGCCCTCGCTGGTACCAATCACCAGGCTGAAGGCCCCCCGACAGCGAGCGGCGGCGCTGCGGATGGCGGCATTCCAGTCCTGACCGCCATCCACGGCCTGCTGGAGCGCAAAGGCGATCAGTTCGGAATCCGTGGTGGAGGTGAACTCACCGGCCAGGTGGCTCAGGGACTCCCGCAGTTCCGCCACGTTCACCAGATTGCCGTTGTGGGCCAGGGCTAAGGGACCGAGGCGGGTCATCAGCACCACGGGCTGGGCATTGCAGACCTTGCTGCTGCCGGTGGTGGAATAGCGGTTGTGGCCGATCGCCAGTTCACCGGGCATGCGCTCCAGCACGTCCTGGTCGAACACCTGGCTCACCAGCCCCATGTCCTTATGGAGCCGCACCCGGGAGCCTTCAAACACGGCGATGCCCGCCGACTCCTGGCCGCGGTGCTGCAGGGCATACAGACCGAAATAGGTGAGGTTGGCCACCGCCTGCTGGGGCGCCATCACCCCGAACACGCCACAGGCCTCCTCCGGCTTGTCGGGGCGCTCGGCATCCGCTTCGCTACCGGCCTGATCCAAGCGGGGACCAGCAGGGAGAGACGACGACAAGGCAACCGGGCAATCGGGCGAGTCGGGGTCGGAACTGTTCAAGGAACTTGCCGTGACACCGAAAGTCCATCCTGCCGCATCATCTTTCGGGGGGAGGTGCAGCTTGCCGCAACCGGCGGGGAATGGCCCCCTCGAACTGCTCCTCCAGCAAGGCCAGGGGCTGCTCCACCAGAACCACACCGGCCTGAGCCACGGTGAAGGTGGAATCCAGCCGAACCACCCCCAGACGCGTGGCCGGAACGGCGGAACCAGCGGCAGCCAGCCGCTCCTGCCAGGCCGCTTCGGCGGCTGGCGCAACACTCACCAGCACCCGGGCACCGCCCTCAGCGAAGAGCAGCCGATCCAGGCGGGCTTCCCCGGCCGGCAGCAGCAGATCAACCCCCAATCCGGAGGCGATGCAGCTCTCCGCCGCCGCCACCAGCAAGCCGCCATCGGAGAGGTCGTGGGCGGAGGCCACCAACCCTGCCGCGATCGCTTCGCGCAGGAACCGCTGAACGGACACCTCCAGATCCAGATCCACCAGCGGGGGCCGGCCCGTGAGGGAAGCATGAATCAACTCCAGATAGCTGCTGCCCGCCAAGGACACACGCCCATCGGCCGGATCCGCTCCAACCTCCGGCGGAACACCCAGCAGCCAGATCGCATCGCCCGCTGCCCGCCAGGCCAGTCCCGTGACCCGATTCAGATCATGCACCAGGCCCACCATGCCCACCACCGGGGTGGGATGGATGGGCTGCATCGTTCCATCCGGCAGACGGGTCTCGTTGTAGAGGGAGACATTGCCGCCGGTCACCGGGGTGGCGAGAGCCAAACAGGCGGCCGAGAGACCGCGGCAGGCCATCGCCAGCTGCCAGTAACCGATGTCGGTATCGGGGGATGGGAAGTTGAGGTTGTCGGTAACGGCGAGGGGCTCGGCGCCAACGCAGCTGAGATTGCGGGCGGCCTCCGCCACGGCCGCCATGCCACCCCGCTCAGGATCCAGAGCCACCCAGCGGTTGGGGCAATCCACCACCGCCGCCACACCACGCCTCGAGGACGCCAGGGATCCCTCCCCCTGCTGGGGCCGCAAGCGCACCACCGCCGCATCGGCGCCGCCCGGGGGCACCACCGTGTTGGCCTGCACCTGGTGGTCGTACTGGCGCCACACCCAGCGCTTGCTGGCGATCGTGGGGTCATCGAGGAGCCGCAACAGCACCTCCCCCCAACCGAGCCGTCCCTGGGGAAGCAGGATCCCGCCGGCATCGGCGTGGGGTAGATCGGTCTCACGCCAGCGCCAGTGGGCCTGGATCGCAGCGGGCGGTTCAGCCAGGAGGGTGTGGTGATTGATCGGCGTGTCGTCGGCCAGGGCGCTGGCCGGCACCTCAGCGGCCACCTGGCCGTGCTGCAGCACCCGCACCACGTTCTCCTCCAGCACCCGGCCCACCACGGCGGCCTGGAGGCCCCAGCGGCGGAAGCGGGCCATCAGGGCCTCCTCCCGCCCAGGCTTCACCACGAAGAGCATGCGCTCCTGGGATTCGCTCAGCAGAAACTCGTAGGCCGTCATGCCCTCCTCACGGGCCGGGACGCGGTCGAGGTCCAGCTCGATGCCCAAGCCCCCCTTCGCGGCCATCTCCGAGCAGCTGCAGGTGAGGCCGGCGGCCCCCATGTCCTGGGCGGCCACCACATCACCGCTCTGGAAGGCTTCCAGACAGGCCTCGATCAGCCCCTTCTCCAGGAAGGGATCTCCCACCTGCACGGCGGGCCGATCGTCGAGGGAGGCCTCGGTGAGTTCGGCGCTGGCGAAGCTGGCGCCCCCCATGCCGTCACGGCCGGTGGTGCTGCCCACATAGACCACCGGATGGCCGACACCCCGGGCGCCGGAGCAGACGATCTCCTCGGTCTCCATCAGCCCCAACGCCATGGCGTTCACGAGCGGATTACCGCTGTAGCTGGGATCGAAGGCCACCTCACCGCCCACGGTGGGAACCCCCACGCAGTTGCCGTAGTGGGCGATGCCCGCCACCACCCCCTCCATCAATCCGCGGTTGCGGGAATCCTCCAAAGGACCAAACCGAAGGGCGTTGAGCAGGGCGATCGGGCGGGCGCCCATGGTGAAAATGTCGCGCAGGATGCCACCCACACCGGTGGCCGCTCCCTGGAACGGTTCCACGGCCGAGGGATGGTTGTGGCTCTCGATCTTGAAAGCGAGCCGCTGGCCCTCGCCAAGATCCACCACCCCGGCGTTCTCACCGGGGCCCACCAGGACGCGGGGGCCGCTCGTGGGGAACTGGCTGAGCAGGGGGCGGGAGTTGCGGTAGCAGCAGTGCTCCGACCACATCACGCCGAACATGCCGAGCTCGGCCCGGTTGGGCGCCCGCCCGAGCCGTTGCACGATCTCGTCGTAGTCGGCCTGGCTGAGCCCTTCCTTGCGCAACGCTTCGGGCAGCGAATAGGAGGGGGAGGAAGCCACCGGCGCGGGCATGCAGGGTGGCTCCAGTATCCGATCCGATGGATCGGCGGCCAGATCGCCGGGAACCGACCTCTCGATCCAGGAGTCCTAGATCCAGGGGTCGTCGTCATCGCTGCCCCGGTAGCGATCGGCGCCGGAGCGCTCCGGCGGGGGCCTGCGCGCTGGTGGGCGGCGCGAGCGGGCCTGCAGGGTTTGATCCGCTCCTTCCGAGAGATCCTCATCAAGATCCGGGTCCCCAGACCAACGGGCCTCGGAACCGGAACGATCCGCTTCCGCAAATCCGCTCGAGCGACGGAAGCCGGATGACGGGCCAAGTGGATCGTCATCGGACATCCCATCCCAGGGCTCGGCCGCCGGATCGTCGCCCGGGTCTTCCTCCTCCCAGTCGTCCAGGGGATCCCAGGCCTCTCCCTGCGCTGGGTCGGCCGGGATCGGTCGCTCGTCCGGGGGGCGCCCCAGATCCCGGTCCTCGAGAAATCCATCCCAGGGCGGCTCCTCCAGCCAGCCCTCCAAACGCTCCTCGACCCGATCGCCCACCTGCTGGAACTGGCCCCGCAACCGGCTCGTTTCCTCGCCCACCTGCTCCCGCCAACGCCTGGAACGACGCAGGAACTCCTGGCGAACACTGGAGCGGGCCAGGGGAAGGTCATCGAGACCCTGCAGGGCCGTGATCACCCGGCCGGGCTGCTGATCCACGATCCGCTCGGGGCTGAGGCGCCAACGACTGGTGCCCGGCAGACGGGGATCACTACGGGCCACCAAGTACTGGAGGATCCGGCCTGTGCCCAGCACCACGGCGGCATCGGCCACGGAGCCGAGCGGTTCCTGATCGGCACCAAAAAGGGTGGCACCGATCAAGGTGGGCAGCTGCTCGAGAACCCCGGGCTCGGTGTCAGAGCCCTCGCCTTTCACGAAGGCCTCACCCTCGGAGAGCCCCCGGAGCTGATCAAGCCGCCACACCCGACGGGTCGACCGTAACGAGGAGGGCCGACTGACCCAGCCGAGCAGGCGATGGACGGGGGGATGCATCCAGCCCAGCACCGCGGGCCCATGGTCGAGGCCCTGGTCACAGCGGACCCGCAACCGGAGCAGATCGCTCAGCAGCAGCTGCTCGGGAAGGGCCACGGGCTCGGATCGGGGATCTGGTGTCGACTCAGCTGCGGATCTGAACCGGCATCACCAGATAGGTGAAGGCACCATCTTCCCCTACCGGAACCAGCACCGCCGGGGTGGTGGGGCCATTGCACTGGAGCACCACCTGCTCGGATCCGATTGCCTTGAGGCCCTCCAGGAGATAGCGCACGTTGAAGGCGATCTCGATGACATCCCCCTCGATCGTGGCAGCCACGGCCTCCGAGCCGCTGCCCACATCCTGGGCGTCGGCGCGGATCTGCAGCTGGCCCGCGAGCGGATCACTGCTGATCTTCACCACGTTGTTGTGCTGGTCAGCCAGCACGGCCACCCGCTCGAGGGAGGCCGTGAAGGAGCGGCGATCCACCCGGAGCGAACGGCTGAAGGTTTCCGGCAGGAGCTGGCGATAGTTGGGGTAGGTGCCATCGAGGCTGCGGCTGGTGAGCACCTGATCAGCCCAGAGCACCACCACCTGCCCCCGCTCCGAGAAGAGGCTGAGGGGCTCGTCGGATGGGCGGCCGGACAGGAGTCGCTCCAATTCCCGTAGGGAACGGGAAGGCACCGTGACCGCGAAGGGCTCGCCTTCTTCCGAGAGCGGGGCTTCACTACCGGGAGCGATGGCATCCTCCAGGCGCTGCACAGCTAGCCGGTGGCCATCGGTAGCGGCGCATTCCAGGCTGTGGTCCGCCAACCGCAGGTGCACACCGGTGAGCAGCTGCTTGGCCTCGTCACCGGAGCTCGCGAACAGGGTGGCCCGCAGCCCCTTCACCAGGGATTCGGCCTTCAGCCGGATCGGCGTGCCGCTCTGGGTCAGGGGCAGATCGGGGAAATCTTCGGCAGGCATGCCGCGCATGCGGTAAGAACCCGAAAGGCTGGTGAGCTCCACCTGCTCCTCGCCCTCGGGGCAACTCAGGGTGAGGGGGCTGTCGGAGGAGAGGCGGCTCACGATCTCGCCGAACAGACGGGCCGGCAGGGTGATCGCCCCACTGGTCTCCACCGCGGCCGGCAGGCTGGTCTGGATGCCGAGGCTCAGGTCAAAGCCGGTGAGGCTGAGGCGCCCGGTGGCGGCATCGGCGGTGAGCAGCACGTTGGCGAGCACCGGATGGGTGGGGCGTCCGGCCACGGCCCGGCTGACCAGCTGAAGGCTGGAGCTGAGTTCAGCCTGGGAACAGACCAGCTTCATGGGGGCCAGGGCGGAAGCGGAGAGACCGATGTCGGGCCCACGGTTTCACACGGTGAGGCAAAGCGCAACGGGAGCAGCCCTGGGGCGGAACCGCGTCGCGCCGGAATTCCGGCAACGATCAATCCATGGATTGAAAAAAGAAAAAAGAATCCAACCGTCGTCGTAGAGGCGGTGGAAACCGGGGAAATCGATGTCAATCCCAGTGCCTATCGGCGTTCTTCTCGAGAGCTGCCTGGGGATGGCGACTTCCCGTTTGTCGAAACCTGCCCGATTTCCCCAGTTTCCCCGGGCAGGGGAAACTGGGTGGTTGCGATCGGCCGGGTCCGGACCCCCGTTTTTCCCCGGCGATCCGACTCTTTGTCCTCACTTTTCCAGTGCCGCCTTTCCGATTGGCTGGCGGTTTAAAACCCCATCACCGAGGCCACGGTCGACATGTCCGGATCGATCCCGGTGTGGAAGTGGGAGTCGTTGTGTTCGATCGCCGTGGTGGGGTCCTTCAGGCCGTTGCCCGTGAGCACACAGACCACGGTGGCTCCTGCCGGCACCTCGTCGCGGCGCTTGAGCAGGCCTGCCACGGAGGCGGCACTGGCGGGCTCGCAGAACACCCCCTCACCGCTTCCCAGCAGTTTGTAGGCCTCGATGATTTCGGCGTCCGTCACGGCCATGAAGTCACCATTGCTTTCGGCCTTCGCCTTCAGGGCGTTCTCCCGGTTCACCGGGTTGCCGATCCGGATGGCCGTGGCGATGGTGTCGGGTTGCTCGACCGTGTGACCCAGCACCAACGGGGCGGCTCCAGCGGCCTGGAAGCCCATCATTCGCGGCAGGGTGCGGCAGTGGCCGGCATTGCGGTATTCGTTGAAGCCCATCCAGTAGGCGCTGATGTTGCCGGCGTTGCCTACCGGGATGCAGAGCCAGTCGGGGGCGTCGCCAAGGGCGTCGACCACCTCGAAGGCCGCCGTTTTCTGGCCCTGAAGCCGGTAGGGGTTGAGGGAGTTCACCAGGGTGACCGGGTAGGCATCCGCCACCTCGCGAACGATCGCCAGGGCCCGATCGAAGTTGCCCTTCACCGCCAGCACTTCGGCGCCGTAGAGCAGGGCTTGGGCCAGCTTTCCTTGGGCCACGTAGCCATCGGGAATCAGCACGAAGGCCCGCATGCCGCCCCGACGGGCGTAGGCGGCGGCGGCGGCGGAGGTGTTGCCGGTGCTGGCGCAGATCACCGCCTCCGAGCCGGCCTCCTTGGCTTTGGAGATGGCCATGGTCATGCCTCGGTCTTTGAAGGAACCGGTGGGGTTCAGCCCGTCGTATTTCAGCAACACCTTCACACCCCTCCCTACCCGTTCGCTGATCACCGGCGCGGGGATCAGGGGGGTGGCGCCCTCCCGGAGGGTGATGACCGGTGTGGCCGCACTCACGGGCAACCAGCGGCGATAGGCCTCGATCAGGCCGGGCCAGTCCTGCAGGGTGGGCGCCGGGGAGGATGCCTGCCCCAGCCGCCGCAGTGCTTGGAGCAGGGCCACGATTCCACAGAAGACGCTGGGATCGAATCTACCCCTCGGTTCTCCACATCCTGATCAGGGTTCTCCCCAGCTTTTCCTCGGATTCAGCCCGATGGGCCCCGTTTTCAGCGTTTGCCCTGGTCGCTGCCGCTGCCGTTGCCGTTCCCCTGCAGACCATCGAGGGGCGACTCCGAGAAGAAGCGCACCAGATCAGAGATCGAATTGGCCTTCTCCAGCAGACCAAGCAGCGCCGGCAGGTTCACCTCCATTTCTCTGTTGGGGTAGGCCCGCAGGAAGGAAACCGGTGAAAGGCTGCCGTTGCCGTCGACGATGCCGATCACGATGGCGGACCTGAGGGCTGGCATCCCGGCTCCGGGGGTCTTCAGCGGGTAAACGATGTTGGCCAACCGCTCGAGCAGGGCTTCACCGATGCGGGTGTTGAGCAGGCGGCTCACCAGCACCACGGGCAGCGGGATCGACTGATTCAGGAGTTTTCCCACCTCGGCCGGTTTCTGCTTGCTGAGCCTGAGCAGGTCGGCCAGAAGCCCCTGGGCTTGGCCTTTGGTGGCCAGGAGTTCCATGTCGCTCACCGGGATGGAGCGGCGAAAGGCCCCACTCACCAACACGATGTTTTCAGCAGCCGGAGCGGCTGGGGTGGAGCACAGCAGCCCAAGCCCCAGGAGGGCGCCGAGCAACCGATGGCGGCCAAGGAGCCTTGGGCCGGAGCGCTTCTGCCGTGGGGAAGCCGTGGGATCGATCGGTCGATGGCCCTGTGGAAAGCCCTGCTGAAAACCGGTTGGAAGGCTGGCCACAGATTGCATCACTTCTGGGGATGAATCTAAGTGTCGCCATCGCGAATGCTGTCGCTCAGGCTGGACGCACCAAAACATCCCGCAGCAGCCGCACCACTCCCCGCTCCGCCAGACCACGGGCCATCTCGAAACCCATCTGGCGCAGGTCGGGTTCGCTGAGCACCCGTGGCAGGCGCTTCAACAGGAGCTGGGGTTCGAACCCGGGGAGATCCTGGAGGATCGCCGCCAGCTCCCGCAGCGGTTCGAGATCGAGCAAGGGTTCGCCCCTGCGGTCCGCCTCCGGCAGCCGTTGGCGCAGGCCTGGGGGTAGAAGGTTGGGCGGCAGGCGGCGGCCCAGCCGCAGGGTGGTGCGCCAGGCCAGCGCGTCCACCCGTTGCACGGCCGCCTCCACCAGCTGGCGGCGCAACAGGCCCCCGTTCGGGGAGAACAGGAACTCGATCACCTGATCCAGCAGCCCTTCCAGATCGAGTTGGGCCTGCAGGGAGGCGCTGTTGACCAGGCTTTCGAGTCGCTGCCAGCGGAACTCGTCGCCGTCGTAGAGCATTTCCCGCAGGCTGCGGCGCAGCTGGGGATCGGGATCCTCCATCAGGCGGCGGGCGAAGTAGGGATAGGCGGCGCCGAGGATCTTGAAGTCGGAATCCACGCTGAGGGCGATGCCCTCCAGGGTCACCAGGGAGCGGATGATCAGGGCGTAATAGGGGGGAACTTGAAAGGGGAAGCGATACATCACGCCGGAGAGGTCATCGGTGACGGCCTTGAAATCCATGCGGCTCACCCCCATCTCCAGGGCCTGGCCAAACACGCTTTCAAAGGCTGGCACGATTGGTTCGAGATTCACCTCTTCGCCAAGGAAACCGAGCGCCACGAAATCCTTGGAGAGCGCCCCGAAATTGCGGTTCACCAGGTGTACCACCGCTTGAATCAGGCCGGTGCGTGATTCGCGGCTGACCGTGCTCATCATGCCGAAGTCCAGATAGGCCAATCGACCATCCGGCAGGGCGAGAAGATTGCCAGGGTGGGGGTCGGCGTGAAAGAAACCGTGCTCCAGCAGCTGTTGCAAGCTGCAGTTCACCCCCACCTCCACCATGTCGTCGGGGTCCACACCGATCCCCCGCACGGCCTCGAGGTTGGTGAGTTTCACCCCATCGATCCATTCCATCGTGAGCACGCGCCGGCTGGTGGCTTCATGGAAGATGCGCGGTACGGCGATGCGGGGATTGTGGCGGTGCAGTTCGGCGAATTTTTCCGCGTTGGCCGCTTCATTGAGGTAGTCCATCTCCTCGAACACCCGCTGACCGAGTTCATCGATCAGCGCTACCAGATCACTGCGGATCAGACCCACGTTGCGGTTGAGCCAGGCGGCGATATTGCGCACGATGTAGAGATCGAGCGTGATCTGCTCGCGCAGACCCGGTCGCTGCACCTTCACCGCCACCTTCTGACCGCTCTTCAGCACGCCGCGGTGCACCTGGCCCAGGGAGGCGGCTGAGATCGGTTCGCGCTCCAGTTGTCCGTAGATCGTGTCCACCGGCGCTCCGAGGTCCTCCTCGATGCAGGCCATGGCTAGGGCGGAATCGAAGCCGGGAAGCTGGTCCTGGAGCTGGGCCAGCTCCTCCAGCAGCACGGGCGGAATGATGTCGGGGCGGGTGGAGAGGGCCTGGCCCGCCTTGATGAAGGCGGGTCCGAGGGAGGCGATCAGGTTGGCGGCCTCCCTGGAGCGTTCCCGCACCCGTTCGCCCCGCAACTGCCCCAGCAGCCAGTCGCTGCTCACGCCCACCAGGTACAGACCCAGCGGCACCAGGGTCTGCCAGAGGCGGCGGGCCAGGCGCTGGGGATGGCCGGCGTAGATGCGGGTGATTGCGGCCGGGTCGTAACGCAGCAGACCGCTGATCTCGATGAAGTCGCTGAGTTCGGTGGGGTCCGCGCCTGGATTGGCGTTGACCGGCGCGCCAGGATCGTTTGGTGCCTGGATCGTGGGTTCGATCGGCGGAGCCGCTGCCATCGGATCGGCGCCGAACACGGAGGCCCGCATCGCCGCGAGGGCATGTTCCGCGGCGGTGGCCGGGCTGGGGGTGGTGGCGGCGGCAGGGGATGGCATCGAGGCTGACGTCCTGGCCGCGAGTGGGACTTGATTCTGTCGGGCCGGGGTGGGCTGACGCGGCCGAGGGGTCTGTTCCAAGCAGCCGGCTGCCGCTACGGTCGGCCCCTGCACGCAAACGCTCGCCGGAGGCCGGGGTGCTCACGGGTCTGCGCCTCGAGAACATCGCCCTGATCGAGCGGCTGGATCTGGCCTTTGCCGAAGGGTTCACCGTGCTTACCGGTGAGACCGGCGCCGGCAAGTCGATCCTGCTCGACGCCCTCGACGCCCTGCTGGGCGGGGCCCAGGGGGCCCAGGGGGCGCGGCTGCTGCGGCGGGGTAGTGAGCGCGGCCGGATCGAGGCGAGTTTCACGCTCACGCCACCGGTGCAGACCTGGCTGAACCACCAGGAACTGGAGGCCGAGGAGGGTGAACTCCTGCTCAGCCGCGATTGGCGGCTGCAGGAGGGGCGCCTCACCAGTCGGCACCGGCTCAACGGCGTGGCGATCGGCCGGAGCCAGGTGCTCGACCTTCGCCCCCTGCTGCTGGACCTCACCGTGCAGGGCCAGACCCAGCAGCTGGCCCGGCCCGGCCAGCAGCGCCGCTGGCTCGACCGCTTCGCCGGGGCCGATCAGGTGCCGTTGCTGGAGGCCGCGGCGGTGGCCTGGCGCGCCTGGCGGGAGGCCGCCGCCGCCCTGGCCGCCGCCCGGGGCGACCAGGCCCGCCTCGAGCAGGAACGCCAGCGCCAGGAGCAGCTGCTGGAGGATCTGGAAACGGCGGCCCTGGAGGATCCCCAGGAGCGCCACCGCCTCCAGATCGAGCAGGACCGCCTGGCCCATGGGGTGCGGCTGCAGGAGGGGGTGATGACCCTGCTTGGCCGGCTGGTGGAGGGGGCGGAGGGGGCGCCTTCGGTGCTGGATCACCTGGCGGCCTGCGAGCAGGAATTGCAGCAGATGGCCGGCCTAGATCCTTCCGTGGCGGATTTGGTTGGCGCCTGCTGTGATGGCCTGGCCTCCCTTCAGGATTTGGCCCGCGATCTCGATCGCTATGGCGCTTCCCTTGAGAGTGACCCGGCTTCCCTGGCGGATCTGCAGGAGCGCATGGCCCAGCTCAAGGCCCTGGAGCGCCGCCACGGCCTCGACCTTCCCGAGTTGATCGCCCTGCGCGATCGCCTGCGGGACCAGTTGGCCCCCGGTGGTTTCGAGGCCTCCCTCGCCGCCCTTGAGCAGGCGGAGGCCTCGGTCCGCCGCCGGCGGGATGGGGCCAACGCCGCCCTCAGCGCCGCCCGCACCCGGGCCGCCCGCGGCCTGGAAGGTCAGCTGATGGAGGAGCTCCGGCCAATGGGTCTGGCCCAGGTGCGTTTCGCCGTGGCCATGGAGCCCGTCGATGCCGGGGAGGAGGGAGCGGATGCGGTGCAGTTCCTGTTCACCGCCAACCCAGGCCAACCCCTGGCACCCCTGGCCGAGGTGGCCTCCGGCGGCGAGATGAGCCGCTTTCTGCTGGCCCTGAAAACCTGCCTGGCCGCCGCCGATCCCCATGTCACCCTGCTCTTCGATGAAATCGACACCGGCGTCAGCGGCCGGGTCAGTGGCGCCATGGCGGACCTGCTCAAACGGCTGGCTGGCAGCCGTCAGGTGTTCTGCGTTACCCACCAGCCCCTGGTGGCTGCCGCCGCCGACCACCACTTCCGGGTCAGCAAGGTGGTGGAGGCCGGCCTCACCCACACTCGGGTGTCCCACCTGCGGGACACTCAGCAGCGCCAGGCCGAACTGGCCGAACTGGCCGGCGGCGATTCCGGCGAGGCCTTCAGTTACGCCGCCAGCCTGCTGGAGCCCCGTTCCAGCCCGTCCCGCAGCGGTCAGCCGGCCGCCTGAGCCGGCACGATCACCACCTGCAGCCGGAAGCGCTCGATGATCGAGCCTGCCCCTTCCCAGGGCCGCCAATAGCGGAGCTCGAGCGTGCTGCGGCCCGGCCTGAGCATGCGGAAGCGGAAGGAGATTTGCTGCGGCCCGCCGGCCAGGGGCAGCGAGCGGCCATCGGGAAGGGGTGGGCCGGGAGCCTGACGGCTTTCCATCCCCAGTGGTTCCATCCGGCTCGGATCGTGGCGTTCCAGATCCCAGCCGTAGCCGGTGCCGGCGTTCCCGCTCAGCACCACCTGCAGGGTTTCCCCCTGGCGCAGGATCACGGAGCTGCCGTTGTCCTGGGCCGTGAGGATCAGGGTGTGGCTGCTGCGCAGGGGTTCTGGAGCGGCTGGCTGGGCGGGGGCCGCGGCGGTTGCGCTGGCCGTGGCCACCAGGAGCGCTGCCAGCAGCCGAAGAGCCGTGGCGATCGGGCCCTGGATCTGGTCCGGCGCTAGAGGGAAGCGGCGCTGGAATAAACAGCGATACAACATCGGCATGGTCAGGCGGTCCGGATCCCCCTAGCTTGAAGAGTGTTGCTCCCTCGGCATGTTTCTCCGTCTTGTTGTATCGGCCGCCAGCTTCGTGACGCTGATCACTGTCTGCGGGGCCCAGGCCATGGCCTGTGAGAGCCACATCAACGGCCACCAGAACAGCGCCGCAATCCAGAGCGAAGTTCAGAGCGCTAGGTAGGATTTCTGTCTGTTTTCGTATCGGATGCGTCGCTGAGACTGCTGAGCCCGCTAGCGGCGGCCGACTTTTTTCTGTTCAATCCCACAAATGGGCTGGGTCTTTTTTTGGCGCGATGATCACTCACTTCCCAGATGGATCCGCTTGATAGCCAGTAACGATTAGCGAACCGTTCTCGGTAGCCCAGCCATCGCCAGTCGCTTGAGCGTCACGACTCCATCAGGATGTCTCAGGCTGGTCGATCGCGGCTGCCGGGACCCGGCGGGGCATCGCGCCCTTCTGCTGTGGTGATCTGCCGGAGGCCCAACCCTTCTAGACTCAGCGGCTGCCAGAGCTTCCCATGCCCCGCGCCAGCGCCGGCTCCAGGTCTACCCCGGCTGCGGTGAACGCCCCCCCTTCGGAGCCTTTGCTGGCCACCGCAGTCCCGGTGTCGTCCCGCCGGGCGCAACCGGTCCATCACCAGCTCAGCGACGACAGCCTGGAGGATGTGATCCGGGTGCGGGGCGCCCGCCAACACAACCTCAAGAACGTCGATCTCACCATCCCGCGGAACCGCCTGGTGGTGTTCACCGGCGTCAGCGGCAGTGGCAAGAGTTCGCTTGCCTTCGACACGATCTTCGCCGAGGGCCAGCGCCGCTACGTGGAGAGCCTCTCCGCCTATGCGCGCCAGTTCCTGGGGCAGGTGGACAAGCCCGACGTGGATGCGATCGAGGGGCTCTCGCCGGCGATCTCGATCGACCAGAAATCCACCAGCCACAACCCGCGCTCCACGGTGGGCACGGTCACGGAGATCCAGGACTACCTGCGGTTGCTGTTCGGCCGCGCCGGCGAACCCCATTGCCCCCAGTGCGACCGCTCGATCCGGCCCCAAACCATCGATGAGATGGTGGATCAGATCCTCACCCTCCCGGAGGGCACCCGCTATCAGCTGCTGGCGCCGGTGGTGCGGGGCAAGAAGGGCACCCACGTGAAGCTGCTTGCTGGGCTGGTGGCCGAGGGTTTCGCCCGGGTTCGGATCAACGGCGAGGTGCGCGAGCTGGCCGACAACATTGAGCTCGATAAGAACCACGCCCACAACATCGAGGTGGTGGTGGATCGCCTCGTCGCCCGCGAGGGGGTGCAGGAGCGCCTCACCGATTCGCTGCGCACTGCCCTCAAGCGCGGCGAGGGGCTGGCCCTGGTGGAGGTGGTTCCCAAGACCGGCGAGGAGCTGCCGGAGGGGGTGGAGCGGGAGCGGCTCTACTCCGAAAACTTCGCCTGCCCCGCCCATGGCGCCGTGATGGAGGAGCTCTCGCCGCGCCTCTTCTCCTTCAATAGCCCCTATGGCGCCTGCGCCGACTGCCACGGCATCGGCCACCTGCGCAAGTTCACCACCGAGCGGGTGGTGCCCGATCCAGCCCAGCCCGTCTATTCCGCCGTCGCCCCCTGGAGCGATAAGGACAACAGCTATTACTTCTCTCTGCTCTATTCGGTGGGTGAGGCCTTCGGCTTCGAACTCAAGACCCCCTGGAACCAGCTCACGGAGGAGCAGCGGGAGGTGTTGCTGCATGGCAGCAAGGAGCCGATCTCGATCCAGGCTGACAGCCGCTATCGGAAGGGTCAGGCCTACGTGCGCCCCTTCGAGGGGATCCTGCCGATCCTGGAGCGCCAGCTGCGCGATGCCAATGGTGAGGCGATTCGCCAGAAGTTGGAGAAGTACCTGGAGCTGGTGCCCTGCACCACCTGCCGGGGGCTGAGGCTCAAGCCCGAAGCCCTGGCGGTGCGGGTGGGTCCCTATGCCATTAATGAGTTCACCGCCGTGAGCGTGGCCGACACCCTGGAGCGCATCGAGGCCCTGATGGGCGTTGGGGCCAGTGAGGGATCCGAGCCCCTGCTCACGCCCCGTCAGATTCAGATCGGTGACCTGGTGCTGCGGGAGATCCGCATGCGTCTGAAGTTCCTGCTCGATGTGGGGCTCGATTATCTCAGCCTTGATCGCCCGGCGATGACGCTCAGCGGCGGAGAGGCCCAGCGGATCCGCCTGGCCACCCAGATCGGCGCCGGCCTCACCGGCGTGCTCTACGTGCTGGATGAACCCAGCATTGGCCTGCACCAGCGCGACAACGACCGCCTGCTCGCCACCCTGATCCGGCTGCGCGACCTCGGCAACACCCTGATTGTGGTGGAGCACGATGAGGACACGATCCGCGCCGCCGACCACCTGGTGGACATCGGCCCGGGGGCGGGCGTGCATGGCGGCCACATTGTGGCCGAGGGTTCCCTGCAGGATCTGCTGCAGGCGGAAGACTCCCTTACCGGCGCCTATCTGAGCGGCCGCCGCTCCATCCCCACCCCGGCCCAGCGCCGCGACGCCGGCAGCCGCCGCCTGGCCCTGGTGAACTGCAGCCGCAACAACCTCACCGGCGTGGATGTGGAGATTCCCCTGGGGCGGCTGGTCTGCGTCACGGGGGTGAGCGGCAGCGGCAAGAGCACCCTGGTCAATGAGCTGCTGCATCCGGCCCTCGAGCACAAGCTGGGCATGAAGGTGCCCTTCCCGGCGGGCCTGGAGGAGTTGCGTGGCATCAAGGCGATCGACAAGGTGATCGTGATCGACCAGAGCCCGATCGGCCGCACGCCCCGCTCCAACCCCGCCACCTACACCGGCGCCTTCGATCCGATCCGCCAGGTGTTCGCAGCCACGGTGGAGGCCAAGGCCCGTGGCTACCAGGTGGGTCAGTTCAGCTTCAACGTCAAGGGTGGGCGCTGCGAGGCCTGTAGCGGCCAGGGGGTGAACGTGATCGAAATGAACTTCCTGCCCGATGTCTATGTGCAATGTGATGTCTGCAAGGGGGCCCGCTACAACCGCGAAACCCTGCAGGTCACCTATCGGGGCCACACGATCGCCGATGTGCTGGAGATGACGGTGGAGCAGGCCGCTGGCGAGTTCAGCGCCATTCCCCAGGCGGCCGATCGTTTGCGCACCCTGGTGGATGTGGGCCTGGGGTACATCAAGCTCGGCCAGAGTGCCCCCACCCTCTCCGGCGGGGAGGCCCAGCGGGTGAAGCTGGCCACCGAGCTCTCCAAACGCGCCACCGGCAAGACGCTCTATCTGATCGACGAACCCACCACCGGTCTGAGCTTCTACGACGTGCACAAACTGATGGAGGTGATGCAGCGCCTGGTGGATAAGGGCAATTCGATCCTGGTGATCGAGCACAACCTCGATGTGATCCGCTGTGCCGACTGGATCATCGATCTCGGCCCCGAGGGGGGAGACAAGGGTGGCGAGATCGTGGTGGTGGGAACCCCTGAAACGGTGGCAGAGCATCCCACCAGCCATACGGGTCGGTACCTCAAGCAGGTGCTGGAGCAGCATCCGCCCGAAGGGGCATCCGAGGGCTAGTGCTGATGGTCCAGCCCAGCCCCGAGACCAACAGCTAGAACCGCCTCGGTCAGCCCCCATCGGGCCGGCAGCGTCCAACCGCCCCAGAGAGGGCATCGCCTTTGGTGATGGATTGGAGTGCCATGACCAGCTCACGCTGAGCGCTCTGACCCCTTGTGCTGGTTAGGGTTTCGGCCCTGGAGGGCCGCCTGGCCGCCGACCAAAACCAACGCGAATACGTTTTCTAATTATGACAGGGGTCTGGCCGTAAGGCAGCCCCTCGACCTTGCGGCGTGCGGAACCTCACCCGATCGTGTATGCTTCGTGTAGGAATCAACAACAGTTGCGCGCCATGTCCACCAACCATGATTCAGGAGCCGTCGACACTCCCCTCGGCGACGTCCAGGGCTTTGAAGGAGCCTATGCAGGGTCCCGCTGGACTTTCCAGGGCGGCTCGGGCAACGGATTCGTGGACAAAACAAAACTGCCCAACTCGATCGAGCTAACCGGCAGCAACAATAATATTAGCCATAACACTGATTATCTAACCACGGCCGATCGCGATGGCCATATCATGTTTGACTGGAGCTTTTCCAGTACTGATGTTATCGCCAAAGAAGTCTATGATGGATTTGGTTACCTTCTGAATGGCGTTTTCACCGAGCTTGCAACTCATGAGAGTAGCGATGTAGTTCTCTTTGATGTCAAGGCTGGTGATAAGTTTGGATTCAGGGTTTTTACACTCGATGCTCAGGGTGGCCCGGGAACTGTTAAGATCAAAAACTTCACTTTTATGACTGATGTGATGACCACGCTTCCTGTCGATCCACTACCAGGTGTCAACATCGTCACAACAGGGCTTGGCTGGGCCCTGAAGAAGGGTGCTGGCCCCTCGGTACAGATTAAATCAGGTGCTGATTATATTACCGATAGTTTCTCCTGGAAACTGTTGGCCGCAACGGAAGATGGTGATGGTTATGATGTGTATCTGAAGGATAAGTCTTCCGATAAGTATGCCAAATGGCACGTTGATGACAAAGGCGGGATTGTAAAAGGTGAGTTCCTGTCGAAGTCTCAGCTGCTGGAAGCTGAAACCCATTCCAGTTCAGACCTTG
>Ga0209597_1000194_pt1 | contig 40198 bp, 36 predicted proteins | sample M_140625_MF_Meta_FD_187316 | JGI IMG/M metagenome (GOLD analysis project Ga0209597, IMG submission 187316) | Freshwater microbial communities from Lake Montjoie, Canada to study carbon cycling - M_140625_MF_MetaG (SPAdes) (version 2) | ecosystem: Environmental > Aquatic > Freshwater > Lake... | reverse complement strand
TCTCAGCAACAACCAAAACAACCACCTCAATTTCCTCATCAACAACCACCTCAATTTCCTCAGCAACAACCAAATCAATTTCCTCAGCAACAACCAAATCAATTTCCTCAGCAACAACCAAATCAATTTCCTCATCAACAACCAAATCAATTTCCTCAGCAACAACCAAATCAATTTCCTCAACAACAACCAAATCAATTTCCTCAGCAACAACCTAGTCAATTCCCCCCAAAACAAAGTCAATTTCATCAACAACAACCAAATCAATTTCATCAACAACAACCAAATCAATTTCCTCAGCAACAACCAATTCAATTTCCTCATCAACAACCAAATCAATTTCCTCATCAACAACCAAATCAATTTCCTCATCAACAACCAAATCAATTTCCTCATCAACAACCAAATCAATTTCCTCAGCAACAACCTAATCAATTCCCCCCAAAACAAAGTCAATTTCATCAGCAACAACCAAATCAATTAACTCAGCAAGCGCCTGCGCAATTTGCTCAACAATATTATTCTGCAAAACCACAAGAAATGAAACCATTATTACCACCACACCAACAACAAAAACCAACACAACATATGTATCAAACCATTGATTCCAATCGTCCTCAATCTCAACCACTTCGTCCACATTTTTCACCATTAACACAAACTGTAATTGCTCCAATTGCTCCAATTGATCCAGAACGTCAATTACTTTACCAAGCATTTGCAATTTATTTTAATGATCCCACATTTGTAAAGACCAATGAGGTAACCGAATCCTATTCTCTTTATTACGCTCGTGTAAGTTGTATGTTGGCAGAATTTCGATATTTGATTGTTGTGACTGATCAAGATAATATACCATATGGAACAACGGTGTCATTATCAGATTTAAAATGGAAATCATTTCAATTACGAACCTTATCCAAAGAGATAAAAGCACCGGAAATTACATATAAAAAAGAAAATAATGGTGTGTTTGATGATGATATTCAATTGGTCAAACGTGATAAAAACGAAAATAAAGTATTGTATCAATGTGTTCATAATCCATTAGTAGTAGAATTGTTACCTACAAAAAAAGGAAGTGTACATGATTATCCAGATAAAGCCACATTAGAAGCAGCTATGGATACATTTCAATGTGTTATTTATTTTTCGTAATGTATATCTTAAATGTCTTTTAACAAAAGGTCTTACCAAAAAACTTACTATAACAGAATAGTAAATGGTTTATTAAGTGAATGTACTGAATAAATATTTACCTTGTCGACCGTTTTTATTTTCTCTTGTTTTTAATTTTATTTACAAATATTACATAGTGATTTTATCTATATTTTTAATTAAAATAATTAAGAATACTATTTTATTGAAAATGGTCGACAAGGTAAAAAATATATTTAGTACATTTATTGTAACATCATACATTCTGATATCGTAACATTTTTGGTACGGGTTTTTGTGAAAAAACCGTAAATTATTCTACTTGAAATCCTAATTCTTTTGCTTTATTCATCAGTGAAGCATAATTACCTATAAATTCAGGTGTTTTATGTTCTGGATCATGTTGTTTTGACATGACATGAGCTAATTCATGAATACCAATTTTTAACATTTTCGAATAGGGTAAAAAGGTACCTTGTTTATTTCGTAAACAAATACATACATGTTTTTTATTTTCTGTATAACTATCTTCTGGAATACAAGATACTAACCCTTTCATATCAATTTTTGATAGATCATGTGGATAAATTTTTGCTAAATCAGCAGTTAATTTATCAAACATTTGTTTCGAAGCATCATCTTTAGCAACCTTATAATGTTCATTTCGATGGAGACCAAAATAGACTCCTAAAAATACAGCTAGTCCAATAATAATAATTGCTATAATGATAACAATATATTTAGGATTCATCATTATAAATGATAAATATTATAATAAAATAAATTAAAATATTATCATATAGTAGAATTAATTTTTCATGAACTCCATAGTGATGGCTCGCCCAACGTATTCTCAGACGGTAACACCCCGGTTTGATCCCTATCGAAATTCGGGAACAACACGAGGTTCAGAACCATCCGATATGAGTCAAACCGCCATGGGTGCAGAATATCGTCTATATGAAAAAAACGTTCCCAGTAATGAATTTTTTTCAGAAAAAATAAAAACTTCTCATAGTAATAATAATACAATGTCTGTACAATTTGATGCGATTGATGCCCCTGTTCCTCATACGATACCTAACCAACAATTTTCAAAAATCGGATCAATGAATTCGGAAGGTTCTACGAAACGTGATAGTAAAGACAGTCGTCCTGATTTATCGTATCAAAGTGCTCAATTACCCAAATTGGGTCTTGAAAATAAATTCAAAGATCCAACTGATCCGTCGAATTACATGTATGATCGTACATTATTTGCACCGTTAAAACGTCGATATGGTGCTGTCCAAACCGATTTTATTCGTGGTGATATTTATGTTGCTCCCAATCGTTTTGGTTGGTTTGATGTCCCCTCTAATCCTGGCACCGATTTAAATCCTGGATTTTTTAATATGAATTATCCATCTCTTCAAGAAAATGTTGTAAAACAAGATACCGAAATTGTACGTGAAAATCGTAGTATTAGTATGGAAGAATTAGAATCCATTCAAAAAAATAATCCATTTTCTACTAGTTTTCTTCATCGTCCATAATCATTTCTTATATTGTAAAAGCATAATACACTACAATCATACATATTTTTTACAAGAATATACTTTTTTATTTTTTACTAAAAATAAAAGATGAATGATAGTTATATATATTATAAAAACACGATTTTTTTTCATTTTGGTACGGATCGTTTAAAAAACACAAATGATTTTTTACATGGACTTGGACTACGACTACTATTATATGAATGAATAGGTGATATACTTTTTCGATTTTGTTTTATGGAATCTTTTGTTTTATGTATATTTCTACTTTTTACATTAACATTGTATGTATAGATGATTTCTTTATCACCACGAAGTACGATTTCGTTTTTTTTTATTTCCTGAACTTCATACTCAAATATTTTACCATCTGTATTTTGTATACGAACCATATGTATGGTTTTATCATCATTTTTTGATAAAAATGGACGAATATGTTTTGAATATACTTTTTTTGCTGCGCCAGATGGAGTAGTAGAATGTACTAATGTATCACAATTGGGTTCAATAATTGTATATACAATTTTTTTATCTGACTTTTCTCTCATCTTATCTTCTTTTTTATATAATTCTTCCATTCTTATGTAATAAAAAGAAAATAATAATTATATTAAAATCTTTAAACTTCAAAAGAATTTAAAAAATATAATTAATTATAATTGACTTAAAAGTTATATAACGTGTAAGTATGTCAGGTGAAGAAGAGTTAATTATTACAACAGATCAATTACCAAGTACATCAATTCAACCTATAATCGCACCATCATTAGTAACGATACCACCTCTACCAATATTACCACCTCTGCCATATATTACTACAACACTACCAGTACCAAAAGTACCATCTTTACCTTCTCTATCTACATTACCTCTAGCTACTACTCAAGCATATGGTATTGAAAAACAAAAAACATCAGCAACATCATTTCTTGAAAATGAAGATCATGTACTTGTTATTCATAGTATTTGTGATATCCTTTTATTCTATATGTTATTTCGTTATATTTCTACAATGTACTCACATACAAAACGTACAATTACTGACTGTCGAACATCATTACATAAATTAAGAGAAGAATACGGTTTACAATCCGAGTAGAGTAATAATTGCAAGGCCTTTTCACAAAAGGCCTTACCCCAAAACTCGCTATAAAAGAATGTTAATTAATATAATGGTTTATTCAGTACATTTACTGAATAAATACTACTATATTCATTCTGTTATAGCAAATAAATAGAGTAAAAAAGATGTGAATAATTGAACTGTCTTATAACTTAATTTTATTTGCTATAACAGTTTGTCGTAGTACTTTTACTATTTATTCAGTGAATATACTGACTAAATTGATTGTAACATCATACATTTTGTTATCGTAACATTTTTGGTACAGGTTTTTGTGAAAAAGTCGTGAATAATTGATTTAATACGATATCATATGTAAATAGTATGTTTCGTATTCAAGGTACAGAAACGGATACCTATCAAGGTATTAATATTATACATGATGAATATCATACTGGTTATCTAGCAATTCAAGGTGAAGATCAAACACCTACTTTTTCTATTCACTCTTCTCCATCAACTAGTACCATTCGTTCTGTATCTGAATTACGTCTCGATGTTCAACAAGTAGTACTTCCAGAATTACATCATAATGATATCATACCACGACAACTTGTCATTGATCAGCATGGTCGTATCTTTTCTCAATCATCTACGTCTTCATTATCCACCACGATATGTGTACTTATCATTGGATTACAAGTGTATTCTATTTTATCTACATTTATGTAATACATTCACGGCTTTTTGTGAAAAAGCCGTACCAAAAATGTTACTATAACAGAATTTATGATGTTACAATGAATGTACTCAGTATACTCACTGAATTAGACCTGGGTTAATTCTACAATTTTTTCTACTTTTTTATTACACTATTTTTAAATTAAGTACAAAATTAGGTACAATATGTAATTCTATAATTTATTCTACAATAAAATTGTAGAATTAACCCAGGGCTACACTGAATAAATAATAAAATTGCTACTAAAAACTGTTATAGCAAATAAAATTGAGTTATAAGACGGTGAATACATTGGGTTTATTTTTTTCATAATTGTTTATTATCAAGATCTTTTGTTAAAAGGCCTTACCTCAAAACGTACTATAACATAATGTAAATTTTACCTTGTCGACCGTTTTCAATAAAATAGTATTCTTAATTATTTTAATTAAAAATATACATAAAAACACGATACATAATGATACAATATTTGTAAATATAATGAAAAATAAGACAAAACAAAACCGGTTGACAAGGTAAAATACAGATTACTACATACCTTTTATTTACGATTTATTAAATACATGTCGGATAATAACTGCGGTAGGTTTCGAAATCATCATAGTGTTGTATGAGTTCAAATGACATACATTGTGAAAAAGAATGTAATTTGACCAGTAAATCTGCATTAGGACGTAAATGAACAGTATTTGAGATACGAAATTTTTTTTGAATCCATAACGGAATCCATTTATGTACACACATCATACAATATTGACTATTACAATAAATAATAAATTGAGAATTTGACTCGGTAACCCAATTACGTAAAAATTGAAGAATTTCCAACATGGATTGAAGTGTATTTCTATCATCATTTTCTTGGTATTCCTTACCTTCGACGGAAATGACTTCATCATGATATAATAACGTTACCTTCCATCCGAGCGTATCAATATGTGCATAGACGTAATATTCCATCGTAGTAACACATATGCAATACAAATTCTATTTTCATTTTTTACATGTGATCCATACATTTCGTAATGCTTCCATATCGACTGGTTTACCAAGATTTATCATATGAGTATTTGAAATGGTAACATATTTATCATAAAAATAATTATAAAATGGATAGGAGTTTTTTTCTAAAAAAAGTTCTGATTGAAAAAAACGACTTTCTACAAGACGAGTATAACATTGAAATGGTAATCCAAAATCTTTTAGTCCATGTTTACGTTGTTGGACGGTATCCCATACTGGAATAATAATAATAAGAGAAAACAATTGATTTTCTAAATCACGGAGTAACTTATCAGTCATCTTGGTACAAAACACATCATCAAATGGGGGATTCGCAAAATAAACTATATCATCTTTGTATTCTGTAAAGGCGAAAAACGAACCATGACTCGTAAAGACTTCTTTTTCATCTTGAAAAGGACTACAATACGCACCACATGTATTTAATGGTGTTCCAAATAATTCATGGCTTTTATAAAAAGATAGTACCGGCGGTGGTGTGGATAAACTATTATTTAATCCACCTAGATAAAGATAACGTGATACTAGTTTGTTTACATCCATATCAATTGTGGATCCAGTATATATGGTTTGTAGTCGTTGGAGTTGTTTTGGTGAACAACTTACTGGAGGAGTCTGTTCACGTGAATGATTTGGAACAGATAGTGATGCTTTTTGTACAATACGTTTGTATGTTTCACTTGGGAATGGTATCATGGAATCCGCTAGTATGATATTAAAACGTTTGACATAATAAGCAATATCATCCATCATAATAAAATCATGCGTTGGTAAACATAATGCTACATCAAAGGTATTATATTGTAATGCATTAAAATTCCAACGACAAAAAATATCATATAAATCTGTTTCAATATCTTTTAATTTCTGATGTAATCCTTTTGGTTTTGGTGTACTACTTGACTTGATTACGTCTTTAATGTATTGTAAACATAATTCAATCACATCTGATTTAAATTGATATAATTGAGGTAATCTACCACAGTCAAAATGAATCATTATAAAATCGTTTTCCCCTACTTATAAAATTGTGTTTAGAAGATAATTTTAATATTATATTATTATAAAAATGGATGACCGCCCTCTTGTCATTTTAGATTTAGATAATACATGTATTTCTGCAGTCGACTACAATACCATCCATACTGTTCCTCATCCTGAAACATATGTCTATCATGATTTAGAAAATATCTATCGTATTTATGAACGACCTGGATTACAAGAATTTCTCGATAAATTATTTAAAACATACAAGGTCGCTATATGGACAGCGGCAGGTGTAACCTATGCATTATTTGTGATTCGTACGTGTATTATTCAAAACCATCCCGAACGATCCATTGAATTTGTCATGTGGGATAATCACTGTCGGTATTCCTCTCGACGTTCAAAGGGTCAATTTAAAAATATGATGTTACTCGAACCATTGTATCATCTAACAAAAATTGTATTATTAGATGATAATCCAGATGTATTGCGTCAACGAAAAGATACCATTAATTCACACTATTTTGATGTCATGGTGGAAAATGCATATCATGATACATTTCTATATCATTTATGTGACATTATTGAACTTTATTTTATCAGAAAAAAAAGTAGAAAATATATTAAAAAAGAAGAATTACAAAAATTATTACGAGAAGATTATACTACAACGAAAGCTCATATACCACACATTCAAGATCCAACTGATCTTATTTTTCAACCACTACATGTGTATCACAACAATAACGATACGCATCCATAAGGTTTTTTATAATGATGACCAAGAATACATATAAACTACCTCTATGATTACATATGGTTTGTAATCGTTTATTTTATAATAATGATATTATAAAAGTACAAATGTAGTAGTTATATCATGTACATAAACAGTATTTTCATATAACAAATAGGAAAAAAATAAACTTACATTAACCAACAACATCAAAACGTTTACGAGTAAGTAAGAGTAAACTGTCATAGGGAATATCAGAGTTATTACTAGCACCATCCGTAGTTGCGTCATTGGTAGATCTACCATGTTGGGTTGCTCTGGATAATTTACTTCCTGTTAATGCATCGGGAGCACTCATCGTTTCATAATTATTTTTGATCTCATCATTTCCATTCAAACCCAACGAAGCATTTAAATAATATGAATATTGAGGACGGGAAACAGCAGTTTCGGCACACATACGATAATTTGGATCCATTCCTGGTGCTTCACGAAAGTTTGTGGACAGAACAGAGGGGCGACCATATGTATCAAAACTAGATGTGGCTTCTACTGGGTTTGTAGTATTTTGACGAGTCATACCTAATTGTGTTGCGTTACCAGAAACTACTTTATTCGTCAGAGTAGCAATAAATGATGGCGTGGACATTTCTTTTTATACTTACAAGATTAAAAAAAAATTAAAAAATAAAATTTTTCATGTAAAAAAATCGTTCTTCTTTTACAAATCGTTCTATTTTTTAGAGATGTATCCTCACTTTTTTTATAAAAAAAACAAATAAAAAATACACAAAAACACAACAGTGATTCAATAACCTAGTAAGACTTTTTTCATAAAACCCCCTACTCTATTACTTTCTATGACATAATTTTAATTACTATACTATTTTATTTACCTAGTGTTCCAGCTGCTTTCATAATAATGTTTTTTAATTTAGTAATTAATTCAGGTCCTGACGGTTGTGTAGTTTGTTTCCATATGGTATGTGGAACAAATATTGAGCTTGGTATAGTGGTTACATTACTACGTCGTTGTGCTAACTCATTAGATTGTTCAGAAAACCCACGAACACGTGTTTCTGGAGAACGGACTGGAAAAGATAGATTTGATGAGAGAACTTCACTTTTTCTAGCATTCTCCTCTTCTACACGTTTCTTAGCAATTTCTTCCGCTCGTTTTCGAGCGATTTCTTTTTCTACACGTTCTATAGCGATTTCTTCTTCTGCAAGTTCTATAGCGTTTCGATCCATAACGTATCTGGTTTTATTACGAGAAATCATATGTTTGATGATACGTGTATTGTCATCATCTGTCAGCATAACTGGAAAAGGTTGATATGTCACTTGGGAATTACGTAATGGAACACATAATGTAGGAATACCAATCTTATGATCAATTCCTTGTTGTAGCACAAATAAATCATAGTGACGATTATCTTCATTATACAAATACATGGGTGGGACAAGATTAGTACATTCGTGTTGTGTCGTCGCAATATCTTGTCCTGGAGTCATGTCATTGTTATAATAATACGGTTGTCCATCACGATTATTTGTACTATATTCAAGTACATTAATTTGAAAATGAATAGCAAATGCAATTACATCAAGAGTTGATCCCCAGTTTGTATCATGTACCATATATTCTCGATACTCTTGTTTTGATTTTCCATCCGTATAACCTTCAAAAAAGGAATCATCCCATGTATCATAAAACATATATAATTCATTTCGTATTTCAGCTTGTGTCCAATCGGTACGTCCTCTCAAATGAACCGCATTACAATGACCAGCCATACAATAAAATAAACAATTACCATCCCTCTGAATTGTGTATAAACGAAATTCAGAAGGATGTATGGGTGAATTCATAAGAAATCCATGACGAACTGCATAATCATTATTCGGATCAGTTAGTGTTTGTAAAAAGTCTTGGTCTACCGCAACTGATAATGCAAGAGATGGATCATCTAATGAAGCATCTTCATACCAACGTTTCGGTAATTGACCGAGAATACGTTGTTCTGATGAACCAATGGTTCGTATATCAAAAGGTGGTACATCATTGCTTGTATCGAGACATTCTGAATCATTTTCATCGACCAATGGTGGAGGGTATGACGGAGAGGGTGGAGGATATGAAGGAGATGGTGGAGGATATGAAGGACTTGCTGGTGGAGGATAATCAGGAGTCGCTGGACGATATGGCGGAGGATAATCAGGAGTCGCTGGACGATATGGCGGAGGGTAATCAGGAGTCGCTGGACGATATGGCGGAGGGTAATCAGGAGTCGCTGGACGATATGGTAGTTCTACTTCAGGTTCAGTTAGGTCAATTACTACTGGATTAGATGCTACTGCTACTGGATTAGATGCTACTGCTACTGGTTTTTTATTATATGCTCTTTTTTTTGGTGGTTCAATAGATACTGGTACAGCAGCACCTTGTTCATCATCTTGCGACACTGGAATATCGTATTCTTGTGGAGCGAGTAATTTTTTTAATCCGTCCATAATGTCTTTTTTATTTTTTTTCTTACACATGCCTGGTGTAAGATATGGATTTTCTTTTGATGGAATATCTTTTAATGGATTGCCCTCAGTAGTGACAGTTTTACAAATGTCAAGTAAACTATCTTCAGAAAAAGAAGCAGCATTATCGTCAATATATGGTTTTGCTTCCGGTGTTTGTAATATTGCTTTAATCGAATTACATAATTTATCTTTATTTAATGATTCTTTTTTGGTTGTTTGTAATAAATATGGTAATACACCGTATGGTTTATCACCTACTTTTAGTTCAGTAAGAATTTCATCTTTATCTTGTTTTTTTGTTGTACATGGTTGTCCTTGTTTAAATAAACTAGTTAATTTATTACGTTTAGCACTATCTACTATTCCATTAATATTGTATTCATCTGGAAAATATTTGGTACTCATCCGTAATTTAATGTATAAAAAGAATTTAAATATTTTTATAAAAAATAAAACTCTTTTCAGAATATATGTCATATGATATTGTAAAAAAGAGATACTTTCATAATAGTGTACATTATGAAACATAATTGTAATCTTTTTTTACATAATTTTACCTAAAAAATACTACAAGTACGATTAAAACTCATCATGAAACGAAATAGAAGATTCGGTACCCGCTTTACTATATTCAGTAGGTCGATGTTCAAAGAAATTGGTCTTATTTTCTAGACTAATATAAACCATCCAATCAAATGGATTTTCAATTTGTTTACGTCGCACACCAGTTAAATTTAATACCAAATGTTCTGCAACATAGTCAATATATTGACACATGAGATCTGCATTCATACCAATGAGACGTACAGGTAAACATTCTGATACAAAATCTTTTTCAATTGCTACTGCTTCATCAATCATACGATACAACTCATCGACTGGTAATTTTTGTTGAATATAGTTACGATACAATAAACACGCAAAATCCCGATGCATCCCTTCATCACGTGCAATTAATTGATTACTCAAGGTTAATCCCGGCATTAATCCTCGTTTTTTAAGCCAAAAAATACTACAGAAACTACCCGAAAAGAAAATACCTTCCACCATAGAAAATGCTACTAATCGTTGTGTAAAACTACCTTCTTGCATCCACTTTGTACACCATTCAATTTTTTTACGAATGGTAGGAATGGTTCGTACCGCATCAATTAAACGTGATCGTTCTTGGAGATCAGTAATATAGGTTTCTAATAATAATGCATACGTTAATGTATGTTCCGATTCCATAAATTTTTGTAATTGATAAAACATTTGTGCTTCGGGGATGGTAATACGAGATACAAAATCGGTTTCCAAATGTTCATTTACAATAAAATCACTGACTCCAAAGAATGCTAATACTGTAGAAATATAATGATGTTCATCGCTGGACATATTATTCCAATCATTCATATCGGGACGTAAATCTAACTCTTCTGCAGTCCAAAAACTAGCTTTATGATCTTGACGAGCCTTCCATAAGTCGTTGCATTGAATCGGAAACAAGTTAGTTCGTTTATAAGCTGGGTCAAGTAACGGTTCCATTTTTTCTATATGTTTCTTTTTATTATTATTATTTTTCATTTTTATACGGTATCGTATTTTTTTATTTTTATACAAGGCCTTTTGTGAAAAGGCCTTACCCCAAAACTTGCTATAACAGAATGTTTACCTTGTCGACCGTTTCAATAAAATAGTATTTTTAATTATTTTAATTAAAAATATACGTAAAAACACTATACATATTTATATAATATTTGTAAAAATATGAAAAAAACAAAAACTGTCGACAAGGTAAAATGTTAATTAATATAATGCTTTATCAAGTATATTCACTGAATAAATAATATAAATATATTCTGTTATAGCAAATAAATTGAATGAAAAAGTTGTGTTTTTATACTACTATCATAATAAAAATAAAATCAATATTTTATTATCATTTATTGTAAATGATAAGGTAATGAATAGACTAAAATAAAATAATACCGTCTTATCACTCAATTTTATTTGCTATAACAGTTTTTAGTACTTTTACTATTTATTCAGTGAATATACTGAGTACATCATAAATTTTACCTTGTCGACCGTTTTCAATAAAATAGTATTTTTAATTATTTCAATTAAAAATATACGTAAGAACACAATACGTAATGATATAGTATTTATAAATATAATCAATATTATTATAAAATAAAAATCGGTCGACAAGGTAAAAATTCTATAGTAACATTTTTGGTACGGGTTTTTGTGAAAAAGTCGTGTAAAATAATGAATCCTACTAGTACCGTTTACCTCTTATTTTCGTACCGTACGACGACTCTTTACTGATTCAATTTGTTTGTTATCATTTTCTTGTACTTGTACTGGGGATTGTTTTGTCGTTGTAAAAAAAGTTGTATCATCACATACATTACGTACAGATACACGTGTCATAGATGAATCCCATAATCCATCTACTAATCCATGTTCCATACATTCTTGAGATGACCACCAAATATCATGAAGTAACACTGATTTTATTTTTTTATCACTCATCGTCGTGTGTTCCTTGTACAAGGATGTTAATAGAGCCATGAATTTTTTATCATTTTCAAAGTCATCTTGTAATTCTTGGAACTTACCAGAACACGCTGAAGACAATTGATGAATCAACATGAAGGAATGTTTCGTAATGTATCGCTTATGACACACCATAGAAATAATGGTAGCAGCACTCGCAGCACTTCCTTCAATAATGGATACAATCGGAATACGTGATGTAATGATCGTATCGACAACAGAAAATGACGCTAATAAATCACCACCAATTGAATTAATATGAAGAAAAATAGGAGGAGGAGGACAGTCATATTCAATCGAGTATTTGAGTAACTCTTTATTTAATGATGTAATCTTTCGGTTCAAATCCAAACACGACGCTTGCGTCACATCAGTGTAAAAGTACAAATGATTCTTGTCCTTGTCCGTATCCGGTCCCTTTAATAAATTGGTTAATTCTTCCATGGCATCGTCTTCAAACTCTTCTGCAACAGGAGTTTGAGTTTTTTTCTTACTAGAAAACATGGGCATACGACGAATTGACATGATAAATGTTGATAGTGATAGGTAACTGTATGATCTTCTTTGTTGTATTTTATTTTCATTTTTTTTGATAAAAAGTGAAATAGAATAAAAAAAGTACGTAAAAAAATAAAATAATCCATACTAGATAATAATAATGTCCTATACGTTAGGTTTTCAACAATCCTATACAGAACGTGAAAAACAATTACAATTAATTTCCAAGTATGCTGCCAATCCACATATTCGTGAACAAGCAAAAGAAAAATTAAAAGCAACACTAGAACGAAAACAATCACTACCTATCGAATATACATTAGAGCAACCTTTTCCTAACTATTCATTTGAAACAACAGAAATAGTATGCCAGGGTGGAACATGTGAACGAATCATACATGATTCAGAATATGTACCTGTAGATTTGACGGATCCATTTCGTATTGAAAAATCGTAATTAAAACCACGTGATAATAGTAAACAAACTGATGTGGGATTACGTCATGTCTCAATTTTATCATTACTTTTATTTTTTTTTATTTTTCATTGGTATCTTTATTATCATATTAATTGTCTGTTACGGAAAACGTACCAAAAAATCAGCCACATGGAGTTGGGATGACTTACATGATGCATTTACATCGTTTCGAAAAAAACCAACCACTGTCCCTAAAAAACATGAACAACGTTGTCGTATTATTATGGAAAATTTATTTAAAGCGCCCTTTCCTAGTATTCGTCCTGATTTTTTAAAATATACCAGTGGTAAGAATTTAGAACTAGATGGATATAATGAACAATTAGGTATTGCATTTGAATATCAAGGCATTCAACATCGTACATTTACACCTCGTTTTCATAAAACAAAAGAAGACTTTAAAAAACAAGTACAACGTGACATTTATAAGAAAAAAATATGTGAAGACCGAGGGATACGATTATTAGAAATTCCTGATACGGTACCATATGATGACTTGCAAGAGTATATTATTAGTGAAGTAAAAAAATGGTATGAGGAAAAATAAAGATATGGGTATAGGAAAATAATTAGTACTAGTACATAATGAATTAGTAGTAATTACTTATTCTTATCGTAAAGACAACGTATTATAACTTAATTTTATTTGCTATAACAGTTTTTAGTAGTAATTTTACTATTTATTCAGTGAATATACTGAGTAAATTTATTGTAACATTTTTGGTACGGGTTTTTGTGAAAAAGCCGTGAGTAAAGACCGTATTAAAGAACATTCTATAACATAGAATGGAAGCATACGTACTTACTCATCTCTATCACCGTACACTTTCATTATGGTATGAAACGCCTTCTCATCGTAATGAAACTCTTCCCTTATCTGATTTTTCTACTGCTCTTACTTCATTACTACTTCATCTCTGTTCTCAATTCCCTCTCCATCATGTCCTTTTATTATCATCAGATGGTCGTATTCATTGTGCGAAAACCATGGATGAACCTGCACCACAAACGTTTCGTGTACGTCGTTATATCAAAATTAATAATAATGTATCTACTTCTTCCATCGGACATATATTATCCTATATTTATCAATTACTCAGTATAGAATCCGATGGAGTTACTATTTCATTATTGGACACCATTGGAATCACACAATTTGTATTACACGTACTAACGGAACATGATATAAATACATCAGAATGGGTAACACTTGTACGTAAACAACTTTTCGGAATACCACCCTTTGCCCGTTCATATGAAACAGAATGGAAAGAACATCGGAATCATATGTTACAGTCTATGATACGACCAACACGTGTCTTGGAAGTTGAACAATTAACCAATCAAGAAGAACTATTACAACGACTTGGTTCCTGTTATCGAATGATTGACACATTGAATAAAACCATTCAATTACAGGATGAACGTATTACATGGTTGGAAGAAATCATCACGCCAAAATAATACGGCTTTTTCACAAAAACCCGTACCAAAAAATGTGTTACGATAACAGAATTTATGATATTACTATAACATTTACTAGTAAAAGTACTACTAAAAACTCTTATAACAAATAAAATGGTGCAAAATAACAAGGTCCTTATATTATTTTATATAAATTTCATTATATTGTAATGAAATTCTATGATACAATGATTTATTAAGTATATTCACTACATAAACCATTATATTAATTATCATTCTGTTATAGTAAGTTTTGGGGGGTAAGACCTTGGTATTATTCTTTGTTTACTCGTGTGTACCTACATAATATGTGAATTACATCACAAACGACCTGTTCAAGCGATTGATTACCGTTAATCATTTCAACAGTCACTCCCATTGCTTTCATCTCATCCACGTATGTATTGTGTAATGAATGAATGTCTTCTAGATATGTACGTGATATGTCGTCTTCTCCTGTTCGACTACGTTTTTTAATTCGTTCATAGCATATGTCAGGTGATGTCGTAATATAAAGAATAAGATCGGGTGTCCACGAAATTAACATATTGGATAACGTACGTAATGTATCATATTCGACTTTTGTAATGTGTCCATTATGTAATGCATTTTTTGAAAAAATTAACATGGAAGAATATTTATTTCGTTCGACAAGTGTAATTGGTTTTTTTGGATACATAGGATGGGTAAATAATTGAGAAAAAGACATAAGAATTCGTGTTTGAAACCCAAATGTATGCTTAGACATATCGGAATAAAATAATTCTAACCATTTTTCATCTGACCAACGTGTAACATCTTCTGGATAAATCGCAATGTCATCACCTACATGAGTACATAAGGTTTGAATGATTTCAATCACACTGGACTTTCCACTACCAATATTACCATCAATACTAATAATCATGTGATGAAAAGTGTTGTGTTTACTATATAAATAGGTTTTTGTTTAATACAATTAAACAAATAAAGACATATAAAAATGTTTTATGCTAGTTCTGATGCTGGTATTACATGGGTAAAAATAGATGAGAGCGTAGAACTTCGTCAAGCATATCTTCATTACCAACACACATCAACACTTTTTACCACTACCACTGGTTATATTGTACCGACTGTTTCTTCATGTATTTACATTCGTATCTATCCTACTACTCATACCTATGAATATATTAAATGGGTAGGTGAAACCAAACGAGATCATGTAGATTGGATCCGTTCTCAATTACATGTAATGCCTGTCGTAAAAGAAGAAAGTATTCATTCGGATACGGATTCTGATAAAAAAGAACCGAATGCTTCATTGTCCTCTTCTGTACTTTCTATGAATCCTGAAGCACTACACGAGACGGACTTATCTTTTCCTTCTTTGGATACACCACCCGCTTCTTTGTCTTTGTCTTTGTCTTTTCCTTTGGAATTGATTTCTCCGCAGGAGCATTCGTTACCGGTAGAGCCAATGACGATTTCAGTACCGGAACTGGTAATGGATTCGACAACCGATCTACGTTCTCCGATGGAAATAAAAAAGGCAATGTTGAATAAAATTCGGGAAAATGTGTCTGAAATGATTTAATAAGTCCGCCTGATTGTAGGTACGTTAGCATTCGTGTCTGAAAATGTTTTTCAAAGACATGAAACTGATCGACGATATCAATAATAATGGGTACTGTATCCATACGACGAAACACACGACCTAAATACTGTTCAAACATTTCTTCTACATCTCCAGCTACGAGTAACATATCTAATTTCGGATTATCAAATCCGACGCCTGCCTTTGAGTACGTTGCGACCAGGATGCGTGCATTGGTATTGTATGTTTTTGCATTTCCAGCAAAGATATCGACGGATTCACCAGCTTCTTGTAACAAATGAAGCAAGACGGTTCCATGTTGTTCGACACGTTTCGTCAAAATCATGATGGTCCGATTACGAAAAAATTGACATAATTTTACAATACTTTTATTACGATCTGGATGAGTGGCTTGACTCGTAATCACATGTGCCCAATCTAATTGACCTTGTTCTGTTTCTCGTGTTTCTGGTTTAATTTTCGTTTCAAATTTATACACATTAAAAGGACGATATAACTTTCGACGAATGATACTGTACCCATAATGAACTTGTAAGATTTTGTCTAATTGATCACTCCGAAACGGTGTAGCGGATAATGCCATACAATATTTGGGTTGAACACGTAAAAATGCTTTACTCATACTAGGCGTACAAAACATATGACATTCATCAATAATATACATACCGACACCTGCAAATTCTTGATAGGGTCGATGTGCCATATTTTCCCCTAACAATAAATAAAAATCCATTCCAGGTTGAACAACTGTTTTATTTTCTAAAATTTGTACTCGTAATGATGGATTCACTGTATGAATACTTTGTTTCCATTGTTCTAAGTGACTCACTCGATATACATTTACTACAGTTTGTAATCCCATTTGTAATGCATATAAAATTGCAAAATAACTTTTACCCCATCCACAATGAAGTGATAAAATGATTGATTGAAAGTTTTCCATGATTTCATCCACTTCTTTCTTGACAATACATTGATAATCACGTAATTGAAATGTAGTATCTGTTGTCGATAATGTATTCCATACTTGTCCGATCGGAAGTAATTGCGGTACATGTTGTTCAATATAATATTTAGGCATATAAACTACTTTGTCATGAACCACAAAACATTCAATTGTATCACCAGTGGATTCGGATCGAATACAACAATCTTTAATAATGGTTTCACGGGTTAGTCGATCCAATGCGATAAATGTTGATAATGGAAATGAAATGCTCATGATATAGTATCAATAGGAATACCATATCAACTAAAAAATGAAATAGAAATCATTTTTTTATAAAAAGTACAAGTATACGGATGACAATTGTATCAGCACGTACAGTCGAAGTATTGATGCGATGGACAGAAGTTCATGTAAAAAAATTACGTTCTCATAAAAAAGAAATTGATATGGTACATAAAGACACCAAACAATTGTTACTTGATAGTGAACGATATTATGTCTATGTTGATAATACGATTACAGTTGACATTTGTTACCGTCTATGTTGTAAAAACGAACATAATGAATGGATCAACTGTTTTCATCCTTCTTGTGAGTCAAATGAATGGATTGTACGGTGTAAAGTGTATGTATCTGATTATAAAGATGATGTATTATTTTCCAAGTACATTTGTGATGACAATGATCTATCCCTACTACTTCAGTCATTTGAAAAATGTACTCGTAGCACTACATTTTGTGTATGTGGAAGACTAGCAAGACATGATCATTTACAATCGGAAAAACAAGGTACATGTACGAATTGCTATACGTATGGATTTGTACGTGGAGAAGAATGTTCCATTTGTATGGTAGATGATGGTAAACCTTGGTTGAAAACATCATGTAACCATTATTTTCATGATATATGTTGGAGCAAGATTGATGTATCAATGTATGGTATTGTCAAATGTCCATTATGTCGATCCAATCAAGATGATGATACACTGGTACGATTATAAATAAAAATATTCTTCATAATTTATATTTTTTATAGTATAGTATACTATACTATAAAACAGAGTAATTTAATAATGATACGTTATTATCGTCTTACGAGAATTTTATCAAGTAGTAATTGAATAACGACTTTGGAATCATTTCGTCCACTACAGTACATATCATAATTATCAAGTATATGTTGTACTTTGATATGAAGTATATCATCTGTTAGTTGATAAGGTAGGGACAAATAATGGTGATGTACTAGTTCCGTAAAGATAGAATGAGATGTACCATATAAATAATAAGAAATCATCGTACATAATTCTTTACTGTGTCGGGAACGAGGTAACATTACATCGGTATTGTTACAGAACCAAGCCATTTGAACTAAATCATAATAAATTTCACCGAGGTACTGTTGTAATGATGTAACATTGGTACGTTTTCGCATCATATCAATTTTTTCATATAATGATTGAATCGATTCAATTTGTAACGTAGTGGGTACACGATCCATATAGTCTTGATATTGTTTCACGAGTAAATATAATTGAGGTGCAGATACACCACCGGAAGTCCACTCTTGTAAAAAGGTAATTGTACTAAATTCTTCTTCTTTTTTCGAAACCAATCGTGATACATGTTCAATACTCGAATACGGAGAAAAATAAATTATATTGGGTACAACGTGACAGATGGGTTTTCCGTCTGATAATAAACTTGATATAACATAATCAATGGAAGTAATGGTAACAGAAGGATATAAACGAATTTCTTTTAACCATTCGATATGTTCTTTGACTGCTACGATAAATGATGCTTGTTTTTGATTTATAAGAATAAAATCACGACACGGTGTTGTTACCACATGATAAAAGATAGAATAAAATAAAAATAAATGTTCTAGATCATAACAAAACATACTTTGTAGTATGACATGTATATCTTTCTCATTACATTTATAACGATCTCCATCTGCTAATGTCGCACAACGTCTAGTAGTCATATCAGTCAGGTACGTTACCATACGTGCTTGAATGATTTGGATTTCTCTGTCTGTTAGTATTTGTTGTTTTTCATGATACAATTGATGTAAACGTACGATTTGCTCTCTTTCGGGTTGCGAACGTTCTTCTGTACTAAGTAAGGATGAAAGATCTTCTGGTGACCATGTTGGGAGTAGTGGTAACAAACGTTCTTTGTTAAGAAGATGTAATTCAAGAAGCGTAATACGATTTAGTAATTGAAATCGTTTTTTCAGTAGTGCATCATGCTTTTCTTTTACTAGACGATATTCTGAATGATCTGGATTACTTGCTTGAAGCATCGTTCGTATTTGCATTTCCTCGTTACTATTTTCACCTAATTCACCTTCTATTTTTTGTATGGTTACTAGTACAATGTCATCTACTTGATCTTGACGTAATTTTTTTTGTTCTTTTAATAGTATAGCAAGATCATTTGAACGTGGTACTGGTACTTCATACTGATAGATTGATGGTGACATGATATTATTTCTACCTGTAAAGAGTTGAATCCATTTATATACGGGTTGTTTTTGAACATGATCATTGGATTGAACAATGGAAATAAGTTTTTTCAACATCGGTACAATAAAGGTCCCACATTCTGAAATAGAAATTGGTATATCATTTTCAATATAACAGGTGCATACTAATTCGGGTGTTAACCACTGAATTCCAGTAGGTTCTACGGAAAGTGTATCGGGTATGATGATGTCAGAAAATGCTGTTAGTGATTGAATGAGACGATCGAAAAATGATGCCATTGATTCACTTTTTGTATCATCATTAACTTTTGTAATACTCGGATCAGTAACGACTTGCTTTCGTTTTAAAAATAAATCTCCTTGTAAATCAGTAAATAAAATACTATATTCCATAAACGATTCAATGACACAACCGACTAGTTGATCAACGGAAGGAAATATAGTTGACTGAATCGTGGGTTTTGATTGTAAACTATCTTTTTTTCCATATAATACAGTAATGATATCTTGTTCAGTAATATCTTGTTCTGGTACTGTTACTGTGATGTATTCACGTGTCGTATCATAAATATACCATGCATATTGATATAAAATACCCATCCATGATTCCAATGTGGCATCATCCAACATTGGTCCTAATTCACGTAATTGATCGATCGTAAATAATGTTCGTAATTGAGTCGTTTCATCAATTGATAAATAGGACATGTCAGTAAAAAAATCTACTTCAAGTATGGCGTATAAACTACTAGCAATTGTATTTTTACTAGTTGAATGACTAATAAAGGAAACACATTTACGAGCCGTGTCACGCATATACATACGAATAAAATCATTTATAACAAATTCTCTCATATCTTGTTTTTTAATAGAAGTAAGTGCAGAAGTTAATGCTCGACCAAGCACATTTGTTTTGATAAATAAATCCGAACGTAATAAATCAGTCCATTGTTCTTGATCCTCATCTTGAATTTCAATAACTTTTTCCATCCGTAACATACATTTTAATAAGGTACTATCAAATACATAGATATGCGGAAAATAATAGACTTGATTGGAAGAGGTACGAAGATCATGTAAATGTCTCACCATATCTGGATAGCGTTGTAAATATCGTTTAAAATAGTCTTCAAAACGTGGAAATAAACGTTCTGTAATAAATCGAGGTAATGTATACGGTGTTACCATACCAGATGATATTTCATCAGATCTACTCTTATTATATTCTTTTACATATGACCATGAAGCACATTTAAGTACTGCTTCATAAAACATAATATTTTCTTGTAATGTTGTACTAGTGTTACAGTTGTCTTGTATGTATGTTGAAAATGTAGTTACTCTATTATTCCATTCCATTGATGATTCTACACTGGTAATACATTCTGATAGAACTTCTTTATTACATAATGATGAACTATAGTCTGATGGTAAGATAATCATATGTTCCATTTCTCTGTCAGCAAAACTACATTTATAAATAGAAGGAGATTCTTGTCGTACAGATAACATGCGTACAATAAATTGTATATTATAATCAAATGCCGCATCTTTTTTATATGCAATGTACATATGTTGTATACTAGGATATAATTCGGGTTTCTGTTCAAACCAGTCATATACGGTATTGCTTTCTTTTATGGCTTTTGCAATTTTTGTGTCTGGAGATATGCTATGAAGTACATAAAAACGTTGTTTCGGATCATCGATAGATAGATTACGTAAATGATCTGGTTTGGATGGATCCGATACTTGATACGTACGTACATGTACATTGTCAGTAAATTCATTTACTTTTTCAGGTACATTTGTGTAAATACTATAGGAAATCGTAGGTTGTAGTTTCTGTTTCAAGTCAAATAAAAGTGAAGCAATTTGATTATCTAACGAACGAACTTCTTTATCGGTTGACATTGATTTATTAATTGCAATTATTTTAAAATATTTATTTTTTTATATGATATAAAAAAAGAAGATTTTAAAAGATGTTTACTAGTAATAATATGAGCCAATCCGGTATTATCGAACTCCATGCGGAATCATTTAAAAAGATGAAAGGAAATCGTGGGTTTGTACTTGGTATTCCTAATGCCCAAAATTTAACATTAGTAATGTTTTATAGTATCCAGTGTACGTATTGTGATTTAGCCATGCCTGAATTAGAAAAATTAAGTCGTTTTATTCTAGACAATAATCTTCCGATTAATATTGCTGTATGTGATATTATGAAGAATAAAAAAGTCATTCAAGAATCAGCGGATACAGTGGATCCTATTAAATTTGTACCATATATGCCAATCTATTTAGATGAAAAACCGTATTTACGATACAATGGAAAGAAAACTGCAGAAGAAATGCTAAATTACTTGATTGAGGTATTAAAACGAGTAGATACACGTCAAAAATTTGTTCAACGTCAACAAGTAAAAGAAGAAGAACGAACACAAACTTCTCAAGCAGAAGGTGTACCATATAATGTCGTCTGCGAAGGAGATGTCTGTTATTTAACACAAGATGAATTATTTGGAACGGCTACCTCAAAAAAAATGTATTGTGTAGGTAATGTCTGTTATTTAACACAAGAAGAAATGTTTGCCCACCAAGAACGAGAACGGGAACGTGATTAAATTCAAGGCCTTTTCACAAAAGGCCTTACCCCAAAACTTGCTATAAAAGAAATTTAAATAATATTACTTATCTATTCAGTATATTCACTGAATAAACTATATAAATAATACTATTATTCTGTTATAGCAAATAAATAGAGTGAAAAGGGTGTGATGTGATCATTTCTGTTTTCTATTCTACTATTTACTTTTTATTTATTTTCACAATATAAGCATTACATGTAATTTACTATAAAAGATAGTAAATTAATTAAATAGTACCTACTACAAAATAATGTATTTTTTCACTATCTTATAACTCAATTTTATTTGCTATAACAGTTTTTATTATTAATTTTACTATTTATTCAGTGAATATACTGAGTAAATTGATTGTAACATCATACATTCTGTTATCGTAACATTTTTGGTACGGGTTTTTGTGAAAAAGCCGTGTATTTTTTATCGTTTTGATTTTGATTTAGTATGGTGTGGAACATCAGAATGTGATTGAGACGATGGTCTTGATTTTGGTTTTGATTTTGATTTCGATCGAGATACTGAATGTGAATTCATTGGTCTTTTTTCTTTTGAAAGAGATTCCATTTCTTCTAATTGTTGTAATTCTCTATCAATTTCATTATCAATTTCATCAGAATCACCATTTATTTCTTCAATTTTTGATTGAAATAGTTTTGAATCATTCATGTGTTTAAAAGTTGGTTGCTCAAATTGAGGTTGTTGTTGAAATTGAGGTTGTTGTTGAAATTGCGGTGGTTGTTGAAATTGTGGTTGTTGTTGAAATTGAGGTTGTTGTTGATAAGATTGATTCTGTTGAACTTGTACAGAGGCTCGTGCTGCTTGTGCGAGTACTTCATTTACTTTTTCTTGAGGATGACGAAGTTTCATTGCTTGCGTCGCATTATGTAAATGTAATGCTTGGATTTCATCTGCAGTACGTTGTACATTCATTGTAGTTTCTTTTTGTTCCAATTGATCTACTACCTTTGTATCAACTTGTTTATGTTCTACTTGTTTTTCTTTATATTCGATTTGTTTCTCTCTATTTTCCATTTGTTTTTCACGTTGTTCTTGTTTTTTCTCACGTTGCCCAATCGCAACTTCACGTTGTTCTAATTGTTGAAGACGAACGGTAATTGCTTGTTGTTGAGAATGTAATTTTGATTCTAATACCTCCTGTTCTTGCTGACGATTTCGTATGTTTCGAATATGTTCCGATAATGTATTTTCTACTTGTGCTTTTTCTGATTCGTGAAGTTCACGAGCTTGTTTTAATTCTTGTACATCATGAGCTAATGTTTGTTTAATGTTCTGTAATGCTTCCATATCTTGTTTTGTTTTTTCTTGCATTTGATATACTTTATTATAATCGGTAAGGTTGGAATTGGATGTATTTTGGAGTACTTCACTTAATTCTTCAATATCTTGTTCTAATTCATATAATTCTTGTCGGACTTCATTATTTTTTTTAGAAGCATAATAAAATAAACCAATAAATAACGTGGCTTCCGCTGCGATATGATAAATCTTCTTATTATTCATTTGAATGGTTATGTTGTTTCTAAATCAATATTATTTAGAATGGTTTTTTTAATGAAAACAAAAGCACAAGATCGTTTTCTTATATCTATTCTTTACACGGCTTTTTCACAAAAACCCGTACCAAAAATGGTACGATAACAGAATGTATGATGTTATAATAAATGTACTAAGTCACCATCTTATAAATTAATTTTATTTGCTATAACAGTTTTTTGTATTACTTTTACTATTTACTCAGTGAATTACTGAGTAAATTTATTGTGACATTATAAATTCTGTTATCGTAACATTTTTGGTACGGGTTTTTGTGAAAAAGCCGTGTACTAAGTATATTCACTGAATAAATATAAAAAGTACTACTAAAAACTGTTATAGCAAATAAAATTAAGTTATAAAACGGTGATTCTTTACCTTGTTACTTTTTACACCTTTGGACATTTAAAACACAGATTTTTGCGTTACAAAAAATTTAAATGACCTCGGGGTAAAGTCTTTTGGGAAAAGGCCTTGAATAAACTATCAACGTACTGCTCTAATTTCCGGATGTTGTAATCTTCTTTTTAATTTCTGTACTTCGTCTTCTTCATGTGCTTCTTCTCTATGTAATATAAAAAAATAACAACATATTGTAAATACAATTGTTACTAGTAGTATGATTACAATATTTTTGTATGTTAATTCATGATCAATATCATAGATAAGAATCGTTAAAGTAATAAAAATAATAATACCTTTTATCCATATATTTGCTAAAAAAGTAATAACATTTGGTTTAATTGGACTAATCACACTTCCTAGTATAAAAACAATCGTTAATAATAAAAAATAACGTACAAATTCATTTGCCAATATTTTATTTGACCATATTTGACTATCCCAATTGATTTTCATTTTATAGTACTAGTACTATAAAATAGTCAACAGTAAAAAAAATTAATATTAATAGGTATGTTTATTTCGTTTCTGTTCCGATACTGTTAATTGCGATTGTACCTTGTTAAACGCAGATTGTATCCGATCAATTTGAATCGGTGGTAACAATACTAATCCTTCATAGTCATTTTGGACACCATCAAGATCAATTTCAAATTCAGATGGATACATATCAGCAATTTCTGATTGAGGTTGATAGTATGCATGAAAACATTCTGGTACACAAGTTTTACTTTCTGGTGGAATGACACATACCAATTGAACCAATGGTGACACTGGTTCATGTTGTTCAAATGGTACATAAATCCATTCTGTTGTTATTGACATACTATATGCATACAATTCATGAAAAAATGGTCCATGATAATATGGATAACAATACAACCAATCAGGCATACCTTGGTAATAGTAGGTACCGACAAAGAGTAATCCGATAACATAATCGTTACAGACGGTAGTACGATCTATAGTAGGAAAATGTAATTCATAGTATTCGTTACGATATTCTTGAAAATCAACTTGTAAACGATTGCCGTATTTATCCAATAACTTATTTGGATGTCCTCGATGTGATTTTTTCTTTTTTTCAATCATTTCTAGTTCAACATCCATTAATGCTTGAATAACCAATTGAAATCCCATGGTATGAATAGCAAAATGTGGTGTAACTTGAACTAAGGGAAATCCTTTATCGAATATAGATTTATATACTTCCAAGATTTTATCAATGCCTTTATGTTTAATTTCAAAGGAAGGTGAATGGGGTAAAAAATCATTTCCGAGAAAAAATAATAAAAATACAAAATCATTTACGATTTGTTGTTCTTTTTCAGGATAGGTATGAGTAGGATCAACCATTTTTACAACTTGTTTACGAAACGTATCAATGGATACAATAAAATGAGAACAATTCACGTCATTATAGACATTCGGACGTAAAATAAATATATTTTTCTTGGCTAAACCAATTGCTAACATAATCAAGTCAGCATCAGGTGAAAAAATACATATTCGTTTCTTTTCTTTTTTTTCCAAATATCGAATAATTTTATGTTCTCCTTCACCTGCCATAGATTGATCCATCATTACAACCTTGAATGGATATTTTTTCTTGGAAAAGTACGTTGTAATGTATGTAGATAAATCCTGTAAAAACTGCGTACCAGTACTAATATGATTCGAGTCAAATATACTACGTTCATAATCGGTCTTTTCCTTGGCGGAACGAAAACGGCGTTGACGTTGTTGATTCATTTTGGATAACCCAGCCACACCATCAATAGCTAACAATAGTTCTTCGGTAGGTGGTACCATTGCAATAATGGATTCAATTTCATAACAAATCGCTTGAAAACATCCGTTATTGGTTTTAGGAGCACGAACGCTTAATCGTTTATCAAAAAAATAGTCATGACAAATGGGATGAAAAATCGCATTCAAATCAATTCCAAGGATTTGAAAATGATCTACTGATTGACCTTTATGGAGATAGGTAATCGATTCAGGATACGTTTTAAAATGCCAGTAAAAATAACGGAAAATCCCCATGAAGATTTATTTATATCCTATAATCATAAAGAAACGATTTTCTTTTCTTTTCATTTTTTTTAAAAATATTTTTTTAATTTCTCACTAGTATCATAATAATGTCACAAGAAGATCTACGTACTAAATTATTTGGTTCAGACAATGAAGATGAAGATGAAGATCAACCAAAATCGTCCATTGTTAATTCATCAGCATTTAAACAACCTGAATCCGATGAAGATGAATCCAGTGAAGAATCAGAAGAAGAAGAAGATAGTGAAGAATCGGGAGAAGATAGTGAAGAGGAACAAGGTAATGATGAAGGTGATAAAAAACCAATGAGACCGAAAAGAAAAACGCACAGACGAAGAGGTGATGAAGAAAACGATGGAGAAAATGATGGAGAAAATGATGGAGAAAATGATGGAGAAAATGATGAACAAAATGATGAAGAAGATCGTCCTTTAATTAAACAACCTTCTGGAGCAAATCTACAAGAGCAATTACAAAATTATAATTCCGAAGCAGTTTCTTCAATAGCTTTTCAAAATGCTTCGGTACAAGAACTACGACGTAATGAAGAAGAAAAAGTACGTAAAGTAAAAGAAGAACAATATCGTGACCAACGAAATAAGATTGTTGAACAATTTATACAATTTATAAAAATAGAATTTACGGAACAAACAAAAAAAATTATACTTGATACTGATCTACAACGAAAAAAACTAGAAACGATACTAGAAACATATGTAGTTCACCCAGAATGTATTCAAGAATTTGAATTACTAGATGGTAGACATGTTTCACCATTACAATTATTAGATGAAAAATATCATACAGAAGGAGAACCACGTTTATTTACATTTATCATTGAACATGCTACAACAGAAATGGATCAACTGTCGGCTAGATTACAATCATGTATTACCTCTTATATTACTTTTCTTCGATCTAAAATGTCAAAAGCTATAAAATACAGTCCTGAATACTATCGAGAACAATTATTTGATACACAAATTGGATTATTGTGGCATATGTTGGTTCATGGAAAAACGACAAACGCAGATGGTAGCATAGCATATAGTGTAGAATCTGAATACGATGGATTATTTAGAACATGGAAAACCTGTGAAGCACAACTTGTTGAGGTTCTTCAACGTAGTGAAATAGGTAAAAGATCAATTACTGATCAAGAACAACTCCTATTACTATGTAGGAATTATATTGACAAATATGATCGTTCATCTAGCGTAATTGGACTACTGGATCAATTTTTTTATACTCGATTCGTAGAAGAAAAAAAAACAAACAAAAAAGAAGTACTAGTCGTATTAGTCGATGACTATAAATGGTTACGTTTATGTAATGACGGTACATTTATACGTACTCGTGAAATGTATGATAAACTTCAACGTAGTCTTACTCTTCTTCCAGTTGATATTAGTACGTATAGTCGAGCAAAAACAATCACCAAACCTACGAAAAGTAATCGACCACAACAATTTGTAGAAATGGTGTTTCCTCGGCCAGATTACACCATCGTCACACGGGATGACATTGATACTTTTTTTACCAACATCACGACACCTAATTACATTACAAGAAGAACAATAGATCGTAATTTTGATAGTAGTACATTTGGAGAAGTGATTAGTGTACCGGTTGATTTAGAAATAGATGGAAGAAACCCAAATAGTAGTAGGGATTACATTCCTTTATTACAATTTATTATTTTATTATGTAGAAAACGTACTGTGATTCATATAAAAGAACATATGGAACATGGTATAACCCTTGAACAAATTGAACGTACTTTTATGAATTATTATGAACAAGCAACATTATTATTTAAAACCATGTTAGCTACGATACGAGACGATCCAAGTCTTCAATCTGCTATTCAGGATAAAATAACCTATGAAAAAGAAGTTTGTATCGCTACATTTTCGAGTGTTGTTACTACTACGACCGAACGTAGTACCTTATTTATGAATGGATTAGTGCGTCGTGCCAATCGTAACGCACGGGTACAAGCAATGAAAAAAATTCCGTTGGGTAAATTAGATTATGTATGTCGTATAAAAACACAAGATATCGTTGTACGTCCTATTGATATGATTGCGATGGAACAATTTATCATACGGGAACACCCTATTGTTGCAAAAGATATGGATGTATTTTTCTTTCCTACTACCTTGTTACGAGAAAAAATGTGTTCTTCCAATGTCGTCGTTACCCGTCATTATATAGAAATTGAAGGTAAACGAATGAACCTCGGGCGTATCATAGTAGATCCAATCACACAACAAAAAAGTGCAAATGAATTTACTTCTTCTGATTATTATTCTTTTTTACAAAAAGGAGGACTATCCAGTCAATCATCATTGTATGAGGTACTCGAAAGTAACAATGTTTATGTATCTCGTATCATGGAACAATTGGAAATTGATTTCCATTCCGTTTCATTAGATATGCTGTTATTACAACTTATGGAACGACTAAAAGCATCCTCTCCACAAGTAACTGTTCAAGAGATGATAGATTTATGTTCATGTATCATAACACTCTATGATGATACCTTTCAACTCGTTGATAAGAGTATAATGGATATTATTGTTCCTCGGTATACTAATATGGATACCATATCATCTATCTTACGACATGATCCGGATGAATCAATTGTGGAAGCATTTTATCGTATTATCTTTCGTATTACATCTGATACGGATACCGGATACAAAATAATTAATTATGCAAAAGCATTCATCATGGAACACAATCGGATTAGATTTGAATTTCTTGGAATAGAACAACCCTCTCTTCAGCAGTTATATTTATCTAGTGTGATACGTCTTGATGTCATAAAAAAAAGTAGTAGTCAATTTCTTCCAGAAAGACGTAGAAGTGCCGCTATAGAAGAGGAGATGGAGATGAAAAACAATGGTGACAAACTTGGTGTAAAAAAACATGTACATAATTGTAAATATTGTAATGGAATAAAAGATCTTATACCGACCATTCAATTTAAAAAGGGAAACCCACTAAAAACAGATATGTGTCAACAATGTGTAGAAACTAGACTCATCATTCGTGTAGGAGTACGGTAAGTTACAATTTATTAAATGTTATTACTCATGGTTTTTTCACAAAAACCCGTGGAAATACTATATTAGAATGATATCGTATTATTTTTCATAAATAAAAATAAAATTGATTAAATAACCTTTAGTAACTATAATAATAATATGGCTGCAAAAAAAACGTCTGCTTTTTTGATAGAAGATTCAGATGAAGAGGACACTAACCCATTACCGACTATTGTATTTTCAAACAGTAGTGCATCAGTAGAACCTACAGAAAGTAAACAGTATGATGAAGATCGCCAGGATGACCGACAAGATGATCGACAAAATGACGAAGATGAATATGAACAAGATGAATACGAGAATGAAGAAGAGGTTGAATTTCAAAATGAACGAGATTATTATGCTCGAGCTTCTTATGGACGTGGTGGTGCGTCCATGTCCATAGCAGAAGGAATGAATCCTCGTATGTATTATGCCATTCAGAATCAAGATCGGACTGAATCTGATTTATTTTTAGATAAACTAGAAGACTATTATCGAGAAGTACAATCTGGTAATTATGTTAATAGAGACCGTAATCAATTTACGGTTTTATTATCAAAACATCCTCATCCACGTTTTTTACATATTCCCTTATGTATGATTATGGAATATTTTTTTAATGGAAAAGAATACAAATGGGATGAAACTATATTTACAAAACTAAAAAATCATACCAACTTTAGTGTATATGATGTACTACGATACATTGCTTTATTTAATTTATATGCATTATAATCAAGGCCTTTTCACAAAAGGCCTTACTCCGCTCAGGGCGGATACCCCAAAACTTGCTATAACAGAAATTTAATTAATATTACTTATCTATCCAGTGAATATACTGAATAAACTATATAAATACTACTATATTATGTTATAGCAAATAAATAGAGTGAAAAAGATGTGATTAGTTATTTTTTTCATAATAGACTATTATGAAAGTAAATAGATAGTACGTAAAAAATAAGATAATCACCATATTATAACTTAATTTTATTTGCTATAACAGTTTTTAGTACTTTTGTATTTATTCAGTAAATATACTGAGTAAATGTATTGTAGTATCATAGATTCTGTTATCGTAACATTTTTGGTACGGGTTTTTGTGAAAAAACCGTGAAGATAAAATACATTATTATGCATATTCACGCCATACTTTATTACAATGAGAACATTGAATGATACTAGTCATACCTTCATCTGCACTACGTGTTTGTACTTGTCGAGAATAGGTCTTTTTACTTTTACATCGACTACATTCATATAATCCTTCAGAAACTTCTAATTTAATGGTCATAATTGCAATGTCTTGTGCTTCTGTTTCTTTTTCTTTTTTAAATGTTTTGGAATCCCATGGCGAAATCCCATTCTTGACTTCTTCTAGTAATTCTGCATGAGAAAACGTTTTGTTAATAAATTTACCACACAATTGATAAATATCATTTGGTTTTTGTTTACAATAACGTGAAAATGTTTCTGCATTACGATCCGTTGTATAATGGGATAGTATTTGTTTTATTCGTTCAGTAGAATACACGGATGATTTATATGGTTTTCTAGGAATACATTCTTTTGCACTTTTACAATAACGTTGAATAATGACTCTTTTTTTCTTATGTGTAATTACTTTTTCTTCTTGTATTTCAATTACATCTTCTTTTTCTTCCGAATCATCTATTATTTCAACTTCTTCTGCCTCCTCTTCATCTTCTTCCATGTCTCCTATATCAATTTCGTCTTCTTCTTCTTCCTCCTCTTCGTCACCATCTTCTTCAATTTTCTCTTCATCTACTTCTTCATCATCTAGTTCTTCTTCTTCCTCTTCATCATCTTCTTCTTCGTCTATTTCATCCAATTCTTCTTCATCGATTTCGTCTTCTTCTTTTTTACCAAGTACAACTTCCATCATTATCATATGTGTTTTTCTGTACTTTCTTTTCATTTTTACAAGTCATGGTACATAGTAATAAGCTACATTTGTCTACTGTGATATGTAACCATAACATAATAGGATACTGATATCAATTGATTTAAAGAAATCACACACAAGTAATATCATGAACAACGCAGATGATTATTTATTTTACTGTAAAACAAGAGAAGGGTATGTATTTAAAATTCTGTTTGAATTACTTAAAAATTGCGTGAAATCATGTAGTATTAAATTTACGAAAGATGGAATTTTTATCACTAGTATTGATACGAAGAAACAATTATTATTATTAATTAATATGGGAAAACATAATTTTAATATTTTTCGTTGTAATTCTGTCTTTAACATTTCCGTAAATTTAACTAGTTTTTATAATATGTTAAAAACCATCAAGAAAAAAGATGGAATCTGTCTTTATATTGAACATCAATCTACAAATAAGTTACATATTATAAAAGATGATATGGATCAAAGTGAAAAGTGTGCAAATAAAATTCAAATTATGAAAACACAAGATATTGAATATGAAAATGTAGAAGAATATAAAGAACCCGTTATCATTAATGCTAAAAAATTACAAAATACATTAAAAGAAATTTCAACGACAAAAGGTCGTATCACGGAAATAACGTCAAATGGGAATTCGATTCGGTTTTTTTGTGATAATGGATCCATTATGACGACAGATAAAACACATGGTGATATTGAAATGAAAGGTGATGAAATTTATAGTGAAACCTTTGATAGTGCATTATTAATTAAATTACAAAAAATTTTAGGATTAACACAAAATGTAAAGGTATACATTTCTAAATTAGCACCAATTAAATATGAACTGAACATTGGTTCATTAGGAAATGTTGTTATTTTTATTAAGTCTCGTGAAATTATTGATGAAGAGTCCAACACAGATGCTACTGAATCATAATTTTTTGTCATGTTTTTTTATAGTATTCTTTACTATAAAAAAAGTTATTATAATTCAATAATTAATAGATCTCCTTGTTCCTCTTCTTCTTTTTTCTTTTTTACTTCTTGTTCATATACGAGTCGAATCTGTTCTTTAAAATCGTTCAGAAATAATGGATCAATATCATGTTCCGTAATTTCTTTTACCTCATCCTTCTTTTTACGTTCAGGTTGTTTTGGTTCTATAACTGGTTCTACTGCATTTCCTTTACTATCTTGGAGTGATTCTTTCATTTCTTCTGGTACACGTGGTTCTTCCTCTTGAATAAATTCAGATGACATATAACGATCCAATAGCGATTTTACCGAAATGGAATGTTTATTATGTTCAGCTTCCCATTCAATAATTTCTAATAAAAGAGGATACAACACTGTCTGATCTTGAATTTTAATTACATCAATAATCCCATGATAAAATAAATTACATTGAACAGACTTGACAATCTCAATTACTTTTTCAAAAATTTGATGTTCAGTCAACTGGCGCATTTTCAATATAATACTACGATACATATCTCGTGAACTTGGTACCATTGAAAAAATATAACTCATAATGTCTAAACACGCAATGGAAATGATCATAAAGTCTTTTTTAGTTGGTTTTGGTCGTTTTTCCATATATGTACTGACTAACATGTATGCCTGGATCATGATTTCTTCTCGAAATAATTTACGTCCAATTTGTAAAAAAAGCGGTGTTAATTCTTGGTCACAATATAAACTGTCTCGGGTTTTGGTTACAATCGGTTCGTCTTTTACTACTCCACGAATATTATCAAAAATACGATGATGATACAATTCATCCAATGATATTCTTTTATCTAGATCATAGGTTAACATTCGTTCAATCATGGAATTAATGATACGAATCTTATCCTTAATGGATTCATGTACCGGTTCCAAACGGTGTCGGAACGGTAAACTTTCACCCGCTTCCATTAAAATATCAAATAAATTCATATATTTCTTACGATACATATCATCTTCCGATGATGTAGAATCAAACGACTGTTCATCATCATCATCAGAAGCACTAGAATACGAATGAGAAATAGAATCATCTGATAAATCACTATCAGAATCATCACCATAAATAATATCAACAATCGGGTGAATACGATATAGAAATTCCAAACATGATAACCCAATTGCCCATACCATTGATTTGTAGGTAAACATATCATCTTTCCATAATTCTGGTGGCTGATAACTACGTGTACCAATAATGGGATAATCTTCTTCTAAAATAATATGCCCAAAATCAATAATTTTTACCGTTTGTCCATCTTTGGATAACATGACATTTTCCGATTTAATATCACAATTCATAATTCCATTACGTTGAAAAAATCGTGCAACACGAACCATTGTCCATAAAATAGTAGGAAACAATTCCAATCGTTTTTCAAATGGAACCTTTTTTGAATAATCATACATGTTACTATGCATTCGTTCCATATAAATTTTACATTCATGTTGAGAAATCTCCCATTTTTTCATACGAATCATACATGGATGGGACAACGAATGTAAGATAGTTACTTCACTCAATTCTTTATAATGATCACTAAATTTAATAACTTTATAGACTGTATCTTTATCTACTTCATAAATTTGTCCTTGACCACCCGAATCAATTTTTTTAGGAGGCATTCTTTATGTATGACATTCATCTTTAATTTGGAATTCTTTCTTTGATAATAAAGCACATATTCCTAGTGCACTAATGTATACGGGATCATAAGTATGTTGTGATTCCGGTTTTTGACACATAGGTGAATCACCTACTAAGGTGACATAGGTTTTCGCTAATAGTTCCAATGTTTTTTCATTGGATGAATCGTTTATGAGATGTTTTATTTCCTCTAGTACATATAATGATAATTCTTTCGTATCCATATTCTATTATTATAATAGAATATCTTTAACTTGTATCTGTTTTCTATATAAAATTAGTATTGTCTGTGACATCATTTATACATAAATAATTTGGACAAGATATCATTTCATTACTAAATTCTTCAAATGATTCTTTATGATCTGCTTCACTTGTTGTCTCACTTACTCCTGATAAATAATGAGCATATAAATTTTTTTGATAATATAATTCTTGTTCTACTGAATCCATTTGATGTCCAGAATATGATTCGACAATACTTTCATTACACATTAGATGATCTTTATAAAAATTAGGTGTTTCCAAATGATAATAGGAAATGGTATCACCAATACCATATTGTTTGATTTGTTTATATATATCTTTTGCTAATCGAGGAATGACCCATACTCCTTTTTTAATACGAATTGCATGATTAGGTGATAAACGTAGATCATTTTTAGGAATTCCATAACCCAGACAACCTTTTGGAATCAAATAAGGTGCTGTTTTTTTTGTAGTTGTTAGTTTAGTACTAGTGACCTTGATCTGAACGGTTCTTCCGTCAGATGTTGTAACCGAATCACCATTTTTTAATTCTTCTATCTTTTTATAACCATTAGGAGTAAGAATAAGAGAACCAGCAGTAAAACACGGTAAAGAAGTAAAACGAGTTTCAGCAGTCTGTCCAGCTGTTCCTGCTAATTGTCCTGCTGTTGCTGCTTCGGTCGCCTTCTGTTCATTGGTACCTTCATACGTACTGTATGTATAATATGCTGCATATCCTGCAGCAACTGCAGACGTAACACTTTGATATACACTTTGTTCTAAATTACGAAATGATGGATAATCATAGTAAAAATTAATTGTTGCTACGGCCACTTGAACAGCAGTACTTCCAGGTTTTATAGACTCATCGTATGCTACTTCTAATGAAAGAGAATAAGTATTAGTCAATTCTGATTCAGTTGCACTTGATACTAGACTGAAAATAATGTTTGTTACAATCGCCGCAGCCAATGAAACAGCTTCATTATTATCAGTTGAACCATCTTCATTTATAATGATTGATATATTATTAGTAATCAATTCATTTAATTTTGTTGTAATGATTTGAAGATCACCAAACTCTTCTTGAATAGCCACGTTTATAGCAGAAAATGCGGCATTTGCAGCACCTGTTGCAATCTCAGTCGGCGTTTGTGTTGACATTATTATACTATTATATATATTATTTTTTTATTTATATATTAAAAAAACCCGTCCCAAAAATGTTACTATAACAGAATGTATGATGTTACAATAAATGTACTCAGTATATTCACTGAATAAATAGTAAAAGTACTACTAAAAACTGTTATAGCAAATAAATTTGAGTTATAAGATGGTGCATTTACTCAGTATATTCACTGAATAAATAGTAAAAGTACTACTAAAAACTGTTATAGCAAATAAATTTGAGTTATAAGACGGTGATATTTATATATAAGATGGTGTTTTTATTATCATCTAATAGTAATTTTTTTAATGAATCTAATTAAAAGTACGTAACAATCTTATACACGTCCTTTTTCTAATTCTTTTGCACGATCAACAATACTTGGTTTCTTTTTAGGTCCGGGACCAGATATGGATGTAGAACTAGGTACTATTGGAGTATTATTCATTTTCACACCTACTTCTCTATCTATTCCGTCCATTTCATCAATTTCATCAATTTCTTCTAATAATAATGATGAAGAAGATGATTGTAATTGAAATGGAGGTTGTTTCTCTTCTTGATTCATAATTACATTTAATGATGTTTGCATCATATTTTCATGTCCTGAACCACGTATGGGTCGTATATCACGATCTGTTGAAAATTCACGAATCTTTTGATTAATTGTATTTCGTTTTGATCCATGTAGTAATGCGGAAGTATGATCACTATCTCGTACATCTGTACCAGTTGGACGAGTCATTGGATCTAATTTATACTCATCAAACAAACTTTTTTCGTCTAAAATACTACTTATTGATGTAGTACCTTCTATTTTTTGATGCTGTCCTTCTACTTTTTGTCCTTGTACTTTTTGTCCTTCTACTTGTTGTCCTTGTACTTGTTGTCCTTGTACCTGTTGACCTTGTACCTGTTTACCTTGTACCTGTTGACCTTGTACCTGTTGTCCTTGTACCTGTTGTCCTTGTACCTGTTGTCCTTGTACCTGTTGTCCTTGTTGTCCTTGTACTTGTTGACCTTGTTGACCTTGTTGTCCTTGTACTTGTTGACCTTGTACTTGTTGACCTTGTTGTCCTTGTTGTCCTTGTACCTGTTGTCCTTGTTGTCCTTGTACCTGTTGTTCTTGTACCTGTTGTACTTTTTGCAATTGTTGAATTAATTGTTGTTGTATGTGTTGTAATTGTTGCATTTGTTGTACTTGTTGTGGAGTAGGCTGTTGATTATTTTGTTGTTGTTGTTGTAACTGTTGATGTAATTGTTGTTGAACATTATGAATTTGTTGTAATTGTTGTTGAATCTGTTGAGGAGTTAACTGATCCTGTAATTGACTATGTATTTGATTCTTTAGTTGATGTAATTGTTGTAATTGTTGAATTTGTTGTTGATTTGGTTGTTGGTTCGGTTGTTGTTGGATTTGCTGATGCAATTGTTGTTGTTGTTGTTGTATCTGTTGTAATTGCAATTGTAATTGCTGACTTGGTTGTACAGGTTGATTATTAGGTTGTTGTACAGGTTGACCATTAGGTTGTTGTACAGGTTGACCATTAGGTTGTTGTACAGGTTGACCATTAGGTTGTTGTACAGGTTGATTATTAGGTTGTTGTACAGGTTGACCATTTGATTGTACAGGTTGATCATTAGTTTGTTGTACAAGTTGAAGTGTAGTTACTTCTTTTTGTTTATCACGAATAAAAGACTGTATATACTTCAAGAACTTATCATCTTCAAAAATAGTTGACTCTTTTGTTTTTGAATTGTATATAATAATAGCAGGTACTTTTTTTATATTTTTATCTATTATAGTACGAACATCTGGATGATCGATCCAGATGAGTTTAATTTGTGGTTCAAGAGTTATTTTTAAATTAGTTATATATTCAATAATACGTATACAAAATGGAGAAAATTTGCTACATAACATAAACGTTTGAATGTGACTCATGATTACTTGATTTACATAAATTGTTTTAAGTTATTTTATAGAAAATATAAAAACAATTATGTTTCAAAAAAGCGTATCCTCTACTATTTTCAATTATTGTAATTGAAAACGTACACTATAATACCACTATGATTTTGTATTATATATTGATTAAAAAGACTCAATCTTTCTTTTTTTTTATAAAAGAAGATATTTTTACTTGTAACAATTCTTTACACTGTTGATAACCTGAACTAAACATTGTAATCAACTCTCCGTTACGTTTTGTAACAAATTCATCATTTGTTTTAATTTCAATAAATGTACCTCGAAGTAATTGATGTACATTCATTTTTTCAATATACAAAATTGGTATATATAAAACACTAATTATATCTTGAAATATATCTTCTTTTTTTGTTACATTACGAAGAATAGAGATTCCAAATACATTTTTTTCGTGTTTCGAAGCAAACAAAATAGGAAATGGATCAATTAACCCTCCATCAATATACTCATTATTGTCATATACTGTATATCCAAAGACAAAAGGAATAGAAGAAGACATTTGTAAAGCAATATCTAGTGGTAATGTCGGATGGGTTTCATGTGAAATATAAATAGGTTCCGTGGGATTATGACGAGCGATCGTTACAATACATAATTTTTTTTTATAGGTTTCATATAATTCTGCAAGTGTTGGAATATGACCAATTTTTTTTGTAATGATCGTTTGTAACATTTGATTAAATAATGAAGCATCAAGAAATTTTTTATCTGTAACAATATTTGTAATATGAAAGGTAGCGGCAAGACAATGTATAATTTTATGAATACAAATATATACTAATAATTCTAATGGTTTATATCCAATAATAAGTAATCCACTAATAATTGCTCCAATACTTGTTCCATAATATGATTCAATATGTTCTAATCCAATTTGTTCATATAAATATTCAATTGCACCTAATAAATAGACACCTTTTATACCACCACTTGGTAAGACCAGAGCAGATGCTTTTTTAAAATCATGTAGTGAGGGTAATAGCGTTTCTTTAATCTCATCTTCTGATAAAAAATCATCCCATCCTAATGTATCACTATTCATTTATATTACTTCCGTTTTATTTCTTTAGAATAAGAATCAGCAAGATAATAAATAACATAAAGTAAATAAGTTGTACATCAATTGACATGACATGTTCTCCATGAGTCGATAAATGCATATTTGAATACGATTCACGTTGTTTTTCTAGTTCTCCGGAACGTTGTTCAAGTTCCTGTTTTTGTTTTTCTATCACTTGTTTTTCTTGTTCAACGCCATGAAGTTGTTGTTCTAGTAATCGTTGGTGTTTTTCTAATGCTAGGTGATTTTGTTCGATTGCATATTTTTCTTGTTCCAAGGCATTTTTATATTGTTCCAAGGCATTTTTTTCTTGTTCCATTATTTTTTTCTCATGTACTATGGTTTGATCATGTACTTGATTGGGGACGATAGATTGACCAGTACTAATGGTTTTTTGATAGTATTCGATTTTCTTTGATAATGTTTTATTTTCGTCAATCAAGTATGACAAATCTTGTTGAATTTGTTTTAATTCTTCTTCATTTAAGAATTTCCCTTTTTCCTGCCGAGAAAATAATGAATCAACAGAAGTCGTCTGACTCATTTTTATTGTTACTAAAGAAAAAATGTTTAAAACTTTTTCATAATAGTAAATGAGTACCGACACATCCTATCGAGTCAGATTAGCCACGTTAGAACATGACATAAATGAACCTACATTTTCAATTAAAAAATACTTATCGTCCATACAATATTATGTCATGATTGCCACATTCTTTTTTTTATTCTTGTTTTTCTTCACACCCAGTTTTTTATTAACAAAGAAAACAAAGAAAGAACCACAACGTATTTTTTGGATGAGATGGATCGTTACTTGGTTAGTGTGTTCTATACTTGTAAGTATGATGTATTATATGTATCTAGGAGATCGATCCAACAAAAAATCATTGTAAAATATTTAAAATCCTATATATACGATAAGATGGAACAACGATGGCTGAATAATACAATCTCTCGGTATGCAGTATCCGATGCAACTCATTTTGACCCTGTTTTATGGAAAGAAGAAACATTACAAACCATGCAAGATGAAATTGCATATCGTTTACGAAACGATCCAGACTATTTTGGTGATCATGATACGGAAGAACATGATCGTAGACGTCCACGTCCACTTTTTGTACCATTAGAACAAATACGAAATGTTGCAGATAGTATTTCACAATCAAATCCACGTATTGATACGATAGAACGTATTGAAATGATTGTATCCTATATTGTATCTTATTTAAAAAACGAAGAAACCATTAATCAAACACCAGAATACGATAAAACCATTACTAAATACGATGGTACATTTGGTATACAACGTATGTCTACAGGTCAGTTATCAATAAAAAAAAAGAGATTAAATACCATTGGAAGAATGTTTTAATGATGAGTTATTGTACCAAGGTTTTTTCACAAAAGACCTTACCCCAAAACCTGTTATAACAGAATGTTAATTAATATGTTTTACCTTGTCGACCGTTTTTATTTTTTTTTATTTTTATTTTTATTTTTATTTACAACTATTTCACAGTGATTTTACTTATATTTTTAATTAAAATAATTAAGAATACTATATTATTGAAAACGGTCGACAAGG
>Ga0209597_1000190_pt1 | contig 41064 bp, 39 predicted proteins | sample M_140625_MF_Meta_FD_187316 | JGI IMG/M metagenome (GOLD analysis project Ga0209597, IMG submission 187316) | Freshwater microbial communities from Lake Montjoie, Canada to study carbon cycling - M_140625_MF_MetaG (SPAdes) (version 2) | ecosystem: Environmental > Aquatic > Freshwater > Lake... | reverse complement strand
AACTTGTATCCCTTCTCGTGGTCAAACTTCTCGGCCGCCCGAATCAGGCCCAGGCTGCCCTCCTGGATCAGATCCTGGAAGGACAGGCCGCGGTTCATGTATTTCTTGGCAATCGACACCACCAGCCGCAGGTTCGATTGCACCATCTTTTCCTTGGCGCGCCGCCCCAGCATCAGCCGGCGCCGGAATTTGATCAGCGGCATCTCCACCAGGGCCGCCCATTCCTTGGTATCGGGGTAGTGGCCTTTGTCGGATTCAAACTGGGCGGCCAGTTCCTCGAGCTGCAGCAGATCGGCGATCTTGCGGGCCAGTTCAATCTCCTCATCGGGGCGCAGCAGGCGAATGCGGCCGATTTCCTGCAGATAGACCCGGATCGAATCCTCGGTGTAAACACCCTTGGGACCCACCTTGATGCTCGCGAGGGCCTTGGCCTTGGCGTCCTTCTTGTCGTCCTTGCCGAGCTTGTCGTCCGCCTCCAGCAGCACGGCGTCGCTGGTCTCGAAATCGACTTCCACCTCCGGATCGCTCGCGGCTAGGAGGGCATCGGCGGCATCCTCAAGCTGGGCCGCCTCCTTGTCGCCCTTGGCCGCCTTGCTCCGGGCGGAGGTCTTTGGAGTTCCCTTGGCTCCAGCGGACTTGGCGGCCGTCGTCTTGCTGGCGCTGGTCTTCGTCGCTCCCGTCGCTTTGGTGCTGCGCTTGGCGGCGGCCCCCTCCATGGGTTTGATCTCGCCGGTGCTGGAAACCGTGGCGATGATCTCGGGCTCAACCTTGGAGACGACGACGCGCTTGGTGGCTGCAGGACTCATGGCTATGGACGAACGGGAGGGAGCGGGGGAAGCGGCCGGAACGGCGGAGGCCCGGGTGGTGGGCGGACCCGGGCCGCGGGCAAGGGGCCAGGCATGGAGCCCATCCGCAAGGGACGGGGATCAGTGGCTTGATGGTCTCCGGAGAGGACTCACCAGCCATGGGGCAGCCGCTGCTGGGCTGCCGTAGGGGGAGGATGGGAGCCTGAGCCTGAGATCAGTGGCGGTGACCGTGGTGGGCAGGAGCTGCCGGAAAAAGGCCGGCTCCGAGACAGTGCAGTCAGGGGTTGTCGCGGACCTGAGGAACCGGGGAGAGCCGGTATCGCATTCAAGGGTCATCCCTGTGGACGGAACTCTGTCCGGTTCCGACAGCAGCCCGATGGACTGCCCAACGTTTCCATCTTAGGAATTGGTTGAGACGTCGGCAAGATTGGGGCCCAAGGTCGCCACCACCACGGGCCCGCCAGCGGCGGCCCCGGCCCCCTGGCTGCAGGTGTGGCTTGAGGCGGGCCAGGAAGGACGAATCTTTACCTACGCCAACCCTGGCGGCCTCGCTGCCGGACCGGGGGATCTGGTGCGGGTGCGGCTCCAGGGTCGAGCTCACACCGGGCTGGTGGTGGGCCTGAGCCACGGGATGCCCCCCGAGCTCCGTGACAAGGTGGCCCAACCGGTCGAGGCCGTGCTCCAGAGCGCCGCCGTGGATCCCCGCTGGCGCTCCCTGATCGAGGCGGTGGCCAGCGACACCCACACGACCCTGTTTCGCTGTCTGAAAAGTGCCCTGCCCCCCGGTTGGCTCGGCCAGCGCCCCCGGCGCTCGGCCCAACCAGGCAGCAGCGGGCAGTGGATTCTGATCGAGCTCGGCGAGCCGCTCCCTGCTCCCTCCCCGAATTCCGAGGGTGAGGCCCCCCCGAGGGCCTTCAATGCCGCCCCAACGCCTCGCCAGCGGGAGCTGCTCACCCACCTGGCGGCCCATCGCCAGGGACGGCTGCTGCGGGATCTGATCCGCGATGGCTTCAGCCGCTCCGTGGTGGCCTCGCTGGAGTGCCGGGGCTGGATCCGACGACGTTCGCTCACCGCTGCCGAGGTTGCCGCCCGGGCAGAGCCGTCCGGGTCGGTGGCGCTGGAGCTCCCCCGCCTGGGCACGACGGCCCAGACCGACGCCATCGAGGCCATCGCCGCCGCGCCCGGCGGCTCCGCCCTGCTGCTCTGGGGCGTGACCGGAGCCGGCAAGACCGAGGTCTACCTGCAGGCGGCCAGCTGCGAATGGGCCGCGGGCCGCAGTGCCCTGCTCCTGGCTCCGGAGATCGGCCTGATCCCCCAACTGCTCGACCGCTGCCGGGCCCGCTTCGGCCCCGGTGTTTTGGAGTACCACAGCGGCATGGGTGAGGCGGAGCGGGTGCGGGCCTGGCGCCGTTGCCTGGAGGCGGCGGACGGGTCACCGCTGGTGGCGGTCGGAACCCGGTCCGCGGTGTTTCTGCCGATCGCCAACCTCGGACTGATCGTGCTGGATGAGGAACACGACGCTTCCTACAAACAAGACCGGCCCATGCCCTGCTATCACGCCCGCGATGTGGCGCGTCATCGGGCTCGCCTTGAGGGATCCCGCCTGGTGCTTGGCAGCGCCACCCCCTCCCTGGAGACCTGGCTGCGCTGCCGGGGCCCCTCGGCGGATACCCGCCTGCTGGAGCTGCCTGAGCGGATCGCCCGGCGCCCCCTGCCGCCGGTGCGCCTGGTGGACATGCGCCATGAACTGGCCGAGGGTCACCGACGCCTGATTAGTCGGCCCCTGCTGGAGCGCTTGCGCCAGCTGCCGGAGCGGGGGGAACAGGGCGTGGTGCTGGTGCCTCGGCGGGGCTACCGAACCTTTCTGAGCTGCCGGAGCTGCGGCGAGGCGGTGCTCTGTCCCCACTGCGATGTGGCCCTCACGGTGCACCGTCAGGCCAGCGGGCGGGAATGGCTGCGCTGCCACTGGTGTGACCACCGCGAGGAGGCGGCTCAGCGCTGCGGCCACTGCGGCTCGACGGCCTTCAAGGCCTTCGGTGCCGGGACCCAGCGGGTTGTTGAGCAGCTGGCCGAGGAACTCGGGGATCTGCGCCTGCTCCGCTTCGATGCCGACACCACCCGGGGACGCGATGGCCACCGGCGCCTGTTGGACCGGTTCGCCGCCGGTGAGGCCGATGTGCTGGTGGGGACCCAGATGCTGGCGAAGGGGATGGACCTGCCCCGGGTGACCCTCGCGGCCGTGCTGGCGGCCGATGGCCTGCTGCATCGCCCCGACCTCCGCTCTTCAGAGACCTGCCTGCAGCTGCTGCTGCAACTGGCCGGGCGGGCAGGCCGGGGTGAACGCCCCGGCGAGGTGCTGGTTCAGACCTACAGCCCCGACCATCCGGTGATCCGCCATTTGGTGGATGGACGCTATGGAGCCTTTCTGGAGGAGGAGGCCGATCTTCGCCGGCGGGGCGCTCTGGTGCCCTTCAGCCGGGCCTGTCTGCTGCGCCTGGCGGGCCCATCCGCCGCCGCCACGGCCACCGCCGCCGCCAGCCTCGCGAGCCTGCTGGAGACCCCCCTGCGGGAGGCGGGATGGGCCTTGGTGGGCCCCGCCCCCGCCCCGGTGGCCCGGGTGGCTGGCCGCAGTCGCTGGCAGCTGTTGTTGCATGGACCGGCCGGCACCGCCGTACCCCTTCCCCCCGGTGCCGACCTGCAGGGCGCCCTGCCAAAAGGGGTCAGCCTGGCGATCGATCCCGACCCCCTGGAGCTCTGAGGGGACCGACTCAGGCCGGAAGCTCGGGAAGGCCGAAGCCCAGCTGGCGCCTCAGCCACTGGAGGCCCAGCACCAGGGGCAGGAGCAGGGCGATGGCGCAGCCCCCTAGCCCGAGCGGGCTCCAGCGCCAGCAGCGGAGTTCCAGCCGGTTCAGGGAACCGACCCGCAGGGGCCAGATCAGCCTGGCCCCCGGGCCGGTCTGCACCGACTCCGGCTCGGCACGCCGCACGCTGGATGCCCGCACCGATTCCAGGCCGATCGAGAGGTCCACGCCGGGCAAGGGGGGAAGCGCGCCCAGGTCGAGATCCAGCCAGACCCACTGACGCACGCCCACCAGCCAGTTGCGCTCCTTCACCTTGAGCCCGGGCTCGGCCACGGTCTCCCCTGCCGCCTCTCCGGCCGCCCGCACACTGGCCAGCAGGGCTGCTCTGGCTTGCTCGAGCGGCAGGACCCGGGTCTGCAGGATCGTGGTGCCGCCGGCCTCGCGGCTGCGGAAGCCCTCCCGTTCAAGGCTGGCGCCCAGCCTTCGCTGCCAGGGCGTGGGGGGCCCCGTTTTGCTCCGCAGCTGATGGGTGATCTGGAGGCGGCCGGGGCCGGCGAAGCGGAGATCGGTCCGCATCTCCACGCATCCCCCCAGCAGGGAGGCCAGCAAGAGCAGCAGGAGCACCACCATCGCCAGGGCGGCGAATCCCAGGGGGGCCTGGGTTGGTCCCACCGGCGGCGGTGGCGGCGGCTCTACCTTTCGGCTGCGGCGGCGGCTGAGGCCCTGAGCCCCCAGCGACTCCAGCGAACCGGAGATGGGCTGATCCGGCAGCGTGATCGACCAGTCGCGGGGCCGTTGCAGGGCGGGGGCCTCCAGCACCAGTTGCAACGCCTTGCCCCGGGCCCGCAGGTCCGGATCTTGGCAGGCCCGCAGGCTCCGGCACCAAGCGGCCGCGGCCTCGCTCTGCCCCTGGCCCATTAGGGCCGTGGCCAGCAACAGCCGCAGTTCAGCCCCAGCCACTGTGACGGCCGGGTGCTCCTCGGCCAGGGGTTCCAGCAGTCGCACCACCCTGCCGTAGTCGCCCCGCTCGATCGCCTGGCCGGCGGCCGCCAGGGATGGGGTGAGCCGGTCTTCCGCCGGCTGGTTGTTGGGGTCGATCATGCCGGCCAATCCCGGGTTCCCGACGGTTCAGGGCCTGGGGTGGGCCGTGCGGCCCACCACCATGGTCCCGATCCCCGCATCGGTAAACACTTCGAGCAGAAGGGAATGGGGGTGGCGACCATCGACGATGTGGGCGGCCGCCACCCCCTGGGCCAGGGCCCGGATGCAGCATTCGGTCTTCGGGGTCATGCCACCGTCCACCACCCCCTGGGCGATCAGCTCGCGGGCTTCCGAGAGGGTCAGCTGGCGGATGAGCGAGCCGGGATCCTGGCGATCGCGCAGGATGCCAGGGGTGTCGGTGAGCAGGATCAGTTTCACCGCCTGGAGGGAGGCCGCCAGTTCGCCGGCCACGGTGTCGGCATTGATGTTGTGGGCCTGCCCGTAGGCATCGGGGGCCACGCTGGAGATCACCGGGATATATCCCTGGCTGAGCAGGGGGGCCAGCACACTCGGGTCCACCGATTCCACCTCACCCACCAGGCCGTTGGCTCCCTCTTGCCAGGGGCGGGCCCGCACAAGATTGCCGTCGCTGCCGGAAAACCCCACCGCCCGGCCGCCCACCAGGTTGATTCCATTCACGATCTGTTTGTTGACCCGCCCGACCAGCACCATCTCGACCACATCCATGGTCTCGGCGTCGGTGACCCGCAGGCCGTTGCTGAATTGGGGTTCGATCGCCAGTCGCTTGAGCCACTGGTTGATCTCGGGGCCCCCGCCGTGGACCACCACCGGCTGGACGCCCACGCAGGCCAGCAGGGCGAGGTCGCGAAACACAGCCTCCCGCAGGTCCTCCCGCACCATGGCGGCGCCGCCGTATTTCACCACCACCCGTTCCCCAGAGAAGCGCTGGATATAGGGAAGGGCCTCACTCAAGACGGACACCCGCAGGGTGTCTTCAGGACTGACGAGGGGATCGGGGCTCAAGGCTGGAAGGAAGGGAGGGAGGGAGCTGGGAATGGGAAGCCTCGCCCTGCGGGGGGCAGCGGCGTCGGGGAGGTCAGGGCGTTGGCCCAGGTCCGGGGGCCGGGCACCCTGGGCTGGAGCCTGGCCTGGCTGGGAATCGGCCAGCGGCGCAGCAGCGATCGCCTTCAACCATCTTCACCGGCGGCGAAGAGCTTGAGCTCGACCTGGCCAGGCGCCGGCTGGCTGACGCTGCAGCCCAGCCCGGGACCGAAGAAGCGTCCCAGCCTTCCCTCCAGGTCCAGCCAGCGTTGGTAGGGAACCGCCTGGCAGTCGAAGCGGAGCACGAGCGCATAGCGGTTGTCTTCGTCCCTTTCCTCCACCGTCACCAGTTGGGGGGGATTGTCCTCATCCCACAGCTTGAGGGCCTCGAGGGAACTCTCCAGGTGGGCCTTCTGGCCGTAGCGCCAGCGGTTCACGTCGGTGAGAAGGCGGCTGAGGGGCAGGTTCTCAGGCTTTTGCCGCAGCTCCCGCAGGGCCTGGGGGGGGGAGAGCCGAAGGGGAGGGGGGAGCTCCGAGGATTTCAGGGCCAGGCCACCCAGCAGGATCGGAATGCCGTAGAAGATCGTCGGCAAGCTGAGATTGGCATTGTCGTTGAGATAGGCCACCGAGCCCACCACGGTGAGGAGGGCCCCCACCACGGTGACCAGGCTGCCCGGGGAGATCAGGCGCGAGGCGAAGAGTGCTTGCATCCGCCCATGATCCTGCAGCGCGGGCCAGGATGGGGCACACCGGCTGACCACCTGCCAACCACCATGAACTCCTCTTCGCCCCAGCCGCCTCCGGAAGCCGCGGTCGTGGATGGCGCGGCTGATCCTTCCACCCTCAGCACCGACGACCTGCTGCGGCAGCTTCGTCAGGACCGACTCTGGCTGCTCCGGCAGATCGACGCTGGCCGCTGGCCCCAGTGGAGGCTCGACCTGGCCGCCCTGGAGCGGGAACTGGGCCTGCTCCTGGATCAGGCCGCAGAGCGCTCCGGCACGGTCTAATTCGGGCCACGGATGCGGGCCGGTCGGGGTTCAGAACGGAATATCGTCCTCTTCGTCGAACCCCTCGGGATCCGCGACCAGCGGCGAGGTGTTCCACACCGGAGCGGCAGCTTCAGCCGGCTGGCCAGCTGGCTGTGTCGGGGTCGCTGCCGGCGCTGCAGGCCTGTTGCCGCTGACCGCTGACCCGACGCGCCGAACCACGGGCGCGGGGGCTGCAGGCGCCATTCCCCGGGGTTCCGCCGCGGCGATGGGCGTTCCACTGGGCCCCCCCCCCGAGGGATGGAGGCGGGAGAGGGTGAATTCGGCCCGCTTCTCCTTCACGCCGTCGGGGCGGCTCACGGTGTTCATCCGCAGTCGCCCCTCCAGCACCAGGCGCTGGCCCACCTGAACCCGGTTCTGCAGATCCTGGGCCAGGCTGCCCCAGCCCACCACCCGGATCTGGCCCGGGGGGTCATCCGGACGCAGCCCATCGAACCGGACGCCCATCTCGGCCACCGGGGTCTGGTTGTCCTGGGTGTAGCGGATCTGGGGTGCCTCCAGCACCTCCACCTCCAGTAAGCAGTGATTCACGCCCGTACCCACGGATTGGAGCGCCCATCCTGATGCACACCCGCCCACCCCACCACCTGGGGAACCGGATCTGGCTGTTCAGCGGCACAGGGGAGGGCCCCCCCCTGGCGACGGCCCTGCTGGCGCGGGGATGGCGGCTGCGGGTGTGGCTGGTGAGCGAGGGGGCGGCCCGCTCCTATCCGGCGACGCCGGCCCTGGAGCTGGCGGTGGGCCCGATCGGCGGATCGAATGCCGTGGCCGCCGCCCTGGCGCAGGCCGAGGCGGCGGGGGATCGACCGGCGTGGGTGGTGGATGCCACCCATCCCTTCGCCCGCCGCATCAGCACCGACCTCGTGGAGGCCTGCCGGCTACGGGGCCAGCCTCTGCTGCGCCTCCAGAGGCCCGTGCTCCCCTTGGGCGGGGCCACCCTGTTAGAGGACCTGAGCGCCTTGACCTCCGTTCCCCTCGCCGACCGTTCCCTCCTGCTGGCGATCGGCGCCCGCCACCTGGCGAGCGCCGTGGCCCACAGCCCCGGGTCGCGCCACCATGCCCGCATCCTCCCGAGCGCCGGGGCTTTGGCCCAGGCGATGGCGGCAGGGCTGGCGGCCGACCGGGTGGCCTGCCTGCGCCCTTCCCCGGGGGGGCTAATCGAGCGGGCCCTGTGCCGGCGTTGGGGAATCGAGGCGGTGCTCTGTCGCCGCTCTGGTGGGGTCACGGAGCAGCTTTGGCACAGCCTGGCCGCCGAATTCGGCTTGCCCCTGCTGCTGCTGGAGCGGCCTCCAGAGCCTCCGGGTCTGGAGTGCCACGGCATCGAGAGCCTGCTGGATCGCCTGGGGAGGCCAGAGTGGGGGTGAGCGAAGGGGCCGAGGCGCATGGAACCAGCTGACGGCAAGGCGGCGGCGTCCCCCCTTTCCGCGGCTCCCCCGGCCCCCGATGGGGTGCCGGGATTCCAGGCCACGGAGGCCGGGCCGGCAACCGGCAGCCCTGGCGATGGGCTTGATCGCCCGGTCTGCGTGGTGCTCACCTCCGAGGCCACCCCCGAGCGGGCCGACGCCCTGGCCCGGGCCCTGCTGCAGCAGCGCTTGGTGGCCTGCGTCAGCCTGCTGCCGGTGCGCTCCCACTACCGATGGCAGGGGGCGATCGAAACGGCCGATGAGGTGAAACTGCTGCTCAAGACCGCGCCGGAGCAGCTCCCCGCTCTCCATCGGGCCCTCCATGCCCTGCATGGCTACCAGACTCCGGAATGGATCGTGCTCGCCGGCAGCAGCCGCGGGGACTACGGCCTCAGCCCAGGTGGGTGGCCACCAGGTCGGGAAGGGAGGCCTGGGGTCTGGGGCCAAGTTGGGTCACCACCTGGCCTGCGCAGAGAGATCCCAGGCGCCCGCAACGCTCCAGGCTTTCGCCGCGGGTGTACCCGTAGAGGAAGCCCGCCGCATAGAGATCGCCGGCCCCGGTGGTGTCCACCAACGCGCCAAGTCGGTAGGGAGGAATCACGAAGGTCTCTTCGCCGCTGAGCACCACGGAGCCCAGCTCACTGCGGGTAAGGGCCGCCACCCGGCAGCGCCCCCGCACCTGGTCGGCGGCGGCTTCAAAGCTATCCGCCTCGTAGAGGGAGCAGATCTCCGACTCATTGGCGAAAAGCACATCCACATGGCCATCCACCAGCTCCTGGAAGCTGGCGCGATGGCGATCCACGCAGAACCCATCGGAGAGGGAGAGGGCCACCTGGCCGCCGCTTGCGCGCACCACCTCGGCCGCGGCGAGGAAGGCCCTTTTGGCCTCCTCGCTGTCCCACAGGTAACCCTCCAAATAAAGGACTTCGGCCTGGCGCACCAGGTCCAGATCCAGGTCGGCCGGATCCAGGCCCACCGAGGCCCCCAGGTAGGTGCACATGGTGCGCTGGGCATCGGGGGTGACCAGGATCAGGCAGCGGGCCGTGGAGGGGCCGCTCTCGGCGGCGGGGGTGTCGAAGCGCGCCCCCGCCGACCGGATGTCATGGGCGAAGATCGCCCCGAGCTGGTCATTGCGCACCCGGCCGATGAAGCCGGCCCGGCCTCCGAGCTGGGCAATGCCGGCCAGGGTGTTGGCCGCTGATCCGCCGGAGGTCTCCAGGCCCGGTCCGACGCTGGCGTAGAGCCGGTCGGCCTGCTGCTCGTCCACCAGGGCCATGCTGCCCTTGCTGAGGCCGTGGTCGGAGAGGAACGCGTCGTCGGCCTGAACCAGCACGTCCACGATGGCGTTGCCGATGCCAACCACATCCAGGGTCTTAGGGGAGGAGGTCACGGGGGGGGGGAGGGGTGAGGGAATGACGGGCTCGATTCGGTGGCCGGACTCCGCAGGGTGCGGGGAATCAGAGGGGGCGGGTGTGAAACCGTGGCCATGCCCACGGCGGTTGGCCATCGCTCCTGCCCGGCCGGGAGAGGCTCAGACGCTCAGCAGGGCGCGCTTGGGACCGTGGATCGGATCCTCCACCACGATCGTCTGGTCGCGCTGGGCTCCCAGCGACACGATGGCGATCGGCACCTCCATCAGTTCGGCGAGGAAGCGGAGGTAGGCGCGGGCGGTGGCGGGGAGGTCCTCCAGCTTGCGGCAGTCGGCGGTGGAGCACATCCAGCCGGGGTGGGTCTCGAAGATCGGGCGGCAGCGGGCGAAATCCTCAGCGCTGGAAGGGAAGTACTCGATCCGCTGGCCATCGAGTTCGTAGGCCACACACACCTGGATCTCATCGAGCTCATCGAGCACATCAAGCTTGGTGATCGCCAGGCAGTCGAGGCCGTTCACCTGAACCGCGTAGCGGCCGATGACGCCGTCGAACCAGCCGCAGCGCCGGCGGCGGCCCGTGGTGGTGCCGTACTCACCGCCCCGGTCGCAGAGGTGGTCGTTGAGGCTGCCCTCGAGTTCGGTGGGGAAAGGACCCTCACCCACGCGGGTGGTGTAGGCCTTCGCCACGCCGATCACCCGGTCGATCAGGGTGGGTCCCACACCGGCACCGATGCAGGCCCCCCCCGACACGGGGTTGGAGGAGGTCACGTAGGGGTAGGTGCCGTGGTCGAGGTCGAGCAGGGTGCCCTGGGCCCCTTCGAAGAGGATGTTTTTGCGGGCCCGGGCGGCTTCGTGGATGGTGCGGGTGCAATCCACAACGTGGGGTGCGAGCCGCTGGCCATAGTCGGCGTACTCGGCGATCACCGCTTCGGGGTCGAGGGGATCGAGTCCGTAGACCTTCTGCAGGAGGTCGTTCTTCTCGGCTAGGGGCCCGAGCAGCCGGTCGCGGAGCCGCTCGCTATCGAGCAGGTCGATCACCCGGATGCCGTTGCGTTCGGATTTGTCGGCGTAGGTGGGGCCGATGCCCCGGCCGGTGGTGCCGATGCGGCGGTCGCCGCGGCGCTGTTCCATCGCCTGATCCAGCAGGCGGTGGTAGGGCATGGTCACGTGGGCGGTGCCGGCGAGCTTCAACCCCGAGATCTCAATCCCGTAGCTGCGGAGCATGTCGAGTTCGCCGAGCATCACCTTGGGATCCACCACCGTGCCCGATCCGATCAGACAGGTGGTATCTGGATAGAGAATTCCGGAGGGAATGAGGTGGAGTTTCAGAACACGGTCATCAACGACGATCGTGTGTCCGGCGTTCACGCCCCCCTGGTAGCGCACCACCACATCGGCGGAACGGCTCAGCAGATCGGTGATCTTCCCCTTCCCTTCGTCACCCCACTGCGCACCGATGACGACAACGTTGGCCAAGGAAACAGCGGCCCGAAGCCGCTTGGAAGCACAATCAAGCAGCTTCTCAGATCGACCGCCCCTTCGTCAAAAAACAGGGGCCTTGCGGCAGGCGTCAATCCTCAGGCGCCGCGAACCACGCTGGTGGAAGCCCGTTGCAGTTCCTTCTCGAGGCGGCTGCGCAGGGCATCCGGCAGGGGGCGGTTGGCGTAGTTCGTGTAGTGACCCGCCAGGGAGTTCAGGGCGGTCTGCATGGTGGTGAAGGACCCGAGACCATTCACGTCGCGGCGAGGCCGGTAACGCGCCATGTAGTCGGTAATCAGGCGCCTGGCGTCGGTTTCGGCCTGGGCGTGGGCCGGATCATCCTGGGGAATGGCAATGGTGGTCAGCAGGGTCTGGGCCACGCTCACCGTGTCATCGACGTAATTGCCCGTAAGGCCGCCACCGGCTCCGGAGCAGGCCGTGAGGCTCAGGCATAGGCAGAGCCCAAGGCCCAGCAGCGGCCTGAGGGCGGATGCCGTCAGGCCGTCGACCAGGCGCCTGGCCCAGCTGCTGATCCGGGGCAGGAGGGCGGCCATCGATGCGTGTGCGAATGCGGATGATCTTACGGGCGAGCCCGTGGGGCCCTGGCTGATGGGCCGAATATCAGGCCCCGAAGCCGCTCTCCAGTCCAGAGCGGGCCGCCGGGATCACCTCCAGCAGGGCCTCAATGGCCGCTTCGATGGCCAGGTCGCGCCGTTGACCGTCGTCACGGCACACCAATTCGACCTGGCCATTGGCGGCGCCGCGACCCACCACAACACGCCAAGGGATGCCGATCAGATCGGCATCCTTGAACTTCACGCCGGCGCGCTCATCGCGGTCGTCGAGAAGCGCATCGACCCCGGCGCTGCACAGGCGGCCGTAGATCTCCTCGGCGAGGCTCACTTGCAGGGGGTCCTGGGCGCTGGCGCTCACCACGATCACCTCAAAGGGGGCGATCGCCAGGGGCCAGCAGATGCCGTTGGCATCGTGGTTCTGTTCCACCGCCGCCTGGGCCAGCCGGGATACTCCGATGCCGTAGCACCCCATCCACAGGCTCTCCTCGACGCCTTGGTCGTTGGTGAAGCGCGCCTCCATCGCATCGGAATATTTCCTGCCTAACTGGAAGATGTGGCCCACTTCGATGCCGCGGGCCGCCGCCAGGGTTTGGTTGGGGTCGTGCAGGCAGCGGTCTCCTGGCTGGGCGGCCCGCAGATCCACCACCTCGGGGCGCAATCCCAGCCCTGCCCAGCCGGCCCCGATTCGATGCTGATCCACCTGGTTGGCGCCACAAACGAAGGCAGGTAGGTCGGCGGCGGTGGGGTCGGTGAGGCGAAGGAAGTGTCTCGCCAGGCTGGGGGAAGGCGAAGTGGAGGTGGTGGAGCCGGGCTTTACCGCGGCTGCCTGGCTGCCGCTGGCCTGAGCGGTGGAGGCCAGGACGGCATCCCCGAGGTCTGGCCCCAGGTATCCCAGGGGGATGGCGGCCAGATCGATGACCAGCCCCTCGCTGCGCTTCAGCTCAGCCACCAGCTCAGGGCTGAGCGGATCGATCCCCAGCAGAACGCCATGGTCGTCGGCCAGTCGGGCCGAAACCGCGTTGGCCAGCTTCACCTCGTTGAGCTGCTGGTCCCCTCTCAGGCTGATCAGCAGGGGCTGGCGGAGACCATCTTCGAAGCGGGCCAATAACAGCAACACCTTCACGAGCTGGCTGGACTCGAATCCATGGGCGCCCACCAACTGCTCGATCGTGGTCTGGCTAGGGGTGGCCAGGAGCTCGCCGGCCCCCCCGGCCCGCAGCCCTCCCGGTAGGTCCGCCGGCTCGGGGGGCAGGGAAACCGCCCGCTCCTGGTTGGCGGCATAGCTGCCGTCGGCGCTGGTGAGGATCAGGTCCTCGCCCGCGTCGGCGGTGACCATGAACTCCTGGCTGGCGGAGCCGCCGATCGCACCGCTGTCGGCTTCCACGGCCACCGCCTTCAGTCCGCAGCGGCGGAAGATGCGCCGGTAGGCGACGTCCATGGCGGCATAGGTCTGGCGCAGCGAGGCTTCGTCGGCGTGGAAGGAGTAGGCGTCCTTCATGATGAATTCGCGCCCCCGCATCAGACCGAAGCGGGGGCGGATCTCATCGCGGAACTTGGTCTGAATCTGATAAAGATTCACCGGTAATTGCCGGTAGGAACGCAGCAGGTCCGCCGCCAGGGCCGTGATCACCTCCTCGTGGGTGGGGCCGAGGCCCAGTTCCCTGCCCTGGCGATCCTCCAGGTGAAACATGATGCCTTCGCCGGCCGTGTAGCCGGCCCAGCGGCCACTCCGCTGCCAGAGATCGGCTGGCTGCAGCTGCGGCAGCAGGGTTTCCAGGGCGCCTGTTTGATCCATCTCCTGCCGCACAATGGCGGAGATCTTCTGTAAGACACGCCAGAGCAGGGGCAGATAGGCGTAGATACCCGAACCCAACCTGCGGATGTAGCCGGCCCTGAGCAGGAGCTTGTGGGAGGGAATTTCGGCTTCGGCTGGATCATCCCGCAACGTCACCAGCATCAGGCGGGAGACGCGCATGACCAACCAATCACAAACCAGCGGGCGGAGGTTACCACCCCAGCCTGACCTCCTGGGGCCAAGGTCCCATCAATCACAAAGCCCTGCAAAAACCTCTGCTAGCGTCGCGCACCACAACGGCAAAGCCTGTAACAGCCCATGTTTTCCCAGCCCGGTGCTGCCCAATCAGGTCCACAGGGGTCCCACGGGCAGCCAGCTGGCCAGGGGCACGGCCCACCGTCGATCAGCGATGTCATCGGAGGCTTATCCGAAGCGGGTGGAGCCCCTGAGGAATCGCTCGTCATGATCGAGGAGGTTCAGAAGTGCTTGAACCGGTCGCGGGCCTCGGTCTATCGCTACACCAACACGGATCCCCGCAACCTCAATCCGCCTTTTAATCCCCGCAAGCTCAACCCCGAATACCGCAGCGATCAAAAGGAGCCCCTTCTTTTCCATCCCAACGAGGTGGCCCGATTCGCCCGGGATGTGCTGCGGATCAAGGAGGTGACCGTGGAGGTGCTCAACTCCCCCTCCACGGCCACCCAGCATCTTCTCGGTTCCATCCTTGAGGAACTGCGCGGGATTCGCCAGCGGTTGGATGCCCTTGATGGGCTGCCCAACACCCACGTCACGCCCCGGCAACTCCACAATCAGTCCAGACCGGCTGCATAAAACAGGTCTGGGGTGTCAGACTGACCCTCTGTTATTACGGCACCCCCCTGCCGCTCCAGTGGTCCGCAGCTGATGCGGTCCACCACCCCATGGATTCTGTTCCCAGTCGGCGCCGCGCGCGCCTTGTCCTGCTTCCCGATTCCGCGCCCTCCCTCTCTTCCGTGCCCCCAGCGCCCTCTGAAGCCCCCGGAGACGGAGATGGAGACGGTGAAGAGGATCCTCCCAGTCCGGAGCGCGCCGGACGATCCAGAGACTTTTCACTAGCGGCCCCATCCACCCTTCGTCAGTTCGGCAGCAAGGGCGAAGCCGGTGGCGCGACCCCGGGGGCTGGTGCAGACCGTTTCCTGGAGAGCACCCAGGATCTCAGCGAAGGGCTCGGCCAGGGACTCGGTTGGATCGGCGGGGTGGCCATCGCCCTGCTCACGGTGGTTGTTCCCCTGACCAGCGTGATTCTGGATCGCGACAATCATCCGAGCGCCTTACTCCTGCCTAGGCTGCCTTAGAGCGGTCAGCGCCATGGACCTCACAACCCTTCCGGCCTGTCCAGCCCCGGGGTTGGTGAATCTCTTGGTGGAGATTCCGGCAGGAAGTCGCAATAAGTATCAGTTTGATCCCACCACCGGTGTCATGGTTCTGGATCGGGTGCTGCACTCCTCCGTTCGCTATCCGTTTGACTATGGCTTCGTGCCGGGCACCCTGGCCGAGGATGGTTCACCCCTCGATGCCATGGTGATCATGGATGAACCGACCTTCGCGGGTTGCCTCATCCTTGCCCGGCCGATCGGTTGCCTTGACATGCTGGATGGGGGCCATCGTGACGGCAAGCTGCTCTGCGTGCCCGTTGCCGATTCCCGCAAGGATGGGATTACGAGCATCGCCCAGATTGCACCCACCCAGCTGGCCGATGTCACGGAGTTCTTCCGCACCTACCGGAGTCTGGAGGGTCGCCCGATCACCATTCTCGGCTGGCTTGATCACGGGGCGGTGCCGGAACTGCTGGCACGGACTCAGGCGGCCGCCTCGGGTTGCGGTTAATCCCTTCGCTGCAGCAGGAAACCCTCAACATCGAGGGCCTGGTAGACCGGGGCCGGATCACCGAATCCGGCCGCTTCCACCAAGGCGGTCAGCCTGGAGAGACCGATCGGGTGCAGACCGGTGCTGAGGTCCCCTATCAGGGCATCGTTGCCGGCCCGATCCTTTGTTGCTGTTTGCGGGATCCCTTGATCCTCTGCGGCGCTGGCGGAGTCGAAGCCACTGGCTTTCTGGAAACCCAAACGGGCCTCCCGCAGCTGCTGCTGGATCGGCGAGCGTTCCGGCTGCATCAGATCCACCAGCACGACCTGGCCGCCAGGGCGAAGGCTGCGGGCCAGGGCGGTCAGAAAGGCGAGCTTGCTGCCATCGTCGGGTAGGGACTGAAGCACCAGCACGGCCAGGGCGCCGTCGAATTGGGCCCGGGCTTCGAGGCTTTCCACGCTGGTCTGCTGCCAGTCGATGCCGGGTTGCCCCGCCAGCCGTCCGCGGGCCACGTCGAGCATGGCGGCGGAGGGATCCAGACCGGTGAGATGCCAGTCGGGACGCTGGGCGCGAGCCTCCAGAAGCTCCGCGCCGCTGCCGCAGCCGGCCACCAGAACGGAAGCCCCCTCGGCAGAAGCTACCGGTGAGGCCGCCAGCAGGGCCACCCCCAGCCGGGCGAGGCTGGCGTATCCAGGAATCAGCCGGGTGACGATCTGTTCATCCGTAGCCTCCCCGCTTGACCCCAGGCTTGACCCCACAGTTGCCTCCATCCCAGCTACGAGCCTTTCGTGTAAGGAAATCATCGTAGGCAAGGCCCCCATCCGGTGGAATCCCTACCCTGCCGTTGGGGCGTACAGGGGGTCCCGATCACCAACACGCGATGGCGGAGATGGGCCTTCGGCCACGGGCCAGGGTTGGGTGTGCCTTAAGTTGGGCGACGCCCATATCCCCCGACCGACCGTGCCCACCATCCGTTTTGACCAGGAAGGCCAGCAGGTGGGTTGCATCGAGGGCGCCAACCTTCGAAAGGCGGCCCTTGACGCGGGGATCAACCCTTATAAGGGCCTCAACAATTTCAACAACTGCGGTGGCCTGGGTCAGTGCGGCACCTGTGTGGTGGAAGTTCTCGAGGGGGCCCGCAACCTTTCCCCCCGCAGCGATGTGGAGGAGGTTTACCTCGCCGATCGCCCCGCCAGCTTCCGCCTCAGCTGCCGCACCACCGTGAATGGTGATGTCACGGTCCGCACCCGCCCCTCCGAAGGGGTCGGCAAGGGCTCCAACAGTCTCGTGGGGGCCCTCAAGGCGCTGGTGGGTCGCGGCTGAACGGAACAGGCTCCCTCGCTTGACCTTTGACCGATTCCTCCACTCCCTTGGCCGGCAGCGTTCGCGTCTACTCCTACGGGCCCTGCGGAACCTGCCGCAAGGCCCTTGCGTGGCTCGCGGAGCACGCCATCAGCGCTGAGGTGCTCGACATCACCCAGACTCCTCCCTCCAGGGAGGATCTGGCGGAGGCCCTGCGGCAGCTCGGAACCCGGTCGCGCCTGTTCAACACCAGTGGCCAGCGTTACAGGGCCCTGGGGGCTGCAAGGGTGGCGGCTCTTGATGATGGCGCCGCTCTCGATGCCCTAGCGGCCGACGGCATGCTGATCAAGCGTCCCTTTTTGATCACGTCGGAGGGGAGAATCTGCACGGGTTTCCGCCCCCAGGAATGGCAGGCCTTGCTCAGCTCCGGGGGGGCGGTGTGATCGATTCAGGCGGCTTTCCTCCCTGCACAATGATCTGATCGAGCTCTTCGATCAGCACCCCCACGCCGGCACGGCTGATCTGGCGCAGGTAGGTGCGCTTGACGTCCTCGATCAGGGCGTTGATCAGGTCTTGGGAACGCTCCAGGGCTGGGCCGCTTTCGAGGGCCATAGCCAGCTCCTCCCAGAAGCGGTCCACGAAGCGCTGCAGCAGAGCGAGCTGTTCATCATCCCGTTGCCCCAGGCGTGTGCCCGTGCTTCGGGTCACGTCGAGCAGGCTGTCCACAACCCCACCCGCGAGTTGGCGGCTGAAGCCTTTTTCCACGGCCAGCACCGGCTGGAGCTGGCGCAGGGGCGGGGGGACGATCGCCGTCTGGAGGCTCTGCTGGAGGGCGTGACCCAGCACCCCCTCCAGTTCCGGCGCCAGCCGGGGCGCCACTTGCACCAGGAGCAGGGGGGCCCAGATCCGGATCAGTTCCACGAGCTCCCGCTGCTCATGGTTCACCACCGTCTGGTGGGACCGCAGGGATCGGATCCTGGCCGGCCAGCGCGGCGAGCGGATCACCTGCTGCAGGCCATCCAGCAGCTGGAGGGCAAGCACCTCGAACAACTCCACCGCCAGCAGGGCCACCACGCCCCGGCTCACCACCGCCCTAAGGGGTTCGATGGTGATCAGGCCGCTGGTCTGAAGGCGTTCGAGCACCGGTGCCACCCGCAGCCAGCGCCAAAAGGGGAGCAGCAGCGGCACATCGATCCAGCGCCTCAGAAAGGCATCGCGCCAGCTCAGCCCGGGTAGTCGGCGCCGCAGCCGCACGGCCCGCAGCAGGATGTCTAGGGCGAAGACGCTCTGGAACAGCAGCAGGTCGATGCGCCAGAAGTGGTCGGTGGGGCGACCGTTTTCATCGATCGAGCGCCAATAGTTCGTGGCCACAAGCGGCAGCACCTGCTCGTTCCAGAAGCGCCGTTCCTGGCTCCAGGGATGGCTGGCCATCCAGGCGGGGCTCAGGAGTCTTGTGGCGGCCTGTTTGGCGGAGTCGAGGTTGGCCCGCTGGCGGAGCCGTCCCTTAATTTTCTCCAGGGTCCCGCTGGCTCCGGAGGCTTGAAAGGGGTTGGTGTCGATCATCTGGAGGGTGGCCTCCAGCTGGCGCTGCAGCAGGGCCAGCTGCGCCGGGGTGGGCGTGCTGGTCCCTGGCCCCTGGCCGGGGCCCAGGGCCAGCGCCGCATCCAGGGCCTTGAACTGGCGCAGATAGGCGCTGGTCTCACGGTGGGGTTCGATCCCCTTGATCGGATCCACCCACGGGGTGATGTCCGGCAACCGGGTGAGCGGCACCATCAGCGGCACGGAGGGGATCGGATAGAGGTTCCGCTGCAGCCAGAAGGTGCGAAGGGGGACGTAGGTGATGTCGAATCCCACCAGGACCAGATTCAGGGCCGCCCAGAGCGCCACGGATCGGTCCCAGAGCCGACCAATGCGGCTGCCCTGGGGCGATGGGCTCTGGTGCCAGCGGGGTCGGGCCATCGAAGGAATCCCCCCAAGGTGCGTCTAATCTGCCTGGCTACAACGTTGATCGCCGCAGGAGTGCCTTGACGCCAACCAAGACGCCCATGGATCCCCTCATCCCGGATCCCTCCACGGCGAATTCCGGGCCTGGCGATTCCCCTTCACCCTCCGGAGATCTTCCCCGTCCGCCGGTGTCCGAGGAGAGTCCTTGGGAGTTCTGGCGCAGCGTTCTGATCACCCTGGCGCTCGCCCTGGGGATCCGTCAGTTCCTGGTGGAGGCTCGATACATTCCCTCGGGCTCGATGCTGCCGGGCCTGCAGCTTCAGGATCGGTTGCTGGTGGAAAAGCTCACCTACCGCAACCGCCTGCCCCGCCGCGGCGAGATCGTGGTGTTCCACGCCCCCCAGCACTTTGATCCCGTGCTGCTCTCCCAGGGCAGCGGGGCCGGGCCCCTCCAGTGCCTGCTCGTGAACCTGCCTCTGATCGGGTCTCTCCCCGGGCTCGAGCAGCCGGCCTGTGACGCCTTCATCAAGCGGGTGGTGGGACTTCCCGGCGAACGGTTGGTGGTGGATCCCCGCGGCCGGGTCAGCATCAATGGCAAGGCCCTGGTGGAGCCCTATGTCAAGAACACCTGTCCGGTTGATTCCCAGGGACTGGGTCCCTGCCGCACCCTCAACGTGCTCATTCCGCCGGGGCACATCGTGGTGCTCGGTGATAACCGCGGCAACAGCTGGGATTCCCGCTTCTGGCCAGGGGGACCCTTCCTACCCCGGAACGAGGTCATCGGCCGGGCCTTCTATCGCTTCTTTCCATTCAGCTCGATGGGGGCACTCGGAGCAGCCAGTCCTTCGGATCGCTGAGGCCTGAGGCCACCACCTGACCCCGGAATGCCCCTTGCGGCGGTTCGGGACGATTGGCGGCCAGGGATGGATCCTGGCCCGGACCGAATCCTCCCGGTGCCCCCGGGTCGAACAGAATCCAGTCGCTGCTGCCGGCCTCCAGTCGGGAGGGGGGTAGACCCAGGAAGCCACAGGGTCCCCAGCACAACACCCGCCACAACTGCCGGGCACTCCAGGTTCCCTCGGCCACCAGAGCTTGCCAGAGCAGGGGCAGCACCAGCCCGTGGCCGGCCAGGCCAGGCCGGCGCTGGTCGAGGGGCAGCAGGCGCTCCTCCGCGTCGAGGGCCTCATGCTGAACGGCCACGGCGCTGAGGGTGCCATCCGCCAGGCCGGCGATCAGGGCTTCCCGGTCAGCGGGCCCTCCGAGGGAGGGCACCATCCGCCAGCCTTCGGCGGCGGGATCCAGGCTGCCGCTGTCGGCCAGGAGGTGCCACCAACCCACACTGGCCTGGGGCTGGCCCCGCCGCTGACGCAGTCGCTCCACCCCCTCGGCCGTGGAGAGGTTCATCAGCCGCAGGGAGGCTTCCGGCAGGGCATCGGCCAGGGCGAGCAGGCTTTGGAGGGGAAGAAGTTCGCTGATCACCGGGTCCACCGGCCATCCGCCCCGCAGCGCTTCCACCCGCTCCCGCACGAACCCCTGCTGGGTGAGGGAGCGATCCCGCGGGGCCACCAGCACCGGATGGCGACCGGTCTCCCCCAGGCGCAGGCCCCGCTCCAGTAGGGCCAGGGGCGGCAGGGTGGCGGACCCCGCCAATCCGCAGGCTCCCGCGGCGAGTTGGTCGGCATGGGCGGCCAACTCGCCGTCTTCGCCCCCTTGGCTGAAGGAGCCCCACAGCAGCAGCCTGAGGGGTTCAGGCCAGGTGAGCATCAGGTTCTCTGGCCGGTCGCGCCAGGGTCGGGCCCAAGGAAGCAGGGCCACGGTGCCGTACCCCCCGGAGCGGGCCGCATGGGCCAGGGAGGAGAGGGTTTCGGCCCTGCCGAGCCAGGGATCCTCCAGAACGCTGTGGGGATCAACAAGGGCCGGGCCCAGCCAGAGATGGGAGGCCTCCAGCTGGACGGGGCTCGGATGGCCCGCCGCGGTGTCCGGGGTGGGCGATTCTCCGGCAACAGGGCTTGCAAGGATCGCCCGCAGGCTCTGGCCTTCCAGGAGAACATCGGCCCGTCGTTCGGGACTGTGTGGGCCCTCCAGCAGGTTCACCTGCCGCAGCAGAAGGGGGGCGGACATCGGCAGGTTCAGAGGGCGCCGGCGGCGGTGCGGTCAAGCACTCCCCCAAGGTGACCGGTGAGATTGAGGCACGCCACCACGGGGTCACCGGCCGCACCGGTGGGGTAATCGATCACCGTGACCCCCCCATTGCCCTGTTTCACCGCCCAGATGTCGGCCGGGGTGAGGCCGAGCAAGGCGCAGAGGATGGTCTTGTTCACCGCATCGTGGGCGACCACCAGGGCCGTTTCGGCGGGATCGAGGCCCGCCACGATGCGGTTCCAGGTGGTCAGGGAACGGTCCCACACCTGTTGGACCGTTTCCCCTTCGGGCATCTGCACCGTTTCCGGGGAGCGTTTCCAGTCGTTGAGCAACTGGGGCCATCCTTCGGCGATCTCCCCCTCAAGACAGCCCTCCCAAAGGCCATGGCCGATCTCCATCAGACCGCGGTTGCTGGTGAGGGGCACGCCGGGGTGGGAGCGCAGGATCACCTCGGCCGTCTGGCGGGGCCTCGCCATCGAGCTCGTGTAGGCCCGCTGGATCGACACATTGGCCAGAAAGATCCGGGCCGCTTCCGCCTGGGTCAGGCCGTTGGCGTTCAGGGGGATGTCGATCTGCCCCTGGAAGCGGCCCTGGCGATTCCAGTCGGTCTCGCCGTGGCGCACCAGCAGCAGGCGCGGGCCGGCGCCCTTCGGCGGCAGCGCCTCCTCGAGGTGGGCCGTGCCGTTGTGCGACTCGATCTGCACATCCAGTTCACCAGCGGCGGCGCGGCTGATGTTGAGCACCGTGATGGCGGCGTTGTCGAGGCGAAGCCGGCGGAAGCGCCCCACCGGCAGCCCCAGCAGCTGCAGCATCAGGCAGCGGAGGATGGCGTTGTGGGCCACCACCAGCACCGTCTCGGTGCCAGACCCGTCGAGACTGTCCTGGTGCTCGGCCAGGAGGCGATCGGCGAAGCGCCCGGCCTGGTCCATCAGCTCCAGCAGGGGGTAGTAGCGCCTCCCGTCGGGGTGCTCCAGCTCCATCGTTTCCGGAGCCTCCCGCCAGCGGCGCTCCTGTTCCGGAGCGTGCACCAGCAGATCCTCGCGCCGTAGGCCGCTCCAGGGGGCGAGGTCGATTTCCAGGAGTTCATCCACGTGGAGCGGGTCCTGGGGAGAACCATGGGCCGCCAGCAGTAGGGCGGCCGTCTGGCGGGCCCGTTGCAGGGGCGAGCTGTACACCGCCTTGAGGGGCACATCGCTCAGGGCCTCGCCGGCGCGGCGAGCCTGCTGGGCCCCCTCCTCGGACAGCGTGGAGAGGTCGTCGCGGCCCTGGATTCGCCGTTCCTTGTTGAAACTGCTCAGGCCATGGCGAACGAGCAGGATCCGGAGGGGCACGGGTCTGGCGCCACGGGGATTCCATCGTATGGGAGCGGTTTCATGAGCCCGGCGCTCCTGGCCTGTGCTGCAGTCCCGGCAGGGGACAGGGGAGAATCGCCCAACCTTCCGCCATGAGGCTGCGGTTGAACCAACCCCGACCGGGCCCGCCCCCTTCCCCCCCGGCCGCGGCGCCAGCGCCTAGCTGGAAGGTGCTGCTCGCCCTTCTGAGCCTGTCCTTGAGCGCCCTGCTCTGGTTTGAGGGTCTGGCCAGCAGCCTCTCGCGCCCCTCCGTGGGCGGAGATCTCGATCTACACCAGCTCGAACTGGCCACCCTGGTGGCCGATGTGGTGCCATCGAGGCTCACCACCTTGGTGGCAGGCGATGCCCCCCGCTCCCGGTTGGTGGAGCAGCTCGCCCAACAGATCGATGGAGGGGACGAACCGGCTCCGGCGCTGCAGAGGCTGAAGCTGGCCCTGCTGGAACGACCGTCGGATCCGGCCCGTGCCGAGGCTTTGTTGCGGGAGTTGATTCCCATGGTGGAGGCACCCCGCCGCCCCCTCCTGGAAGCCCTACTAAAGGGCGGCAGCCTGCCGCCGGCGGACCAGAAACCGGTTCTCGAGCCTTGGCGGGCGCCCCTGCTGGTGCGTCAGCTCAGCTGCGAGCAGCTCGGTGGCCAGGAGCGCCAATGTCCCGCCTTCCGCGGGCGCCAACTCCTGCTGCTGCGGCTTGCGGCGCTCACGTTGATGCCGGCGCTCCTTCTGGTGGCTGGCGTGCTGCTGTTGGGCCGTGAGATCTGGCTGCTGATTCGGGGACGGTTGGCATCACCCCCACTCCTCGTGGGGCCTTCCCTGGGATTGGTGGACACCACGCTCTTGATTGCCGGTGGCTTCGTGCTGGTCGGCGAAGTCCTGCTGCCCCAGCTGCTGCAGCGGCCCTTGCAGGCCACCCTGGGGGGTGCGATCGGATCGACCGCCCTTGCCCAGGGAGTCGAGGTTCTGATGCTCTACCTGGCCCTCACGGTGGTGCCCCTGTTCCTGCTGTGGCGCATGCTCAGCGCTGCCATCGGGATTCCTGCCGGGGGCTGGCTTCAGTGGGGCTGGCGTCCACCGGCAACGGTCCTGCGCCAGGCCCTGCAGATGCTGCTCCTGGTGCTTCCGGTGGTGGCTCTCGGGGGCTGGCTTGTGGACACCCTGTGGAGTGACCCCAGCGGCAGCAACCCGATGCTCGAGCTGGTGCTCCAGGGTTCCGATCCCTGGGCCCTGGCCTGCTTTGCCGTCACCGCTGTGGTGGTGGCTCCCCTCTTCGAGGAGATCCTCTTCCGGGGGGTGCTATTGCCCGTGCTCGGCACCTGGATCGGGCCCGCCGGGGCGGTGGCGCTGAGTGCGGCCCTGTTCGCGGCCGCCCACCTCAGCCTCGGGGAATGGATCCCCCTCTTCCTGCTGGGTCTTGGTCTGGGGCTGCTGCGCCTGCGTTCGGGGCGCCTGGCGTCCTGTGTGCTGCTGCACGCCCTCTGGAACGGTCTCACCTTTGCGAACCTTCTTTTGCTGGGGAGCTGACGCGCCGCTCCCCCGGCTTGCAGCCGGGGTTGTTGAGTGGTTCACTTGCGCAGCGCCTCTACCCGTTCTTGGTCGCCCTTTTCTCCACCGACCCATCAACGGACAGAACCGGTGTCCGCTCCCCTGGCCGCGACGATCGGGCCGCCCGTCGGGGTCGACGGTCGGTGTCTTTGCAAGTCCTGCAGGGCTCCCTCTCGGCCCGGCGGGTCGAGCGCCAATCCCCCCTGCTGGCCGGGCTGCACCGCATGAGCACCGGGGTGCTCACGGGTCTCGGTGTTTCTGTGGTGGGTCTGAGTGCCCTCAGCTTCCACTGGCAGAGCGTGTGGGCGGGCAATTACACGCAGCTGCAGGCCTCCCGCAGCCTGGAGCAGAAACTGCAGGAAGGGGCCGCCCTTCTGGAGCAGCATCATCTGTCTGCCGTGCGACGCCCCGGTCAGTTGGTGCCCACGAGCAGCCAGCAGCTGCTGCATCTGGTTCCTCCAGCCGCCTCCGCTTCGTCCCAGGGCCTCTCGCTCCTGGCCGCCCTGCCGCGCCAGCCCATTCCGGCCGGCTACTGATGGCAAGGGCGTCCACCCGTCGCCACTCGCCTGGGGGCCCAGCCACCGATCTGCGCCGTCGTCACGATCGGGGGCCGCGTCCCGCCGGGCATCGCGTGGTGGCGTTGCAAACCTGTTCACCCCAGCGGTTGCTGGCGGTTTTTTTGCTGATCACCGCAGCCCTCACCGGGTTGGTAGGGCGGCTCGCCTGGTTGCAGCTGGTGGATGGAAACCGCTTGCTGGCCCGCGCCCGTTCCATTCAGACCCAGTCCATCGATCCGATCGGTGAACGTCGCACCGTGGTCGACCGGATGGGGCGGCTGGTGGCCATCGATGAGGAACGCTTCACCCTCTGGGTCCACCCCCGCTACTTCAATTTCCCCGGAGACCCCCCTCAGCAGGTCCGTACCCCGGTCGAGGTGGCTCAGAAGCTCGCCGTGGTGCTGGCCAAGCCCAGCGCCAGCTTGGTCGCGTTGATGGGGTCGCGTTCCACGGGTGTGAAGCTGGCCACCAACCTCGACCCCGAAACCGCCGCCCAGGTCCGCAAGCTCGGGATCAGTGGCCTCGATTTGGAGGCCTATCCCCAGCGGGTGTATCCCCAAGGCGGGCTCTTCGCCAACGTGGTGGGCTTCCTCAATCTCGAGCGCAAGCCCCAGGCGGGTCTGGAGCTGAGCCGTGACCAGGATCTGCAGCGACAGGAAACGCGCTTCAGCCTGAGGAGAGGCGCCGACGGCACGCCCCTGCCCGATGGGCTGGCGGCCGGTTCCCTCTACGGCGATGACCTCCGCCTTCAGCTCACCCTGGACGCCCGGCTCCAGCAGGTGGCCCAGCAGGCCCTGGCCAAACAGGTCAAGCAATGGAGTGCCAAGCGGGGAGCTGCCCTTGTGTTGGATGCCAGCAACGGCGAACTGCTGGCCCTGGCCTCCACCCCCACCTACGAACCCAACGCCTACTGGAAATTTGATCCCGGCCTGTTCCGCGAATGGTCGGTGCAGGATCTCTACGAACCGGGCTCGACCTTCAAGCCGATCAACCTCGCCCTGGCCCTGCAGGAGAAGGCGATCAAGGCCAACGGCAGCGTCTACGACGGAGGTCAGCTCACGATCGGCGGTTGGCCGATCTTCAATGCCGACCACAGCGGCCATGGTCAGATTGATTTCCCCACGGTGCTGCAGGTGTCGAGCAACGTGGGCATGGTGCAGGCGATGGCGCAAGTCAACCGCAAGCGCTACTGGGAGTGGCTGCACACCCTCGGCATCGATGAGGTGCCCGATACCGATCTGCCGGGGGCGGTGGCGGGTCAGCTGAAGAGCCGCTCCGACTTCACTGGAGGGGCGATCGAGCCGGCCACGGCCGCCTTCGGTCAGGGCTTCTCGCTGACGCCCCTCAAGCTGATCCAGCTTCACGGCATGCTCGCCAATGGCGGACGCCTGGTGAGTCCCCACATCACCCGTGGTTTGCGATCCGGTGATGCTTTGGCCAGCCACGGCAACCCGACCGGTGTGCAGCTGCTCGACCCGAAGGTGACCCGCACGGTGATCGACTGGATGGAGACGGTCGTGCAGAAGGGCAGCGGCAAGGGCCTCCAGATCCCCGGTTACCGGATCGGCGGCAAGACCGGCACGGCCCAGAAGGCCCTCAACGGTGTGTACATCCCCGGTGCCCGCATCTGCAGCTTCGTGGCGGTGCTGCCGGTGGAGAACCCCCGCTACGTGGTGCTCGTGGTGGTGGATGAACCCCAGGGCGGCAATGCCTATGGCGCCACGGTGGCGGTGCCGGTGGCGCGCCAGATCGTGGAGGCCCTCCTGGTGCTGGAGCAGATTCCGCCGAGCGCACCGGTCGCGGCGGCCATGCCGAAACCCGCACCAGCCCGCTGATTGTTATCCCCACCAGCGCTTGCGCTGGCTAGCTTGCGAGCAATCCGCTTTGAACGGAGCTGCCGATTCGATGGCCAACCTGCTCGACCAACTGGCCGCCATGACTGTGGTGGTTGCCGACACCGGTGACCTTGAGGCCATCCGGCAGTTCACCCCCCGGGACGCCACCACCAACCCGTCGCTGATCCTGGCGGCCGCCCAGATCCCCGCCTATCAGGATCTGATCGATCGCTCCCTGCGGGAATCGCGGCAGGCGATCGGTAAGGAGGCGGGGGCCGATGCGGTGGTGAGCGAGGCCCTTGATGAGATCAGTGTCACCTTCGGCAAGGAGATCCTCAAGATCGTGCCCGGCCGGGTGTCCACCGAGGTGGATGCCCGACTCAGCTACGACACCGAGGCCACGGTGGCCAAGGCCCACAAATTGATCGGTCTCTATGAACAGGCCGGCATCGGACGGGAGCGCGTGCTGATCAAGATCGCCTCTACTTGGGAGGGGATCTGCGCCGCCGAGCGGCTCGAGAAGGATGGCATTCATTGCAATCTCACCCTGCTGTTCGGTTTCGCCCAGGCGGTGGCCTGCGCAGAAGCCGGAGTCACGCTGATCTCCCCTTTCGTGGGGCGCATTCTGGATTGGTATAAAAAGAGCACCGGACGCGAGAGCTATCCGGGTTCGGAGGATCCTGGCGTGATCTCCGTGACCCAGATCTTCAATTATTTCAAGACCCATGGCTATCGCACCGAGGTGATGGGTGCGAGCTTCCGCAATCTCGATGAGATCATCGAATTGGCTGGTTGCGACCTGCTCACCATTGCGCCTGCCCTGATGGATCAGTTGCGCAGCACCGAAGCGCAGCTGCAACGCAAACTGGATGCCACTGCCCCGGGCAGCACGGAAGCCCGCATCAGCATCGACCAGGCCAGCTTTGCCGAACGGATGGTGGCCGATCCGATGGCCAGCGAGAAGCTGGATGAGGGCATCCGCGGTTTCAGCAAGGCGATCGAGACCCTCGAGGCCCAGCTGGCCCACCGCCTGGTTGAACTGGAGGGAGGTGAGGCCTTCACCCATGCCGTGCACGAGATCTTCCTGCTGAACGACCTCGACGGCGATGGCTGCATCACCCGCGAGGAGTGGCTCGGTAGCGATGCGGTGTTCGACGCCCTCGACACCGACAACGATGGCCGTCTGGTGCCCGCGGACGTCCGCGGAGGACTAGGGGCGCCACTGGCCTTGACCCATTAGTGCGGCAGGGCCGCTGCGTCAGACCCACCCACCTGGAGCCCCCTAACCGTGCACTCCCTCGACACCATGCGCGCCCTCGCCAGTACCGGCGAGGTGATCAACGTCGAACCCGGTGATCTGATCTTCCGCTCCGGCGAGTCGGGAGACTGCATGTTCGGCCTTCTCGAAGGCACCGTGGAGCTTTCCTGGAATGGCGAAAGCGGCCACGAGACCATTCAGGCGGGCCATGTCTTTGGCGCCGGTGCCCTCGTCACCCATGACCACCGCCGTTACGGCAATGCACGGGCGGTGACCCCCTGCCGGCTGCTCGTGATGAATCGCGAGAAGTTTCTCTTCGCCGTGCAGGAATCCCCCATGTTCGCCATCGAGCTGCTCGGCTCGATCGATCAGCGCCTGAGGGATCTCAAGGACTGCATCCGCAACTGATCAGCCCCTCTGGAAGAGCAGCCGCCGGATGACCCGCTGGGCGATGTCGCCGTAGCCCATCTCCCCTGAAAGGATCTGGGCGATCCGTTGGGGTGCGGTGGGGCGTTTGATGCCGAGCTGGTAGCCGACCTTCGGCACCCGGTAGAACACCTGGGCGATCCGTTTCCCCCAGGCCATCGAGTCGCCCCAGTCGTGGCGCATGGTGGCGCTGTAGCCCGCCAGCGCCTGGCCATCGCCCCCCAGCCAGCCCGCCAGAGCCTGGCCTGCGCGGCTGCCGCTCATCAGGGCGGGACGCAGTCCTTCCGCCAGGAAGGGATCGCAGAGGGAGGCGGCATCCCCGGCCACCACCACCCCGTCCCCGTGGAGTCGGTGGTGGCCATTCCAGACCCGCAGCCGTCCAGAGCGGCGCTGGCCCGCGTCGGGGGGGAGTCCGAGGCTCGGGAGCAGGGCCGCGAGAACGGCGTCCGCGTCGGCGGGCTGCTGGCCGATGAAGGTGCCCACCCCGATACTGGTGCCTCCCTGGCGCGGGAAGGCCCAGCAGAAGCCGTGGTGCACCAGGCCAAAGTCAAAGCGGGCCGTATCGGCTTCGGTGAGTGGCCCATCCACCTCCACCGACATCGTGCTGGCAAAGCGGGGGCTCGAAGGGCCAAGGCCCAGCGCCCCGGCGTGGCGAGAGCCGGATCCATCCGCCACCACGAGGCCCGGAGCCCTTAGGGTTTCACCGCCCGCGAGGCGCACCTGCCAAAGTCCTGCCTCCCTGCCGATGGCCTGGGCGCTGCTGGCGCATCGCAGTTCCGCTCCCGCCTCCTCGGCCTTTGCCGCCAGATAGGGGTCGAGCACACGGCGGCGCACGATCCAGAAGGGAGCATCACCGGGAAGCTCGGCGCCAACCGGATCCTCCAGGGCCCAGGTGAACCTCACTCGGCGGATCACCTGGTCCACGGCCGGGGAGAGGTCGAAGGGAAACCAGCGCTGCACGGAGGCGGCCATGCCTCCACCACAGGGATTGGCCTGGCCGGGGCTCTCCTGCTGCTCCAGCAGGATGACGCGACGGCCGGAGCTGGCGAGGTGAAACGCCGCTGCCGCTCCGGCCGGACCGGCCCCCACCACGATGGCGTCGGCGGAGGCCGTGTTGCTCAAACCTTGAGGATGTCGGCTTCCTTATCAGCCAAGTGTTTCTCGAGCTCGCTGATGAAGCGGTCGGTGAGTTTTTGCACCTTGTCCTGGGCGTCGCGACTCTGGTCTTCTGAATAGTCGCCTTCCTTTTCCAGTTTCTTGATTTTATCGATACCATCTCGTCGGATATTGCGGAGCGCTACTTTGCCCTCTTCGGCATATTTGGCCGCCAGTTTGCAGAACTCCTTGCGGCGATCTTCCGTGAGCGGTGGAATATTGATCCGGATTGCCTTGCCGTCGTTGTTGGGGGTCAAGCCAAGATCGCTCTGACCGATCGCCTTCTCGATCAAATGGATCGAGCCGCTATCAAAGGGTTGAATCTGGATGGTCTGGGAATCCGGGGTGGAGATGGTGGCGAGGGATTTGAGCTGGGTTTCAGCGCCGTAGTACTCGACCACGATCTTGTCGAGCAGGGAGGGGTTGGCCCGGCCGGTGCGGATGGTGTTAAAAGTTCGCTGGGTGGCTTCCACCGATTTGCTCATGCTGGCTTCAAGATCCATGGCGTTGGTTGCTCAGACGGGGGCTGGTGGGGGGAAGCGGAGGCGGCGGCAGGGCTCAGTGGGAAGGCACGATGCGGGTGCCGATGGACTCCCCGGCCACGGCCCGCCCGATGTTGCCCTCGCCAAACAGATCAAACACCACGATCGGGATGGCGTTGTCCTTGCAGAGGGCGATGGCGGTGCCATCCATCACCTCCAACTCGCCACTGAGCACATCAAGGAAGGTGAGGCTCTCGTAGCGCACTGCATCCGGATAGCGGGCTGGATCGCGGTCATAGACCCCATCCACCTTGGTGGCCTTGAAGACAACATCGGCGCCGATCTCGGCGGCCCGGAGGGCAGCGGTGGTGTCGGTGGTGAAGAAGGGATTGCCCGTGCCGGCCGCAAAGATCACCACCCGCCCCTTCTCCATGTGGCGGATGGCCTTGCGCCGGATGTAGGGCTCGGCCACCTCCTGCATCGAGATGGCGCTCTGGACCCGGGTCGGTACCCCGGCCCGCTCCAGTCCATCCTGCAGGGTGATGGCATTCATCACCGTGGCGAGCATGCCCACGTAATCGGCGGTGGCGCGATCCATGCCGGCGGCGGAGCCCTTCAGACCCCTGAAGATGTTGCCCCCGCCCACCACGATCGCCAACTGGGTGCCGGAGGCCACCACGGCAGCCACATCCCTGGAAACCGACTGCACGATGGCCGGATCGATGCCATAACCCTGGGCACCCATTAGGGCTTCGCCACTGAGTTTAAGAAGAACGCGCCGGTAAGCCATCGAGCCCTTCAATCCTGCGAACAGTAGCAACCCCTCCCCCGCTCCACCCTCCCAGCCACGGTCTGCCGGGAGCGGCCGGGTGGTCTCCCATGCCGACAGCCTTGCGGGCCAAGGGGGGGTGCGCTTGGTTGGGGAAACGGGTTGCTGTGATGCCAGATCCGCTGCCGCAATGGCCCGGCGATGGGAATGGCGAGGAGCCATCGACGTTCGAGGGTGTTCCTGACGCCGGTTCCGATGGACAACCCGGCTGGGCTTCGATCGACCCTTCCCGCCGTTTCGGGGAGGGCCGATCCAGCGAGCTCATGACCCGTCTCACGCTTTCGGCCCTCGAGCGGGCCAGCACCGATCCGAACCTGTGGCGGGAGCCGGTTGTGCACCGCGCCCTGCTGGTCAGCGGACTTTCGGTGCTGGTGGGGTCCTTGGTGCGGCTGAAGGCGGAGCTGGAGCGCTCGGATCAAGCTGGTTGACCTGATCCTGCCGCCGACTTGCGCCGCTGCCCGTTGACCGAGCTGCGCCCGTTCAGAACTCGATTCCCGCCTGGGCCTTCACGCCCTGCTCCCGGAAGGGGTGGCGCACCAGCCGCATCTCGGTGACCAGGTCGGCCTGCTCCAGCAGGCCCGCCGGAGCCCCACGGCCCGTCAGGGCCACGTGGGTGAGGGGGGGGCGCAGTCGCAACCCTTCCAGCACCTGATCCAGCTCCAGGTAGCCCAGTTTCAGGGCCACATTGACCTCATCGAGCACCACCAACTTGCGCTGGCCATCGGCGAGGTAGGCGCAGGAACGCTCCCAGGCCCGCTGCACCAGCTCGCGATCCCGATCCCGGTCCTGGGTTTCCCAGGTGAATCCCTCCCCCAGGGCATGCCAGTGGAGGGAATCCCCGAACAGGGCGAGGGCCTTGGCTTCGCCGGGCTGCCAGCCCCCCTTGATGAACTGCACCACCGCCACCTGCTCGCCGTGGCCCAGGGTGCGCAGCACCAGACCCAGGGCCGCGGTGGTTTTGCCCTTGCCGTCGCCGGTGAAGACCAGCACCAGGCCCTTCTCCAGGTTGCGTTCCCCCACCCGCTGGCGTTGCACCTCCTGGCGCCGGGCCATGCGGCGCCGGTAGGCCTCCGCCTCCTTCTCGGGAGCCAGATCCCCACCGGGTCCGAGTTCGGCCGCGGCCCGGTCCAGGGGGCTCTCCAGAGGGGGTGGCGCTTCGACGCCGGGCTGGTGGGGCTGGAGAGGCGGCACGCGGGGGTTCCGGAGGCGGGAGCCCGGCGATTCTGGCGGGCCCCGGTCGGCCGCGGGCCCGTGGCGGCCGGAACCCTCGAGCCGCCGCCGGGTTGATCAGGCCGCCCGCAGCCGTTGCAGGGCGGCGTCCACCGCCTGCTGCTGGTCGCGGCGGGTGATCCAGTGGTGATAAGTGCGGGTGTGGATGCCCACCGAGTGCCCCATCATCCGCGCGGCCACCGTGTCGGGGAGACCGACGTGGATGGTGCGCACGGCCCAGGCGTGCCGCAGGTCGTAGGGGGTGATCGGCAGGTCGTAACGGCGGAATTGCTCCGCCACCCGGCGCCCCACCTGCTGGAGGGTGGTGCGCCCTAGGTCGGTGCGCACGGGCGGCAGGGCGCGGCGGTCACGGCCCAGCCGCTCCAGCCCAAAGTGGTCCACCCAGCCGGGCTGGAAGGGCCAAACCTGGTGTTCGCCGGTCTTGCTGGTGGGCAGCACCCGGATCACCCGATCGCCGCCCGGCGTGAGGGCGGAGCAGTCGGAGAAGAACACCTCATGGTTCCGCAGGCCGTAGGTGGCCATCAGGCCGTAGGCCAGCCGCCAGCCCTCGTTGGGGATGCGGTCCACCAGGGTGAGGATTTCGGCATCGCTCGGGAGTTGGCGGAAGCGGGCGGCATGGAGCCCATAGCCCCCCGCCCTCTCCGACCAATCGGAGGGGAGATCGAGGCCCTGGTGCCGGGCTAGGGCCGCCAGGGCGATGGCGCACTGCTGCCGGCTGCGGCTGGCCAGTTCGTAGGTCTCCACCACCTCCTCCAGCAGCGCGATTCCGAAGGGTTGCGCTCTGCCGTTGCCTTCTTGGGCGGTCAGGCGGCGGAGGTAGGGGAGGTAGGCGGCGCTCCAGGTGGTGCGACTGCCGGGGCGGCGACGGCGCTTTGGATCGGCGAAGAAGGCCTGCTCGAAGCTGCTCAGCCGCTGCTCAAGGGGGGGATCCAGCGATGCTTCCTGGGCTGTGGTGCCGGCCCTGGGCGGCGGGCCGGAGTGGGCGGCGGGGATGCCGCGGGGAAGCGGACGCCGCCAGTCTTCCCAGCGGAAGCGATGCTCCGCCAGCTGGCGCTCCAGCCCCGCCAGCAGCGCGAGGGCCCGGCCCAGTCCCTGTTCATCGGCCGGCAGGCCGAGGCTGAGGCGTTGCCGCAGCAATCCCGGTTGGCCATTTTTCCGGGGCAGCGGGCCCCGCAGGCAAAGACGACCTCCGCGGATCTGCAGCATCCAACGGCTGCCGTGGGAGGCCAGCAGGGCGTTCTGGCCCCGCAGGGCCTCGTTCAGGGTGTGGGCGGAGTCGCTCAGGGGGTCCGTGGACCTCTATGGCGGACCCTATCGAGCCCGCCCTCGGGTCGCCACCCCTGAACGGCGCCATTCCGGGGTCTGGCATTACGCTCTGGCTTTCTGCTGGGCAAACGGGATATGGCCAGGGTCGGGGTGCTGCTGCTGAACCTCGGCGGGCCGGAACGGATCCAGGACGTGGGGCCCTTTCTTTACAACCTGTTCGCTGACCCGGAGATCATCCGGTTGCCGATTCCGGCGTTCCAGAAGCCCCTGGCTTGGTTGATCAGCACCCTGCGCAGCGGCAAGTCCCAGGCGGCCTATCGCTCGATCGGCGGCGGTTCTCCCCTGAGGCGGATCACGGAGCAGCAGGCCCGCGAACTGCAGAGCACCCTGCGCCAGCGGGGCGTGGAAGCCACCACTTACGTGGCGATGCGCTACTGGCATCCCTTCACCGAATCGGCCGTGGCCGACATCAAGGCCGATGGTGTGGAGGAGGTCGTGGTGCTGCCGCTCTATCCCCAATTCTCGATCAGCACCAGCGGGTCCAGCTTCCGGGAGCTGCAGCGGCTGCGTCAGGGTGATCCGGCCTTCAGCCGGATGCCGATCCGCTGCATCCGCAGCTGGTACGACCACCCCGGCTACATCGACGCCATGGCTGGCCTGATTGCCCGCCAGATCCGTGCCGCCGGCGATCCGGCCGGGGCCCACGTGTTCTTCAGTGCCCACGGTGTGCCCAAGAGTTACGTGGAGGAGGCCGGCGATCCCTACCAGAAGGAGATTGAGGCCTGCACCCTGCTGATCATGCAGCGGCTGGAGAGGGAGCTGGGCCACGTCAATCCCCACACGCTCGCTTACCAGAGCCGCGTGGGCCCGGTGGAATGGCTCAAGCCCTACACCGAGGATGCCCTCCACGACCTGGGCGAGGCGGGGGTGAAGGATCTGGTGGTGGTGCCGATCAGCTTCGTGAGCGAACACATCGAGACCCTCGAGGAGATCGACATCGAATACCGCGAGATCGCCACCGAGGCCGGGGTGAGCAACTTCCTGCGCGTGCCGGCCCTCGATATTGATCCCACCTTCATCGCCGGTCTCGCCGACCTGGTGCAGGAGGCGATGGCCGGTCCCGAGGTGAACCTCGACCAGGCTGCCGAGTTGCCCACCAAGGTGAAGCTCTATCCCCAGGACAAATGGGCCTGGGGCTGGAACAACAGTTCTGAGGTCTGGAACGGACGGTTGGCGATGGTGGGATTCTCCGCTTTCCTGCTGGAGCTGATCAGTGGTCATGGACCCCTGCATGCCCTTGGCCTGCTCTGAGGCCCTGCCCCGGCGGGGAGCGCCGCAGCGCCGCCTCCGCTTCGTCCGTGGTCTTTCCCTGGTCCCGCTGCTTCTCAGCCTCGGGGCAGGGCTCTCCTTCCCCGGCACCGCCCGGGCCCTAGGGGAGCGGGGCTGGATCCAGGGGGTGTTTCCCGTTGTCGGCTTTGCGGGTTACACCAGCGCCTTCGGGATGCGCATGCATCCCCTCACGGGATCGCTGCGCTCCCACGACGGCATCGACATTGCCGCCCCCCTCGGGGCCCCCGTTCGCAACTGGTGGAGCGGCCGGCTGGTGGAGGTGATCCAGGACGGTGGCTGCGGCAACGGCCTGGTGATCCGCTCGGGGGACTATGAGCACGTCTACTGCCACCTGGGCGGCGTCGTTGAAGGATCCCGTTACCGCAGCGGTACGGTGCAGCTCGTCGAGGGCCAACGGTTGCGCTCCGGCCAGGCCATCGGCCATGTGGGCCTGAGCGGATCCACAACGGGCCCGCATCTCCACTGGGGGCTTCGTTACCGGGGCGCCTGGCTCGATCCGGCCCGGGTGCTTCGGGCCATGGCCGCGAGCCGTAGCGATCCCCAGACCTTGTTGGGTCGCCGACCTAGTGTTGGCCTGTTCCGCTAGGACATCCCTTTCGTTCCGCTCCCCCCATATCTCCCGCCGCCGTGACCCTCACGCCCCTGAACCCCGCGGCAACGACCGCTCCGTCCGCTTCCGTCGACCCCGGCTCAGGTCCGTTGTCCGCTCCAGATTCCGGACGGGACCATAGGGCGAGCGGCGGTTATGCCCTGATGGATGCGTTGCACCGGCATGGGGTGAGCCACATTTTCGGCTACCCGGGCGGAGCGATCCTGCCGATCTACGACGAGCTCCACAAGGCCGAGAGCCGCGGCTGGCTGAAGCACATCCTGGTGCGCCATGAACAGGGCGGCACCCATGCGGCCGACGCCTACGCCAGGGCCACCGGCAAGGTGGGTGTGTGCTTCGGCACATCGGGTCCCGGTGCCACCAATCTCGTCACCGGCATCGCCACGGCCCAGATGGATTCGGTGCCGATGGTGGTGATCACGGGCCAGGTGCCGCGGGCGGCGATCGGCACGGATGCCTTCCAGGAAACCGACATCTTCGGCATCACCCTGCCGATCGTGAAACATTCCTGGGTGGTGCGGGACCCCGCCGAAATCGGCCGGATCGTGGCCGAGGCCTTCCTGATCGCGGCCAGCGGCCGTCCCGGCCCGGTGCTGATTGATGTGCCCAAGGATGTGGGAGCCGAGCTGTTCGACTACGTCCCCGTGGAGCCCGGCACGGCGATCCCCGCCGGCTTCCGTGGCCCCCAGCCCCCCGATCCCTCCGCGATCGCCGCGGCCCTTGAGCTGATCCGCCAGGCCCAGCGCCCCCTCCTTTACGTGGGCGGTGGGGCGATCAGCTCGGGCGCCCATCAGGCCGTCCTGGAGTTGGCGGAGCGTTTTCGCCTGCCGGTCACCACCACGCTGATGGGGAAGGGCGCCTTCAATGAGCGCCATCCCCTCGCGGTGGGGATGCTCGGTATGCACGGCACCGCCTACGCCAACTTCGCCGTCACCGAATGCGATCTGCTGATCGCCGCCGGTGCCCGCTTCGACGACCGGGTCACCGGCCGCCTCGACAGCTTCGCGCCGCGGGCCCGGGTGATCCACATCGACATCGACGCCGCCGAGGTGGGCAAGAACCGCATCCCCGAGGTGCCGGTGGTGGCGGATGTGGACCAGGCCCTGCGTCAGATGTTGGCCGCCTCGGTGGGTGAGCAGTCCCATGGCCGCACCGAAGCCTGGCTCCAGCGGATCGACACCTGGAAGCAGCACTACCCCCTGGTGGTGCCGGCGCCCATCGGCGAGATCGCCCCCCAGGAGGTGGTGGTTGCCCTGCGGGAGCTGGCTCCCGAGGCCTTCATCACCACGGATGTGGGCCAGCACCAGATGTGGGCCGCCCAGTTCCTCCCCACCAAGCCCCGCCACTGGATCAGCAGCGCTGGCCTCGGCACGATGGGCTTCGGCATGCCCGCGGCGATGGGGGTGCAGACCGCCTTCCCCGACGCCCAGGTGATCTGTGTGGCCGGCGATGCCAGCATTTTGATGAACATCCAGGAACTGGGCACCCTCAGCCAGTACAACCTGCCGGTGAAGGTGGTGGTGCTCAACAACGGTTGGCAGGGCATGGTGCGCCAGTGGCAGGAAAGTTTCTACGAAGAGCGCTATTCCGCCTCCGAGATGACCGGTGGCATGCCCGATTTCCCTGCCCTCGCCGAGGCGTTCGGGGTGAAGGGGGTGGCCATTCGCGATCGCGTCGATCTGCATCGCCTATTGGCTGAGGCCTTGGCCCATCCCGGTCCGGTGTTCGTCGATGTGACGGTGCGGCGCAACGAGAACTGCTATCCGATGGTGCCCCCTGGGGCCAGCAATGCCCAGATGGTGGGTCTCCCCAGCCATCCCGAGTTGGCGATCGACACGATTCGCCAGTGCGGTGCCTGCGGTGAAACCACCGCCAGCGCCCACCTTTTCTGCCCAAGCTGCGGCGCCAAACTCTGATCACCTCATTCCTGGCGACCGCCCTGGCGGCCCTACTGCTGTTGCCGGCTCTGTTGTTTGGCGGGGCTTCCCCGGCCAGCGCCGCCGAAGTGCTGCAGGTGAGCGGACCCGATCGTCTGTTGATCGGTGACCGCAATCGCAGCGCCTTGGTGCAGCTTGGCTGCATGGCCGTGACCCCCGGTTCCGAGGCCGCGGCCCAGGCCTGGCTGCGGCTAAGGCTGCCCCGGCACACGCGGGTCAACCTCCGGCCCCTGGCCGAGAGCGAGGAGGGGGTGCTGGTGGCTCGGGTGAGTGGTCTGGAGCGCGCCACCGGTGACCTGGCGGAGGGGCTGGTGGCGGCCGGTTTGGCCAGTCCCCTGCCCTGCGGCTGAATCCCATGGGCCTCAATCGCACCGCCCGGGGGATCGTTTTCGTGCCCAGCCTGTTGCTGGGCGCTGCCTTTTTGGCCACGGCGGTATGGATCGAAGGTCCCGCCGCTGCCAACCGTCCATTGGCCCTGGCGCTGGGCGGGCTGCTGGTGGCGGCGGGCCTGTTGGCCCTGCTGCTGCCGGATGCCTCGAGGCCCGATCCTCCGCCAGCCGAGGGAAAGGCGCCATCCGCCAGGCGGCCCGGCGCCGGCACCTGACTCCGGCGGCAGCCTTGCGGCTGGGTTCCTCGGGTAGATCCGGGCCGCACCTGCCATCCAGGCGTCCATTCCGCCGCCATGGTTGCAGCAGCGTCGAGATCGCCCATGGCCATCGCCGATTCAGGCCCCATTCGCCTCGCCCATGCCGCTGGCGATCCCCTGGTGCTGCCGCTGGCCGCCGTGGGGCTCGAGGCGATCGCCAGCGTGGGGGGAAAGAACGCTTCCCTCGGGGAGATGATTCGCATGCTGACCGCCGCGGGGGTGCGCGTGCCGGAAGGGTTCGCCACCACCGCCGCCGCCTACCGGCTGTTCCTGGCCAGCAACGGCCTGGAGCCACCCTTGCGGACCATCCTGGAAGGCCTCGACACGGCCGATCTGGCCGCCCTCCAGGCCGCGGGCCAGGCGGCCCGGGCACTCCTGTTGGCAGCCCCCTTGCCCGAGCGGCTGGAGCAGGAGATTCGCATTGCCTATCGCACCCTGGGGTCTCCGGCCGTGGCCGTGCGCTCCAGCGCCACCGCTGAGGATCTGCCCGACGCCAGCTTCGCCGGTCAGCAGGAAACCTTTCTGCACATCCGCGGCGAGGAGTCCCTGCTGGACTCCTGTCGCCGCTGCTACGCCTCCCTGTTCACCGACCGGGCCCTCTCCTACCGCCAGCTCAACGGCTTCGACCATCTCGAGGTGGCCCTCTCGATCGGGGTGCAGCGCATGGTGGCGGCGGATTGGGCATGCTCCGGGGTGATGTTCAGCATCGATACCGAGACCGGCTTCCGGGATGCGGTGCTGCTCACCGCTGCCTACGGCCTGGGCGAGACGGTGGTGCAGGGATCGGTGAATCCCGATGAATGGCTGATCTTCAAGCCCACCCTGGCCCAGGGGTTCCGGCCGATTCTCAGCCGCCGGCTGGGCGACAAGGCGATCCGCCTGGTGCGTGCCGATCCCCTGGAAGCGGGACGGCCGGTGCGCATCGAGGCGGTCGATCCAGCCGATTGTCAGCGTTTTGCCCTCACCGACGCGGAGGTGCTCACCCTGGCCCGCTGGGCCGTGACGATCGAGGCCCACTACTCCAGGCTCCGGGGCATCCCCACGCCCATGGACATCGAGTGGGCCAAGGATGGCCCCGGTGGCGATCTCTACATCCTTCAGGCCCGCCCGGAGACGGTGGAATCCCGCCGCAGTGGCGCGGTGCTGCGCAGCTGGCACCTGGAGCCCCACCAGGTGAGCCCGATCGTGAGCGGTCAGGCGATTGGCGCCTCGGTGGGCAGTGGCGTCGTGCGGCTGATCCACGACCCCGCCGCCATGGAGCAGTTCCAGCAGGGCGATGTGCTGGTCACGGAGCGCACCGATCCGGACTGGGAGCCGATCCTCCGCAAGGCCAGCGGCGTGGTGACCGACCAAGGCGGCCGCACCTGCCATGCGGCGATCATCGCCCGCGAGATGGGGATCACCGCGATCGTGGGCACGGGGGATGGCACGCGCCGTCTCAGGGATGGCGCCGCCGTGACACTCGCCTGCTGTGAGGGGGAGGTGGGCCACGTCTACCCCGGCCTGCTGCCCTTCCGCCTTGAGGAGCAGCCCCTCACCGATCTGCCCGCCACCACCACCCGCATCCTGATGAACGTGGGCAACCCGGAGGAGGCCTTCAACCTGGCCGCCATCCCCTGCGACGGCGTCGGGCTGGCGCGGCTCGAGTTCATCATCGCCAACCACATCCGCATCCATCCGCTGGCGCTGCTCCATCCCGAGCAGGTCAGTTCGGAGCAGGAGCGGCATCAGATCGCCGCTTGGATCAGGGGATACGACGAGCCGGCCGAGTACTACATCGACAAGTTGGCCCAGGGCATGGCACGCATCGCAGCGGCGTTCCATCCCAGGCCGGTGATTCTGCGCTTCTCCGATTTCAAGAGCAACGAATACGCCCGCCTCCTGGGCGGTGCGGCGTTCGAGCCGATTGAGGAGAATCCAATGCTGGGCTGGCGCGGCGCCTCCCGCTACACCTCCGCCGCCTTCGCCCCCGCCTTTGCCCTGGAATGCCAGGCCCTGAAACGGGTGCGGGAGGGGATGGGGCTCACCAACACGATTCCGATGGTTCCCTTCTGCCGCACCCCCGAGGAGGCGGACCGGGTGCTGGCCCTGATGGCGGAGCAGGGTCTGGTGCGCGGTGAGAACGGCCTCGAGGTGTATGTGATGTGCGAGCTGCCCAGCAATGTGATCCTGGCTGCGGCGTTTGCCGAACGCTTCGATGGCTTCTCGATCGGCTCCAATGACCTCACCCAGCTCACCCTGGGCCTCGATCGCGATTCAGCCCTGGTGGCCGATCTCTTTGACGAGCGCCACGCCAGCGTGAAGGCGATGATCGCCCTGGCGATTCGCACGGCGAAGCGCTGTGGCCGCAAGATCGGGCTCTGTGGTCAGGCCCCCAGTGACCATCCCGACTTCGCCCGCTTCCTGGTGGAGGAGGGCATCGATTCGATCAGCCTCAACCCGGACGCTGTGGTTCGAACCCGGCTGGCCGTGGCGGCCCTGGAGGCCGCAGCGCCGCTGTGAACGACGGCCCTTCCTCCTCCTCGCCACTCGCGGTTCGGAGCTACTGGCGTCGCCAGCGGCGCTCGGCTTCGGCATCGGCGGCCCGGATCGCCGCACGGTCACGCTTCAGGTGATCCGATCCCGCCAGGTACAGGCAAGCCGCCATGGCCCAGCAAGCGATGGCGGGGACGGGATGGATCAGCATCAGGATGAGTCCGAGGGGTGTCAGCACCAGGGCCAGGACGTGGCCGTTGCCACGGCTGGGCTCACCGGGGGCCCCCAGTTCCATGCGCACTTGAGCGCGGAGCTTGGCGTAGGCCACCAGCTGGGCCTGCTCTTCGGCCCGCCGGATTTCCCGCTGAATTCCGGCCAGAGGGTCAACCATGCGCTCGGGGAGGATCCGTGGCGGCTCCTGGAGCTTCAGGCCAGACGCCAGAGGAGAAGGGCGTGGGCGCCGCTGCGAATGACGCAGAGAACGGCCAGACCCATGCAGAGAGGACAGTGGGTGAGGCCCATCGGAGGCTGCCAGAACGATGCCTACATCCCACCTTGGCACCTTTCGCGAAGGCTGCAGGTTTGCGTGCTGCCCTAAACATCAGAAGACCTGAACCATGGTTTGCGTGCTGCGTCTCAGCGAACTCAAGCTGCCTCTCGACCATGGTGAGGATGATCTGGCGGCTGCCATCTGCCGTCGGCTCGCGCTGCCCAGGGAGGTGCTGCTCTCCCATCGCCTGGTCAGACGCAGCGTTGATGCCCGGCGTCGCAACGCCATTGCGCTGGTTTACAGCGTTGATCTGGAACTGGATCTGGATCCGGCCTCGCAGCGGCGGCTGCTGCGCCGCTTCAAAGGGGACCCCCACCTGCGTCCCGTTCAGGACGACCACTACCGCCTCGTGGCCCAGGTGGATGTCCCCTTGGCGGGTCCCCGTCCCGTGGTGGTGGGGGCCGGCCCCTGCGGCTACTTTGTGGCCCTCCTGCTGGCCGAAATGGGGCTGCGGCCCCTCCTGCTGGAGCGGGGCAAGCCCGTGAAGGAGCGCACGGCCGACACCTTCGGCTTCTGGCGGGGCCAACGCCCCCTGGATCCGGAGTCGAATGTCCAGTTCGGTGAGGGAGGGGCCGGCACCTTCTCCGATGGCAAGCTCTACAGCCAGGTGAGCGAGTCGGAAACACTCATCCGCAAGGTTCTCGAGGAACTGGTGGCGGCCGGTGCCCATCCCGAGATCCTCACCCTGCAGCGCCCCCATATCGGCACCTTCAAACTCGCCACGGTGGTGCGCGGACTGCGTCGCCGGATCGAGGCGATGGGCGGCCAGGTGCGCTTCGGGGCCCGGGTGGAGCGCCTGGAGCTCAATCCCACAACCCGCGCCGTTGAGGGGCTGATCCTGGCGGATGGCCAACGCGTTGAGGCCGATCAGGTGGCCCTGGCGGTGGGCCACAGCGCCCGCGACACCTTCGCCATGCTCCACGGCCTCGGCGTGGCGATGGAAAGCAAGCCCTTTGCCGTCGGGCTCCGGGTCGAACATCCCCAGCCCCTGATCGATCGGGCCCGCTGGGGGGCGTCC
>Ga0209597_1000188_pt1 | contig 41258 bp, 69 predicted proteins | sample M_140625_MF_Meta_FD_187316 | JGI IMG/M metagenome (GOLD analysis project Ga0209597, IMG submission 187316) | Freshwater microbial communities from Lake Montjoie, Canada to study carbon cycling - M_140625_MF_MetaG (SPAdes) (version 2) | ecosystem: Environmental > Aquatic > Freshwater > Lake... | reverse complement strand
CGCATTAGGTTGAAACGCAGTTTGAAACATTATGCGTCTACTGCACCTTCAAACTCAGGCTTTTGTTTAATAATGGCATATAACTGTTCTCTGTTAGCACCAGCTACATATTCATTACCACTAAGTTGCAGTTTGCCTGCGGATAAAGGTTGTTTTCCAGCATCTCTTGCTTCTTTTGAGGCATATCCGTAAAAAGTTATTTCAGTACCATAACCTTTAAAATCTTCTTGAATTGCACCAATATTCCAATAAGTTGCTGGAATTCCGTAATCTGTGTCAATTGATTTTTCTAATGCCATAATTTTTATCCTATTAAAAGTCTGCGAGATGTACCACCAGAATCGGTAATTGTTATATATCCTGTTTGGGCTAATATCCCTGCTGTGTATGTGCCAAATTTAACTGTACCAGTACCTTTTGGCGTAAATACTAAATTAATGTTTGCATCTGAACCTTGAGCAGACATTGTAATATTTGCAGGATTTCCAGTAGCACTACCAGTAACTTGTAAATAATCAACAGCAGAAGTTGTATTAGAAACTCGCATTTGCTCTAAAGCAACATTATTTGTGTAGAAACGAACATTACCAGTACCAGCAGATGAAGCATATAAACTACCATCAGACTGTAATCCTAATCCTGCTACTCCACTAAAGGATAGGGTAGGAGTTCCGTAGACTGCTGTAGTGGTTGTAGGGATGTAGGTGTTAGCTGTTGAGCCTATTTCTAATTGAACACCCCAAATATTAACAATTTGACCAGCACCAAGATTTGTAAAGCATGAACCATCTGATGCTGTAGTGCTAAAATCTATTGTTGTTGAACCAAGCGTTGTATTAGGAGCAGTTAAAGCAAGGCGATACCACCCACTTCCAGCATCGGTGGCTGTTAAAGTAGCACCCGAAATTCCCACAGTATTGGTTGCTAATGTATCAAAATCAAAAAATGCAAACAAATTACCACTTACAACACTTCCAAACCGTAACCCAACATAACGATAATTATTCTTTTTTACATACGCAGATAGCGTATATGTTGTTGAAGTTAGCGTAACATATTGCCTTAATATTCCACCAAAGGTAGTATTTACTGAAGTAAATGTTCCTGCTGTAGTTGTTCCATCTGGAGCAGTTGTTTGATTATCTGCCCTAGTTGCAGTAGAACTACTCCAAACACCATTGGTAAATGTTTGGCTGTAAGTAAATAAATTCTGCCCAGTACCTTTTAATACTTCTGTCTGTCCTGTAATAGTAGTAAATGTACCTGCGGCTGGGGTAGTGCCACCGATAGCAGGTGGTGCAGATAAATCTAAAGTACCACCAAGAGTAAGGTTTCCAGTAGAAGTTACTGTACCACTTAGCGATATACCTGAAACTGTGCCTGTGCCACCAACGCTAGTTACTGTGCCTGTAGCTGGTGTAGACCATTGTGGAGCAGTTGCACCACTATTGACTGTTAATACTTGCCCTGCTGTACCAATGGATAATCTTGTGCCAGCACCGCTAGTACCGCCATATAAAGTATCGCCAGCAGTCGTTAATGGACTTAAATTGTTAAATGCTGTGCTTGCAGTTGAAGCACCTGTACCACCTCGATTAATTGCAACAGCAGTACCATTCCAAGTTGCTGAAGTGATTGAACCAGCATAATCAAAAGTATTGGTTGACCAGCTTACATTAGCAGGAGCGTAATCATGCCTATCCCAAGAACCAGCCGCAATAGAATTAGATAACAAATTAACCCTAACAAGACCACCGCTTGGTACGGAAACAACTAAAGTATTAGAGTTGTTATTAACAGTAATTGCACCGCTACTTTGATTGTTATCAAATTCAAATATTTCGCCATTTACTAAAGTGGTTGCATCGGGCAATTTAATGGTTTGACCACCTGAACCAGTAATAGTGTATCTGCGTACAGATGAAACAGTTAATACTAATGGTGTTCCTGAAGCGGCAGTATTGGTATATCCATCATTAAAAGCATTAGCATTTATGTTTACATTGGCATCACGCAAAACTACGCTATTTGCACCACTTGAAGTAGTAACACCAGTACCACCATTGGCTACAGGGACAGTACCAACTAAATCATGGTCATCATTCCAATTAGACGGCCTGACAATAGTTGCATCTGTTCCGTCAGGAATAGCACTTACAAACTTATGCTTTACGGTTATAGCCATTATTGAACGCCTTGTATTTTGCCATCAGGCCCACGAATTACTGTCTTAGGCTGATTTAGCTTATTCATCATTTTACCAAGCATCATAGCCATTTGGTTGCTGTTGTTGTTAATTGCGTTGGCAACAGTTTCCATTGGGTTTTGCATAGCTTGTGCCATATCTTCTTCGTTAGCGTAAGCCATTGCACCGTCTGAATCGTCTGAACCAATACGGGCAACTTCAATCTTTGCCCCGTTATTGATGTGAGCCAATAGAACCTGAGTATTGCGTTCAGTCATCATCTTCATTTGGGCTATTTTAGCTTCCATTTCCATCTTCATTTGCTGACTACGCATTTCCATCTCTCTATCCATTTGATTGCGTTGTTCTTCAAGTTGGAATTTAAGCTGGTTTTCTTGCGCCTGGTACTCTTGTTTAGCTTTTTCAAGTTGCATTTGACCTTGTAACTTGGATTGTTCAAGTTGTGCAGTCATTTGAAGTTGTTGCATCTTAGACTGGTTATCCATTTGCGCTTTTTGCATCTCAACAGGAGGTGGTTTAGGCTGACCTTTAGTGGATTCGTACTGTTTTTTCATATCATCAGCAGTTTGGTCAATAATTCCTTCTAATTGCTTACCTGCTTTAAAAGCAGTAACACCAAATTTCAACATTTCTAACAACATAGGGGTCATTTCAGGTGCGGCTTGCGCTGTAGGAAGCGCCATAGATACAAATTGACCAACAGCCGCTAAAAATGCAGTTCTATCGGCTTTTTCTTGCTGTTCATCTTGGTAAATCATTGAATCAGAAGTGACTTCAATGCGGAAATTCTTACTTGCTTCATCACGCAATAGAGCAATAGCTTGCGGAATCATTTGTTTGTCTTGGTCAGACAGTTGCATTGCACCAGAAATCTTAACTAGCGTGTCATCAGTAAAATGATTGCAAATAATCTGCGCTTTAATACACAACAAAGATGTTGCAAAGTCTACAACTGCGTGCTGTTGGGTTTTTAGGCGACCAGCAGCGTTGTTTGATTTAATAATCTGTGCGCCAAGGGTTTCAGTAGGGTCAGTTTGACCTCTTTGAATGTCAGCAATACCCATTAATTCATAGATTTGACCCTTAACTTGTTCCATTGCTTGATAGCAGGACATTAATGCACTTGCAAATGGGGTTAGGTCTACAAGGTCAATAGCACCTTTCATACCTTGCTTTTCAGCAAACGCCATCCAGTTATTAACTGGAATCATGGTGTTATTTTCGCCTTCAGAGAATAGGCGCTGTAGCTCACTTGCTGAAGCGTCATATACACCACGCACTTTTAATGCGTTAATTAAACCGTCTATTCTGTCGCAGAGTACATCTAACTCTCTTGCTTGGTCTTGGTAGATAGTAAAGTCAGGGATAGGCTCTAAGCTGTCAGTAGTCAGCGTAGCGTAGAGTGGCTTAGGACAAGGCCAAAAGTTTTCTAATCCTAGTGGGTCATCTCTTTCATCAACAATTTTGCCGAGTGATTTAGAAATCCATAAGACTTTGCCTGTTTCTTTATCCCATACCTCATAAATAACGGCTTCGTATACCCCGTCATCAGATTTATAAGATTGTTTTAAATCGTCAGGCTTTGTATCTAATGGGATTTTGTATCCTAAATCTTCGCCAAAGCGTTCAACTAAGGCTGGGCGATTCATATACACCCTACGCCATACTGCGGTTACTTCTTCCCATGTACGGGCTATAGTGTGCCCAAAATCCCGCCAATGGACATAATCAACAGGGCAGCACTCGTACTCAATTCTTTCCTGTGATTCATTCTCCATGCCTTCGGGAGTTTCAGCTTCGTCAGCATCTTCAGTAACTTCAAGACCATCATCTGGTTCTCCTGTTTCTTCGCCTACAATATGTGGCTCATAACGCACCCAAGCTACCCCTCGACCACCTAGTAAGCGGTCAAGTACAGCGTTGTTCATTGCTGACTTGTAATCCCCGTAATGCTCAATCTCAAACTCTAATGCCCTTTCAAGCATCATTGACGCTACTCGTCCGATAGGGTCATTATCTCGGAATCTGCGACTAACATCAGGTCTAGGCAGTCTTGCAAAGATAGCTGGCTGAATAGTCTGGACATTGGACCAAAGGATATTAAATCTTGCGTTAGGATTTCTGTCGTACCTTGAATCATCTTTATACTTTTTAACTATGCGGTCAACTCTAGCTTCCCAACGCTTGTAACTGCGTTCGTACCCCATGATGGTTTTATACCAATCTTCATAGGTGTGATTGACTGTTGCTTTATCGTTTGCCATGTTATTGCCTTAATGTTTAAATATTTGGCGAAATGTTTGCTTATTTTACCTTTTTTATATTCTATTGTTTGCTTTTACTTTAGTTTCCTTCCATAACTCATTAAGAGATACTTCAGTCTGCCCAACAAATACTCTCCGTATAGGTGCTTCGGGGTCTACTATCTTTGCCTCATCTTTCCAAACAATCGCTAAATACCTAAAAGCATCAGCACCATGAGAAGTCCAATCATGGCGAGGTTTATCCCTGAATACCTTTTTATCTTCATCATATTCCCTTTGATATTGCCTAAGGCACTCTATACCATCCGTACACTTATGGTCGAACCATGCCCTAGTCAAAGCTAACCTACTAGCCTGGATGCCGTCTTGGAGTTTTAAATTAGGGGTTATCTTAATTGTTTTTAGGGGTATCTTATCGCCTAATTGTTCAATAACGCTACGATTAGATGAGAGTGTCTTAGCCCTAGCATCATGGGGCAACCAATGAGTCCCGTAGACATAGCCCCTCTCTTGCTCTCTAGCTTGAATAATCCCCGCATAGAAAGCGACAGGCTGACCATTAGAGGAGTGATAGTCTAAGAGTCTTATTTCCCCATGCACGACTTGATACCACCATATAGCCGTATCGTCTGAGTATCCTAAGTCCCATGCCGTATGGACAGGGAATAAAGGGTCATACTCTACCTCGGTAATACGCTCCTGGTCAGTTAATTGCCTCATCTCTTTACCATAGTAAGCCCCTAAGATTGCACTCTCAAAGTCACATTCAAACTCTTGAAGGTATTGGTCTTGAGTCATTGTCTTAGCTGCATCCTCTAGCTCCCCCTTATCTAGGATATTGGTCTGACTAGCCCGAAGGACTTTGACATACCAATCCTCGCTTTTAGTTGCAGTCTGGTACATCTCCCAGAAAGCATTATGACCCTTTGGAGTGCCGATAAAGGTAGCTGAACCCTTCCTATCAGTAAGTAAAGGGCGCACAACTGCACCCCATATAGAGGGCTTCATATCAGCGTATTCGTCTAGCACTACAGAATCTAGGAATATCCCCCGCAAACCATCAGGAGAATCAGCGCCATATAGTCTTATCCTAGCCCCATTGATTAGCTCTACCCATAGCTCCGACTGATTGGCTTTTCTTAATACAGGCTGAGAGAATCGGACTAGATAGTCCCAGGCTATGTTTTTAGCTTGGCTATAGTAAGGCGCTATATAAGCATATCTGCCGTCTTCCTTATCATCCATTAGGGCTTTATAGATAAGGTCATTAATGCAGAGGACAGTCTTGCCACATCTTCGGTGAGCTACTATCAAGCTCCAACGCTCAGTCCTATCGTGAAAGTCCTCGAATACCTTGCGAGGACAATAGTCCATCTCTACTTCTAGGGTGTCACTCATTCGGGGCGCTTCCAACTGATTACCATGCGTTGAGGGGCTGCTTCATCTCCAACGACTTCCTGTCTAGCCAACTTAGGAAGGTGATACTCCATTACAGCCTGCAACATGAGAAAGGCTTTCTCAGGATTAGGCGGGACAATCCATACTATGTCGCCATTCTTATCGTATCTTATGCAGCCTTCCTTATCAGTCTTAGGAATACCGCTTGCCACTTCCTCCAACCAATGTTGCATCCTGGGAGAGTTCTTATCTACGAATTTGGCTATGGCTTCCTTAGCAATAGCTGTGTGCTTATTGACTGCACCAACGGGGCGACCTTTTCCTGCATTGGGAGGCATTCGCTTAGTTCGAACCTTTGAACCATCTTCATTAATGGTAATTGCATTATAGCTTTTAGCTATAGGATTTGGATTGTTCATAGCTTTCTGTAATTAAGTAATTAATTAAATGCTAAGTAATTGATTCTATTGAACGCAATATATCATAAATTGGTAGTTATCATGCAAAACAACACTTTTATATAATATTTAGTAATTTAAGGGTTTACCCTCTATTAATATATGTAGCAATGGACTACAGTATCACTTAGCAGCACAGTTAAACAGTCAACTAAAGGGGAAACTTAAATGACTAAAACAATCAAAGAAGAAGCAGCACAAGAGTTGGGCAACATTCTTAAAGATATACAAACAGACACTATCTATACAGTTATTAGGCATGTAAGCGCTAGTGGTATGCAAAGAGAGATTAGCCTAAAGATGATAGATGCAGGCAGAATCATCCATTTGGATTACTTAGTATCTACAGCATTAGGAACTCGCATTGGTAAGAATGGTGGCTTAGTGATTAAAGGGTGTGGTATGGATATGGGCTTTGCATTAGTTGACCAAGTAAACCATTGGTTCTCTCCATCTAAGAAGTTTAGACAGGAATGGATTTAATTATGAAAAATTGGCACATAACGGGGGTGTTGTTCATTCTTTTCTTTGCGGGGCAGGTTGTTTGGTATCTCACATCTAAGGGAATTATCTAATTTAACGCAGTTTAAGGGCTATTTCAGCCCATTTTAAAGGGGAATCACATGGTATATGTACAAAAAACAGAGTCTTACAATACGGGCGGTGGATGTATGGTGGATATTTTGACTCTATCAAGTGGCAAGGTAGTCTGTATATCGGATGAATATGTCGGTTTATACAATTCTGTTGACGATATGTTAGAAGATGACGGCACAAAGTGTCTAAATGGTTTTTGGATTAAAGGGGAAGAAAAATGATTCATGCAAACTTAATCACCTATCACAGAAAGCCCACGCCTTACGAACTCAAATTTGGGGAAGGTGCTACCCATTACAAAGACTTTAGGCGTAGCCAATGCACTAAACCGAATGGATGTCGAAAACAATGGCTAATTTGTCCTATTGACGGATTGCGTTATTACTACTAAGGGGGTTTTATGAATTTGCACGAAATCAAACAAGCAGTAGAGGCGGGTTTGCCCGTTCATTGGGCTAATGATGGCTATTCAGTTATTAAGGGGAAGGCGGGTTATTTTGTCAGATTTGACAGTAATGACTATTTGACCCCATTAACTAGAAATGGCGTATTGATTGACAAAGAATCAGACTTTTACATTAAAGGGGAATAAATTATGACAACCAAAAAAATAGCAGTACCTAAGCTGACCAAAGTAGAGCAATTAGAGAGGCGGATTTCCATTTTAGAATCTGCTCTTTATCAAGCCTTTAGCGATTATGACGAAATGCAAACAATGATAATTATGCTAAGGGAATACTCTAAGATGGAATCCTTTAGTAAGTATTGGGTACACGACTATTGTCAAGCAATGATGACTAACTCTATAGCGAATCAACATCAAATGATGGATAACGCAGGATTAGACGATTATTAACTAACAGAGGGGGGCTAGTCCCCCTTTCTTTTTGCGGGGAATTTTTATATGGTCTATGACCTTAGGGGATGGCGCTTGTCCTTAGGACTTACACAAGAGGGCGCAGCCAATTTATTAGGCGTGCATAGGGTTACATACACACGATGGGAAACAGGGGCGCAGAACCCCCCTAAACTAATCGGGATGGCTTGCCTACAATTTAAGCAGATGATGAGTAAATAAGGTATTACAATTTCCAGAGGGTATTGGAATTCTCATACCCATTTGGAATTTTGACTATCGCATTTTCCGTAGGGTATTGGAATTTTGATAGTCTTTTGGAATTTAGCCAACGATGTCGGGGTCGTGGTATTTATTCATAGCTTTAGATAAAGCCTCTTTACGCTTCATGCGTTGATTGGCTTTCTTATTCAGAATACCGCTATCGTCTAGCTCTAATGGAGGGTTATGGTCTTGACGCTTCTTTTGTTGCTTTTCTAGCGTTGATTCTTTGTGCGGGCGCAACATAGCGTTTTCTGGCGGGTAGCTTCTTGTCATATGTTTCATTACATATCCTTCATCTTGTCAGTAATGACTTCTTTTCTTGTTTTGGCGGCTTGTTTGAAGTCTGAAGCACTTGGCGCACCTTTACTACCAGGCTTACGCATTTTCTCGCCCGAACCAGCAGCTATCCTAGCTTGCTTTTTATGGATATTGGCATAAAGACCAGGTTTCATTAGCAGTTCCAATTCTTTAATGATGCTTTGGCTCTTTCAGCAGGGCCTTTGGCATGGGCTACAACGCCTTTCATTCTGGCGCAAAATGATGCTTTTCTACCTTTATCTGCGTCTGACTTAGGGTTTGGTGCAGGTGGTTTTAAATTGCTATTGTTCTTGGCGTTGTATTCGGCACGACCTTTGGCGGTCATTCCAGCACCCTTATCCGTAGGGTTGTAAGTCTTACCTTTACCCGTAGTTTTATGCGGGATAGGCTTATCATGCGTATCCATTGCACTACGGATTTGGTCTTGACGACTCATTTCATGTACTTTTCGTAAGCAGCTTCTAGCTTGGCTTTAACCTTGCCTTTAGCATGGGTGCGTTGTTCGCTTAATGCAATCGCCAATGCTTGTTTCTTAGGTTTTCCTGCGGCTACCTCAGTTTTGTAGTTTTTGCCTACACTTTGGGCTGAACCTGATTTGTCCATTGGCATGATAATTCCTTACTTGAGATATTTGAGTTTGTAGCAGGTGGAATCTATTAATTGCTGTATTTCGGCAACAATATTGATTAATTCTTGTTTTTGCGGCAAATCTGCATTAGCTTCGCCAACAAAATTCTTTAATGATTCCATGTATTTGAGTGCGTCTTTAGGTTGGTGATAGACGCTTGGAAATTCTTTGACCTGTTCATAACATCCCATATAGGCTTCTACATAACTGTCTACCAAATCAACAATGGCTTCGTAATATTTACCTAAAGCCTTGTGTTGGGAATAAGAGTTGGTTGACCAATGAAAGAAATGGGTATTAGTTGCGCTATGCAACAAAGTAGCGGCAAACATAGCAACATTTTTGGTTTCAGTCATGAATCACTCCAGTTTTAATGATTTTAAAACATCTATGGCTTCTTCGCTTGAATTTACCCTGTATAAATGACCACCTTTCCAGCTAGTAATAAACTTTATTTGTTCAGGGGTAAAGACTTTATGTGCGCCATCTTTTACTTCAATTAAAATAGTATGTCCTTCATAAGCTACGAGCAAATCTGGTATTCCTTTGCCGACCATGTGCAATAAGTAGACATCTGCACCATAATCTCGTAGCGTTTTAACAACATCCTTTTGATTTTTATCAACTTTTTTGATATATGCCATAGTTTTGAGTTAGTATTCAGTAACTTATTGATTATAGGGGAACAAATTGAAAATCCTGTTGCTTGATATAGAAACTTCACCTAATGTAGCTCATGTGTGGGGAATCTGGCAGCAAAATGTAGGGCTTTCTCAACTTTTAGAGTCATCATACACAATGTGTTATTCAGCTAAATGGCTTGGCGAAAAAGACATTTACTTTGACTCTGTACACCAAAGTACCGCTAAATCAATGCTAGAGGGCATCCACAGCCTTTTAGATGATGCCGATGCAGTATGCCATTACAACGGCACAAAGTTTGATATGCCCACTTTAAACAAAGAATTCTTGTTACATAAAATGAGTCCACCTCCACCAATGAAACAAATAGATTTACTTAGAGTGGTTAAAAGTCAATTTCGCTTTCCTAGTAATAAATTAGATTATGTAGCCCAGCGCTTAGGATTGGGTAAAAAGAAGGACCATGAAGGCCATACGCTGTGGATTAAATGTATGGCTAATGATAAAAAAGCCTGGGCAACCATGAAAGAATACAACATTCAAGATGTTCTTTTGCTTGAAAAATTGTATAAACGCTTATTGCCCTGGATTAAAACACCATTAAATCATGCTTTAATGAAAGACAGGGATGGTTTTGTATGCCCTACTTGTTCAAAGCCAAATCTGCAAAGCAAGGGGTACAGGTACACTACTACTGGGGCTTATCAACGCTATCAATGTAAAGCCTGCGGTGCTTATTCAACTGACACTAGAACTGTAATACCCCACGCAAAACTTAAACATTTAGCATGAAATTAACTGCCCCTATTTTACGAAATTTATATTCTGCAATTTATTGCATGAAGCCGTTTGATAGGTGGTCTATGCCTTTACCTGAACAAATTTGTTTTATCGTAGACCAAGATAAACACGCAATGGGAACTTATTTATATGATGATGGGGGAAAATATGAACACACAATTACTATTTCTTCTGCTAAGTGCGGTCATCTTGACACGGTAATTCGGGTTCTTTGCCATGAGTGCATACATATGAGCCGTCATCGCACAAATAAATGGACGCACCATGATAAGGAGTTTCGTAATAGAGCTTTCCGTATTTCGTCTGAATTGGGGTTTGACCCGCTAGAATTGTAGCTTCAACTGCCAAACGGTCTGCCGTGACAAATGTCGTCATTAGCTAATTCCTTTTCCAAGTTTTTGGCTGACTCGCTCCAACAACTCCTCACAGGATATTTGGTATTTTCTTTCAAAACCTTTGACACCCAATCCGTGAATTCCATTGTTTCCCCTATGATGCTCTGGGCATAAAGGCAGGACTGGGGATGCAGACCGAACATTTCCATACCGTCTAACATGATGGAGTTCTGACGGAGTGCCTTCTTCCCCAAAGAATTCGGAGCATAAAATACATCCGAGGTTTGCAATCTTATTGAGAGCGTTCTTTTCATGTTTTGTAGCCATCAGCTATTTCGTACCATAATTTATACCATTCTTTAAAAGAACCAAAACCTAAACCACATTTAAAAGGTTTGCCGTCTGTAGTGTATTGCCAAAACTCTTGTATGTTAGTGCCGTTATCTGTATCGCCTATAATAACAACAACCATAAATTTAGGGGTAGCTGCTAATGCTTGCAATAAACGCTTTTGCCCTTCACTTGCTCTTTCGCCAGGTCGTTTCCATTCCATAATTAAAAAGTGACCATTGCGTTCTGCAATACCATCTACATTGCTAGGTACAAACGCAGGATTAGAGGAGATTAGCCCTTTAAACTCCGCATAGTCTGTATGCGTGGCAAACATATTACGCATTAGCTTAGCCATTGCTTCCTAATTTGTTCGTAAGTAGCAAACTCTAATTTAATGGTTTCATCTGCTAAATCATGGGCTATTCTTGTAGCTTTTTCATATTGGTTTTTAAGCGTAGCGTTGTGATAGCATTTCAACAGCTTTTGTATACGCAGGTAGTTTTCAGAGTAATCATTCATCTAGTCATTCTTTCTATATTTCGATTGCTTGCTTCTGTTGTGCGCCATGCCTCAAATCTCATCTTAGCTGCTTCTAATTGCCATCTAAGAGCTTCTGCTTCTTCTGTGGCTACTCCAATGGCTTTGCATAGGTCTTGGTATTCTTGGCTTGCATAGGCTTCCATTTCTTTTGCAGCAATGCTGTTTCCTTCTGCTTGTGATGCCTTAATTGCTTTAAGAGAATGTCTAAAATTTTCCAACTCTGCCAATCTGCCTTTTGCAGCCGCATAATCTGGCGCTTTCTTGAAAATGAAGTCGATTGCATCATTTGGGTCTTTCATATTTTCCCCCATTGGTCTGCCATAGCGTCAGCAATACCTTGGAATGTTTTGTTGCGAACTTTTTTAATTTCTGCGGTGTTGTAACCAAGTTTTTTACCATTTTCTCCAACCGTATCATGTGACCAACTTGGCATACGCTTACCAGACTTAGTTACATAAAAGTTACCTTTATCAACAATTTTTGTGTGTTGCAACAATGGTAAATTTTTAAGCCATAAACAAGTAGTTTTTTGTGCTTCATGCCCAAACTGCCAAGGTTGAATTATTTGGTCAGGTTTACGGTAAATTGATGACATGATGCCAACTGGGTTTTCTACCGCAATTCTAAGTATATTGGCATTAACAACTTTTAAAAAGAAATCAATACCTTGTTGTTGTCTGCCGTCTGCCCTTTTTTGGGCAAAATGTTTAGCGCCACTAACAGCTAAATGAGTGCATGGTGGAAACGCAATCATCATATCCCAACCATCATTAATGATGTCAAACATATCACCTTGATAATGAGAGCCTAATATATCTGTAGGTTCTAAATCGCAACTCATAACCTCATGCCCCCGCTTAATAAAAGCATCACGCACAATTCCGCTAAATTCACACGCAATAAGCACTTTCATTTGAGGTTCATCCATAAACCAATTTGGGCTGCTGCGTAACCTAACCATATAAATGCGTTAGATGGCGAACCTTTAAAGTATTGTGCAAAGCCTACGACTAAATACCCAAGCCCCGTTGCTGCAACAATGTATCTTTCAATATCCATTTTCCCCATTCTCCCCTGTTTCCTAATGCGTATTGCTGTTGATAATCCGCAAAATATTGGTGTAAAACTTCTTTACCAATAATGTATTCCCTAAACCATTTCAACCCTTTTTTGTGTCGTAAATAACACAAAAATCTTACAGCGCACTCATGCTTAGCTTGTTCAAGCACTTTTCTTTGAGAGTTTGGTAAGTATCATAACCATTGCCGATAACACCAAGTTCTCTAGCTTTAGCTTCAATACCTTCATTAGTAAACATCCATTTTTTATCACTTTTTTCTCTCCTTGGTTCAATCACTATTTCATCTTCGTAACGCTCACCATTTAACCATGAACTAGCATGGGGTATAAATTCTAACTCAGTTTCTTTTGTTTTCCAGTATTCGCAATGTGTGTTAATAGCTTTTGCAGCCATAAGTTGTTGCTCTGCGGATAGTTTTGCCCAGGCTTTTCTTGCAGTTGCTTTAGCAATTTTTCGTGGATATAAAGACCAGAATTCATCAAACATTACTCCCCCTGTTAGACACTTGTTGTTGGATGATTACAGTTTCTTATTATTTTTCGGTGATGTCACTAAGTAATTTCCCTAATGTTGCATTTTTTACACATAACTTGACCAAGGGTGATAGGCAACTATCAACTGACCCAATGTCTTAGAAATACCAACACCTAGTCCTACCTAAGTTAATGTTCAATCGATGGAGAGTTTGTATCACCCATGACCTCTCCGTCTTGTGTAGTCGCCATTTAACGCTACGAGGCTTGCAATGGGGTTATCACCAGCCTATCTTTTCTTCCACGCCACCGATTTAGGTGCTTAGTACGCCTGGAGTGCGGAGGATGATATTACTCCTCATCTGTATCTGTTTGCAAGCCAAAACTGTTGTGTTTTTCCAACATCTCAGGCCATATAAGCCAAAAGTTGTTTGGAAACAAATCCTTACGACTTACTAACCCATGTGATTCTTTTTCTATTCTTGCGGCTAAAAACATAAATCTATCAGCAGGTATGCCATTTTTGCGCCATTGAGTGACTGCGGTAGAAGCAACTTTACACATCCTAGCAACTGCATTTGTGCCGCCTAAAATGTTAATAATTGCGTCATCGGTAAGTTTTAGATGTCTTTCCATGTGGCTATCTTACCACACAAGTAATTATTTTATAAAGGTGTTGACAATAATAACAAGTTAGCTTATCGTCTTACTTATAGCAATTTCGCTATGCCATTCAAGGGGATTTAAATGGGTGAATTAAACCAACTGATGTTAGAACATGAAGAATTTTTAGAGTCATCGCTCGATGACATGGAGTACGGTGGCGAGCTTACACAAGAACAAGTTGACTGTATTCGTCAAGCGTGTGGCAAGCCTAAGTCTAAACCTAACGCTTTATTAACAGAAATGTTTACAGACTTTGGAAATATTTTTGGAGGCAATCATGCTTAATGCGTTTACTGTGCGCTGGTTAAAGTGTGATGAAACCAAAATTAAATTTACCGATAAATTTAAACACGCTGATTATGTTTTAAAAATTGACATCCTTCAAGATGCTATATCAATGCTTGAGCAAGAAAAAGATAAATTAATGTTTCTTGAACATTCAAGATGGGACAAAAAAATTAAAGGAGTAAATCATGCTGCAAAGTGAAAGTATTGCCAACCTATCCAAAGCACTATCAATCGTACAAGGGAAACTGACCTATGCTGTTAAAGACTCTGCTAATCCTTTTTTCAAAAGTAAGTACGCTGATTTGGAGTCTGTGTGGGATGCTTGTCGCAGTTTATTGGCTGAAAACGGCCTCTGTGTTATGCAGTTCCCTGGCGAGTTTTTTGACGGATGTATGTCGTTAAACACCATACTTTCTCATGCTTCAGGTGAATGGATTGGTCAAGAAATGTCTGTACCTGTTACAAAGCCTGACGCACAAGGTGCTGGGTCAGCTTTAACTTATATGCGTAGATACGCATTAGCAGCAGTAGTAGGAGTAGTACAAGCAGACGATGACGGTAATGCCGCTTCGTCACCTAAACCCGTAGTAAAAGCAAAGGAAATTTAATCATGGCTTATGTACCAAAAGAAGGTTCTGGGAGTTTATTTAAAAATGACCGCAAAACGACTGAAACTCACCCAGACTATACAGGCAGCATTATGGTCAATAACCGTGAATGTTACTTATCTGCGTGGGTTAAGGAAGGCACAAAAGGCAAGTTTTTTAGCGTATCTATTGGCAAAGAAAAACAACCTAAAGGCTTTACCCCTAACGGTAATGCTGAGATGCCAAAAAATACCATTGAAGATTCAGATTTACCTTTTTAGGAGATAGCCATGCTAAGTCATATCAAAGATGTTATTAAAGATAAAGCTACAATTTCTACAGAACCTTTTGGGGTAGATGAGGAAAGGCAATTAATATCATTTGAGGTTAATGACTTAGCTGCCATCATTAGGGATGTAATACAAACCTGTGCCGACTGTTGTTTAAATACAACAGATAGAGATTCAATTTTAGAGTTACTTAATTAAATATATATTTAAATGTACATAAGGGGAAACATATGTCACAACATTGGTACTGTGCCGAAACGGGCCAACCCAGATATACGACTGTCAGTAAAAAAACTGGAAAAGTCCGCAATACTACACTTAGAGATGCCAAAGCTGCGCCAGGAACGCTTGTGCCAAGCGTCAGCACTATTAACGGACAACTATCAAAGGACGGGCTTAATACATGGTTGCAATCTGAAGCCGTAAAAGCTGCATCAGAAAACCCAAGAAATCCGCAAGAAGAAGAAAAAGAATATGTAGATAGAATTCTTTATATTGCAAAGCAAAAATCCCAAGAAGCCATGACTAGGGGTACTCTTATACATGACTTCATAGAGAGCTTCTACAACCAAGAATACCTGCCTGAGATGCCTACCTATGTCCGTAAGGTAGATGAGGCTATAACAGCCCATTTTGGGGTTCAGATGTGGATTCCTGAACAGTCTTTAGTTAACCAAGAAGGCTATGGCGGAAAATGCGATTTATATTGCAAGCCACGCCATGACTTTTCAGGGGTCGTAATTGACTTCAAAACTACGGAGAAATGCCCTGGTGATTTAACACCCTACCTAGAGCATACCCTACAATTAGCAGCTTATAGAGAGGTTTTAGCCCCTTCTGCACGATGCGCCAATGTTTACATTAATGGCACTACTAATGAAGTTGCAATCTACGAACACAAAGAACAAGACATTAGGGATGGGTATGAGATGTTCTTGGCGTTGCTTAAAATATACAAACTCAAAACTGGGTTAAACTAATCAAGAGGCGGCAGATTGGCTATCCCCTTGCCAAACCAAACACATCACGGAGTGTTCTGTCGCCTCACCTTATTCTGGGCGTTAAGCCGTCAATGTAGGATGCAGTAATTGGGTAATTTTGCGGCTTTCTTGCCCATTGATTGCAACTGCCAAATACAGCCCAATTTATATAAGTAAGTATATATTTTGTATATATTGATTGCGTATACATATTGATACCCATATGTACAAAAAAACGCAAAAAGTATACACATTTGCACAAATACAACACTTAGGGTTTATCCCTATATAAAAGTGCATGAAACTTTAAGAAACTGATTGGGCTGTTTAATTTAAAGGGGAATATTATGGAAAAAGACGGACACCACATTTGTAGCGTTTATATTGGCAACACTTCAGTTGACCTATATGGGTATAACCAAGAAATAGAATATGCTTACATTGGCGATGAAAACATAACAGAAATGTTGCATCACCTTAATGTTTGGCCTCAAGTTGAAGAATTAGCTAATAACGAAAAGCCTTGGTCATAATGGATATTAGGCGAGTTTTTGAGGGAGAAGCCCCATGCGACAAGTGCGACCAAGCGCAAGACTGTAAGGAATATGAATGGGCTTGTAGAGCATTTTCTTTCTATGTCTTACATGGCAGATTTGAGGAATATACAGTCAGACACCCAACTAGGGGTATGTTTAACAAGATATTTAAAGAAGATGACAAGGCTCTTAAAAACTACTTAAAATCAGTTAAATCTAAAGAAGAAATGGGAATACATGACCTCTTTGAAGAATGATATGTTTAAGCTGTCTGGGCAAATTGACAGCGTTATAAAGATTAGTGGCACTTCTTTAGATTCTAAAAGACGCATTGTTGTTAACTTTAATCCATTGTTTTACATATTTGGATATGAGTTACAGCAAAAGCCTTGGTTAACCTATGAGGAAAGGTATGCTTAAAGTGTCTATAGCAGCATTTTTGTTAATAATGCTTATATTTTTAATGTGGTCACATAGCGCACCTTCTACAGAAGTTTTTGCTTGTAGCGACCTTCCTAAAAACGCACCAGCAGATGTGAGAAATTTATGCAAATCCAAGTTGAAATTGTAAAAGAACATGAAGATGGGTCAGCCGATGCTTTAGTGCATTTTGACAAAGAAGGTTTAGGTATTTTGGTGCAGTACGGCATTTTAGATATGCTGAGTAAAGCTGTTGAACACTATAAAAATTCAATAGACACACCTGTTAAAAAAAGGGGTAAAAAATGACTGTATTTATAACAGCAATGGCTTTAAGTGGAATGATAGCCTGGTCAATGGTAATTGTAATTATTGTTTTAATTCACATGGAGAGTAAATAATGGACAACGATTACATTTATACGCCTGTAGGAACAGACATAACGGTACGATGGAAATTAGCTGGTTGGGTTGCGCCATCAGAGCAGCAAGAATATTTAAACAAATGGAAGTATTACCAAGAATTGCCATTACGCAAGTTAGATGACAATGCTAGAAAAGAATACGAAATGGTAATGAAAAAAGCTAAAGTAATGCGTATTCGTTAGCCATTCATATTTAAGGCCTCTTGTTCTTCTTTATCAACTCTTGAGAGCCATCCACGACCAAAAATGGGAAAAGTTTTTAATGAACGGTAGTATTCCCGTCTAGTTTCAGAGAATTTTGCGATAAGAGTTGTGCCATTACTGGATGAAATAAGTTCTCTCGTTCGTGGGCCAATAACTCCGTCAAGTACGCAGCCAATAGACTGTTGAAGCAATTTAACACTTCTGCCTGGCCCTGCGTTAACTCCCATTGAAAAGACAACAAAATCGAGTCCTCTAGGTAATACTTCACAATAACAAGGCCTCCAGTATTTAAGTTCGTACAAGGGGGCTACATCGTCTTTGGTGAGCTTTTTAAGACTTTCTACAGGATGACCTACATACTCCTCCCAAACACGCTTAGTGACCCCTAAATTTGTTTCACCACCTGGGTCTTGCGGATTATTAACCCATCCACCTTCTGACTGTAAAACAAGGTCTAAACACTCTTTAAAGTTACTTGCCATTCTTTTTCATGTCCATGATTTTTTCAAGGGTTCTACCGCCAAAGTAAAATGACATTATAAGCATACCCCATTGGCCTAATAATTGGACATACTCTGAATTTACTTCAATTTTAGCGGCAGATAATCCTGCAAAGATAAAATACCCTGCCAAAATAGCTATAAGGGTCATAGGGCGTATATTTTTAGATAGCCATGAGTCACTATTCATATCAGCTTCAAGGCGCTTAGTCAGTTCTTGCGCTTCATTGATGTCAGCTTGAATGTCGGCTAATTTGCCGTCTTGGGCTAATTTAGCTAAGTCTAATTGGGCTTGTGCTTTTTGTGCAGGGTCAGGAATTAGTTTGTCAACTAGCTTCATTCCTACGCCAATGATGTCATCTATTCCAAACATTATTTAATACCCCATGTTAAATACCACGCTATTAATGCTGCTATAAAAAAACACCAAAATTGAACTTTCCTAACTTCTTTTAAGTCATGTTGGAATTCTTCATTGTCTTTGCGTTGCATATTTTCAATGTCCAACTTAATCTTTAGTACCGCATCCCACTCTTTAGCACCGTACTTTTTAACAAAATCAATTTTTAACTTTGCTTCTTCGTCACTTATTTGTTTTTTGTGTTTCCAAGATTCTAAAGCCTTAATTAACGCCCGTTCTTTCTTTAATTCTGTTTCTCGTCTTGCTCTGAGTCTTTCTTGGGCTTGCTTTTGGGCGACATCCAATCCATCTTGCTGTATGTTTTCAATAGACTTAGATAGGCTTTTACTTGCATCTCTGCTTGCGTCAAGACCGCTTGAAAGTCCTTTAATGCTTTCTGATATTCCGTAGTCCACATTGTTAGCCCACCTTTATATGGCCTACGCCAGCTAAATAAGTAACTAGACCTACTGCTGCAATACCTACAAACCAAAAAAACTTGGTAACTACAGATTTGCCAACAGAGGTATAGACATTCTCAATAACTCTTTTAGTTACTTTTTCAACAATATCTTCTATTTCTTTCTCTGTCAGGGTAGCCATTACGATTTCTTTCGCACAGTTTTTTTAGCTGCTGGTTTTTTAGCGGCAGGTTTTTTAACAACAGGCTTAGGAGTTATTTCAATCTTTGGCTGAAAACCAAATTTGTCTAATATCCAAGTAAATGTAAAGTTCATAACAATGCTTTTATTTCATCTTCAGTTAGACCAAGTGCGGCTAGTTTAGCTAGTGCAGAAGCCTTTGTATCAATGACTGTTTGTGCATCAGCTTGTGCCTGTGTAGTTACTGCGGCTAGGTCATAAGCTACTTCATTGCCGTTAGCATCAGTAGCTACATCACCAGTTAAAGTAACTATTTGTGGATAAAGTTTAATAAGGGCTTGAAATAAATCAATCATCCTGCAATCTCCATTAAAATTAATGTTACTGTTCCAGCATTTCCAAAATACCCAACATTAAAATTAAATGTTCCAGCAGTTCCAGATGGGTTTACTCTGTAATAAGGTTGATAATTTACTGCGGTTGTGGTTGCTGGAGAATCTAAATATGTAAATGAATGTGGAACTAAAAGTGCGGCATTTCCACTATAATACCCATAATCTTGGCTTGTTGCACTAATCATTGCTGAGTATCCACCACTATTAATTTGTCTATACATTCTTACATCGCCACCTACACCAGTATTGTTTGTGTAAACATCGCCACCAGTAATTGACAACAAAATTTTACTTGTTGAAAATTTAGGTGTAATTGTTGCAATTAAACTACTAGCTTGATAAGTTGTAGAAGTTGTTGATGTAATTGAAGTAGTTGTAGCTTGAACCACCTGCAACACACTACCAGTAGGAAGTGTAGAAGAAACCCAAGTAGTTCCATTAGAAATTAAAACATTGCCTGATGTGCTTGGTGCTACAAATTGTGGTGCAGAAGTGCCATTACCAAGCAAAACATTGTTTGCGGTTAATGTAGCCGCCCCTGTACCGCCTTGTGCTACGGTTAAAGGAGTAGTTAAACCAGTTAAAGAAGTTATGTCGCTGTTAGCACCTGATTTAGCGGCAACTAAATTGCCTCTAGAAGTTGTAGCATTGGCAACATCTGAAAGGTTATTGGCTCTAGTAAGATAAGTAGTGCTTAATCCGCTTGTAGCGGCATCTACATAAGCCTTAGTAGCAGCATCTTGAGCATTTGTAGGGTCAGTAACAGTAGTAATTTTGTTACTACCCATATTCAAAGCACCTGTCATAGGTGTTTGACCATCTGATGCTACGCTACCAGTTAATGAAGAAGCAATATCATTAAGAGTGGTATTAGCCCAAGTTGTTGTTACAGTTGTGCCTGATACTACGGGATTACCCGCAGGAAGGCTATATGTACCGCTACCGTTTCTACTCATTATCTATTCTCCGATTTTTCTACTGTCTTTTGTGCGCCTGGAGCAGCTAAATATGGTGATGACTCACGAATAAAATCTGCTAATTTTTGTATTGATTCTGGTCGTTTTCCACCCAACATTGTAACTAGATTACGAACTCCAGGAGCATAAGGCGCAGCAGCAACAGTTCCTAATAAAGCAGCAGTTCCTGTAGCTACGGGGTGTGATTGATACGCTGAAGCGCCACCACCACCTAATAAAGCCCCTGCAAGTGCATTAATGGCAGACCTTCCAGCAGTACCTGTATCGGGAATTTTTCCTGGAAGAACTTGTACACCAGCATCAGATAAGTCTTGCATTAATGCTTTACCTGTAGCAGTTGCCCCTTTTCCTGAAGATTTATCAGCAGCTTTTACTGCTGCTGCTAATTGACTTGGAGTAAACATTTCTTGCGTATTAGCCATAGAACCAGCGCCACGCAATCGTGCAAAGTTAGCAAAGCCAGTATTTATCTTGTTTAATTGTTCGGCAAATTGAGGATTATTTCTTGTTAAGTTTTGACGCAATTCACCCAAAGCAGTAGCGTAAGCATCACCCATAAGTTTTTGGTCTGCATCTGCGCTTGCTTTATATGTTTTAGCAAGACCACCTAATTTTTCTTCTACAACTTTAAACACTTCACCTTTAATTTCACCATTTTTATCTACTCGGCTACTAATAACATCAAATACAGTATCTGAAACTTTTTTTGCATTTTCTGGTGTAATTCCAGTAATTTCTTTTTGAAGATTTGTAAGATTATTTAAAAGAATATTGTCAGGTTTGTAAGTCAATTTAGGCAATAAATCATCATAAGCATTGCTTAATTGAGTTTTAACAGATTCCATGCCAGCACGACCTGTAGATTCAGGTACTTTACCGTTAATAGGTTCTAATGCTCTACGATACGCAGCTTTATTAAATTCTTCAATACCTTTTGTTCTTGATGATTGAATAATATCGCCAAGTAAAGGTACGCTAGTTAATTTATCTTCTAACCTTTGGGCAACACCACCTATCATTTGCCCAGGAGTTAAATTAACACCTTCGCCAATAAGTTTTTTAACAGCAGCGTCTAAATTAGGGCCTACAACATTGGCAACAGTACGACCTAAACCAGTTCCTATAATGCCACCACCAGCGCCATACATAGCTTTTTGTGGCACTTCTGAAATAGCCTCAATGCCTGTTTTGCCTTGTTCATTAGGTGTTAAACCACCAGCTACACCGCCAACGCCAGCAGCTTGCAAATAAGGGTTTGCCCTAGCAAAACTAGGAATCATGCCAGCGCCTTTCATTAAAGCGCCACCAGACAATACACCACCACCAATTTGACCAGCCCCAAATGTCATTGGGTTGGCTTCTTGAAACGGTTTCATTTTATTTAATACTAAATTAGAATATTCAGCAGGTTTACCACCTATATATTGACCAGCAGCCAATAAAGGGTCAGTTATACCTTTTCCAGCACCTACAATAGCGGATTGATAAGCAGGTATTTCTGTTTTTGCAACAGGCGCAGATTCTTCTGCTTTTGCCGTTTGATAGGCTTGAGCAACAGTATTGAATTCAGAAGTACCTTGCAACTTCTGATTGTCAACAATCCATTTAGCGTAATCGTCAGCACTAGACATTATCGTGATTTCCTACCAAGAATTTCGTCAGCTAAAGAACGCACATTACCGTTTGGTACGGGTGCGGCTTTTGGTAATGGCACTTCAATGCTATATGGGTATTGAACGCCATTTTGCATAGTTTGCTGAACAAGACTATTATGTTGCATTGTTTTATTAACCAATACATCACGCATTACATTGACAACTCTTGGAATAGCAGCAGGGTCTGTACCCAAGCTACCAATAGCTTCTTTAAGAGCATTTTGTTGTGCCATTGTTGGATTGGAGTCTGTCTTTTTAAGATTATCCATAATACCCATGTAAGCAGCAGATTTAAATTCTTCAGTATTTTTAACTGTTTCTGGTGAAATATTTGTACCAAAGTTGTTATTAAATAACTTAGCAATTTGCAATTTGGTTTCACCACCAACACCTGCATAAATAGGTTGTTTAGACAAGGCAACCATTTTGTCCATATTAGCCAATGCAGAAGGAACATTCTGCAATGTTTCAAAGTTTTTCATTAATCCGCTTGCAGCTTCTTTTTGAATTTGTTCTTTAAATGGTAATTGATTTTGAACATTAACTGATTGACGATTAGCGCTAGCATTTCTACGCTGTAAATCAAAATCAACAATAGAACCTTTAAATGCTCCAGAACTTACAGCTTGGTTGTAATCCCTTATTAATTCAGTTTTCTTTTCACCGCCAGTAGCTATAGTTGTTAAACCGCCTTCAGGCCCAAAATTAAGCCTAGAAACAGTTTCACCTTCAGCAGTTTTAATAGGTTCAAGCATTTTATAAGCAGACGCTTGTAATTGTGCTGGAGCATATTGACTTGTGCCAGCAGCAAATTGTTCTTGCGGATTGGTAGCAGACATATATTGCTGTATGGCTTGTTGTTGTTTACCACGCAAAGCAGCAGCCAATTCTGTTTGTTTAGTATCTAAATTAGCGTTAGTTAAAGCACCAATACCAGCATTAATCATTGGCAATGCTTGTTGCAATGCAGACGGCCTAACATAATGACCGCTAATCATTTGACCTTGTGGCTGGTTAAAAGCCTGACCTGTTAGCAAACTAGCTAACTGACGCTGACGCTGTAAACCTAATACTTCTGGGTCAGTAGATAGAAATTGAAGGTCTGTTTGTGTTGGTTCTGCCATAATTATCCCTGCTTTAGTAAACTAGCTAATTGTGCTTGTCTTGTGTCTTGAATAGGTTGTTGAGGTGTAAATGTAAATGGGTTTTGATTGCCACGCACTACTGCACCTAATGCTTGACCTTGTGGGTTAGCGCCTTGTGCAAGTTGCCCTAAAGAACTTGAAAGACCTGAAGCCGCACCTTGTTTTAATAAATCAGAAATATTTTTAGCTTTCTTTGCATTATTAAGCACATCTAAAGCAGAAGCTCCTGAAGGTACAGTACCAGCAATACCAGCAGCACCTGCTGGAATAGCCGAACCAGCAGCATTTAAAGCAAATTGTCCAGGCGCTGCCGCCATGTAAGATTGACCAATAGTTGTGCCTAATGTTCCGTCACCAACCATAGTGCCAGCACCCATACCACCAGTTAACCCGCCAGCACCAGTAGCCCCACTAGGTGTTGTAATAGTTCCAAAATTACCAGCGCCAGGAGGGGTTAAATTTGAAATATTAGTTGATGACCCTAATGCTGCGTCTGCACCAGGAGTGGAAGTAATTGCATTAGCACCACCAGCAGTAGCCCCAATAGCAGCATCAGCACTTAATCCTGCGCCAACCGCTTCTGTGCTACTAGCACCGCTAGCCAAAGCATCAAAAAATGCAGTTTGTCCAGCTTCAGTTGCAATAGTACCAGCACCAGCTTCAGCACCAGCAGCAGCAGCAGCTTCGGAAGCAAATAAAGATGGGTCAATATAACCAGTAGCGTAAGCAGCAGCAATAGCAGCAGGTAATTTCCAACCGCCAGGTATTTCTCTGTTTACAGTTGTGTCTACTTCAGCTAAACCTTTGCCAATAGCAGGACCTGGGTCAATAGAAGTTAAAGCATCGCCCAATCCAAAAGCGTTGCCAATACTATTGCCAGGCCCAAAAGGAGTGCGTGTGCCTGCAAAAGTCCAACCAGAATGTTTATTTTTAAACATAGTTATACAGTAAACGCATTACCAGCAAAATTACCGCCAGTCGTAGGGTCAGTAAAATAATTGTTTGTAGCGCTGTTATATCCATTACCAAATAAACCAGTAATTCCGTTATATGCGCTTGTAGCAAGACCAGGGTTAGCAGCAAGACCTAAAATACCAGCAGCGCCTAAACCATACAATCCAGCAGTATTACTTGTAGCTTGTCCTAATGCAGCATTTTGCGCTGCAATATTAGCGTTAGTTTGTGTACCTAAAGCACCCATGTAATCAGGGCCAGCAACAGCAGCTTGAGTAGGTGCATTAATAAAGCTAGGAGTTGCTAAATTCTTAATTTGTCCAGCTTGTGTACCTTGCAGTTGTTGTGCTTGCAAACCTGTATTCATGCCTTGAATTTGTGCGCTTGTTAGCAAGTCATTTTGACCTTGATTAAAGGTACGCATAGCATTTTCGTAAGCCTGTGTGCCAGGAACAATACCTTGGTTTGCTAATGCAGCCGTATTTGATTCTGCGGATTGTGCCATTTGTGGCTGCAATCTACGCATAATAGCTTCGCTATAATTTTCTCCAGGATTAATGCCGTACATAGGATTTGCTTGGCTTTGTTGCAAACCCTGTAATGAAGATTGTGTAAGCGACTGTAATTCTGGGCTTAAAGACTGTGTGGCTGTCCATGTAGGATTACCATTAGCGTCAGTCGTTTGCGAGTAATTAAGGTTTCCATAAGGCGTAACTTGATTTACACGATTAGCTTGAACCGCTTGTTGTGCGCCAGCAAGATTGCCTAAAGTTTGAGCTTGTGCAGCGCCAAAATAAGGGCTAGTAGTTCCAGCATACGGATTAGCCGTATTAGGATTAGCACCTTGCGTAAATGTTGAACCTGCTCCCATTACCTTCTCCTCATGCCCATTTACAATATTCTGGGCGCATCTCTAAAATGACCAAATCCCCATCATCATGTGCGTCAGGGATAATAGCAACATCTTTGAAACCAAGGTGTCGGTCTAGTCTTAGGGCTTTTGTATTACTCCCTGCAACTGTGCCAATTATAACCTTTAATTTCAAGGTGTTAAACGGGTAATTAAAAACTTCTTTAAGAAAATCTTTAGTTGCCCAATGCTGTCCTTCTGACCCTACATGAATCATGCAAGATTTGCCGTAAAAACCACAATAAACTACTACTGCCCGAATCTGTCCATCTAATACTTGACCTAAATAATGTGCATCTTGCGGAGTGGGCATTGCGTGTTTAATAGCCCAATCTTTAATACTTTGCTGATTAAGCAGAATCAAATAACCCCTCCAGGTTCCATTACATAATCGGTAGAAGCCCAATGCAACTCAATTCCTTGTGCTACGGCTGTTAAATTAATAGAACCAGCAAAACCTATTCCTGTTACACCTTGCCAAATACGAGTAGTTATAAGGCCACCACCCCAGTTATTTGCATCCCATTTAGCCGTATCCCAAACAGCTACAGATTGAGAACTAGGATTAAATGAAATAGCGCCCGAATTGTCTATAGGTTGAAAATCTACGCTTAAACCGCATAAAACGCTTGGTAAACCACCATCTGATTGAAGGATAGGTCTTACCATAGTAAAGCGTTTATTTTGTCCTGGTGTGTCAAAATAGCTATATGCTTGTTGCACCACAGCAGTAATATTTGTGCCATTATCTGAAGCGCTGGCATAAAAATTACCTACAAATCCATCGCCACCAAAGTGCATAGTATTGTCGCCAGAAGGCTCCCAACAATATGCTTGAATACCTGTAAACTTTGCCCAAGCCTTAGTAATGGTGTGCATTACATATTGTTCCATTCCTGATGAAGTAGGAATATTCAAAATAAGCATATTTTCAGAAGCAAAATATTGAATTTGCCAGCCAAAATTATTATAAAAATTAGTGGCTGCTTGGCTAATAGGGAAATAAATCTTGTCTGTTAGGTTTATACGAGGGTCTAAACGGGATGATTGCAATGCTGAAGCAAGAGGTACTAAACCGTCTTGGGTCAATAAAAGCAGGTCGCCGCCCCATTTAAAGAAGCATCTACGGCTAAAAGTTTGACCTAATTGCCATACGCCTTTTAATAACCATGTAGCAGCAGTATTAGGGTCTGTACCGTTATAAACAATAACTTCACCCATGCTGGTAACAAATACAGCGTAGTCATCAGCGCCTTGTCCAGCATCTAATGTCCATGTACCCATTGCTTGCAGGAAACCACCATTTCTAGCAATAGAGCCAAAATAAAGCGGTGAAGCAGCACCACCAATAGAATCTACGGGTAAATACCAACAATTAAGACTATTCTTTTGTGTGAAATATAGGCGATTTTTAAATAAATTAACATTAATAAAACTTGAAGAATCTATACCTGTTATGCCTATAGTGGTATAAGTTCCTACTACTGTAGCGTTAGCCGCAGGAGTTGTAGCCATTACATAAGTAAAAGTGCTTGCGCCTGTTTTGGTAATAACAAAAGTGCCGTTATATTCATTTGAAGTAGCGCCACTAACAGTTACTCTATTTCCCGTAATTAATCCATGAGGGCTTGCAGTAGTTAAAGTAGCGGTAGTTCCAGAACGGGTAATACTTGAAATTGTTTGTGCGGTTGTGGTGGTAGCTACCGAAAACCAGTTAGAGCCGTCATATATGGTTACTGGGTCTACACCGTTACATGTAACAAGAAAATTACCAGCAGTATTTGTAATATTGACATATTGCAATTTATCGCTAGTAATACTTGCATATACTTGAGTAGCCGCAGAAGAAGTTGCATCCCATATTTTTGTACCAGCAGCAGCAAATAGCTTATATCCGCTAGTTGTTGGGTAATTCATTAAGGTATTTACTGCCCCTGTAATGCCTGTAGAGGACTTTGTATAGCCTTTACGCATAGTGACATCAGTAGGCGTAGGATACCAATTAATCATCTGTACAGCATCCATTGGCTGCATATTTGCAAGCGAATCACGCCCATTCCAACCCCCAATAGGTGCTGGTACAGAAGCAGTTTTAGCTGTATTTTGTTTAGGGCGCTGTAATAGCATTATGAACCATAGCCTGTATCTGGAATATTAGCGTAGCCAATAAGCACTTTGCTTGGATATGGGGCAAATGATAGATTAGGTGCGCCTTTATCATTGGCTTTAGCAATAGTTAATACACGCTGATAATCTTGGGAAACGACTGTAGTATCAAAACCTTTAATACCCCAATATTTCATTTTGGTAAACAAAACCATTAAACGGTCATCAAAAATAGTCGTGTCTGAATCAGCAGTAAAACTATTTTTAACTGCTCCAGCAGCACTTCTTGCCCAGCCTTTACTTCTATATTCCCAGCCTAAATACTCATTGGTATTCATTACGGGCCATATTTGGAATTGATTATCTAGTATTCTCCAACGCACTCTAGGGCCTGTAGAAATATAACCAGACTTTAACCATTGCCATTGTTGTGCATCTTCAGCACCCAACATTTCCCAATGCTTGGATTTATCCCACATCGTGCGATTTGTAATCGTTTCAAAGTCAGCAGGAAGGTCATAGGCAGTTTGGGCGCATACAACTGACTGTACGCCATCACCACTAGCCATTTGACTCATTACAACTACTTTTGTAGTGTTATTTGCACTTACAACATAAGTGTCTTGAGGAATGTTATAGCCTGTTAATTGCCATTGGCTATCAACACCAGTTAAATCTGTGCCAGCCTCAAAAGTCAAATTATACGAACCATTGACAGTTGTGGCGTTGGCGGTTAAAGATTGTGTGTAGAAACGATACTGGATTTGGAGTGCTTGCCAATCATATTCTTTTAGCAAGTCATAGCCAGCGCCATTCATCAAGGCTAAAATCTGTTGTACATCTTGTGATGTATTGCCAACTACAAAAGACGGTACAGACAAGTTTAACTCGGCTGCGGTCTGTTGCACCATTTCAAGCATCGTTTGGGACATATTAAGCCTCTACTACTTTCGGTTTACGGGTTTTAGGAGTCTTTTCCGCAACCGCAACAAGTAGTGCATCCATTTGTTCTTGCATTTTGGATAGCTTCGCCTCGGTTTCTGCTGTTATTTTAGCATTTTCTTCTTTAAGTGCTTGCAATTCTGCCTCTCTATGTGCTACTTCAGCAGAATCATTAGCTAAATTTAAAAAAGCCTTAGCTTTTAAACGAAAATTATGCGGTGACATACCTGCAACCATACCAATACGCTGTAATTGCTGGTCAGAACAGTCAGCAATAGACTCTACTGTTGCAAATTTAAGCCCACGCAATTCATCAGCTTGGCTACGGGTAACTTGAGGCCATTGGTCTAAAGGTGTGCCAACAATGTCTTGATGATTTGCTACTTGGTTTTGGTAATGCGCCCATTGACGAGGAAAACGCTGTTTATGAGAATCTTGGGCGTAAGTATCAATTTCTGTCAAATTATCGCCAGGAATCATAATTTTTACAAAATCAAATTCTTTAAAAATCGGTCTATTTGCTTCATTTGAAGCATCTTCTTGCTTAACGCTTTTTTTATAGAATTGGACTGCTAACCGTGAATCTGCGCCTTGTGTATCGGACTCTATTGCCATTTTTAATTCTCCAAAGTGGTTTGGGGTTTATAAAAAATAAAAGGGACTCCCCTTGTGAGAGAGTCCCAGTTTTACTACATATTCAATTTAAGAAGATTAACCTATTAAACAGAAGCTGCTGAGAACCAACCATAATCGCCAGAAGCCATTGCGGTTGTTGGTGCTAAGTAAGTACCAGCAGAAGCGGTAGCTACAAAGGTTGATGCGTTAATAGAACAAGTAGTAGTAGAAGCTGTAATAGCTGCACCTGCTACTGCCCATACATAACGGCGACCATCTGATGCAAATACTTCTGCACCTAATGGGCCAAATGTAGGAGTTGTGCCACCGTTCAATGCTTGTTCAGCAACAGTTTGTGTATCAACTAAATCAATCCCTGCGAGGGGGGTAATGGTATATGCCATGATATTTTCCTTAAATAATGTGGTATTAGAAAGGGCTTTCGCCCAATCTATTAGGTTGTCAACAAGCCTTGTAAGAAGCAGTTAGAAGTTGTCAAGTTACCAGCCCAACCGTATAACTTCACGATTGCATCTTGGTTAATAGATTGACGCTCACCACCAATAGGTACAAAGTTACGCTCTTTATGAGGGCGCAAGAAGATGTAGTTGGTGTTCAACATATACATATATGTAGCTGTTTCTTGTGAACCATAACCACCACCAAGTACAACATCGGCTGAAGTACCACCACCATAGAACTTGAGGGAAGCAAAACCAGCAGCGCCTGATTCTTCAGCAGCAATACGCTGAATAGATTGCAATGCGCCTACATAGTAAGAGTACATTGTGTTACCAGCAACAATCAAGTCAGCTTTGTCTGTGCCACGAATCTGTTTGATAGCAGCGTCAGTCATTTTAGACAAGATGTTTAAAGATGTAGCACCTGTAGTAATTTGGTTACGCCAGAAAGTCCAAGTAGCTCGGTTGATTCCTCCGTAGGTTCCTGAAGTTGGAGAAACTGCAACAGCAGCGCCCAAACCATCCAAGTTCTTACCACCGTTACCAGTACCATCACCATACAAGTCACCAGAAATACGGTTTAACAAGCGGGCTTCAGAAACTTGCATACGACCATCTAACAAGTCAATGATTGCTTCTTTGGAACTGTTTTGTAACATCTCTAAGCCAGACATTGTTACTGAGTCTGCATATTGTGAGATTTTATATTGTGCAGCAGAAATAGGGCTATCTGGTGCAATGTTCAATACTTCATATCCGCTATAAGAGTTAGCATTGTTAGTAGCGCTATCGTCATACATAATTTCTTCTAAAATTACATTACCGCCTGAAAAAGGACGAACATTGCCCTTCTGTTGCAAGCGCTGAAGAATTGCGTTGTTTTGTGTTAAGTTGTCTGCCAATTCACCGCTACGACTTTGAATAGTTGTGGCGATAATATCGGTAATTGCTGAGTTAGCATATGCCATGATATATCCTTAAAAAAATGTGCCAAAATTGGCTAGTTAAACCCTGCGACTCATTGCTTCGCCTAATCCTTCGGCTATCAATGACCGTCTATCCTTTTTATCTTCTGGATTACTCACTTTTCCACTAGGTGTAGTGGACTTTGGACTAACCGCAGCAGCCTTAGCCTTCGCTACTTGCTGTGCTTTGATTGCTGATTGTTTGGAATCCTTCAAGAGTCTATCTTGTTCTAATTCCCAAACATCATCATTCATACGCACGGCTTTCTTGTAGGCCGTTTCTAGGTCTTGGGCTTTCCCTAACTCAAGTAATTGAGCCATTTCTTCCCTTACCACATCAAAATGCGGAAACTGCTCCACATTACTTCTTACTCTTTCAATTTCACCCATTAAGCGTTGATTTTCCTCTTGGGCAAATCGACCTTTAATGCTTGAAACTTCCTGATTTACCTGATTTAACTGGTTCATCAGTTGTTGCGTATATGGGTCAAGTTGTGTTACTTGTCCATTTCCATTTAATTGTATACCATAATCTGCCGCAAGTTTTTGAAATACTTGAAGTTTTTGGTCATAGCCAGCGTTAGACAATATTTGTTCCGCACGAACTAGGTTTTCAATGTATTGAGTTGGTTGAATTCCTCGTCTTTGTAAGTCTTGGGCATAGGGGGCAATAGCGTTTTCATAAGATTTAGCCCTGTCAGCTTCAGCTTTATAAGTGCTTACGCCTTTCTTATATTCAGATTCACGCTGATTAGCGTATTCAGCAAACTTAGTAAAGTCCTCTTTGCTAATCTGTTCGCCAGATTCCATTTTGTCCCAAATGGTGACATATTCTTTCTTCCAAGTAGATGGGCGGGTTATTTTCTCCTGCGGTTCCTCATTCTTACCCTCAAATTCAATAGGCTCAACATCTTCGGCAGGTTCTTCGTTATCCTCATTGCTAATTTCCTCTTTAGCGGACTCCTCGGAAATGTCGTCCTTTTCAGCCACTTCAATGTCTTTTTCGATGGGTGCTTCAAGAGTGCCTTCCTCTGCTGCATCTAAAGCAGCTTCTAATAAATCTCTGCGGTCTAATTGTTCATTGTCTGACATGGGGTTTCCTATAGGTTATCGTAATTTGGCGTAAGCTAATTCGGCAATTTGGCGTTTTCTTGCTTCTTGTGACTGTCTACTCATTTCTGGTGCTTTTTGCTGCATAGGCACATCATTGCCTAATTCAATACAACCATTACGCTTTAGGTTTTCCCTATGTTTAGACCGACTATCTACCCATGTGCCATCAGCCATTGATATATGACCTGGTATGTCAGACATAACTGTAGGGGCTACCCTAGTTTTCATGGCAACTTTATCTTGCCAAGACGCTTTAGCAGCTTCTTCGCCAATAGTAGGTGTCCACCACTCAAGAAAAAACTCTTGGTCAGTCTTTTGGGCTTCAATATGGTTGCCTTCAGTCCAACCGCATTTAGGGCATAACATTACATTCTCCTTATTAAATCGGGTATTTTTTGTAACTCATCTTCTTCAACTGTAACTACAGAGTTGTACCAAGTACCATGTTTCCAACGCCAACATTTAAACTCTTTTTTGGGCATGATTATGATGGTTTTAACGCCTAATGCGCCTGCTACATGGGCTATGCCTGTATCTACTGTTACAAGGCCTTTACAGGCTTTTAAATGGCTTGCAGTCTTATTCCAATCTTGTTTCCATCCATCATTAGGTAATGGCGACCAAAACCTATCTTCTTCAGGGTTAAATGAATAAGCGTCATCACCTACTAATTCAAGCATGGTTTCTGGGCGCATAGTCCTTATATAGTGCAAAAGACCTTTAGATGTAGACCAATTTACGGCTAGTTTTTTAGGGATATTGCTAGGAATAGCGTCTAAATAGCCTTCAGAACCTACAATTTTGTTACATGAAACAGGGAATAACGCTCTTGCGTATGCAGGCGCTAGACTTATGTAATAAGGCAAAGAAATAATACCAATCCAATAGTCTGATTCTGTGGCAATGCCTTCTTCGGGCATATTAGTAAATGTATCAATGCAGTCCATTTGCCCTAATAGCGTATGCAATGAGCCATGTTGTAATAAAACAACACTTTTAGCTCCCATTACCTTTAAAAAGGGTAAAAATCGTGCGTATTGAATAATGTCACCAAAACCTTGCTCTGCTTGGACAGTAATGGTTTTCCCTAATAAAGATTCACCACGCCAAACAGGCATTTTTAACTTTTGATGATATGGCTGTGCTTGATTAGCAATAATTTCAGGATGCCATCTGTATTCAAATAGCCTAAATCCAGCGTCTAAACGACCAGCGTGTAGGTGTTCGTAGGCTTTTTTATATTCTGTGTGCGGGTTTAAAGTAAGAGTGCTAATAGTGCTTCCTCATCGTCTAATTCTGCTTGACGCTTTGCTTCTAAGACTGCTAACTCTTGTTCTAGTCTGAGTTTTGCAGCCCTAATTAATACAGCGTTTTGCAAGTCTTGTTGTTGTGTTACAAGATTAGCGATGTATCGGTCAATATTTGCTAGGTTTGACGGTATATCAACGCTAACTTCTTGATTGGATTGTACTTTAGTTTGTTGTTTCTTTGCAACGGGTTTTGGGTTTATTAAATCAGCAATAGTTTGCTTGCGATTTTCTGCGTCAGTTTTTAACGCATTAATACGCTTTTCTTCTGCTTGACGCAGCTTCTTCTGAATACCTTTTAAACGCTTTAATTCTTCTTTTGTATAAGGTGCGTCATCGCCACCAGTTTTAACATTGGTAGGTGTAATAACAATTTGAAATGCGTTATTTTGAAACGCATTAGCTTGAAACGCAGTTTGAAACATTATGCGTCTACTGCACCTTCAAACTCAGGCTTTTGCTTAATAATGGCATATAACTGTTCTCTGTTAGCACCAGCTACATATTCATTACCACTAAGTTGAAGTTTGCCTGCGGATAAAGGTTGCTTGCCAGCTTCTCTTGCTTCTTTTGAAGCATATCCATAAAAAGTTATTTCAGTACCATAACCTTTAAAATCTTCTTGAATTGCACCAATATTCCAATAGGTTGCTGGAATTCCGTAATCTGTGTCGATTGATTTTTCTAATGCCATAATTTTTATCCTATTAAAAGTCTGCGAGATGTACCACCAGAATCGGTAATTGTTATATATCCTGCTGGGGTTAATATTCCTGCTGTATATGTGCCAAATCTAATTGTTCCTGCACCTTTTGGTGCTAATGACAAAGTAACATCTGTGTCTGAACCTTGAGCAGAAATAGCAACAACTTTGCTTGCTGTTGTAGCACCTGTAACTTGTACATAATCAACAGCAGAAGTTGTATTAGAAACTCGCATTTGTTCTAAAGCAACATTATTTGTGTAGAAACGAACATTACCAGTACCAGCAGATGAGGCATATAAACTACCATCAGACTGTAGTCCTAGTCCAGCTACTCCACTAAAGGATAGGGTAGGAGTTCCGTAGATTGCTGTAGTGGTTGTAGGTATGTAGGTGTTGGCAACAGAACCTATTTCTAATTGAGCACCCCATACATTAACAATTTGACCAGCACCAAGATTTGTTTGGCAACTGCCATCTGAAGCTACTGTTGAAATATCAACAACAGTAGAACCAAGCGTTGTGTTAGCACCAGTTAAAGCAAGGCGATACCACCCACTCCCAGCATCGGTAGCTGTTAAAGTAGCACCTGAAATTCCAACTGTATTAGTTGCTAATGTATCAAAATCAAAAAATGCAAACAAATTACCACTTACAACACTTCCAAAACGCAAGCCAACATAACGATAATTATTTTTCTTAACATAAACTGAAAGCATATATGTTGTTGAAGTTAGCGTAATATATTGTCGCAATAATCCACCAAAGGTAGTATTTACTGAAGTAAATGTTCCTGCTGTAGTTGTTCCATCTGGAGCAGTTGTTTGATTATCTGCCCTAGTTGCAGTAGAACCACTCCAAACACCATTGGTAAATGTTTGGCTTTGCACAAATAAATTCTGCCCAGTACCTTTTAATACTTCTGTCTGTCCTGTAATAGTAGTAAATGTTCCTGCGGCTGGGGTAGTGCCACCAATAACTGTGTTGTCTATTGTGCCGCCTGTGATGGCAGGAGTTGTTAGCGTAGGGCTAGTATTTAATACATTTGAGCCACTACCAGTTGATGTTGTGACCCCTGTACCACCTCTGTTTACTGCAACAGTATTGCCATTCCAAGTGGCAGAAGTGATTGAACCAGCATAATCAAAAGTATTGGTTGACCAGCTTACATTAGCAGGAGAGTAATCATGCCTATCCCAAGAACCAGCCGCAATAGAATTAGATAACAAATTAACCCTAACAAGACCACCGCTAGGTACGGAAACAACTAAAGTATTAGAGTTGTTATTAACAGTAATTGCACCGCTACTTTGATTGTTATCAAATTCAAATATTTCGCCATTTACTAAAGTGGTTGCATCGGGCAATTTAATGGTTTGACCACCTGAACCAGTAATAGTGTATCTGCGTACAGATGAAACAGTTAATACTAATGGTGTTCCTGAAGCGGCAGTATTGGTATATCCATCATTAAAAGCATTAGCATTTATGTTTACATTGGCATCACGCAAAACTACGCTATTTGCACCACTTGAAGTAGTAACACCAGTACCACCATTGGCTACAGGGACAGTACCAACTAAATCATGGTCATCATTCCAATTAGACGGCCTGACAATAGTTGCATCTGTTCCGTCAGGAATAGCACTTACAAACTTATGCTTTACGGTTATAGCCATTATTGAACGCCTTGTATTTTGCCATCAGGCCCACGAATTACTGTCTTAGGCTGATTTAGCTTATTCATCATTTTACCAAGCATCATAGCCATTTGGTTGCTGTTGTTGTTAATTGCGTTGGCAACAGTTTCCATTGGGTTTTGCATAGCTTGTGCCATATCTTCTTCGTTAGCGTAAGCCATTGCACCGTCTGAATCGTCTGAACCAATCCTTGCAACTTCAATCTTAGCCCCGTTATTAATATGGGCTAGTAATACTTGAGTGTTACGCTCAGTCATCATCTTCATCTGTGCAACTTTGAGTTCCATTTCCCGATCCATAGCATTACGCTGTTCTTCCAACTGGAATTTAAGCTGGTTCTCTTGGGCTTGGTACTCTTGTTTAGCCTTCTCAAGTTCCATCTGCATTTGCATCTTCTGTTGTTCCATCTGCATTTGGGCTTGCATTTCAACTTGTTTAGCTTGTGATTGGGCTTGCATCTTAGCCTGATCCATCTGCATTTCCATCTGTAACTTCTGCATTTCAGGAGTTGGCGGTTTAGGTTGACCTTCCATTTGTGCTTGTTGCTGACGGAACTTATCGGCTGTTTCGTCTATCAATCCTTCTAATCCTTTACCAGCTTTGAACGCTGTTACGCCAAACTTGAGCATTTCAATCAGCATAGGTGTAAGTTCAGGGCTTGCATTAGCCGCAGGTAAGGCTTGGCTTAGGAATCCACCCATAGCCTGTAAGAACTCCATCCTATCTTGCTTTTCTTGTTGCTCATCCTGATAAATCATGGAATCGCTAGTCACTTCAATACGGAAGTTCTTAGCTGGTTCATCTTTCAGGAGTTGCAACGCCTGTGGGATAAGTTGTTGATCTTGTGGGGATAACTGCATTGCACCGCTAATCTTAACGATGGTGTCATCGGTAAAGTGCTGGCAAATAATCTGTGCCTTGATCTGCAACAGGGCGGTAGCAAAGTTCACTACATCGTGTTGCATAGTCTTTAAACGCCCTGAAGCGTTGTTTGACTTAATGATCTGAGCACCTAGCGTTTCGTTAGGATCGGTCTGTCCACGCTGAATGTCAGCAATACCCATGATCTCGTAGATCTGACCCTTAACCTGTTCCATAGCCTGATAAGCCATGTTCAAACCTTCGGCAATTGGCTTAATGTCTACAAGGTTAATAGCCCCTACAAGTCCACCCTTTTCACTAAATGCACCGTAATTCTTAACTGGTAGCAGGGAGTTGTTTTCACCTTCTGTAAACAGACGGGCAAGGGATGGCTCAGAAGCGTCATATACGCCCCGAACCTTGAGTGCTTGGATGAATCCATCAATACGGTCTGCCAGCGTGTCTAACTGTCTTGCTTGGTCTTGATACAGAACAAAGTCAGGGACAGGGATTAGGCTGTCAGTTGTCAAGGTAGAGAACATTGGCTTTGGACACGGCCAAAAGTTCTCAAGTTGTAGCGGATCATCACGGGTATCAAGAATCTTACCCATTGATTTGTTTAGCCAAATAACTTGACCTGTAGTTTTATCCCAAATCTCATAAACAACGGCTTCAGATGCACCTTCGCCCATCTTTTCGTTAAATGTCTTGGATGTATCAGGCTTGGTATCTAGCGGAATCTTACCGCCCAGTTCCTCACCAAAGCGTTCAACAAGGGCAGGTCTACCCATATAAACCTTACGCCATACCGCTGTTACTTCTTCCCATGTACGGGCAACGGTTAAACCAAAGTCACGCCAATGGACATAATCTACTGGAGCACATTCGTACTCTATGCGTTCTTGGTTCTCACGGTGTATACCGCCTTCAGTTTCAGCTTCGTCAATATCTTCTGTAACCTGAAAGCCATCATCGGGAGCACCTTCGCCTTCACCGCCAGCTTCACCAGTAATGTGTGGCTCATAACGAACCCATGCTGTTCCACGCCCACCAAGTAAACGGTCTTGAACAGTTTGCTTCATGGCACTAGCGTAGTCACCATAATGCTCAATTTCATACTCTAATGCTCGCTCTAACATCATTGACGCTACACGACCAATAGGGTCATTGTCCCTAAATCTGCGGCTTACATCAGGTCTTGGTAATCGTGCAAATACAGCAGGGGTAATGGTTTGGACATTAGACCAAAGAATATTGAACTTGGCGTTAGGGTTATTCCTAGTACGGCTATCATCACGGTAACGCTTAACAATCTTGTCGGATCTGCCTTCCCATTCTTTAAATGTACGCTCGTAGCTGGCAATGCAGTTGTACCAATCTTGGTATGTGTGTTCCATTTTTATATCCTACTATTCGTAATTTTGGGGGTTTGTTTCCACATTTCGTTCAGCGTTACATCCGTTTGCCCGACATGAAGTCCTTTAATCCTTGTATCTTTGAGGATAGGGCTGTCCTCATCTTTCCATACAATTGATAGATACCTAAAAGCATCCGCTGAATGACTGGTAAAATCGTGTTTCGGGCGATCTCTAAAACATTTTTTATCATCATCCCATTCCCTTTGATATTGACGCAAACATTCAATGCCTTCTTCACATCTATTATCAAACCAAGTGCGAGTTAATGCAAGTCGTGTTGCTTGTATTCCATCCTGAATTGACAGGTTTGGAACAATTTTTAGATGTTTTATGTCAATTTTTGCAGATATTTGTTCGATTATGCTCTTACCACCACTAGCTAAAGTTTTTGCCCGTGCGTCATGAGGCAACCAATGAGTGCCATATTTGTACCCAAACTCATCTTCTTTTTGGGCAAGTAATCCTGTGTAATACGGTATTGGCTGACCGTTAGATGAGTGGTGATCTAGTACCCGTATCTCACCGTATACCACCTGAAACCACCATATAGCCGTACTGTCATTGAAACCAAGATCCCAAGCGGTATGGCAAGGGAACATCGGGTCATAGTCAACCGTAGTAATACGCTCAAGATCGGTGATTTGACGCATCTGTTCGCCAAAGTAGGCCCCAGTTATGGAAGCCTCGAATGAACATAAAAATTCTTGCTCGTATTGATTTGGTGACATTGTTGATTGTGCATCCAATAATTCAGCTTCAGGCAACAGCCCTGATTTGTCTGCTCTTAGCGTCTTAACATACCAGTTAGGGTTCTTTTGGGCTTCGTTGTAGATGTCATAGAACGCATTATGACCTTTAGGAGTGCCAATAAAGGTAGCCCAGCCTTGTCTATCTGTAAGTAAAGGCCGCACAATCTCGCCCCATAATCTTGGTTTCATGTCGGCATACTCATCTAGCACTACCCCATCCAAGTACAGTCCACGCAGGGCATCAGGGTTGTCAGCACCAAATAGGCGTATCTTTGAACCATTGACTAATTCTACCCATAACTCAGATTGATTAGCTTTAACTATCGCTGGTTCTGCAAACTTGAGCAAGTAGTCCCAAGCAATGTTTTTAGCTTGTGCGTAGTAGGGGGCAATATAAGCGTATCTGCCGTCAGGTTTCTTTTCCATGACTGCCCTGCGAATCGTATCGCAAATGGTAGCTACGGTCTTACCTGCTCTACGGTGACAGACTAGGACTGCCCAGCGTTGATCCCGTCTGTGAAAGTCTAAGAACGCATCCCTAGCTTTATAGGGATATTCGTACTTCTTTACTAATTCTTTCAATCTAGGAACTTATGTTCGTGAATTATCTTGACAGGCTGATCTTCATCACCTGAGTGTTCTGTACGGGCTAATTTAGGTAGGTGGTATTCCATGACGCTTTGCAACATACCAAAAGCCTTCTCAGGATTAGGTAAAACTATGAATTTATTGTCATCGTTTTTAACGCCAATAGCGACCTGTTCTAGCCACTCTTGCATTTTGTAGGCGTTACCCTCTACGAACTGTGCTATCGCTTCCCTAGCCATTGCTGTGGACTTATTAGGGCTACCTTTAGGTCTACCCTTCGGATTATTAGTTTGTTGTTTAATACTCATACCTTACCCAAGTGGTTGATTAAGATAAGTTAATTGTAGGCTATTTTTGCTGATCTATCAATCGCTCAAGCATTTGTTTTCTAGTAATGTAATTAGCATAAGGTTTAGAAATAATTGCTTGTTCAGGATTGATGTCTAACCCCGTACTTTGGCGTTGTTCAAATGGATAAGCATTTAATCGTTCTTGAGGTGTTAATTTTTCTCTAGCTTGGGTTAATCTAGCTTCTGCTTCACCTGCAAGATTTCTATAATTCTCATATTGATTTGGACTAATTTCGTATGCTTTTTTATTAGAAGCCAATCCCATGGCTTCCATTCCAGCCCGTTTACCAAATTGTTCTTGAAACATTTTGCCAGCTTCAGTAAACGATTTACCTGAATCTATTAAATCTTGGATATATTTTGCGTTTTCAATGGTTTCTGCGGTAGGGAACTCACCTGATGTACCACCTCTAGCCCAATTTTCTTTGCCTTGAATTGAATGTTGTAATTCATGCAACATTACCGATCTAGCTTCATCAGGAGTAAGCGTTTCATTTAATCTAATTAAAGTGCCATTATTGGTTAAATCACCTCTAAAACCTGAATTTGCTGGCATTGATTGAACTTTGATTTCTGTCAAATGTGGGTATGCTTCAAACAATTCAGGGTGGTCAATAATGTCTTTAACCGTTTTATTGTTTGCATTATTAAATATATCTTGTTGTTCAAGTCTAAAATCTCTGTATTTTCCCAATTCTTTTGAAGTCATTGTGCCTATTGATGGGCCACGATTGCCGTATTTTTCTTTTTCAGCTTTATCAAAAAATGTTTCCCAATTCATTTCTAATGGTTTTGGCGGTAATTGCTTTAATACAGCGTTGGCATCTGATAATTCTTGCCTAAACTCATTTTCCAATCCTTTGCTAGTACCAGTTTTTGACCAAACTTCGTTTGCTGGAACATCATTTTTAAGCATTTTTGCCGCTTCAAATGCTGATTTTGAATCCCACAATTTTGATTCAGGGCCAATAAACATTGGCTGTATGCCACCAGTTTTAACCATGTAATTACCAATAGCATCTGCAACTTTAGGTGCTCCAGCCCGTAATGCTGTGGCGTAAGCAGGTACAGCCATAGCCGCTATTGCTACTGGTTCACCTTGTTCGTAACCTTCTTGGTATGGTGCTGACGCTGGATTAAGAACACCGCCTTGTACGGGGTTTTTTGCTGGTAGTCCAGTTGCCCCTGCTACAAAGCCAGTTTCTTTGGGTAATGGGTTTTTGCCTGTAACTAACTGGGTAAATGCTTGCGGATTGGTAATAAAACGCTGTGCTTCAGTAGGCAGATTAGTTAAGGTATCTGCCCCCTGACGGAGATAATCAGCAAGTTTGCTTCCAAACTCCATTACTTGACTTCTTTATCCAAGTCTTTAAGTTTATTGGCAATTAGCTTTCTACGGTCTAGACGCTGTTGCTGGTTCTTCTCTAGCGTAGATTGTTTATGCTCACGCAGTAAAGCGTTACCTTTAGGGTATTTGTGGTTCATGTGTTCCATTACATATCCTTCATTTTTTCAGTAATGACATCTTTACGGGTCTTAGCCGATTCTTTAAAATCTTTAGCAGTTGGAGCATCTTTACTGCCAACTTTGTTCATCTTTTCGCCTGAACCAGCTTTAATACGCTCTTGTTTAGCGTGAATATTTGCGTATAGTCCGTTTTTCATTAGCATTTCCACCTTGCTCTTGCCGCTTTTCCCCGTTCCCCATTCCATCCTGCTGACCTTGCACAGAAACTATCGTGTCTTGGCCCACTAGATTGGGGTGCTTTTAAATTACTACCATTCTTTGCGTTGTACGCTTTACGACCAGCTTCGGTCATTCCTGCACCTTCTTCTACTGACTGATAATGCCGACCCTTACCTTTAGTGGTCTTAGCTATCGGCTTATCGTGCTTCTCTACTGCGGCACGGATGTCATCTTGACGGCTCATTTTTCCTCAATGTACTTACCGTAGGCTTCTTCTAACTTGGCTTTGCGAGCACCTTTGGCGTTTTCACGCTCAACATTGAGGGCAATAGCAAGTGCCTGTTTTTTAGGCTTGCCAGCTTTAACCTCTGCTTTAATGTTTTTACCGACAGATGCGGCTGATCCTGATTTGTCTAGTGGCATGATTAACTCTTAAATTTAAGTAAGTAGATGGTTGTGTCAATCTCTTGGGCAATATTGTCAATAAGCTGGCAGATCTCTGTATCTGTTGGCAAATCGGCTCTAGCATCCTTTACAAACGCTTTTAGGGATTGTAGGTATGCCAAC
>Ga0209597_1000187_pt1 | contig 41270 bp, 38 predicted proteins | sample M_140625_MF_Meta_FD_187316 | JGI IMG/M metagenome (GOLD analysis project Ga0209597, IMG submission 187316) | Freshwater microbial communities from Lake Montjoie, Canada to study carbon cycling - M_140625_MF_MetaG (SPAdes) (version 2) | ecosystem: Environmental > Aquatic > Freshwater > Lake... | reverse complement strand
CTAGAGATTGCTAACTCTGCTGCACGGATTGCGCGATTCTCACCACGTGCTGAACCAATTCCCATAAGGGCTGATCCTGCGCCAGTCATAACAGTTTTCACATCTGCAAAGTCAAGGTTGATTAATCCTGGTTGTGTAATTATTTCTGTGATTCCCTGAACACCAGAGAGCAATACTTGATCTGCACTCTTGAATGCATCTACTGCAGTAATTGAACGATCGGAGATTGCAAGCAAGCGATCATTTGGAATAACAATAAGAGTATCTACTTCAGAGCGAAGTGCTTCGATACCTTCATCTGCTTGCGCTGAACGAATTTTTCCTTCAAAACTAAATGGCTTTGTAACAACGCCAATTGTTAGTGCGCCAATTTCGCGTGCAATCTTTGCAACTACTGGCGCACCGCCTGTACCTGTTCCGCCACCTTCACCTGCGGTAACAAAAACCATATCTGCACCGCGCAAAATTTCTTCAATTTCATCTATGTGATCAAGTGCTGCTTCGCGACCTTTTTCTGGTGCAGCACCTGCACCAAGTCCACGAGTTGACTTGCGACCAATATCTAATTTCACATCTGCATCACTCATTAACAAATGTTGTGCATCAGTATTAATTGCAATGAACTCGACGCCTTTGAGTCCGACATCAATCATTCGATTGATTGCATTAACTCCACCGCCACCAATACCAACTACTTTGATGACAGCTAAATAATTCTGCGGTGAAGCCACGGTACTCCTCCTTGAGAACGGTAAACCTCGAGTTGAGATTTAGTGTTCCCTTTAGTTCGTGAGGTGAAAGTAAAGCGAATTAACTCTCTAAGCAAACATCGCCACGAATTATTTTTAAATTATTTTTTACTTAACAATCGGTGCATGTGGTGCAGAAACATCGATTGTTGAAATATTTTTATTTTCATCAAGGGCTGCAAGTGCTTTAAATACTTTGATTTTTAGCTCTTTGTCATCGGCGCTACCTAGTCGAAGTATCAACTCTTTATTTGGGCCTTTGATTGCCACCGAGAAATCTGCGGCAGATCTGGCACGAAGTGAGGTTATGTTCTGACGAAAATCTTCGGGTAATGATGTGAAGAGTTCTATGGCCAGCAAACCAACCTCTGCATTTGGGGCAGTGACCATGGGAACCTCGGCTTGCGTTCCAATAGGGTCAAATACTGCACCCGTTGAGTCAATATAGCGACCGCCAAAAATCCCAATTGGAACTCGTGCATCTATTGTGATGGTGACTGAACTTGAAAACCAATTTCTTGAAACATCAGCGCTTTTGACCCAATTAACACTTTCAATGGTGTTTGCAATTTGGCGAGGTTCGATTCGGGCCAGCTTAACTCCATTTAAATTTCCAGTTTTTTTCTCAACTGCCAAGATTTGAATTGGGTTGGTTATCCCAGCGAACTCAACTTTTTTAACAGTAAAGACTGATGACCAACCCAATAGGTAGGTAAGCGAAACAACAACTACAGCGCTGATCAATATTTTTACAAGGCGTGGCATAGAAAGTTCTACTTGTTTGGGAATCGTTTTGTTAAACCATCAACGATGATGGGACCGAGTGATGAAACATCTCCGGCACCAAGTGTGATGATCACATCTCCAGGTTTTGCCATTTCGATGATTGCATCTGTGGCATCGATAAAGTTTGGGATATAGGTTCCATTAGACATTTGTTCTGCAATAACTTCTGAGCTAACACCTGCGATAGGTTTTTCGCTGGCTGCATAGACTTCAAGCAAAATGACTGAGTCGGCAAGTGAGAGTGAAGTAGCAAATTCGGACATAAAAGCTTGAGTGCGCGAATAACGATGCGGTTGAAAAATAACTAACACTTTGCCATCGCCCGCGTATCTGTGCGCGGCATCAAGTGTTACTCGAATTTCAGTTGGGTGATGTCCATAATCATCTAGAACTCGTATGCCATGAACTGTGCCTTTTAATTCAAATCGCCGACCTGTTCCAGAAAACGAAGCAAGACCTGCAAGCAATCCTGCCGCTGGTAAACCAAGGTGTAAACCAACTGCAAGGGCAGCGGCTGCATTATTAATATTGTGCCGCCCTGGTACATTCATTTCTAAATGCCCTATGGACGTACCCTTCCAGAGCGCACGCGCACGAGAGCTTTTTGCAGCCAGTTCAATCTGATCAATGCGTAAATCACTATCGGTATTTTCACCGTAGGAAATGGTCAATATCTTTTCCACTGAACGCCCTAATGCGAGTGATCCAGGGTCATCTGCGCAATACACCAAGAAACCATCGGGTGAAATTGTGCGGGCAAACTCATCAAAGGCTGCTGTTACATCTGCTGGAGTTGCAAAATAATCAACGTGATCATGTTCAACATTTGTCACGATTGCACCAAATGGTTTGTACTCAACAAAAGAGCCATCTGATTCATCCGCTTCTGCCACAAAGTATTTGCCTGTGCCCCTGTGAGCATTTGAGCCTGAAGCACTCAGTGTGCCGCCAATAGCAAAGGAAGGATCGACACCACAGGCTTGTAGAGCCACAGTGAGCATCGAAGATGTAGTTGTTTTCCCATGTGTGCCTGCCACAGCAATACTTACTGATTCACTCATGAGCAGAGCAAGTGCTTGCGCGCGTGTATAAAGAGGAATACTTAATTGCGCCGCAGAAACTCTTTCAGAATTATTCTTTGAAATAGCGTTTGAGTAAATAACAAGGTCAGCGCCATCTATGTGCGAAGCGCTATGTGAAGAAAAAACCTTTGCACCGAGTGCTGCCAAAGCTGCAAGTACGGAAGAATCTTTTTCATCCGATCCGCTGACTTGGGCGCCGTGGGTAAGTGCGATGCGCGCTAGGCCACTCATGCCCGCCCCGCCGATACCAATAAAGTGAATTTTCTTATCGGCGAGTTCGGAGAGTGAAAACATTAATTACTCCCCTAGTGAGAACTCAGCACATTTTGCATGAGAGCCGTAATCTTCTCATGAGCAGTGCTATTTACCGTGGAAACCTGCGCACCACGTGCTTGTGAAGCAGAAAGCAGTGAATCAATGTTGGCTAAGAGCCATGATGAAGTGAAATCCTTCTGGGAAATAACGCGTGCTCGTCCAAGGCTGGCTAAGTGCTCTGCATTGGGAAGTTGTTCTCCGTTGCCGATAGCAAGTGGGATAAATAGAGCAAATTTTCCTAAAGCCTCAAACTCTGAACACGTTACAGCGCCAGAACGTGAAATAACCACGTCAGCTGCAAGATAAGCAGTTGCCATTTCTGCAATGTATGAATGTGGTTGGTAACCAGATTGAGCACTCGGTAGTGCATTTTTTCTACCTAAAGAGTGCATCACCTGAATTTTCTTTTCGAGCAAAATTGAAAGTGATTGCGCAATAACTGTGTTCATAGCTTGAGATCCCTGAGATCCGCCGACTACAAGAACAAGTGGCATCGCGTCATCAAAACCTAGTGTGCGCTTTGCTTGACTTCGCACAAGGTTCCAATCTGAATGAGAAGTTGTGATGATCTCTGTGATCGAACTCTTCAGTGGCATTCCGGTAATCAATGCTCGACTAAAGGGGCCACGATTAACAGGGGTGGAAACGGCGAGTACCGATGTAAAACGCGTTCCTAAACGATTGGCAATACCAGGTCGAGCATTTGCCTCATGGATAACTATTGGGACACCACATGACTTCGCAGCCAAATACGAAGCTGCACTGACATATCCACCGAAGCCGATGAGAAGTGATGACCCTTTAATAATTGAACGAGCCTGCATTACGGCTTGCAATAAATTTAAGGGTAGCAAGAGAACACCTAGTGAAAATCTACGAGCAAGCACAACTTTCTTAATTGTTCGAAGAGTAAATCCTGCGGCCGGTACCAATGAAGTTTCTAATCCTTCTGAAGTCCCAATAAAAATACATTTATCTGCTGGATTTTCCTTCATCCACTGACCAGCAACTGCGAGAGCGGGTTCAACGTGACCAGCTGTTCCCCCGCCTGCAAAAATAATTGTCTTCATCGATTGGTTTCCAGATCTGCCATCGCAGCCGGATCACGCCTTGCCGCGCCCAAAACAAAACCTAAAGCAAAATAAGTTGCAACTAAAGATGAGCCTCCGTAGGAAACCAGCGGCAAAGTAACACCCACAACTGGAATCAATGATGTAGCAGAACCAATATTCATAATTGTTTGAAACGCAATCCAAGTACCAATTCCAGCGCACGCATACTTTGACATTGGATCACTTGCTCGTAGAGCAATTCTAAAAATAGAAAAAATCAGTGCGCTAAAGAGTAGAAGAATTATGAACGTACCGAACAAACCTAACTCTTCTCCAATAACTGAAAAAATAAAATCTGTATGTGCTTCAGCCAAATTTCCCCATTTTTGACGACTGGCACCTAGTCCCACTCCAAAGAAGCCACCACTTGCCAGTCCTAGCAAACTGTGAGCAGGTTGCCACCCTGCGTTCTTGTAATCTTCAGGTGCAAATGGATTGAAAACTACGAGTAAGCGTTGCGCTCGATACGGTGACATCATAATTGCGAGAGCGATGAGAGAAAATCCTGCGGCAGTTACTGCGCCGAATATTTTTCCTGAAACGCCAGAAACCCAGAGCAAGCCAGCCAATATTGCAGCAAAAACTGCTGCGGTACCCAGATCTCTTCCGAGCATGATTAAAACCATTACTAAAATAAAACCAGGAGTAATCAAGGCAAGAACATTTGTCATATGACGACCAGCGTGTTCGCGCGTGGCCAGCATATGAGCCGCCCACAAAATCATCAGGAATTTAACAATCTCACTCGGTTGAATATCTATAAAACCTAGGCTGATCCAATTTCGATTACCGTTTACTTCTTTTCCTACTCCTGGAATTGCAACAATTATCAGAACAATTCCTGAAAGCAAGAACCCAAACCGAGCTAATTTTCTCCATCGATCTAATTTTTGTCGAGACGCTAAGTAACCAAGTGGAATCGCGATGAATAGAAAAAACAACTGGCGCCCAATGATAGAAAAAGAATTTCCATTATTCTCAAGGGAATAAATCGAAGATGCTGAAAAAACCATAATCGCTCCAAGAATGCTTAGAGCAAGGGTGGACCACATCAACATTTTGTAAGAGCTAGATGGCTTTGCTAAGAATTTTTGTGTCGTTTCATTCACTGGCAATCACCTTCTTCACTGCTTGTGCGAATCGTTCGCCACGGTCTGCGTAATTCATGAATTGGTCCATAGATGCGCATGCAGGGGCTAATAAAACGGTGTCGCCTTCGACAGCTAACTCACGGGCTGCCGCAACTACATCTTCCATCAAAGAGTTTTCAGCAGATCCAATGTGATATTGCGCAGGTGTATCAATTTCCACAATTGCTACATGTGGCGCGTTATCTCGAAGCGCGTTGGCAATAAGTGATTTGTCTTGGCCAATTAATACGGCTGCTTTGATGCGCTTGCTGCAACGTTTCACTAACTCATCCATACGAGCGCCCTTTGCAAGGCCCCCGGCGATCCATACAACAGATAGCGCCGACATAATCGATGCACTAGCTGCATGCGGATTCGTTGCTTTGGAGTCATTAATCCACGTAATCCCACCAGTGTTCAAAACTTCTTCAATTCGATGGCGTCCGGGAGTAAATGCTGCAAGTGCGCTTCTGATGCTTTCGTGATTAACCCCGGCAGCTCTTGCTAATCCCGCTGCCGCAAGTGCGTTTGAAACATTGTGCGGAACAGTGGGTTTGATTTCGTTAAGTTCGCAGATCATCGCTGCTTCTTGTGGATCCGCCACAAATGCACGATCAACTAAAAGCTCTTCGACAACTCCAATTTCTCCTGGACCTGGTGTCTCTAAAGTGAAAAATACTTTTCTGCCTTTCCAATGAACGGAGCGTTTAACTACCTCTGAATCATCTGCGTTTAGTATTCCTGTTGAGCTCGAATCTAGAAGTGAAATCTTTGTGCGTGCATACTCTTCAAAGTCTCCATGCCAATCAGTGTGATCATCTGCAATATTTAGAAGTGCACTTGCAGTGAATTGAGCGCTCTTCATCCAATGAATTTGAAATGATGAAAGCTCTAAAACTAGAACATCGTATTTTTCTTTACTTTCGACAGCATCAATAACTGTGTCACCAACATTTCCGCATGCAATCGCATGTAAACCGCCTGCGCGCATGGCAGCTGCTGCCATTTCAACGGTGGTGGTTTTGCCATTTGTACCGGTGAGTGCGAACCAGCGTTGATGCGGTGCTTCCTCTGCTTTGATCATCCAAGCAAGATCAATTTCATTAGTTATAGGTATGCCAGCATCTTCTAATTTTCGAATTAATGGATGGCTTGGTTTCCAACCCGGTGAAACTACAGCACTCTCCCACTCGCTCACATCAATATTTTCTGTCAGCAGAGTTGTAAAGGCACCCTCTTCGATTTTTTTATCATCTGCTATAGCAATAATTGCGCCCCTACGCGTTAAAGAATTTGCCAGTGCAGTTCCGGTTACGCCGCCACCTAGGATAAGAATTCGATTCTTCGAAAAATTAAGTGGCATCTGAATCTTCTTAAACGCTTACCCATTGAGCATAAAACAGACCCAATCCAAGGGCAACGCTTAATCCAGCAATAATCCAAAAACGAATAACAATTGTTACTTCTCCCCAACCAATTAATTCAAAGTGATGTTGAAGTGGAGCCATTTTAAAGACTCGTTTTCCACCAGAAATTTTAAAGTACAGAGTTTGAATAATTACAGACATAGTAATAATTACAAATAATCCGCCCAGAGGAATTAGAAGCAATTCGACTCGCAAAGTGGCTGCAAGGCCAGCAAGTGCTCCACCGAGTGCGAGTGAACCAGTGTCACCCATAAATATTCGTGCAGGAGATGCATTCCACCATAAAAATCCTGTGCAAGAGCCAGCAAATGCTGCTGCAAGAACTGCTAGGTCCAATGGATCGCGCACTGCATAACAATTATTGGATGTAACGAGTACGCAGCTCTGTCCAAATTCCCAGACGCCAATAAGAACGAAAGCTAAGAAAGTCATAACGGATGCACCACTAGCTAGACCATCTAAACCATCTGTGAGGTTAACTCCATTGCTGGTAGCCATAACCATTAATGCAATCCATAAAACAACGAGCACTGGTCCGAGAACTATCGAAGTTTCTCTGACTGTAGATAAGTTAAGTGAGATTGGTGTAAGCCCGCCAAGGTCTGCGAATTGAATGCCTAAGTAGCCAAAAAGTGAGGCAATAATTGCCTGGGCAACTAGTTTCTGCTTGCCGCTTAACCCGAGAGATTGTTTGCGCGAAATTTTGAGATAGTCATCAAGAAAGCCAACAAATCCAAGTGCAACAACTAGTCCTAGTACAAGTAATGCTGACACCGTTGGTGGGCGACCTGAAAATAGATGAGCAACGGCGTATGCAACGATTGTTGCAACGATGATGATGATTCCACCCATTGTGGGAGTACCGCGCTTAGTGTGGTGTGAAGTTGGGCCGTCATCCCTAATAACTTGGCCAAAACCACGCTTTGCCAAAATACGAATGAGCAATGGGGTGCCAAAGAGTGAGAACAACAGAGCGAACGCCCCTGCAATGAGAATAACTTTCATTTTTTATCCTCTCTGCGCATTTCTTTCCACGAATCTTCAATACCTTGGCTGAGTATTTCAAAGTGCTCAGATCGTGAAGCTTTCACAAGTACTACATCCCCCGGTTCGAAGTGCGAAACGAGTGAGAGTGCTTGAGCGATGTCTTCGCAGTAATGAAGCGTAGTAGCACTCTGTGCTGGAATGCCTTCAGCAAATGCTCGTGTTCCGATACTCACAAGATGGTCAATACCAAGTTCGTGTGCATGTGCTGCAACGGATGCGTGAAGGGCGTTGCTTTGTGCGCCAAGTTCATGCATCTGTCCTAAGAAAGCCCATGAGGATCCACCGCTTTCTTGCGTAAATAAAACTAAAGAATCAAGTGCTGCATTCATGGACTCTGGATTGGCATTGTATGAATCATTAATTATCAATAAATCTTGAACATCAGTGATTTGCATGCGCCACTTACTCGCAAGATCTGCCGTTGATAATCCACTAGCAATTACTTCAATAGGAATATCAAGTGCCGTGCACACTGCTGCTGCTGCGAGTGCATTTGAAATTTGGTGTGCACCAATTAAACGCATGCCAACCGCTTCTCGACCTGCTGGAGTCACAAGGTCAAAGTGCGGACGTGCTTCTCTCATTTCAACATCGGTTGCACGAACATCGTCGCGAGAATCTTGGCCAAAGTAAATAACTTTTCCTTTGTGCAGCGAATTCATGGCTTTTGTATGCGGATCATAAGTTCCAAGGACTGCCATCGCATCTGGTCCTAGCCCTTGAATCATTTCGCTCTTTGTTTCTGCAATTTTTTCAACGCTTCCAAATTCACCTAAGTGCGCAGTACCTACTCGTAGAACAACTCCAACATTTGGTTTTGCCATTTCACACAACGCGGCAATATCGCCTTGATGACGAGCTCCCATTTCGAGGATGCAATATTTAGTTTCTGCATCACATTCAAGGAGCGTAATAGGAGCGCCTAGTTCGTTATTAAACGACGCTTTAGTCCACACGCATTCTGCGCGACTAGAAAGTATCGATGCCAATAAATCTTTTGTAGTTGTTTTGCCACTGGAACCCGTAATCCCAATAACTTTCAGATCTGGCAACTGCTTGCGAACATAACTAGCTAGGGCTCGCACAGCAATTAGTACATCTGAGACAACCACGCCATTTCCTTGTACTTCACGAGTTGTCATAGCGCCTGTAGCACCTCGAGATTGTGCGTCTTGGGCAAAATTGTGACCATCTGCTGCTTCGCCAACCAGAGCTAAAAACAGTGAACCTTTGCTCGCTTCTCGTGAATCAAAAACTGGAGCAGCTGAGATTACTTTGGTTGAATCACCAAATGTTTTTCCGCCAACAATTTTCGCAATTTCTTCGAGAGTAAGTGCAATCATTTCTTAGCCTCGATAGCGTGTGCTAAAACCAAACGATCATCAAATGGATGTACCACTCCGGCAATTTCTTGACCACGTTCGTGACCTTTTCCCAACACAATTACTACATCACCAGGTTGGGCAAGATTCACAGCTAATTTAATTGCTTCTGCTCGGTCTTGCACAATAGCGCTGGGCTCTGAAATCTTTAATCCGTGCGTCATCTGTTCAAGGATTGTCTTTGGATTTTCAGAACGTGGATTATCGCTAGTAAATATTGAAATGTCGCTGCGCAGGGAAAGTTCCTGGCCCATGGCGCTGCGCTTAGAACTATCTCTGTCTCCACCGCAACCTAATACGCCAATAACTTTCTTATCCGTCATTTCGCGGGCAGCTGCCAAAACACGTGCGACAGCGTCAGGACTATGGGCGTAATCAACAAGTGCTGTGAAGTTTTGACCCAAACTTACGGGTTCAAGTCGACCAACTGCTCCGACTAGATGTGGAATCAATGTTGCTATATCTATTGGATCAATACCTGAATCAACACATATTGCAACAGCCATAAGTAAATTATCGAAATTGAATCCACCTCGAAGAGATGTACGACTATCAATCAAAACTCCACCTACGCCACGGATTGAAATGTCACTGTAGTGAATTCCCTCTTCGATTCGTGTGTAATGCCATGTTGCATCTTCATTAAAGCGTGAAAGCGTCTGCACCGGTAACTCTGTATTTGCGGCCAAAATTTGACCGTATGAATCATCGATATTTATAAACGCATGATCTGCATATTCATAAGTAAATAACTTTGACTTGGCTGCGAAATATTCATCCATGCTGCCGTGAAAATCTAAGTGATCTTGAGAAAGGTTTGTAAACCCAACGGCTGCAAAATAGCTTCCACGAACGCGCTCTAGGGAAATTGCATGGCTTGAAACTTCCATAACCAAGTTACGGCAATGACGCTCTCGCATTGTGGCAACCAGTGACTGAAGTTCTGCCGATTCTGGAGTTGTGCGAGTGCTAGTGAGAACTTCGCTTCCTATGCGTGTCTCTACTGTTCCTATTAACCCGCTTTCTTGACCCGCGCTTTGAAAAATTTGATGACACAGAGTGCTTACTGTCGTTTTTCCGTTAGTTCCCGTAATTCCAATGCTAAACAAATCGCGCATTGGCTCGCCATAAAACCAAGAAGAGAGTATGCCTGCGCTTTTGCGTGGGTTTGCGACAATGAGAACTGGTAACCCTTTGATTAACTTTGCGCCCTCATCATCGGTTAAAACTGCCACCGCTCCTGATTTGATAGCATCCTCTGCAAAAGTTGCACCATGAACTTTGGCACCGGCGAAAGCACAGAATAGATCTCCTGGTTCAACATCATTACTAGAAGATGAAATTCCTGTAACTGCAATCTTTTCTAGATCACTTCCAGATAACTCTGTACTGGCGCTGAGAATAGAAAGTACTGATGAGAGTGTTCTTTGACTCTGCGTTAATGGGCGAATCATTGTCCTGAAGCTTTCGAAACGAATTTGGAACTCTTATTGAGAGCGGCTTGCGTTAATGCTACGGGCTGAACCACTGTGTTCGTCGGAGAAATATGTCTGGATTGCAAAACAAAAGACATTACTTCTTTAAATACAGGACCACCTAAGGCTCCACCCCAGTGCATACCTTGTGGGTTTTGAATGGTCACGCTAATCACGTACGCAGGTTTATCTGCAGGAGCAAATCCAATGAATGAAGCGGTGTAGCCGCTATAGCAATTACATGCGTTGCTATAGCGCATCGCTGTACCAGTTTTACCAGCAACTCTGTAACCAGGAATGGCAGCAGTTGGGGCAGTTCCATTTGCAGAAACGACACTTTCCATCATTAAACGAAGTTGTGCGGCCGTATCTGGGCTTAGAACTTTTTCTGTTGTACGAGATTGTGCGGGAGTGAAGTTTCCTGATGAATCACTTGTGCCTGCAATAACAGTTGGTGAAACGCGAACTCCATCATTTGCAATTGTTGCAAAAACGCTGGTGGCTTGCATTGCGGTCAGTGAATACCCTTGTCCAAAAGCAATTGTCGGCGCAGATGTTCCTGACCAATCTTTCACTGGATGCAAAATTCCTGCCGATTCTCCCGGCAGACCCGATCCAGTTTTACTTCCCATTCCAAATTTAGTCAGGTAGCTAAATAAAGTGTCATTACTCATCGTCTCGCCAATTTTGATTGTTCCTGTATTGCTTGATACTGCCAAAATTCCTGTTGCAGTTAGCTTCTGTGTTGGATGATGTTCGTGATCATGAAAAGTAGCATCGCTACGTTTTAATGAATAAGGCACTGTAAAAACAGTTGTTGGAGTAATTTTCTTCTCTTCTAGTGCAGCGGCCAACGTGATTACTTTTCCTGTGGATCCAGGTTCGTAGGCATCTTCCACCGATGGGTTTCGCATTAAATTAAGTGAAACTTTCTTAGTGTTATTTGGATCAAAAGTCGGTGCCGTTGCGTGAGCCAAAATATGGCCTGTCTTTGGATCCATAACAATGACAGTTCCACTAAGAGCGCCAGATTTTCGAACAGCATCTGAAATTGCCTTTGAAGCCACCCACTGCACATCGCGATCAATTGTCAGGCGAATACTTGTACCCTTTTTAGCCGAAACTATTTCTGATTGTGATCCTGGTATTTCAGCTCCTGCTGCACGTGCATATGAATAACGTCCAGCAGTGCCCGTAATAGTTGAATTCATACTTGATTCAAGTCCTGTTGCACCAATGCCATCGTTTCGAACAAATCCAATAAGGGAAGCCAGCAATGAACCAGATGGGTAATCACGTATATATCCACGCTCTGCAAAGAAACCAATGATTCGCTGATCTATTTCGCGTGGTTGCAGCGCTGCATTGTGAGTAGCCATTGCATCGATGAGTGCACGCCAAATAGCAGGTTGGGCATTAGGTAAAACCATGCTGTATTTAAGTTTTCCAGTGATTGCTGTTTGTACTTCTGCTACAGGTAATTTAAGAATCGGTGCTGCAAAAGCTGCAACGCGGGCAGGATCTGAAATCTGAGTTTGATCGACGACGATATTTATTGCAGCAACGCTTCTAGCAAAGGTGACTCCATTTATATCTGTAATATCTCCACGCTTGGCAGGAATAGAACGTGTATTTTGCATTTCATCTACGGCACGGATCTTGTAATCCCCTGCTTGAATAACTTGAACCTGCACTAGTCGAAATGCAAAGAGAACCATGAATGAGAGTGCAAAAATAGTGAGTACAACTAGGCGCTTCTTCGCTAGATTTAAATTACCCACGTGGCACATCCAGATTCAAAAATGTCGGTGTGAGCGAAGGTTTCATTCCTAGCATTTTGGCCTGGTGGGCCAACACCGCTGGAGATGAGACACGTTCAATTTCATGTGAAACCGCTTCATATTGATCGCTAGATAATTTCAAGTCGGCTTGTAGTTTTGATAATTCAAAAGCGTCTTGTGCCAATAAAGTATTGATAAATAGCAGCGCCATAAGAAATGAGGCACCGAGTGCTGTAATAAATAAGGCAAAGAAACGGCGATCGGCTTGCTTGCCAGCAGATGCATCAGCCACAATTCGAAGGGCAGCGCGAGTAGATCTTTGCGCAACGCGTGAAGTTGTTTTAGATATCGCTGGAGCTAGTGCTGTCATCGCCATTTATGCAGCCACCCTTTCAATTGCGCGCAATCGAACTGAAGCCGCTCGTGAGTTTTCCTCGACCTCGGAATCTGTTGGACTCTGGCTGCCATTAAAAACAAGAGTGAACTTTGCGGCCAACTCTGCAATTTCAACTGGAAGTCCTTGTGGTGTTCCAGATGTTGTTGCTTCTTGGAAAAAGTTCTTAACGATTCGATCTTCAAGTGATTGAAATGACATAACTACGAGTCGGGCGTGAACATCTAGAAGGTTGAGCGCTTGTGGAATTGCGCGAGTAATCGCACCGAGTTCGTCATTGGTTTCGATGCGAAGTGCTTGAAAGGTTCTCTTCGCTGGATTTCCACCCGTGCGACGGGTAGCAGCTGGAATGGCGTTTTTCACAAGTGTTGCCAGGTGAGATGTCGAATTAAGCGGAGCTTTTTCGCGCTCTTTAACTATCGATTCAACGATGCGAGTAGCAAATTTCTCTTCACCGTAGGTGCGCAAGATTCGCACTAGTTCACCTGGTGCATACGTATTAACAATGTCGGCGGCTGTCTTACCTTGGCTCTTATCCATTCGCATATCTAGAGGTGCATCGTGTGCGTATGAAAAGCCACGTTCTGCCATATCTAATTGCAGTGATGAGACGCCTAAATCAAAGAGGATTCCTTGCACATGCGAGTAGCCATATTTTTGTGCAACATCTGAAATCGAATCAAAAACACTGTGGTGTGAAATAAATCGTGCTCCATAGTGAGAAAGTCGTTCACTCGCCATTTCGATAGCTTGCAGATCGCGATCAATTCCGATGACAACTAGGTGTGGGAATTTTTCGAGAAGAGCTTCTGTGTGACCACCCAAACCAAGAGTGGCATCAATAACTACAGGCTTTCCATGAGAGGCGATAGCAGGAGAAAGTAAGTTGATACATTCATCGCGCATTACAGATACATGGTGCGCATTACTTGCTTGAATCATCTTCTCCCCCAATCGTTTTTTATTAAAGTTTTTTTCTTTTCTCTCATCTCTGGTCACTGCCGGCCGACGGATCGTTTTATGCGGCGCCGGGGAAGGGGCGCCGCAGTCGTAGGGTCGGCAGTGGCCACAAATGAGAGTTATTTATTAAGGACTAGAACAGTCCTGGGAACACCTCCTCTGAAACATCAGCAAAACCCTTTTCACGATCTGCTAGATATTGATTCCATGAAGTTGAATCCCAAATTTCAACGCGAGTATTTGCGCCAATAACTACGCACTCTTTTTCAAGTGCTGCATAGGTGCGCAAACTCTGCGGAATTGTTATGCGACCTTGACGATCAGGAATTTCATCGTGTGCACCTGCAAACATCACACGTGAGTAATCACGTGCAGCTTTTGCAGTAACTGGTGCTTGTCGCAACGTTTCAGTGATGTGTGCAAATTCAGTTGCAGGAAAAACATAAAGACAGCGTTCTTGTCCTTTTGTAATTACTAGACCAGGAGAAAGTTCTTCGCGAAATTTCGCGGGAAGTATGAGGCGGCCTTTTTCATCAAGACGTGGTTCGTGGGTACCCAAAAACATCTGTACTGGCCCCCTTCCCCAAGGTGTCCTACGTGAGCGTGAAAATACGGCTCATTCCCCACTTTACTCCCTTTTTCTCCATTTTCAACCACCTATCCCCACAAATTTCCCCCGCACTCCCCACCTGCTCTATGGAAAAGGGCACAAAAAAAGCCCCCCGAATTCGGGAGGCCTATGAGCGAGCGCGTTTAATTATCGAAGTTACGTCGATCCCACCGTTCTTCCAGGCGCGAGCGCAGACCTGTGTTTTTCACCTTTGCAGCGCCTTTAACACCTTTGCCAATGCCGCCAATGGCTGAGAGCACTGTGATGAGCCCGGTAAGAGCGATCAGAAAGCCCAAGATTCCAACGGGAACAGTCTGTGAAATAAGACCGCCCAAAATTATTGCCAAACCTGAGAGCAACGCCCCGACACCAGTTAAGACTCGGGTGCGACCTGGAAATGTGCGAGTACCTGTCAGAGTTGAAGATAGACGTGGATCATCCGCCGATAGAGCTTGCTCCATCTCGGCTAATAACTTGCGCTCGCGATCTGATAGTGGCACGAGGCCAACAATAGAACATCTTTGCTTTGTGGGCTACTCATCGTTTTCGGCTTCAGAATTTTCAATCAGGCGCCCTGGACGCACACTCGAACGCCCAAATCTGGCGCGGGCACGATCAATAGCGCGCTCAGCATCTCGCCATCCCTTATCTCGAGCCCCTAAAACCATCTGTTCTGGGGCGGCGCTGACAAGATTTTCAAGACTGACTCCAACAAGTCGCAAACGTGCTCGTTCTATCCGAAGGGCGGTATATAAATCCTTTACAACTTCATAAGCCTCGTGCGCACTATCTGTAGCAAGTGGCAGAGTTTTAGATCTGTTAATGGTTGTGAAATCTGCAAAGCGAACTTTGATTGAAATTGTTTTTGCAAATAATCCTTTGTCTCGTAATCGCGCGGTTGCTTTTTGAGTCAGCCGTAAAAACTCTTGCAGTATCTCTTCTGGATTATCTAAATCATGTGCGAATGTTTCTGCAGCACTGATGCTCTTATCTACATCTTCAGGAGTCACATCACGAAAATCGCGGCCCCATGCTAGTTCGTGCAATGTTTCACCAGCTGCTTGGCCTATTGCTCTAATCAGAGTTGCACGTGGCAAATTGGCTACATCTTCAACGGTGCGAAGTCCGAGTTGTTCTAGCGTTTCTGCAGTCTTTGGTCCGACTCCCCACAGCGCAGATACTGGCAATGGGTGCAAAAAAGTAAGTATTCGATCGGGTGCGATTTCTAATAAGCCATTTGGTTTGCAATGTCCGGATGCTAATTTTGCTATGAACTTAGATGGTGCAATTCCAACTGAGCATGTAATGCCCTCTTGCTCAAATACTCGCTTTCGAATCTCGGTTCCGATCTCGCGTCCTGTGCCGAGTAAACGTCTCGCGCCAGTTACATCTAAGAATGCTTCATCTAGTGAGAGTGGTTCTACTAGCGGTGTGAAGTCGGCAAATATTTTCATTATGGCTTCTGATACTTCTGAATACCGCGCATGATTTGGCGGCACAAAGATTGCATGTGGCGCCATTCGTTGTGCGCGACCAACTGGCATTGCAGCCCGAATTCCAAATTTACGGGCCTCGTAATTTGCCGAAAGAACAACCCCGCGCGCACCTGCGCCAACTACGAGTGCTTTGCCGCGCAGTGTTGGATCATCGCGTTCGGCAACGGATGCATAAAACGCATCCATATCCACGTGAACAATCGTGGCGTATGTACTCATATCGCCAGCGTACTTCTCTGTGCGTTCCACTTTTCGTAAGCAGCGCGCAAGTCCCATATGCCTGTTGCTCGAATGGATATTCCACGCGCTCCCGTGCGTCGTGTGACACCACGCAATAAGACAAGTTCAGATGTGTAGATCGTTGAGAGATATTCAGTGGCTACATCACTAAAAAATGTTGCATCGCTACAGCCGTGGCCATCATTGAGTGTAAGAAATATGACCCGCTTCCCAGAACGTACAGGCGGAGTTTGAATGGATACACGGACTCCAGCAACTAGAACAGTGGACGCGGATCGCACTGCAAGTAAATCTGAAGATTTGATGGCGCCTATCGAATTAAGAAAGTGAGAATAAAACTCGAGCATATGGTGAGTAATGTCCATGCCGAGTCGTTTTACTTCGTGAGCAACTTTTTCATTGCTACCTAAATCTGGCAGACCACTCGCTTCTAGTGCAGGGGCCTCAAACCCTAAGGTCATCTGCGAACGCAGCGCGTTAGGCATTGTTGGACCTTTTATGAGATCAGAAAAATGAAGTAATAAATCTCGACGATTGATCACGCCAGTATCGGTAATTGCATGTAATCGATCAAATGCACCCGTAAGGATTAAGGATTCGATGATGGGCTGGGATGCACCGGAGCGATAATAAAAATCTGCCAAATCTTTATATGGTCTAGCCGCAATAATGTTTTCAATCTCTTCGGTGCTAATTCCATTAATAGTTGAAAGCGCAATACGAATACTTTGGGTGCCATCTTCTGCAATTTCTACTCGGTAGCTCTGATCCGAATTATTAACATCAAGGGGCGCAATTGAAATACCCATCTGTCGTACTTCATCCAAGATCAACCGCTTGGGATACATGCCGGGATCGTGAGTAAGAACGCCGGCTAGAAATGCTGCTGGGTAATGCGTCTTAAGCCATGCAGATTGATACGTTGGAAATGCAAAAGCTGCAGCATGCGCCTTACAAAAACCAAAGGATGCAAATGCACGAAGAACTTCCCAGACTTCATTGATTACTTCTGGTGAATAACCGTGTTCAGTTGCAGCTGGATAAAACCAATCGCAGACCTTCTGTTGACCTTGGCGATCTCCGAGGGCTCGGCGCATTTCATCAGCGTGCGCCAATGAGCAGTGCGTCATAGTGGCGATGATGGAAATAACTTGTTCGTGAAAGACAACAACGCCTTCGGTATCGCGCAATATTGCGTACAGATCAGGATGAATAATCTTGCGCGCACTCCAGCCATGTCGCGATTTTAGAAAAGGCGAAATCATGTCACTCTTTACTGGACCGGGACGAAAGAGTGAAATATCAATAATCAAATCTGTAAAAGTCTGTGGCTCTAATTTGCCGACGAGTTCGCGTTGTCCTGGGCTTTCTATCTGAAAGATGCCGATTGTTTTTGTGGATTGAATAAGTTCGTATGTATGCGGATCATCAAGTGCAATCGCATCAATATCTACCTCTTCGTTATGGACTCGAGAGATTTCGCTGAGCGCATAGGAGATGGATGACTGCATGCGCACCCCAAGAATGTCTAACTTAAGTAAGCCAACATCTTCGACATCATCTTTATCAAATTCCACCATTGGATAACCGCTGGCATTTCGTTGTAGCGGTACGCGATCGAGTAGTCCCCCGTTAGATAAAACAATTGCACATGGATGCATTGATAAGTGCCGCGGCAAACCTTCTAGGCGTCTAGCCATTGTGATAACCATCTTTGCTAAAGGCGTCTTAACGTTTTTTTCACGCAAGCCATATGGTGATTTAGCAATGAGATTAATTTCAGCAGCCGGTAGTCCTAAGGCGGCACCTGCGTCACGAATACTCTGACGAGTGCGATAGGTATCAAAACTTGCAACAGTTGCACATCGCGATTGATTGCCAGGAACATCCCACCGCGGATCTGCATATTTTTGAAAGACCAGATCATAAATTTCTAAACGACGGTGTGATTCGACATCAATATCAATATCAGGCAGAGCCCGGCGAAGTGGTGAACAAAAGCGTTCCATCAGTAATCCATGTGCAAGTGGATCAACTCCTGAGATACCAAGTAAGTGACAGATAAGAGATCCCGCTCCAGAACCACGCGCCGATACACGAATGCCACGTTCGCGTGCCATGTCTGCAATGTCAGCGACGGTAAGAAAATATGACTCGTAACCAAGGGTTGCAACTGTTGCGAGTTCGTCATCAAGTCTTTCGCGAGCGTTTTTAACTGCTTGTGTACCGCTGTATCTCCAATTGATTTTTGCCTCCGATCTGTGACGCAAGAGTGATCGCATCTCTTGGGCATTTTCTACTCCAACAACATGTGCTTCAGGTAAATGAATCGAACCAAGACCAATATCTCGTGTGGGTGATAGCAATGTTTGTTCTGCCCATGCACGCGTTGTAGAAAGAAGTGCACGTGCATTGCGTTCGCCCCCTGCGCGTGCAATTTCATCAGCGAGTGCGTGCATCTCTGGTGTTGATTTGAGATATGCCTCAGCATTTGTTCGCCCTATATGACGAGGATGTAGCGGAACTAGTTGGCGAGCACAATCCAAAATATCTGCAACTGGTCCATCTTCTGGTCCACGCATTCGTGCAGCATTTGTAATAACAGCATCAATATCGTGATCTCGAGCAAAGATTAGTGAGCGGCCTGCATGAGTAATAGATCCAGGACCATCGCCTTTTGCTAGGTGTGAAACACATTCGATTGCATGGGCTTTAAAGTAATCACGGGTCTTATTAAATATAGCTAGCGCGTTATCTGTGCGATGTGCAGCAATTGCAGGTGCAATAGGTGCATCAAGCCCGTGTAGAACATAGAGCTTGTCTGTGTATTGCCCAAAGCGTTCAAGAAAATCAAGGGTTAAGACAGGTGCACCAGTAGATAAATTAAGCGATGTCATGAGCCGGACAAGGTTGCGCCATCCCCCATCGCTACCGGCAATGATGGTTAATCGAGGTAATTTTTTCTGCTCTTCTCCGCGATTCATCTTGAGATCAATAGCAAGATTGACTCCGATGATTGGAGCAATGCCGTATTCAAGACAGGCTTTTGTAAATCGAATTGCACCTAAGAGACCATCGCGATCAGTTAAGGCAAGTGCGGGTGCTTCTAGTTGACTGGCACGTGCGACAAGATCGCCTGGTTGTGTAGTGCCGTACTTAAGTGAGAATGCACTGGCAGTATGTAAGTGAATAAAACTCATATCGCTTTAATAATCCATGCACCGGTGATGTCATCTCGTTCGAGTTCAAATGTTTGCAATGTGCCAATCGGTGCAGCTTCTACTTTCCATACTGCGCGCGCTTGATCATCGGGGTGAAAGTTGCCATCACTAATTCGGTTCCACCAACCACCTGCTTCGCACCACCGTGAAAGAACTGCGTGAATACGAAAACGCTTTCCAGCGAAAGTGAATTCGATAGGACCAGAAGTGCCATCAGATAAAACTTCACCTGGTTGGGCAATCTGGGCTCTTACATGCACGGCGGCCATCGCGGGACTCTTTCTTACTAGGGTGTGGATAATTCGAACAGATGTTCGAAAAATAGTCCCTAGGACTGACAGGCGCAAGCCCCGTGTGCGACACGCTTAGAGCAAGCGTAGATAGTTGAAGTTTCAACTACTTTGGCATACCTTGGACTTGTTAGTTCACAGCACATACCTACAGAGGAGAAACATGGACGTAGTAACACTCATCGGTCGCCTGCTATTTGCAGCGCTATTTATTGGTTCAGGCATTGGTCACTTTGCAAAGCTTGAAGCAATGACTGGATATGCAAAGTACAAGAAACTTCCTGCTGCAAAGTTCGGAGTTCTTATCAGCGGCCTCTTCTTCTTACTCGGTGGAATTTATATCGCCATCGGCCTATGGGTTGATCTTGGTGCGCTATTAATTGCTATCACGGTAATTCTTGCAGGAATCATCTTCCACGCATACTGGAAAGAAACCGATGCAACAGCAAAGATGAACGAGCAAATTGCATTCAATAAAGATCTTGCACTTGGTGGAGCAGCACTAATCCTGTTCGCACTTATTGCAAGTGGAACAATTTCTGGATCAGATTTTGGTCCACACGTAGGAAACATTAGTTTCTTCAGCAAATAAGCCGTACTTACAAAAAGCCCTCAGCGCGTGCTGGGGGCTTTTTGCTTTACTTAATAACTCGGGAAAGAAAACCAGCAGCAACAAGTGCCAGTATAGGAAAACCCATTGCTATCGAAATAGAAGTACCTTCTGCGAGGAATCCAATAATTGAAGGTCCAATAAAGAATCCAGATAGACCGATCACAAATGCACGTGCACTAGATACGGAGGGCGCTATTCCAGGAATCGAACTTGCTGCCAAAATAAAAGCCGGAAACATTGGTCCTATCGCTAGGCCGGCAATAACAAAGCCTAGGTTGATAATCACAAGGGCTACTAACGGATGCGCATCTGACAGTGGTACTGCAATTGCAATACTTGCAGCCCATCCGATTGCTCCGAAATAACCACACATACGTACTAAACGTGCTGGACCAAAGTGATCGAGTGCGCGATCACCTAGAAAACGTGCAGTAATCATTGCTAGAGCAAAGGATGCATACGCCGAGGCATTAATGCCTTTTCCAACTCCCATGTCATCTCGTAATAAAAGTGCTCCCCAATCACTTGCAGATCCCTCTGCAATTAACGCAGCCAATAAACCAAATCCGATAAACCACAATGACGTGACAGATTTTCCAAAGAGTGCGATCTTGGCGGTTGTTTCATCCTCACCTTGATGGCCATCTAAATTTTCAGGAATTAACCGAGCAACGCAAGGTAAGAACGCTGCGATACACAGAACTGAAACAGCACCCAAGTTCACTTGAGGAGAAAGTACGCGTGCAACCGAGCCACCTAAAACAGTTGTTGAAAAAGCTCCAACACTCCAGAGTGCATGAAAGGAAGACATACTGCGGGCTTGCAGAATTTTTTCGACAGCCACTGCTTGTGTATTGAGTGCAACGTCGGTACTTGAATATCCAAAACCCATCAAGAAAAGTGCGAAGGCTAGAAATAGTGGAACCGTTGAAAAACCAATTGCACATAAGCCAGCAGGTAGCAATATTGTTGAAACAAAGAGAACTCTTCGTGATCCATATGTGTGAACTAATCGACCTGCTAATTGCGCTCCGGTAATAGACCCCAATGAACTCGCAAGCAGGACCAAGCCGAACTGCGCATTATTTAAACCATTAGCATCTTTAATTTCAGGAATTCGTGCGACCCAACCCATTGATGCAATACCCATGATGGCAAAGCAAGCCCACAGCGCACTCTTTGATTGCTGCGCAATCTCAACGGGTGTGAGAATTTTCATTGGGTAACCCTACTATTCTTACTCTCATGTCACTGCGAAAATCATTCATTGCACTATGCATTATTGCTTTTGCATCGACTCCCCTGGCACATAGCTCTGAGCCACTTTCGCAAGATACGCGGATGAATCTAGTTAAAACATTCTCAGGAAATTTAAGTCCTAAATCAGTTCTCTCTTCCGGAACTGGATTAGTTAGCGCACACAACATGATGTACAACCACACGGTCTCTATTTTTGATTCAAAAACTTTGGAGTTACTTTCTACAGTAAAAGATAGCGTGGATCTCAAATCTTTTGGATACACAAAATACAGTGGCACATATCGCGGTGCTCCTGTTGAAGGCGCGTTCTCTCCCGATGGCAAATATCTGTACTTCACTAATTATGCGATGTATGGCAAGGGATTTTCCAAAGAAGGCCATGACACGTGCTCACCTGCTTCAGGCTATGACACGAGTTTTCTTTCACGAATTGATCTGAGTACCTACGAGATTGATGCGGTCTACCCCGTTGGATCAGTACCAAAGGTTGTCAAAGTTACTCCCGATAACAAATACATATTGGTCTCTAACTGGTGCTCTTACACGCTCTCCGTTATTTCAGTTGCAGAACAAAAAGTTGTGCAGAGTATAAAAATCGGTCGCTATCCACGTGGAATTGTGGTGACTAATGACAGCGCATTTGCATACGTTGCTGAAATGGGCGGCAATAGGTTGCACCGCATAAACCTTGCCAACTTCGAACATACATACATTCCGATTGGATCAAATCCAAGAGCACTCGTTCTGTCTCCAGATAATAAAACTTTGTACGCCACATTAAATGTCTCCGGACAAATTGCGGCTTGGGACTTGGTTGCAGATAAGTCACTTGGAAAAACTAAGGTAGGAAATGCTGCACGTAGCCTAGATATTTCATCAGATGGAACAGCACTCTTTGTCACCAACTTTAAAAGTGGCACAATTTCAAAGGTACGTACATCCGATCTCAAGGTTCTGCAAACCATCAAAGTCTGCTCTGAGCCAATTGGAATCTCCTATGACGCACCCACTGCACGTACGTGGGTTGCTTGCTACAAGGGTTCGGTCAAAGTTTTCGCTAATAATTAATCTAATGCTCTAAAGTTCGGCTATGTCTGCGATATTTGAAAACTCTTCAGTTCAGCGCGTGCAATCACTGATGAAAGAACTTGGTATGAGTGGTGAAATAACCGCACTGGCTGATAGCGCCCGAACAGCCAAAGAAGCAGCTGATGCATTAGGTATCGAAGTTGGCCAGGTTGCATCATCGATTGTTTTCAAACTAGATGATGAATCCCCACTTCTTGTGATCACTAGCGGTCGCCATAAAGTTGATACTGACCTTGTTGCAAAAAATTTAAGTCAAAGTAAATTACACAGAGTTGATGCAGATTACGTAAAGGAAAAATCAGGATTTTCAATTGGTGGCGTATCTCCTATTGGCTGGGTATCGAAAGCAACAATTTTGATTGATAAAGCTCTGGATGACTACGACGTTGTATGGGCAGCTGCCGGTCACCCCCATTCAGTGTTTCCAACAACTTACGCCGAACTGATTGCTTGCACTGGTGCAACATCTATGGTCGTAGGAGAATGACGCAATGATTTTAGATAGTGAAAAATTCAACGGTCCAGCAGGAAGTGACGTTGTAGTACTTATTCATGGAATGGGCTCTGCTGCCACTGCGTGGAAACTAATAATTCCTGAATTAACCAGACACTTAACTGTTTTCACTCTTGATCTGCCAGGACATGGAAAAACTCCCATGTCTATTTCGCAAGCAATGGATCCACGTTCTATGGGCGATGCAGTGTGCGAAACCATGAGTGAACTTGGAATAGAAAAGTTTCACCTATGCGGAAACTCTTTAGGTGGTTGGGTTGGACTTGAAGTGGCTGCCAAACATAGTGGCCGCGTTTTATCTTTTACGGGTTTGGCACCTGCTGGTTTGTGGCTTGCTCCATATACCGCGCGTTATCCCGGAACTGCATTGCTGCGAGCAATTGCAAAAACAACACGGCCGTTAACACCTGTTGCATTGCGATATGAATGGGGCAGAAAACTTGGCTTCGCAGATGTCAGCCCTCTCTGGCGCAATTTGAGTTATGAAACATGTCTTGATGCATCCCTTGCAATGGGAGCTGCAAGTGGATACTTCCCCGCGTGGGATGGAATGCTGAAAAAAAGATTTGATTCACCAATTCCCCATTCGATTCCAGTGACGATTGTCTTTGGAGATTCCGATAACACTTTGCCGGCATCTAATTGCCAAGAACGCTCTGTTGTTCCATCTCATAGCAAGTGGTTTGTCATTGAAAATTGTGGGCATGCGCCGATGTGGGATCACCCAACAACAGTTACTCGACACATTCTTGAAACCACGCAATCTCGCTAATGGTTACTGCGCTCTACTTTTTTAACACACCGACTCGATCGCTGCCCTTTGCTATTTGGGCAATGGCCGTAGATCGTGGACGTTTACGCAGATTTAAGGGCGTGAGCTTTGCAAAGTTATTGGGCGCCGGCAAAGGTGAAACTTTTACCCCGAGAGATGCCGATATTCATCGGTGGGGATTTTTAGTTGTTATTGATGAAAATCAATTATCAGCACTGGATCAATCTTCCATCGTTAAACAATGGAGAAAAATAAGCACCAATGAATATCGCATTCTGCTTGATCCAATTTCTTCCCATGGAAAATGGAGTAGACGCGAACCATTTAAAGTCAAAGAAAATGTTTCGACCGATGGAAAAATTGCGGCCATAACTCGTGCGCGCATTAAAGCGACTCATACATCTAGATTCTTTGCATCAGTTCCACCTGTGACCGCATCGCTTCATGGAAGTACAGGTCTACTTGCAGCTATTGGTATTGGTGAAGCACCGATTGGATTACAGGGCACTTTTTCTTTGTGGCAAAGCGCGAGTGATATAAGAAATTTTGCATATAAGGGCGAGGCGCATACCAAGGCCATTGCAGACACAGAGAAATTTCAGTGGTACGCCGAAGAACTCTTCGCACGCTTCAGTGTGCGCGAGGAGCGTGGGTCAATGGTGGCCAAGCAGGCGAACTAGGGCAGAATTACGCCATGTCGATTCGCCATTACTCACCCCGCAGAAATCGCAGGAGCGGAATTTCTTTTCGTTCCAAAACGCTTCTCGGCATAGTTCTGGGTATTGCAATTGGATTACAAATAATTTATCCACTTATTGATGGTGAAACTTTGCGCGTTGTAACGATCGCAACGGTGTATTGGGCAGCGGGTGCAATGGCGTTGCATGCACTTTTGGCATACGGAGCTCAATACGCATTTACTTACCTTGGAACGACAATCATTTTTGCACTCATTGTTGAATCAGTCGGTGTTAAAACAGGATGGCCATTTGGCACATATGAATACGATCCTTCACTTGGTCACACAATTGCAGGTGTTCCATACGTTGTTCCATTTGCGTGGGTAATGATGGCTCATCCAGTTTTAGTTGCAGCCCGTCGCGTTGCTGGTAACTGGGTATTTCTTTATGGTGGATTTGCAATGGCTGCTTGGGATTTATTTTTAGACCCACAAATGGTTGCTGCCAATCGTTGGAGATGGACTTTTGATGGAGCACACGTTCCATTCCAACCAGAAATACCACTTTCAAATACCGTTGGATGGCTGTCGGCGGGTATGGCGCTGATCGCAATTTTGCATCAAGTACTGCCACGTGATCGCAGAAAATCAAGTGCAAGTTTTGGCGCAGTGGATCTATTTTTAGGATGGACTTTTTTTGCGGGTTTAGTTTCTAATCTATTTTTCTTTAACCGTCCTGGGGTTGCATTAATCGGTGGAATCGCTTTTGGACTCTTCTTCCTACCGTATGCATTTTCGCGCTGGCTCGGGCGTCCGTAAGTCTTTCTCATGCTTGAAATTTCACTAGGTTTTTCTCTCATTGCTCTGCTATTTACAATTCTTAACAATTTTTCATTAATCACTCCACGCATAGCCGAGCAAGTGAAAGAGAAAATAAGCGTCCTTGTCCCGCTTCGAAACGAAGAAGAAAATGCAGTGGCCATTATCGAAACTTTGGCCGCTCAAGAGAATTTATCTCATGTCGAATTTCTTATCCTTAACGATAATTCAACTGATAAAACCTATGAATTAATCAAATCTACTGCTCGAGGTGATTCACGATTTAAAATTATGCAGGGTTCGGCCTTGCCGGAGGGATGGCTAGGAAAACCGTGGGCACTTGCCCAACTCAGTGAATCTGCCTCAGGTGAGATTCTGATCGGCATTGACGCGGATGTTCGTCTGGCTTCAACCGGCATTGCCGCTGCGGTTACTGCGATGCACAAGAATAATTTGGACTTTTTCTCACCATATCCATCTCAAGTTGCACGCACTTTTAGCGAACGAATGATTCAACCACTACTGCAATGGTCTTGGCTTTCATCTGTACCTCTTGCAATTGCTAAACGTTCAACGAATCCAGCTTTTGCTGTGGCCAATGGTCAATTCTTTGTGCTCAAGAAAAGCGCTTTAGAAAAAAGCGGTGGATACTCTTCAATTAAGTCAGAAGTACTAGATGACATGCAGATGGCAAGAGTGCTGCTTCGTAATAAATTTAAGGGAACTGTTGGAAATGGTGCACTCATTGCGCAGTGTCACATGTACTCATCCTGGCAAGAGTTGGAAAATGGTTATGCAAAATCCCTGTGGAAAGGTTTTGGAGGTCTCTTCGGATCTTTCATAGCAATTTCACTACTTATTCTTACCGGAATTGTTCCCTTAATCGCTGCTGCAAGTGGCTCATCTTTGGGATGGTATGCCTTCGAAGCCGTACTTCTATCTCGAATCATTAGCGCCCGGATTACTCGTGCAAACTTATTTGATTCACTACTGCATCCGATTTCTGCTGCCTTACTTGTCTACCTGATCATTTATTCATGGCTCATGCGCGGTCGCATCCAATGGAAAGGTCGCACCGTATGAGCCAACCAGAAGTAATTGTTATTGGCGCTGGCATGGGTGGAATGTGCACCGCTGCTCGTTTAGCTCGCCAAGGTCATGTTGTTCGCGTGCTTGAAAGTTCAGATAAACCTGGCGGTAAGTGCCGCACAGAGTGGATTGGTAAATACGCATTTGATACGGGGCCTTCCCTGCTGACGTTACCTGCTGTCTATCGTGATTTTTTTGCACGCACCGGCAAACATCTAGGACAAGTATTAGATGTGAAACCTGTTGATCCAGCATTTGATTACCGTTTCCACGATGGAGTTTCTCTAAAATTTGCAAACCTTGCGCATCACAAAACTCAAGAAGAAATCACTCGAGTGCTTGGTCCAGAAGTTGCAGCGCAATGGGATGCACTCATTAAGCGCGCCGAACGAATGTGGGATGTCTCTCGCGAACCATTTGTTGAATCAGAACTTAAATCAATTTTTTCACTCATCAAGCGACCAACTCTTCTGCGCGATTTAAGAGTTATCGCTCCTTGGAAATCACTTCGAGATTTAGCAAATGAATTGCTGCCGGATAAACATCTTCGATACATCCTTGATCGGTATGCGACATACAGCGGATCAGATCCTCGGTTAGCTCCAGCAGTGCTTTCGACAATCGCCTTTGTTGAAGAAGCATTTGGTGCGTGGCATATCACCGGCGGAGTAGGGCAACTCTCCCAGGCCGTTTATCAGCGCTGTCTAGATCTTGGAGTTGTATTTGAATTTGATTCACCAGTTGCAGAGATCAATCACAACAAAGGACGCGCAACTGGAGTAACCATGAAGGATGGACGAAAAATTGAAAGCTCTATTGTTGTGGCAAATGCTGATGCCTCACTTGTTTATAACTCACTGATAAGTGGCAAGGTCAGAAAGATTAAGGGTGCACGCAAGCGAATCGCTAAGAGCACGCAATCACTTGCTGGATTTTCACTCTTATTGGGGCTTCGTCCAGATGAAACATCAACGGATCTAAATCATCACACCATACTTTTCCCAGAGAACTACGACGCAGAATTTGATGCAATTTTTACAACGCAAACGCCGGTGAAAGATCCCACAATCTATTTATGCGCACCAAATGATTCAGCAATGGTTAAAGAATTAGGCGCACAATCGATCTATGTTTTGGTCAATGCTCCTGTACATGATGCCAATGGAAAAAATGGATGGAATTGGAACGATCCTGAATTCAATCGCGAATATGCAAACTCGATTATCGATCAGATTGAAGCCCGTGGTATTTCAATTCGTGATCGCCTTGATGTTCTAGAAATACGAACTCCGGCTGATCTAGAAAAAAGTGTTAGTGCCCCAGGTGGAGCAATTTATGGAACATCAAGTAATGGCGCGCAATCTGCGTTCTTACGTGCTCGTAACCGTTCACCACTCAAGGGTTTGTATTGTGTTGGTGGATCAGCTCATCCTGGTGGTGGATTACCGTTAGTTGGACTGAGCGCTGAAATTGTTGCTAACGCAATCGGGAATACGCAAAACGCATCACGCTTACTGCACTAAATAGTGACGCTCCAAGAAATACCCACGTTGCAATTTCAATGCCCGGCAAATCTAAATGCCACGCAATTAATACTATAAAAATAAAACTTGCGCGCACTGGTCTTTCTGTAATGGTTACGAGTCCAAGGTCTTTAACTCCTAGAGATGAAACTCGTGCGCGCATATATTCCTGTATTGATGCAACGAGCCACAACGCGATGCACAAATACGCTGGAACACCAATGACATAAAGTGCATATAGCCAGAGTGCTTCACTGATTCGATCAACGACTGAATCAAGTAGTGCTCCCCAATTCGAAGTTCGATTTTGGAAAATTGCCACACTTCCGTCAATGCCATCAAAAAATAAAGAGATCACAATCAGTGCTATAGCCCACAGGGATTGCGATGTGAGCGCTACGCCTATCGCACTTACTAATCCCAAAGTGGTTAACACATTCGGTGTTATTCGAAGCAACGTGCAGAGCAACCCAAATCTGTATGAAATTGAGAGCCATCTGCCCACAATGCCAGTTGTTGGCGCAGAGTTATGGAGTTCACTCCATTGATCTCTAAATTGCTCGCGCGTAATCACTGACATGGACCTTTCTTAAAATGACTAGGAGTAAGACGCAGGGTACCGTTACCGCGTGGCTAATGAGAATAGTGCAACACCTGCTGCGATTCGCACGCTAATTGAGGGCGAGCTCGCAACTTTTCTAAGCGCCCAAAAAACTTATTTAGAATCCATCGGCAGCGAACTCGTGCCCGCATCAGATGCGCTCTCATCATTTCTATTAGATGGTGGAAAGAGATTGCGTCCACTCTTTGCGTACTTTGGATTTATTGGTGCCGGTGGCACGCATAGCCAAGAAGTTATTCGTGCATGTGCAAGTCTTGAATTATTACAAGCATGTGCACTCATCCATGATGACTTGATGGATGGATCTGATACTCGTCGAGGAAAACCAGCGATTCATAAACACTTTGAAAAATTACATTCAAATGAGAGTGCAGTCGGCTCTTCGGTTGGTTTTGGACAAGCTGCAGCAATTCTTTTGGGTGATCTTGCCCTCGTATATTCAGACCTTGCACTTCATCAAAGTGGAATCAACAACAACTTACTGCCTCAAGTTCTGGCAGTACACGATGAAATGCGCGTTGAACTCATGGCTGGACAATTCCTGGATATATACGAACAAACGAGAAGTTCGCACACCGTAGAACGTGCACTGACAATCGCGCGTTACAAATCTGGCAAATACACAATTGAGCGTCCACTTCATTTCGGTGCTTCTCTTGCAACTACAGATAAGGACCATCTCGCACAAGTGACATCACATTATTCTGCTTATGGATTGCCACTAGGTGAAGCTTTTCAATTACGTGATGATTTACTTGGCGTATTTGGAGATCCAGAGTTAACGGGCAAACCAGCTGGTGATGATCTTCGCGAAGGAAAGCGCACAGTTCTTGTTGCAATGGCACAAGAATCAATGAGCGCTGCTGATATCAAAGAGTTTGAATCCCAATTTGGTAAACCAGATCTAGATGCCAAGGGGATCGCTACTTTGCGACAAATCATCACAGATTCAGGCGCGCCAGAGCATGTAGAAACTCTCATTACGAATCTTACAAACACTGCCACGCAAGCACTTGATACCACCGCAATCACAACCCAAGCTCGCCAAGTTTTAGAAGAACTTGCAATCATCGCAACGAAGAGGAATCTCTAATGACTAAGCGTGTCAAAGGCCCAACAGATCATGTTGTTGTAGTTGGAGCTGGCCTTGCCGGATTAAGTACTGCTCTTCGCTTGGCAGGTGCTGGTCGCAAAGTAACTGTGATCGAACGTGAAAGTGTTCCGGGCGGACGAAATGGTTTGCTCAATAAAGATGGCTACGCATTTGATACTGGCCCATCAGTTCTAACGATGCCATCTCTTATCAATGATGCATTTAATAGCGTTGGCGAAGAGTTAAAGGATTGGCTTGAGCTAACTCCCGTAAAACCTTTGTACCGTGCGTTCTATGCAGATGGTTCACAAATTGACGTGCACGCAAATACTGAAGAGATGGAAGCAGAAATTGCTCGCACAGTTAGTTCTAGTGAGGCTGCGGGATACCGTCGCTACGTAGATTTCGTTACCAAACTGTACAAGTACGAGATGAATGACTTCATTGACAGAAATATTGATTCACCACTTAACTTGTTGACTCCGAACTTGGCACGTTTGATTGCACTAGGTGGCTTTAGACGTCTATCTCCAAAAGTAAATCAATTCATGAAAGATCCACGCCTTCAAAAGGTTTATTCATTCCAGGCAATGTATGCCGGAGTAAGCCCCCAACAAGCACTTGCAATTTACGCCGTTATTGCATACATGGATTCGGTCAATGGAGTCTTTTTCCCTAAAGGTGGAATGCACGCAGTTCCTAGAGCCCTTGCTGCTGCTGCACAAAAGCATGGTGTCGAATTTATCTACAACACAAGCGTTGAGAAAATCGAAACTTCTAATTCACGAGCAAAAGCAGTCATCACCAACACTGGCCAACGCATTGAATGTGATGCCCTTGTTCTTAACCCTGATCTACCAGTTGCATGGCGCGAATTACTTGGAAAAACTCCATTGTCGGTCAAGCGTCTTCGCTACTCCCCTTCGTGTGCCACGTTGCTCGTTGGTTCATCGAAAAAATATGACCATGTAGCTCATCACAATATTCACTTTGGTGATTCATGGGATGGCGTTTTTGACGAACTTATCAATAAGAAAACATTGATGAGTGATCCAAGCGTGCTAGTCACAATTCCTACAAAAGATGATCCATCACTAGCACCTGCCGGCAAAGAGTCTTATTACATCTTGTATCCGACTCCAAATTTAGATGCTGATATTGATTGGAAGAAACAAGCAGGCCCTTATCGCGATCACATGATTAAAACTCTAGAAGATCGTGGATACACCAACTTTTCAGATGGCATCGAAACAGAAGTAATGACTACTCCCCTTGATTGGCAAGATCGCGGAATGGAGCGCGGTGCGCCATTTGCCAGTGCTCATACATTTTTCCAAACAGGTCCATTTAGACCACGCAATATGGCCAGCGGTTTTGAAAATGTTGTCTTCACGGGCTCTGGAACACAACCAGGTGTGGGTGTACCAATGGTTTTGATCTCAGGTCGCTTAGCAGCAGAAAGAATTGTTGGACCAGTTAAGTAAATGAACGAGTTAGATGCTGCTGGAATTCAGGGAACGGCACTGCGTGCGTCCTATGAAGAGTGCAAGCGCCTTAATTCATTGCATGGAAAAACTTACTATCTAGCTACTCTCTTATTGCCAGCGCACAAACGTCCATTCGTTCACGCTCTTTATGGTTTTGCGCGTTATGCCGATGAAATTGTTGATGATCTTGCATCAACTTTAAGTGATCAAGAAAAAGCACTCCAATTAAAAACTTGGGGTGACTCGGTGCTTGCATCCATTTCAACGGGAATAAGTACCGATCACGTAGGTGCAGCCCTGATTGATACTGTTCGCAGATTTAATATTCCACAACAACACTTCGTAGATTTCTTGCACTCAATGACAATGGATCTCACTGTAGGTACGTACAAAACCTATGAAGATTTAATGGAATATGTATACGGTTCGGCAGCAGTTATTGGCTTACAGATGGTTCCAATTTTGGGTCCGCTCTCAGATGGTGCTTACGAGCCGGCTAAGAAATTGGGAATCGCTTTCCAGCTCGCGAACTTTATTCGAGATGTCGGCGAAGATCTCGACCGCGGTCGCATTTATCTTCCGCTAGATGAACTCGCACAATTCGGAGTGACTAAGGAAATGCTTTATGAAAGAAAACTCACTCCACAGATAATTGCGGCCCTTAAATTTCAAATTGAACGGGTTCGTCAATTGCAACGAGAAGCTGAACCTGGAATCGCTCTGCTTGAAGAATCAAGCCGTCCATGTATATCTGCTGCCAGCACTTTGTATTGTGGCATTGTTGATGAAGTCGAAAATATTGGATATGACGTATTTAATAAACGCGCCAAAACTTCTACGGCGCGTCGTATACGGGTTGCACTTCCAGCATTTATTCGCGCAATATCTGCAAGATAGGTTTTTCCCTCCTATAGTTAGCAGTGCGGGAGCCACGGTGGCTGAGAGGATCTGAAATTCAGATCGACCGCTAGACCCGTCCGGTAATGCGGATGTGGAAGGAAAACTTTGATGTCAACCATTTTATTTACAGCATGGGGCTATGAAGTTTCAATTCTTGAATTCATTGCAGCAATCACATCTTTTATTGGCGTTGGACTTGGAGTTACTGCCAAAAGAATTACGTGGCCATGGTGGGCACTAAGCAGCGCTCTCTATGCAATCTTTTTCTATCAAGCAGATCTTTTCGCTAGCGCTGCACTTCAAATAGTTTTTATTGCTGCAGCGATCTGGGGATGGTTTGGATGGGGCCCTAAAGGCGCAGTACCTTCTTCGTTATCGACTAAACACCGAGCAATGTGGGCAGCAGGATTAGTACTTTTATTTATTGCGCTCACGCCATTACTTCAGAACATGGGAGCTGCTGCAACCTGGTCTGATGCGCTAATTTTCCTTGGAAGTTTCTTTGCGCAAGCAATAATGGTTTATGAAAAATACGAGGCTTGGCCACTCTGGTTTGCTATAGATCTTTTGGCCACAATTCAATACGCGGTTTTGGGATATTGGTTCACCGCTGTTTTATACGCAGCATTCACAGTGATTGCTCTGATTGGATGGAAGCGTTGGTATGAATCTCACCGAAGCGCTCACTGATTTACTTTCAGCCTCTGGCCCCCATCTCATTGCAATAGATGGTCCGGCAGGTGGTGGGAAAAGCACATTGGCTAAAGATTTATATCTTTTTTTTAGCACCACGCGCGAAATTAATCTTCTTGGATTAGACGATATATACGACGGTTGGACAAACGCACTTGGTGAGAAGTTAACGAATGATTTGGAAACCATTGCAAGCGCTCATGCGCAGAAAAAATCTACATCGATGCAGATTTACGATTGGGCATTATCTAGATATGGCGATCTTCGAACCTTAGAACCTAAGGAAATACTCATAATTGAAGGTGTAGGAAGTGCGCAAGAAGTAATTCGTGAGCACAAAGCAATCACGATCTGGATGGATATTGATCCACAACTTGGTGTGCAGCGAGTATTAAATCGAGATGGCCATCACATCGCCGAGGAAATGAAAGCGTGGCAGGAGTTACAGAGCCAACATTTTGCAGATAGTGGTGCTAGAGATAACGCTGATTTCATTATCACCACGGCATAAATTGGGCGCGCCACGCCTGCGTATCTGTGGGCTGTTATCTAAGATTTCTACGTGTCTGATCTATCCGGTGAACTCATTGATGGGCGTTATCAACTCATCTCCCAGATAGCTCAAGGCGGTATGGCGAGTATTTATTCAGCTCTTGATACGCGATTAGATAGAAAAGTTGCAGTCAAAATAATGCATCCTCATCTTGCTCAAGATGAAGCATTCGTTAATAGATTTATTCGTGAAGCAAAAGCCGCCGCAGCACTTACGCATCCCAACGCAGTATCTGTGCAAGATCAAGGCTGGAACACAAATGGTGTTCCAGCGGTTTTTATTGTCATGGAAATGGTCGAAGGAAATACTCTTCGTGAATATTTAGAAGAATCTGGAAAATTTGGAATTGCCCAGACGTTGCAGTATCTGACAGCAATATTGGGAGCACTCGCTGCCGCACACAAATTAGGAATCATTCACAGGGATATCAAACCTGAAAATATATTGATTTCTCATGACGGACGAATAAAGATTGCAGACTTTGGTTTGGCTCATGGAGCACTTATCGGAAGTACCTTAACTGCTGAATCAAGCGTTGTTCTCGGCAGCGTTTCCTATCTATCCCCCGAGCAAGTGCAACGTGGAATTTCAGATTCACGAAGTGATGTGTATTCCACGGGAATACTTGCCTATGAATTACTTGTTGGAGAAAAACCTTTTTCAGGTGATAGCCCCATTCAAATTGCATACATGCATGTCAACAATCGAGTCCCTCGCGTAAGCCAAAGCAGATCAGATATTCCAAAAGAACTAGATGAACTTATTTTCTCGGCAACTAGTGCTAATCCCGATGAACGCCCACGAGATGCCGGAATATTTCTTGCCGCAATCCAAGATATTGCCCGCTCGCTAGATCCCAAGCGAAATCAACTCAGTCTTGAATTAGATATTCCAATGCAGAAAATTTCTGAAAAACCTTCACGTTCAAAGATGAAGAAGAGTAAAGCCGAACCTGTTAAAGAAATTACCCAAGAAAAACCCATACGCGAACTTACGGCAGGAACTAAACGACGCATCAGTAAACGAGTTCGTAGAAATCGCATAATCGCTGTACTTCTTGCCGTAGCCCTTGGTATTGGTGGTTGGTACGCACTAATCGGTCCAGGTTCGCGCATCGTTGTTCCATCAGTTGTTGGCGCCAGCCTTGATGAAGCAAATGCAGCACTCACTCCACTTGGTTTAAGTTCTGAAGTTATCGAGAAACGCTTTGATGAAGAAATCGAAGCGGGCAGAATCTTGGAATCAGATCCCAGTGGTGGTGGAAAAGTTGATACTGGCGGAGTTGTTAAGTTAGTTATTTCAAAAGGACAAGAACGCTACGTAATCCCAGTGCTTACAGGACTCACACCTGAAGTTGCAATAAAAACCTTGACCAACCAACCACTGAAATCTGCGGGAATTACAGAAGAATTCAATTCAACTATTCCAAAAGGTTTAGTCATTTCATCCAATCCATCTAATGGTCAAAAAGTAAAACGTGATACCCCAGTTACCATTCTTGTAAGTAAAGGCGTCGAAGAAATTGCGTATACAACTTATGTGGGTCAAAGTGGAGATCAAGCTCAGAATGAGTTAACTGATGCTGGATTCAATGTGGAGAGTTCATTTGCATACAGCGAAACAATTGCTGCAGGTGCTGTGATCTCGCAGACTCCAGCTGGTCTCGTGAGCGCTCCAAAGGGTTCCACAATCACTCTTGTTGTTTCTAAAGGTTCAAAGTTTGTATTTATTCCAAATGTTTATTCAATTGAAACTTCCAAGGCAATCGCTGCACTAAAGGACCTCGGTCTCAAAGTTAAAGTTCGAAGTATGGGAAAGAAAAGCGTTAAGAACGTAACTAATGTATCTCCGAAGGTAGGCGCGAAGGTTTTACGTGGCACCGTAGTAACCATCACAGTAGGCTAGCCCGATGCCAGCCACAGTGAAGAAACCGCGTATTGGAGCCCACACACCAACAACAGGTGGAATGGCTAAGCGTTCGATTGAATATGCGCGCACTATTGGGGCCGAAGCAATTCAAGTATTTGCATCAAATCCGCGCCAGTGGTCAATGCCAGATGCCAATGTTGCAAACGATAATGAATTTAAAGAAAAAGCCGCTGAACTTGATATTGAAACATATGTGCATGCTCCTTTTCTTATTAACTTAGGTTCACCTACAGAAGAAACTTATAAAAATTCACTCGCAGCAACTGCCTACGCGATCAAGCGAGCAAAAGATATCGGTGCGCTCGGAGCAGTGATTCACACGGGTTCTGCTGTTAAAGAAGATAACGTCAAGCAAGCATGGAAGCAGATTCACGAAGGCATGATGCCGATTCTGAACAAACTCAGCGATGACTCCCCTTACCTGCTCCTTGAACCAACTGCTGGACAAGGCCAATCCCTTGTTAAAAAACTAGATGATTTAGAGAATTACTTAAAGGCTCTTGAATACCACCCACGCGTTGGAATTTGTTTAGATACTTGCCATGTTTTTGCTGCTGGTCATGACATATCTGTTAAAGGTGGAATGACCGCCACGATTGATTTACTTGTTCAAATCGCTGGAATCGAACGCTTTCAATTGGTTCATGCAAATGATTCGATGGATGTGTGTGGGGCTCTCAAAGATCGCCACCAGAATCTCGGTGATGGTCATATTGGTTTAGATCCATTTAAAGAATTACTTGCACACCCAGCCGTTGCAAATGCGCCTCTTATTCTGGAAACTCCCGGACTAGAAGAAAAACATGGACCAGAGGTTGCGTTGTTAAAGAAGATGCGCGGATGAGCACACAACACAATACCCGTCTTAAATTAGCTCCGTGGGCATTGCTCCTTGTTGCAGCAGCATGGGGTTTGGCGTTTGTAATCATGAAAGATTCCATCGCTCGCCAGAGTGTAAATAACTTTCTCTTCAGTCGCTTTGCCCTAGCCGTTGTTGTAATGGTTTTACTTCGACCACAGGTAGTTAAGCAATTTAATAAAGATTTAGTCTTGCCTTCTGCGTTCGCAGGTTTTTTTCTTGGTGCCGGCTACATCTTGCAAACTCTTGGACTTGAACGAACAGGCGCTGCAATCACCGGCTTTATCACTGGGCTATATGTTGTATTTACTCCACTTATTGCCGCAGTGATACTCAAGGCGCGAATCACACTTCTCACATGGGGTTGTGTTCTGCTTGCGACGCTCGGGTTGGCGCTGTTATCACTGCACGGATGGTCAATTGGTTTTGGTGAATTACTTGTCCTTGGTAGCGCGTTTTGTTTCGGTGCCCACATCATTTCACTTGGTAAATGGAGTTCTGGCCGCGATGCCTACGCAATGACTGTTATCCAACTTGCAATGTGCGCACTATTAAGTGGGCTCGCATCGATTGCAGAAGGCGGTTATTCCCCACCGCCTGATTGGGGCGTTTGGGCGACAGTTATTTTTACTGCAGTTGTATGTACAGCAATCGCATTTATGGTTCAAACATGGTCACAGGCGCATATGACCACTACAAAAGTTGCAGTAATCCTTACGATGGAAGTTGTCTTTGCCGCAATTTTTGCCATTATTTTTGGTGGCGAACGATTGACCTTGCAAACTGCGCTTGGCGGAACCCTAGTTGTCGTAGCAATGTATGTCATTGTCATCAAGGAATCGTGAGAAAATAAACCATGGCAATTGACCTACGATCAGATACCGTCACAAAACCTTCACAAGCGATGCGAGATGCAATTGCATCAGCGCCCGTTGGAGATGATGTCTATGGTGATGATCCAACAGTTAATTCTCTTGAAGAACGAGTTGCTGCAATGTTTGGCAAAGAAGCAGCGCTTTTCTCCCCTACAGGTTCTCTTGCAAATCAATTAGCAATTCGATCCCTGGTCGGACCAGGTGAAGAGTTAATTGCCGAAACAAATTCGCACATTGTTCGCGCCGAACTAGGTGCTGCGGCTGTTTTTTCTGGAATCACAACTCGTACATGGCCTGCTAAAAATGGATTACTGAAAGCTAGTGATGCATTGGAAATAGCGCGACCAAACTCTGGACCATATTTAGTTTCCACAACTGCAGTCGCAGTTGAAAACACCCATAACTTTGGTGGCGGAACTGTTCAACCAATTTCAGAGATAGCCGCACTTAAAAAAGGTGCTGATGAAATCGGTATTGCTATGCATTTAGATGGTGCGCGTATTTGGAACGCTCATGTGGCAAGTGGAGTGAGCTTTGCTGAATATGGAAAGTACTTCAACACCATCAGCGTCTGCTTATCTAAAGGCCTCGGAGCACCGGTTGGATCGCTAGTACTTGGAAGCACAGAGATGATTGCTCGTACGCGTGTCTGGCGTAAACGCTACGGCGGTGGAATGCGACAGATTGGATTACTTGCTGCAGCGGGTCATTTTGCACTTGATCACAACATCAATCGCCTAACAGAAGATCATGCACGTGCAAAGAAAATTGCTGTGGCACTTGCTGCCATCGATTCATCCTTAATTGATCCTGCAACAGTTGAAACAAATATTGTTGGCTTGGATCTAGCAAAATTTGCATTTAGCGCTGCGGATTTCGCGGCAAAGTGCAAAGAAAATGGTTTGTGGATTAGCGCACTCGGTCCAAAATATGCCCGACTAGTTACTCACTTAGATTTCGATGATGCGCAAACAGATGAAGCGATTGAAATTCTAAAGCGCTGCCTCAAAGCGTAATAACCACTCTTTTTTATTTAAACCGTACGCATAATTTCCAAGTGAGCCGCCTGTTTTAACAATGCGATGGCACGGAACAACTAGAACAATTGCATTCTTTGCGCACGCACTTCCTGCTGCACGAACAGCAGCGGGTGATCCTGCTCGGTCAGCAAGGTCAGCATAGGAAAGAGTTTTGCCAGCCTTTACCTTTCGCATCGCCTTCCATGCTGCTTGGGAAAAATGAGCACCTGGTTGCCTAACTTTTATTGCGTCCAGTGCGCTTAAGTCACCATCAAAGTAATCTGAGATGAGTTCGGAAATTACAGGAATAGATTTCATTTCCTTTATTTCGCGAGTTCTATCTTCCTCATCGAGGGATGCTTTGAGTGCACTTAGCGTTCCGAGATTGGCCCCGAGTAGAACATCTTCATGGGCAATGAGATTGAGGGTACCGATCGGAGTTTTGTGTGACGTTAAGAAGAGAGGCACTCCGCTAAATTAGCGGTCACGCAACATCTCGGCAACTAAAAATGCCAATTCAAGTGATTGAGAATGATTCAAGCGCGGATCGCAAGCGCTCTCGTAACGTGATGCAAGATCAGATTCAGAAATCTGTTCTCCGCCGCCAACACATTCGGTGACATCATCTCCAGTTAATTCAATGTGAATGCCACCTGGATGAGTGCCGAGTGATTTATGTACCTCAAAGAAACCTTTAACTTCATCCATAACATCATCGAACTTACGTGTCTTGTAACCAGATGGCGCCTCGTAGGTATTGCCATGCATTGGATCGCACACCCATAAAACCTTTGCACCAGACTTGGTTACGCCATCAACTAGTGCTGGCAACGCTTCGCGAATCTTTGATGCACCCATGCGAGTAATAAATGTAATGCGTCCTGGTTCGCGATCTGGATCGAGGCGGTTAATGAGGGCAAGTGCATCTTCAACAGTTGATTTAGGTCCAAGCTTTATACCGATTGGATTTTTGATCTTCGATGCAAAATCAATATGTGCACCATCTAGTTGGCGAGTGCGCTCACCAATCCAGAGAAAGTGCGCCGAGACATCGTAAGGATTTCCAGAAAGAGAATCGATACGAGTTAAAGCCTTCTCGTATTCAAGAATGAGTGCTTCATGGCTTGAGAAGAAATCAACTGACTTAAATGCTTCTGGGTCTACTCCTGCTGATTTCATGAAATCTAGTGCGCGACCGATTTCCTTTGCCATCTCTTCATAACGTTCTCCAACAGATGAGTCACGAATAAAACCTTTATTCCATTCGTGTACACGTCGCAGATCTGCAAAACCGCCTTGCGTAAATGCACGGACAAGATTGAGTGTTGAGGCAGAAGTGTTGTACACGCGAACTAAACGTTGTGGATCTGGTGTGCGAGCACTCTCAGTAAATTCAAGATCGTTTACGGCATCGCCTCGGTATGCCGGCAGTGTTACGTCACCACGAGTTTCTAAATCATTTGAACGTGGCTTGGCGAACTGCCCCGCCATGCGACCTACTTTTACGACTGGAAGAGATGAGTAGTACTGAAGTACTGCTGCCATCTGCAAAATAGTTTTGATGCGGTTGCGAATTGAATCAGCTGTGGCTGCTGCAAATGTTTCTGCGCAATCTCCACCTTGTAACCAAAATGCTTTTCCTTCAGCAGCTAATGCAATTCGCGCTTTGAGATCATCGCATTCACCAGCGAAAACAAGGGGTGGAAAAGATTTGAGCTCTTGCACTGCAGATTTAATTGCTGCGCCATCATTTCCACCAGGCCATTGCGGTTGTTGGGCCGCAACTAATCCAGGTGTGAAGAGATTATCGAGTGAAGAGTTCATAGGGATAAGGGTAGAGAACCTAGGGGTATTCGCGCTGGCGAATTACCCGAAGAAAATCTCTGCTTCCTTGTAGAGCGCAGGATCAACGGTTTTCAATTTTTCAGTCGCAGTTGCTAGCGGTACACGCGCAATATTTGTCCCGTGAAGTGCAACCATCTTGCCCCAGTCACCTTCGTGAGCCGCAGTAATTGCATGCAGCCCAAATCTAGTTGCAAGAACACGATCAAATGCTGTCGGAGTTCCGCCACGTTGAATGTGACCCAACACAGAAGTGCGCGCCTCTTTGCCAGTCTTGGCTTCGATTTGTCCTGCAAGCCAATCGCCAATTCCTGAGAGTTTTACGTGACCAAATGCATCAAGAGTTTGATCCTTAGTAATCATGTCGCCTTCTTGTGGAATCGCACCTTCAGCAATAACAATAATTGGCGCAAAGCTGGACTTATAACGAGATTCAACCCACTCACAAACTTTGTCTACTGAAAATGGAATTTCAGGAATCAAAATACATGTGGCTCCACCTGCAAGACCGGAGTGCAGAGCAATCCAGCCAGCATGGCGACCCATTACTTCAACAATGAGCGTGCGGTGATGTGATTCTGCTGTTGTGTGCAAACGATCAATCGCTTCAACAGCGATATTAACTGCAGTATCAAATCCAAATGTGTAATCAGTATTGTTCAAATCATTATCAATAGTTTTTGGAACACCAATAACTTTTACGCCCAGTGCATCAAGTTTTGTTGCAACGCCGAGAGTGTCTTCTCCACCAATTGCAATGAGAGCATCAATATCCATCTTTGCAAGATTTTCTTTTATCTTTTCAACGCCATTTTCGATTTTGAATGGGTTTGTTCGAGATGAACCAAGAATTGTTCCACCACGCGGAAGAATGCCGCGAGTTGTTTCAAGATTGAGCGGCTTGGTTAGACCTTCAAGAGGTCCCTTCCAGCCATCACGGAAACCAACAAACTCGTGACCATATTCTTTTACGCCTTTGCGAACAACCGCGCGTATTACTGCGTTAAGTCCAGGGCAATCTCCGCCACCTGTTAAAACACCGATGCGCATCTAGAAAACTCCTAATAAATTTTGTCTTAGATTGGTCAACGTTGACTGGCACAGTCTAGCCTTCACCCATGGCCAACTCGAAATTAGTTGCAGGCGTAGATTCATCTACCCAATCGGTCAAAGTCGTTGTACGCGATGCAAATACCGGCGCACTTCTTCGCCAGGGCCGTGCTAGCCATACTGATGGCACTGAAATTAATCCACGTATTTGGAAAGAAGCGCTGGATTCGGCAATTAACGAAGCTGGTGGATTAGATGATGTCGCAGCAATATCTATTGCTGGTCAACAACACGGAATGGTTGCACTAGATAGCAATGCAGATGTAATCCGCGACGCGCTTTTATGGAATGACACACGTTCTGCGCAAGCCGCGAAAGATCTGAACCACGAATTAGGTGGAGATGCTGAGACTGCGCGCAAAGTTGGTTCTGTTCTAGTTGCATCATTTACCGCATCAAAACTTCGTTGGATGGCAGATGCTGAGCCAGAAAA